>Ga0187894_10000082_pt1 | contig 121624 bp, 108 predicted proteins | sample GBC1701081metaG_FD_136650 | JGI IMG/M metagenome (GOLD analysis project Ga0187894, IMG submission 136650) | White microbial mat communities from a lava cave in the Kipuka Kanohina Cave System on the Island of Hawaii, USA - GBC170108-1 metaG ... | reverse complement strand
GAGATTTGGTGGAACGCAGATACCGGGAGGCTAGACGTCCATGCGGCAGGCATCTCATCTCGCAGTGATTATCGCTCTTTGCGTTTGTGCCTGCCATGGCGCGGACAATGAGACCAACAAAACTGCTGAACTAATCCAGGCTTTCGATAAAGCTGAAACTATTGAGGACAAATTTGATCTTTATGAGAGGGTCTATGACTCCGAGAGGCCGCCCAATTTATCGCTTGCTTCTCCGCTCGCGGGATTGGGTGATCAGGCGTTTTTTGTCGCCCTGGAAAAAGCACAAACCAGCGAAAGCTTGTCCACGATAACGGCCTCTTTAGAGATAATCGGTCTTTTTACGTATCACTTTGGCCGAAGGTGCAGTAATGAAGATGAGGATATTATCCGTCGTAATATAATTATACGAACCGGCGAGGAAAATTCTACAACTTTAAATGAATTTCTTCGAATCTCTTGTAGACCAAATCAGAGGTCTGTTCCGATTATCCGAAGGAATAGAAACTGAAGTTTGGAAAAACAATGATATACATGTCAGGAATAGTATCAGAAAATGATATTCCGACTATCTTATTTGTCGAATTAATTGCAGCGTGTTTTACGGCATTTTTTGCACTAGCGGTGGCTAGTAAATTGGTTAAGCGCAGTCGGATCTTGTATTTATTAATCAGCACGTTATTTGTGCCAAGTTTGTTGATATGTTCATGTATCGGTTTTATTGTTGCGGCCGGGCGAAACGAAAAACTCGGAGAACTGTCCTCATTCGTAGCCCGGGGGCTCTTCTGGTCTGCAATATTTGTTTTACCGGTAACCTTTGTAGTAAGCTACCTGTGCCTTCGCTTGAGACGGCCAGGTAATTCCGGGGATAATTCCGGGGACACAATACCCGATTGTGATCAGCCTTGATGTCCGATAGATCTGCCCCATGGCCCGCCTCGCCCGCCTGGTCGTTCCCGATGTCACCCAGCGCGGCAACCACCGAGAGCAAACCTCCTGCCCGCTTCATCCTTGCATAACATCCTGAAAGTGGGATATACCGGAGCATGGCTCGCACGTTGACGGCAGGAGAGAAGCCGCTCGACTGGGTGGGTTCGTCCAAGAAGGACTTTCTCGGCTTTCCGGAGCCGGTAAAGGACGAAATGGGCAACGCGCTGGGGTTGGCGCAGTTCGGTGGGAAGCATCCCTCGGCCAAGCCGTGGAAGGGGCAGGGTGCCGCCGTTTTCGAGGTGGTGGACGACTATGCTGGGGACACCTACCGGGCGGTCTACACGGTGCGGTTCAAGGAGGTCGTGTATGTGCTGCACGCCTTCCAGAAGAAATCGCCCAAGGGAATCAAAACGGCACAGACCGATGTCGATCTGGTCGAGCTACGGTTGAAAGTCGCGCAACGGGATTATGAGATCCGCTATGGCAAGCCGAAACGCTAGGACGACGAGTGACGACGAAACCATCACCCGCGGCACGGGCAACGTGTTCGCCGACCTCGGCTATGCCGATGCCGACGAACGTCAGACGAAGCTGCGCCTCGCGCATGCGATCAATGGCGTGATCGCCCGCCGCCGGCTGACTCAGGCTGTCGTGGCCGAGAAGCTGCACGTCAACCAGCCCAAGATTTCGGCCTTGGCCAACTTCAAGCTCCACGGCTTTTCGGTCGAGCGGCTAATGACGTTCCTGACCGCGCTCGATCAGGACATCGAGATCGTCATCCGCAATAAGCCTCGGTCACGTCCAGCCGGGCGCATATCCGTTATCGCCGCGTAGGACCGCGTCTCGGGTCATGCGGCCGGGGCGTCGATTGCGGCGCGCTTCGGACTATGGGCAGCCAGGTCGGCAGCGCCACGGGCTGATGCCGCTGCAGCTCTACGCCCGGCGCCGCATGGCAGGCTTGGCCGCCGGTTCCCACTTCAATTGAGCCCGCAGCAGCGCTTGTATTTCTTTCCCGAGCCGCAGCGGCATGGCGCGTTGCGTCCGGGCTTTCGTCCGGTCGAGTCGCGCGCCTGCGGACGAACCGCGCGCATCTTGGCGAGTTCGCGGAGCGCGGGAAGGACGCGCGGGATGAAGGCGGCATTGTCGCGGCGGATCTCGTCGATATCCTCGGGCATCGGGCCGCGGCCCAGTGCCTCGAGGTCGGCGAACACCGCGAACGGCTCGACGAGGATCTCGGTGCGCTCGTCCTCGACCAGCGCCTCCCAGGCGTCGGGGACGAACGCCATCGCCCGCCAGAAGCCGCGCACCCAGATATGCGCCTTGGCCAGATCGGCCTTGCCCTTTGCGTCCATGAACATCGGGCGGTATTTGGCGCCCTGCCGCTCGATCAGATCGATCGTGGCGTTGTAATGCTCCATCACGCTGCCGAGCGCGGCCTGCGCCTGCTCGGTCGAGTCGAACAATGGCTCGTCCTCGCCCCACAGCCCATCGATCCATTGGCTGGGCAGGATGAGGTCGGGCGCGACGATGATCCCGGTGAGATAGCCGTCGAGCTCCAGCGGAAGCAGCGCGGTCGCGGGCGCCGCGGGCGATGCCAGGAACCTGACCCAGCCGGCGAGATGATCGGTCTTCATGATGCCGCGAGCGATAACATGGCGTCGGCGAAGCGCCAGTTCCAAGAATGGTTCGACCGGCGGCCGCCGTGCCTGAAATCGGCGGGGACCATGTGTCCTCCGCCTGGGTCTGCATTGGATATAATTAATTTCCAAAAAAGGCTTTCCTACACGCCGCGAATCGGTTATGGCCGGCGAAATGGAACACAACCGGAACATGATCGAGGATCTGGAGATGGAGCCTCCCGCCGCCGGCGCCAGCGAGCAGACGCCGATCGCCCGTCCTCCCGCCGGCGACATGGCCGAGCCCGAGGTCGCTCTCGCACAACCATCGCGCCCGCCCCGCGCCCGCACCCAGCGCCACGACGGCTGGACGCCCGAGCGCATCCGCATCTTCCTCTTCACGCTCGCGCAATGCGGCGTCGTCGCCGACGCCGCCAAGGCGGCGGGGATGAGCGTGCAGGGCGCCTATCGCCTCCGCAACCGCGCCGCCGGGCACGCCTTCGATGTCGCCTGGAGCGCCGCCGCCATGCTCGGCCGCAAGCACCTCGTCGATTCGGCGATGTCGCGCGCGTTGAATGGCTGGATCGAGACGACCTGGCGCCGCGGCGAAATCTGGGGCGAGCGCAACCGCTTTGACAACCGCCTGACCATGGCGATGATCACCCGCCTCGATCGCCAGGTCGAGAATGACGGCGCGGAAAACAAGGCCGCGCGCACCGTGGCCAAGGATTTCGACGCGTTCGTCGAGCTGGTCTGCCAGGGCGGCGAGGGCGTCGACGCCTTCATCGCCGCACGCCAGCCGCCCGAGCCGGCCGAGGTCAGTCCGAGGCGCGGCTATCTGACGTGGCTTCCCCCGTCCGACCCGATCCCGAGCGACGCCGAAGACCCCGTCCCGATCCCGGCCGACGGGCATGCCCCGAACCCGGCCGAAGGAGCCGTCCCGGCTGCTCCTGCCGACCAGGCGACGCCCGTCGCCGAGCCGATCGACACCTCGCACCTCTATCTCGATTCGATTCCCGGCTGGGACGAGAAGGACGCGCTCTTATGCCTGCGCGCCGGCCTGTTCGAGAAGATGGATGACAGGCCCAAGGCCCAGTTCATGGGCCATTTCGCCTATCTGATCGAAGGTGATCGAAGGTGAGGGAAATGGGTCCCCCCATGGCAAGCCTGAACTTCATCACCCTCGCTAAACTTCGCGGCCCCGGCCGTCTCCGAATCGCTTGCCAGCACCCGGCGGCGTCCTTAAGCGGCTTTATGTTTTCAGGCCTCCTCCGCGCTGCCGCGCCTTTCGTCCTCCTGCTCCTCTCGACCGCGGCCGCCGCCCAGACCGCCCCACCGGTCGCCCCCGCCGATCTGATGCGCCACATCCGGATGCTGGCGAGCGACGAGTTTCAGGGACGCGCCCCGGGCACCGAGGGCGAGCGCCGGACGATCGACTATATCGCCGAGCAGTTCCGCGCCCGCGGCCTCGAGCCCGCCGGCGAGAATGGCAACTGGTTCCAGGCGATGCGGATGGTCGAGCGCACCCCCGTCGCCCACAATGCGCGCTGGGTCGCGAACGGCCGCGATCTCCCGTTCGAGGCGACCGAGATCCTCCTCGTCGGCCGCGATGCCGGGGAACGGATCGCCGACGCCCCGGTGATCTTCGCCGGGCACGGCGTGCGCATGCCCGATCGCGGCATCGATCAGCTCGCCGGGACCGACGTCACCGGCGCGGTCGTGCTGATCCTGCTCGAAGGCCCCGACGTTCCCGGCTTCCCGTCGCTGGCCGATCGGGCGCGGACGCTCAACGAAGCCGGCGCCGCCGCGGTGATCGCGGTGGTCGGCGCCGATGCGCCCTGGGACACCGTGCGCCAGATGCTCGCGCGCGGCACGACCCGGCTCGATATCCCGATGGCCCGGATCACCGGCGCGCTGCCGATCGCGGTGGCCCAGCGCCTGATCGGCGCCGCCGGCGGCAATTTCGATCGGCTGCTCAACGATCAGCCGGGCTCGTCCTTCCGCGCCGTCACTCTGCCGATCCGCGCCTCGCTCGAAGCGACCACGACGGTCCAGCGCTACGCCACCAACAATGTCGTCGGCCGCCTGCGTGGCAGCGGCGCCACCCATGAAAGCCTGCTAATCCTCGCCCATTGGGACCATTTCGGCACCTGCCGCCCCGAAGGCGAGGCCGATCGCATCTGCAATGGCGCGGTCGACAATGCCAGCGGCGTCGCGGCGCTGATCGAGGTCGCCGGGCGGCTGGGGCAGGGGGCCCGGCCGGTGCGCGACGTGCTGTTCCTGGCGACCACCTCGGAGGAGGTCGGGCTGATCGGCGCCGGCTATTTCGCCGCCCATCCGGTCGTGCCGCTGCCGTCGATCGTCGCCGCGATCAATCTCGATACGGTCGCGATCCACCCCGCCGGCACCCCGGTCGCGATCCTCGGCGGCAATCCCGAGGTCAACGCGGTCATCCAGGCCGCGGTCGAGGCCTCCGGTCGCCGGCTCGACACCGACGGCGAGGCCGACAGCTTCATCAATCGCCAGGACGGCTTCGCTTTGGCCCAGGCCGGCGTCCCCGCGGTGATGTTCGGCGGGTCCTTCTCCGACATGGCCCTGCTCAACGCCTTTCTCGGCAGCCGCTACCATCAGCCCGATGACCAGGTCGACGGCATCGTCCTCGACGGCGCCGCCGAGGACACCACCCTGACCGCGGCGGTCGCCCGGCGGCTCGCCGATCCCTCGGTCTACCGGCGCACGCCGCCGCCCACGCCATGAGGAACGCAAGCGGCATGGACATCCCCCTCGGCCTCACCTTCGACGACGTGCTGCTCCGCCCGGCGGCGTCCACGATCGTGCCGAGCCAGGCCGATACCGGCAGCCGGGTGACCCGCGAGATCGCGCTCAACATCCCGATCCTGTCCTCGGCGATGGACACCGTGACCGAGGCCGACATGGCGATCGTCATGGCCCAATTGGGCGGGCTCGGCGTGCTCCACCGCAACATGGAGGTCGAGGAGCAGGCGGCGGCGGTGCGCGCGGTCAAACGGTTCGAGAGCGGGATGGTGGTCAATCCGATCACGATCCGTCCCGATCAGACCCTCGCCGACGCCCGCGAGCTGATGACGCGCAACAAGATTTCCGGGATTCCGGTGACCGAGCCGGGCGGGCGGCTGGTCGGCATCGTCACCAATCGCGACGTGCGCTTCGCCGAAAATCCTCGCCAGCCGGTTTCCGAGCTGATGACCAGCCACGATCTCGCCACCGTCGGGCCGGGCGTCAGCCAGGAAGAGGCGCAGCGGCTGCTTCACCAGCGCCGGATCGAGAAATTGCTGGTGGTCGACGGCGACCATCGCTGCATCGGCCTGATCACGGTCAAGGACATCGAAAAAGCGGTCAACTATCCCGACGCGACCAAGGACGGCACCGGCCGGCTGCGCGTCGCCGCGGCGACCACCGTCGGCGACAAGGGTTTTGCCCGCAGCCAGGCGCTGATCGACGCCGAATGCGACCTGATCGTGATCGATACCGCCCATGGCCACAACCGCGACGTCGCCGCCGCGGTCGAGCGGATCAAGCGCAGCTCGAACGCGGTCCAGGTCGTCGCCGGCAATATCGCGACCCGCGAGGCGACCAAGGCTCTGATCGATGCCGGCGCCGACGCGGTCAAGGTCGGGATCGGCCCGGGCTCGATCTGCACCACCCGGGTCGTCGCCGGGGTCGGCGTTCCCCAGCTCACCGCGATCATGGACGCCGCCGACGAGGCCGCGAAGAGCGCCACGCCGGTGATCGGCGACGGCGGCATCCGCACCTCGGGCGACGTCGCCAAGGCGCTGGCCGGCGGCGCCGCGGCGGTGATGATCGGCTCTTTGCTCGCCGGCACCGAGGAAGCCCCCGGCGATACCTTCCTCCACCATGGCCGCGCCTACAAATCCTATCGCGGCATGGGCTCGGTCGGGGCGATGGCGCGCGGCTCGGCCGATCGCTATTTCCAGCAGGACATCAAGGATCAGCTCAAGCTCGTCCCCGAGGGGATCGAGGGCCAGGTCCCCTATAAGGGCCACGCCGCCGAGGTCATCCACCAGCTCGTCGGCGGGGTGAAGGCGGCAATGGGCTATACCGGCGCCGCGACCATCGCCGAGCTCCAGCGCGCGCAATTCGTCCGGATCACCAATGCCGGCCTGCGCGAAAGTCATGTCCACGACATCACCATCACCCGCGAGGCGCCCAACTATCCGGTGCGGTAGCTGGAATACTCAACCCTCCCCCCTTGGGGGAGGATCAGGAAGAACAATGACCCCCGCCGCACGAGCCCAGGCCGCGATCGAACTGATCGACGCGATCGCCGCCGCCGCCCGCGAGGGCGGGGCGGCCGCCGACAACCTCATCGCGCGCTATTTCAAGACGCGGCGCTATGCCGGGTCGACGGACCGCCGCGCGGTCCGCGACCTCGTCTTCCGCGCCATCCGCCGCAGCGGCACCCCGCCGCCTTCGGGCCGCGCCGCTCTGCTCGGCCTCGCCGCCGAGGAGCCGTCCTTGCGCGCTCTGTTCGACGGCACGCCGCACGGCCCGAGCCCCATCGGCGATACCGAGACCGCCGCCGAAGCCTCGCCCGCGCCCGAATGGCTGCTCGCGCAATTCGATCCGCTGATCGACGGCGGTGAGCTGGCGGCTTTGCTCGAACGCGCCCCGCTCGACCTCAGGATCAATCGCCTCAAGCCGCCTCCCGCAATCGCCGGCGCCGCGCCGACCCCGCATTCGCCGATCGGCCTGCGCCTGCCCGAGGCCGGCAATGTCGAGCGGACCGAGGCTTGGCGGACCGGTCAGATCGAGGTCCAGGACGAAGGCAGCCAGCTTGTCTGCCTGGGTTGCGCCGCGATGCCGGGAACGCGGGTCGTCGACCTGTGCGCCGGCGCCGGCGGCAAGACCCTGGCGCTCGCCGCGGAAATGGCGAATCAAGGCGCGATCCTCGCCTGCGACAGCGATCGCGGTCGGCTGTCGCGGATGCCGCCGCGGCTCGAGCGCGCCGGCGTCTCGATCGTCGAGACCCGGCTGCTCGATCCCGGCCGCGAGGCCGCGGCGCTCGCCGATCTCGCCGGCCAGGCCGATCTGGTGCTGGTCGACGCGCCCTGCTCGGGAACCGGGACCTGGCGCCGCAATCCCGAGACGCGCTGGCGCGTCACTCCGGACCGGCTCGACCGGCTCGTGGCGCTGCAGGCGCATTTGCTTGATATCGCTGCGGAACTCGTCCGTCCCGGCGGACATTTGGTCTATGCCGTCTGCTCGCTGCTCGCGGTCGAGGGGCGCGATCAGGCGGCGCGGCTGGGGGCGCGTTCATCGCTGGTTCCGGAGCCGCTCCCTATCGCGGCGGGACGTGATGCCGGTTCGGGTCGGCTGCTCAGCCCCGCCCGGGACGGCACGGACGGCTTTTTCATCGCGCGGTGGCAGCGCCCATGCTAAGCCTCGCGCAACCTCGAATGGAGTTTTTGATGCGCCTGACGCCGATCATTCTCTCGCTCGCCATCGCGGCGGCAACCATGGCCAGCAGCGCCCTCGGCCAGCGCGCCGACGATGAAATCGATCCGCGCTCGGCCGCTCTGGTGCAGGAAGCGCAGGGGCTTGCCGCCGCCGGCCGCCACAATGACGCGATCGACCTGCTCGAAAGCGCGCTGGCGATCGATCCGCGCAACCGCACCGCTTATGTCGCGCTCGGCCACGTCGCCCAGGCGCAGCGGCTGCCCGGCAAGGCGCTGCGTTATTATAGCGACGCGCTCCGGCTCGAGCCCAATGACGTCAACGCCCTGGCCGGCCAGGGCGAGGCCTTCGTCCAGCGCGGCGCGGTCGAGCGCGCGCGCGGCAATCTGGCGCGGGTGCGGACCCTGTGCGGCCAGCCGTGCCCGCAGGCCACTCAGCTCGCCGCGGTGATCGCGCGCGGCCCGCCCGCCGAAGCGCTGGCGGCACAGCGCACCGACCAGCCGCCGCCCGCTCCAACCCCGCCGCGCCGCAACTAATCCTCCCCGGTACGGGGAGGGGGACCAGCCGCAGGCTGGTGGAGGGGCTTCCTCGGACTCTGAAGCAGCCCCTCCACCACGCGCTGACGCGCGCGGTCCCCCTCCCCTAAAAGGGGAGGAATAAGCCGAGCCACCGCGACGAACTCGTCGACGGCGAGCGTTTCGGCGCGCCGCGACGAATCGATCCCGACCGCGGCGAGCGCTTCGGGCGCGCCGGGGACCGGCTTGAGGCTCTGCCGCAGCATCTTGCGCCGCTGGCCGAACGCGGCCGCGGTCAGCCGTTCGAGCGCCGCCGCCGAAACGCCCGCGGGCGCCGGGCCGGGGACGATGTGGACCACCGCCGACATCACCTTGGGCGGCGGCACGAAGGCGGCGCGATGGACCTTCATCGCCAGCCGTGCCGTCGACCGCCATTGGGCGAGCACGGCGAGGCGGCCAAAATCGCCGCCGCCCGGCTTTGCCACGATCCGTTCGGCGACCTCGCGCTGGAACATCAGGGTCAGCGATTTCCACCAGGGCGGCCATTGCTCGCCGCCGAGCCAGCGCACCAGCAGGGCGGTGCCGACATTGTAGGGCAGGTTGGCGACGACATGCGCCGGTCCGATCCTTGCCGGCTCGTCGACCCTGAGCGCGTCGCCTTCGATGATCCGGAGCCGCCCTTCGGCGGTCGCGGCCAGCTCCGCCAGCGGTGGGAAGCAGCGCCGGTCGCGCTCGACCGCGACCACCTCCGCGCCCGCCCGCAGCAGCGCCCGGGTCAGGCCGCCCGGGCCGGGACCGACCTCATAGACAAGCGCGCCCTCGAGCGGCCCCGGAATGGCGGCGATCCGGTCGAGCAAACGCTCGTCAAGCAGGAAGTTCTGGCCGAGCGCCTTGGACGCGTTGAGCCCGTGGCGGGCGATGACCTCGCGCAGCGGCGGCAGCGCGGCTTGTGTCACGCTTCGGCAAGCCGCCGGGCGCATTCCCCCGCGGTGCGGATCGCCGCGATCATCGCGCCGGGATTGGCGACATTGCGGCCGGCAATGTCGAAGGCGGTGCCGTGGTCGGGCGAGGTGCGCACGATCGGCAGGCCGAGCGTGACGTTGATCCCCTCCTCGAAATGCAGCGTCTTGAGCGGGATCAGCGCCTGGTCGTGATACATGCACAACGCCGCGTCATAGTCGCGCCGCCGGCGCTCGTTGAACATGATGTCGGGCGGATGCGGTCCGGTGACGTCATAGCCCTCCTCGCGCAGGCGCTCGATCGCGGGCATGACGACGTCGATCTCCTCGCGGCCGAGCGTGCCGTCCTCGCCGGCATGGGGATTGAGGCCGGCAACCGCGAGCCGCGGCTGCGCGATGCCGAACTGTCGCTGCAGTCCGCGCACCAGCGCGCGCCCCTTGGTCACGATCCGCTCCTGGGTCAGCGCCTCGGGCACGTCGCGCAGCGCGATATGGGCGGTGACCGGAACCACCCGAAGCGTCGGCCCGGCGAGCATCATCGCGACCAGGTCGCTGGAGACGCCGCAGCGTTCGGCGACGAACTCGGTCTGGCCGGGATGGCTGAAGCCGACCGCATAGAGCCGTGCCTTGGAGACCGGCCCGGTGACCAGCGCCGAAGCCGCGCCTGACCGGGTCAGCCCGACCGCCATTTCGAGCGCGTCGAGTGAATTGCGCGCGTCGAGCAGATCGGCGGAGCCGGGCGGCATCGTCGAATCGGAGACGCGGATCACGGGCAGCGCACGATCGAAGATGCCGGGTGCCTCTTTTGGGTCGTCGATCGGCGCCAGCGGCCCGGGCCAGATCACCGCGAGGGTGGCGGCGTCGCCAACCGCGAAGAAGGGTGGCAGCCTCTCCTCGGCGCGGCGTTCCCAGCTCTTGGCGATGATTTCGGGGCCGATCCCCGCCGGATCGCCAAGCGAGACGGCGAGCGGTGCGACGTCCATCTCAGCGATAGTCGACGACCGCGTCGCGGCGAAGGTCGCGCAGATAACGCTGCGCTCGCCGGTTCACCCGCTCCTGCATCAGCCGCTCGGAAAGCTGTTCTTCGGTCGGGCCGGTCGCGGTCTGGGGATCGTCGCGGCCGCACAGCACGAGCACGCTGATCCGCTCGGGCGATCCGAACGCCGACGTCGCCTGGCCGATGCTCAGCTGAAGCAGGGCATGCTGGAGCTGCGGCGGAAGGTCGCGGATCCGCACCTGATCGTTGGAGATCAGCTCGGCGCCGACGCTGGTCGCGGTCTCGGCGGCGCGGCCGCAGCCGCCCATCGCCTGGGTCGCCTCGGACAGCCGCTGCGCCCGCGCCTGAGCCTGGGCCGGCGGCGTCCCCGCCGGCAAAGCGATCGACAATTGCATCAGGCTGAGCACCGCGTCGCGCGGATCGGCGACGAGGATCTGGCGCGAATCGACCAAGGCGACGATCGAAAAGCCGCCGGGCAGGGGAATCGGCTCGCTGATCGCGCCGACCGGCATCTGGCGGACCAGCACGGACAGTTCGGGCGGCAATTGCTCGGCCCGGACCCAGCCCAGATCGCCGCCGGTGGCCGCGGTCGAAGCTTCCGAGAATTGCCGGGCATAAGCGGCGAACGAGGCGCCGGCGCGGATCTGCTGGACGATCCGGGCGGCGTTGGCTTGCGCTTCGGCCGACGTTTCCGGAGTCGCCGAGACGAAGATCTCGGCGACGCGATATTCGGCGGTGCCGCGCGAGGCGTTGAGCTGGGTCAGGATCGTACGGACCTCGTCCTCGCCGACCGTGACGAACGGCTCGATCTGGCGGCGCTGCAGCCGCGCCCAGGCCAGCTCCCCCCGAATCTGCCGCTTCATCGAGCGGTCGGACGACCCGATCGAGCGCAGATAGGCCGAGAAGGTCTGCGGCGACTGGCTGAAGTTGCGCGAGAACTGATTGTAATAAGTGTCGACCTCGCGGTCCTCGACGGTGATCTCCTGCTGGGTCGCCGCCTGGATCTGGAGGGTCTCGTCGATCAGGTTCCGGAGCACCTGGGCGCGGAACCGCTGCACCTCCTCGGGCGGCAGCTCGATCCGCTGCGACGCGATGATCAGCGCCAGCCGCTGGTCGATGTCGCTCTCGGTGATGACCTCGCCGTTGACGATCGCGGTCGCCTTGCGGACGCCCGGATCCTGCCGGCTGACGAACTGCACCTCGCTGGGAATATCAAGGCCGGTGCTGCTCGGCTGCTGTTGCGCGGCCGCGACGACCGAAAGCAAGGATGCGACCAGCACGATCGCCGCCCTTGGAAACCTACCGAGCTCCATCATTCCTCCAGTGAAAGCAGGCCGCTGCCTTACCCGAAACTTGCTGAACCGCAGCTTAGTGCGTCTGCCCCTCATCTCTAGCGCCCCAAATTCCTCAAGGCCACCCGGATCAAGAAGCTGTCGCCGCGACGGGCGTCGCCGGTGGTCTCATAGTCGCGCCGCCAGGTCACGCCCAGCTCGATGCAGTCGTCGTCGTAGAGGATGCCGAGCCGGTGGCGGATCGGATCGAAGCCATCGGCGAGCGACAGGGAATCCTCCCGCCGGCTGGTGAGATCGACCACCGTCGACCCGAACACCGACCAGTAGCGCGCGAACCGGATTCGGCCGCCCACCCTGACCTCCTCACGGTCGCGCAGATCCTCGATCGCCGGATCGATGTTGCGGTCGAGCCGGAGATAGCCGAGCGTGGCGTAGGTCTGACGCCCGCCGAACGTGGCGTCGATCTCGTTGCGCCGGACCGCGAAACTGTCCTTGTCGAGCCGGAAGCGGTGGGTGAAATTGATTCGGCGGCCGACCCGCAACGTGGTGCGCCCGACAATATCGGAGAAGCGGTCCGAAAGGCCGGTGCCCGGCGGCAGGATCGTTGCCCTGGTGTTGAGCCGGTAGCTCTGGCCGATATTGGTGCGGACCGCGACACCGGGCAGGTCGATCGCCCAGTCCGCGCCATAAGTGACGCGCACGCCGTCTTCCCAGCGGTCGTAACCGGGGAAGCGATTGAGCGCGAACAGGTTCGAATCCTCGAGGTCGACCGAACGGGCATCCTCGTTGGGAATGTCGATATTCTCGGTCGTCGGCGAGGCGACGAACTGGATCCGGGGAGTCAGCCGCTGGACGCCGCCGAAGAACGGGCCGACCAGAGGCCATTTGAGATCGGCCGCGACCGCGCCGATGAGTCGGCCGCTCCAGCCCTCGGTGCCGCGATAGCTCGCGGTCTGGGTCAGCAGGGTGTCGTTGGCGTGATAAGCGTCGCCGCGGGCATAAGCGCTGAGCACCAGCTCCTGACCGAACGACGTGATCCCGCGCCGCTCCCACAAAGCGCTGGCGAAGGCGCGCTGGCTGTCCTGGCCCTCGGGCCGCAGGATGGACAGGCTGTTCGCCTGCAGCTCGATCCGGCCGCCCAGCCAGGGATCGGCGAGCCGCCAGCGGGCGTCGATCGCCGGCAGCGCGATCGGCTGCTGGCCGGCGATATCGGTGATGCGCAGGCCCTGGAAGGCCCAGCCGGCGATCGAGAGGTAGCTGTCGGCGCCGATCCGCTCGGCCTCGACCACCGAGCGCAGCCGGTCGTCACGCGAAATATCGTAGCGCCGGAGGAAGGTGCGATCGGTGACGTAGCGCCCCGAGGCGGTGATGCTCCAGCTCGGCGTCAGCTGGAAGCGGCCATTGCCCTCGATATAGGCACGGACCCCTTCGTTGAGCCCCGGCGTCGCCACCAACGGATCGATCTCGAGCCGCGAGCCATAGGTCAGATAGCCGTGCAGCTGGAACGCGCCGAGCGAGGTGAGCTGGCGATATTCAGCCTCCAGCATCGGCAGCACGTCGGTATAGACGTGCGGCGTGACGGTGAGATCGCGGTTGGGCGCGATCTGGAAATAATAAGGCGCGCTGATCTCGAGACCGTTGCGCCGGCTGAAGCGGACCTCGGGCACGAGCAGGCCGCTGCCGCCGCCATCGCTGCCGTCAGGATGCGACAGGCCCGGAAGCGCGAAGACGGGCATCCCGAACAGGTTCAGCGTCGCGCCCTGATAGCTGATCCGATGGCGGACCGGATCGTGGACGACGCGCAGGGCGTTGATCTGCCAGGTCGGGTCCTTGGGGCAGCCGCGCGCATCGACCACGGCGCAGGGCGTGTAAGCGGCGCGGTAGAGCGTGGTATAACCGTTTTCGCGTCGCGCCTCGGCCGCGGCGAGCCGGCCGCCATCCGCGAGCACCAGCAGCAGGTTCTGGATGACGCCGTCGCGGAGATTGTCCTCGAGCAACACGCTGTCGCCATAAGCGATGTCGCCGGCCGGACTGACCACCTGGACCGCGCCCTCGGCCCGGACCTCGCCGCTGACCCGGTTCCAGCTCACCGCGTTCGCCCGCAGGCGATAGCCCTCGCGATTCATCCGAACATCGCCCGACGCGGTGACGATGTCGCTGCTTTGCTCGTAGACCAGCTGGTCGGCGCTGAACGCGATCTCGTCCGGCGCGGTGCTGACCGGCGGCGCCGCATCCTGGGCGAAAGCGGCGCAGGGCAAGCCGAGCAGCAGCGGAAGCGCGGTTCGGCAGATCGATCGAAGCGTCTTCACAAATACAGCTGCCCAGGCCTACGCAAGGGGCCAGCCTATTGCACCGGCCGTCGCTCCCTGCAATGGCGGCACTTCCGTCTCCCGCTTTCGTCCACAATGGAGTTGCCTTCGTGATCAAGGTCAGTTTCGCCGCCGCGCGTCCCGACGGGCCCTATGCGCTCGCCATTCCGATGCGCAGCGAGGACATGCTCCACGAGCGGCTGGCCTGGCTCGACGAGGCGGCGCGCACGCTGGCCGTCCGCTCCGCCGAGGCGCAGCGGTTCGAGCGCGAAGTCGGCGCGATCGCCGAGACCTTCGTCGAGGATGGCGGCCTTGCCCGGCGGCTGATGCTTGTCGGCTATGGCGCGCGGCAGGACGAGGTCGCGCTCCATGAGCGGGTCGGCGGCGCGCTCACCGCGAAACTGCTGACCTCGGGCGAGACCAGGCTGGTGATCGACGCGTCGGGGCTCGACGGCCGCGCCGCCGCCCGGCTCGCTTTCGGCGCGGCCGCGCGGAGCTGGCGTTACGACATCTACCGGACCAAGCTGGGTCGCAAGCAGCAACCGTCGCTCGAGGAGGTCGTGCTGGTCGGCGCCGCCGATGGCGCCGAGGCCGAATGGGCCCACGAGGCGGCAATCCTGAGCGGACTCGACTTCACCCGCAGCCTCGTCACCGAGCCGGCGAACGTCGTCTATCCCGAGACCTTCGTGGCCCGCTGCCGGGAGGAGCTCGAGCCGCTCGGCGTCGCGTTCGAGGTGCTCGACGAAAAGGCGATGACCAAGCTCGGCATGGGCGCGCTGATCGGCGTTGCCCAGGGTTCGGTCCGTCCGCCGCGCCTGCTCGTCATGCGCTGGAACGGCGGCGCCAAGAGCGCGAAGCCGGTCGCTTTCGTCGGCAAGGGCATCACCTTCGATACCGGCGGCATCTCGATCAAGCCCGCCGCCGGCATGGAAGGGATGAAATGGGACATGGGCGGCGCCGGCGCGGTCGCCGGCGCGATCAAGGCGCTGGCGACGCGCAAGGCGAAAGCCAATGTGGTCGGCGTCTGCGCGCTCGCCGAGAACATGCCCGACGGCAATGCCCAGCGGCCCGGCGACGTCGTGACGTCGCTGTCGGGGCAGACGATCGAGGTGATCAACACCGATGCCGAAGGCCGGCTGGTGCTCGCCGACGCGATGACCTGGGTGCAGCGCGAGGTGAAGCCGGAAGTGATGATCGATCTCGCCACCCTGACCGGCGCGATGGTGATCAGCCTCGGCCATGAATATGGCGGCCTGTTCGCGAACGACGACGGCCTTGCCGATCAGCTGTTCCGCGCCGGCGCCGACAGCGGCGACAAATTGTGGCGGCTGCCGATGGGCGAGGCCTATGACAAGATCATGGATTCGCAGATCGCCGACATGCGCAACAGCGCGGGGCGCGAAGGCGGGTCGATCACCGCCGCCTGCTTCCTAGGCCGCTTTGTCGAGGAAGGCGTCAAATGGGCGCATCTCGACATCGCCGGAATGGCCTGGAGCGACAAGGCAAGCCATCTCTACGACAAAGGCGCGACCGGCTTCGGCGTGGCGGTGCTCGACCGCTACATCGCCGACAATCACGAAGGCTGAGGCTCGACACGGCCGCGTCGTCGCGGCAGGATGCCGGCTCCGCCATCGATCCCAAGGGGAGGGGCTCATGCGCAACCTGGCCATCACCGCCGCACTCGTCGCCGCGACCGTCGCGATCCCGGCGCACGCCGCCAATCTGACCGGCGAATATGTCATCGAGGGATCGTGCCCGGCGCCCAACAGCGCCTATCGCGGCACGCTCTCGATCCAGAGCCAGCCCAATGGCCTGTTCCACACCTTGACCTGGCGGGTCGGCAGCGACACCGTCGTCGGCCGCGGCATGGAGACCGAAGGCCGGATGGCGATCGAATTCCGGTTCGCCAACGGCGTCAGCGGCCTGATGGAAGTGCGCCGCGACGGCGCGCATTGGCGCGGGACCTGGGCGACCTACGGCTCCGACCAATTGTGCACCGAGGTCTGGACCAGCCGCTGAGCGTTCGCCGCCGCTGAAGTCCGAGATTCCCGAACTTCGACCCCGCGCCGGCCGGATTGAGCCGGCGCGGATCATGGTCTAGGGAGCCGCCAAACCCATCCCCCAGATACGGAGCGGCAACGGACCATGGCCACCGAACGGACTTTCTCGATCATCAAACCCGACGCCACCCGGCGCAACCTCACCGGCGCGATCACCCGAATGCTGGAAGAAGCGGGCCTCCGCGTCGTCGCCTCGCGGCGGATCCGCATGACCCGCGAGCAGGCCGAAGGCTTTTACGGCGTCCATCGCGAGCGCCCGTTCTTCAACGACTTGGTCGCGTTCATGACCTCGGGTCCGGTCGTCGTGCAGGTGCTCGAAGGTGAGGACGCGGTGGCGCGGAATCGCGAAGTGATGGGTGCGACCAATCCGGCCAATGCCGACGAAGGCACGATCCGCAAGACCCATGCCGAATCGATCGAAGCCAACAGCGTCCACGGCTCCGACAGCCCGGAAAATGCCAAGATCGAGATCGACTTCTTCTTCAAGCCAGAGGAAATCGTCGGCTGACGAGCAGCCCGGCGCGCGGACAGTTCCGCACAATCGAGTCGCGGCCCTCAAAATCTGTCATCCATCCGCACGTTCGATCCGCGAAATGACCGAAATTTGCGTTAAAAGGCCTCTCGTAGACGGCTGTAAAACATAGCATTTTCTTCCTCGTCATGAGGGACGGGGAGGGGGACTATGCGCCCGCTGGACAGGGTCTTGCTGCTGATCGATCGCACCATGGTGCTGTTCGTCGGCCTCGCGGTCGGCGCCGTCGTCGCTTTGTCCTTCCTCGGCGGCGGCGAAAGCGGGGGCGGCGCGCAGGCCAGCATCCCCGCTGCGCCGGCCGCGCCCGACCGACCCGCCCCTGAAGCGATCGCGCCGCGGCTGGCGACCGCGGCGGCGGCCGGCGACCCGATCGCGATCGGCGTGTTCGGCGACAGTTTCGGCGAGGGGATCTGGGCCGGCCTCTACAATCAGCTGCGCGGCGATCCGGGCTTCGAGGTTCACCAGCTCTCCGAGCGCGCGATCGGCTTCACCCGCTATCGCAGCCTCGACATCCTCGCCGACGTCCGCGCCAAGCTCGACCGTCAGCCGGTCGAGATCGCGATCCTCTCGTTCGGCGCCAACGACACCCAGGGCATTTTCGATGCCGGCCACGGCAATCCCTATATGAGCGATGGCTGGCAGCGCATCGTCACCGCCCGAGTCTCGGCGGTGGTGGCGCTGCTGCGCGAACGCGGCGTGACGGTCTATTGGGTCGGCCTGCCGAAGATGCGCGATGCGCGGTTCGACGCCGACATCCAGGCGATGAACCATTTCTATGCCGCGCGCATGGCGGCGCTCGGCGTCCCCTATATCGACACGGTGCCGCTGACCGTCGACGCCGGCGGCCGCTATGCGCCCTATCTTCCGGCCGAGCCGGGCCGCCGTGAACGGCGGATGGGGCGTGCCAATGACGGCATCCACATGACCATTCCGGGCTATATCCACCTGACCCGCGGCCTGACCGATCGCATTCGCGGCGCGGTGGTCCGAGCCCGCGCGCAAGCCGGCCATGCCGCGCCGATGCCCGCGCGGGCCGCCGCCAATAGCGGGGCGCGAAGCTGATGCCGGCCTGGATCGGACCGATCGCGGCGCTGGCAGCGCAGATGCTCGACCCCAGTGTCTGCAGCGCCAATCTTTGCTTTGCCGACGCGCTCGCACCGGTTCTTGCCGCGCTCGACAGCCGCGCCGAGGACGACCGGCCGGTGCACATCCTTCAGATTGGGGACAGCCATACCGCCGGCGACATGATCACTGGCGCCTGGCGGCGCAGACTGCAGGCGCGTCACGGCCATGGTGGCCGGGGCGTGTTGGCGGCGGGCCGCCCTTATGCCGGTTATCTCACCTGGGGTGTCACCGCGGCACAGAGTGGCGGCTGGCATGCCAACGCCAGCTTCGGCAGCCGCTTTGCCGCCGATGGCGCGCCCCTCGGGCTCGCCGGCTTCACCCAGACCGGTCATGCCCGCGGCGAGACCTTGAGCCTCGCCGCCGACGCTCCGGTGGAGGCGTTCGATCGGATCATCGTCTGCGCGATCGCCCGCCCCGGCGGCGGCGGCGTCACGCTGCGCATCGGCGAAGTCCAGCAATATTGGTCGCTCGACGCCGAGAGCCTCGTGCCGGAATGCCGAACCCTGGACAGCGACAGGCCGGCGCTCGCCGCTTCGATCACCATCGCGGATGAGGGGATGGTCAGCATCACGTCGCTCGGCGCGTTCCGGCGCGCCGGAGGAGTCGTCCTGTCCAACCTCGGGGTGGTCGGGGCGCAGCTCGTCCATTTCGGCCGGACCAGCGATTCCGCGATCGCCGCCGAACTGGCGGCCTATCGCCCCGACCTCATCGTCCTCGCCTTCGGCACCAATGAAGGCTTCTCGGCCAGCCTCTCGCCGGACGATTACGAAGCCGCGCTCCGCGCCCAGGTCTACCGCATCCGCCGGCTGGCGCACCACGAGGTTCCGATCCTGCTGCTCGGCGCGCCCGACGCCGCGTCCCGCCAGCCGGCGAGGGCAGGGGCTGCGTGCGGCGGCGGCTGGCGGGTGCCACGTCTGCTCGGCACGGTGCGCGAACGCCAAAGGGCGGTCGCACGCGACATGGGGCTCGGCTTCTGGGACTGGTCGGCGGCGATGGGCGGCCGCTGCGCGTCGGCGCTCTGGCGGCGCCTAGGGCTGATGCGGCCCGACCATGTCCATTTCACCCGCGAGGGCGGCGACCGGATCGGCGCGATGATCGACGCCGATCTGGCCCGCGCGGCGGGCGCGCCGCACTGACATGCTGTTCCCGACGCTCAGCTTCGGGATCTTCTTCCTCATGGTCTATGCCGGGTCGTGGCTGCTCAGGGGCAGCAACGAATGGCGCAAGATCGCCCTGCTCGTGGCCTCATGGATCTTCTACGGCTGGTGGGACACGCGCTTCGTCCTGCTGCTGATCGCCAGCGCGATCCTCAACTGGGGCGCGGCGCGGCTGATCCTCGCGGTCGACGACCGGCCGCAGCGGCGCAAGGCCTGGCTGGCGGCCGGGGTCGCCGCCAATCTCACCATTCTCGGCTTCTTCAAATATTACGGCTTCTTCATGGTCCAGTTCGAGGCGCTGCTCCACACGCTCGGCTGGCAGCGCGATCTCGCGATCATGCAGGTGCTGCTCCCGGTCGGCATCTCCTTCTTTACCTTTCAGGGGATGAGCTACCTGATCGACGTCTATCGCCGCCGGACCGCGCCGGCGGGCCTGCTCGACATCACCCTGCTGATGAGCTTCTTCCCGCATCTGGTCGCGGGCCCGATCGTGCGCGCCTCGGACCTCATTCCGCAATTTCGGCGCGTCCCGGAAATGACCCGGAGCATGGCGGCGATGGGCATCGCCCTGATCGTCTGGGGGCTGTTCAAGAAATCGGTGATCGCATCCGAGCTTGCCACCGGCCTGGTCGACCCGGTGTTTTTCGATCCGTCGGCGCATGGCGGCCTCGATCTCGCCGCCGCCGCTTACGGCTATGCGGTCCAGATCTATTGCGACTTCTCCGCCTATAGCGACATGGCGATCGGCCTCGCCGCGTTGCTCGGCTATCGTTTCCCGCACAATTTCAACCAGCCTTATCGCGCCCGGTCGCTGCAGGATTTCTGGCGGCGCTGGCATATCAGCCTGTCGAACTGGCTGCGCGACTATCTCTATGTCTCGCTGGGCGGCTCGCGGCACGGCCTCACGCGGCTCTGCTTCGCCTTGCTTGCGACGATGCTGCTCGGCGGGCTCTGGCACGGCGCGAGCTGGAACTTCGTCATCTGGGGCGCGCTGCACGGCACCGTGCTCGCCGCCGAGCGGCTCTGGCGCGAGTTCAGGCCGCAGGGCTGGCCGGAGCTGCCCGCCTGGCTCGGCGTCGCGATCACCTTCCACATCGTCCTGCTGGGCTGGATCTTCTTCCGCGCCGCGAGCTTCGGCGACGCGCTGGCGTTCCTTGACGGCCTGTTCGGCAGCGGCGGCGCGGATCTGCTGACGCCGATGCTGCTCATCCTCATCATGCTCGGCATGAGCTTCCACTTCATGCCGCGTTTCTCGATCCAGCAGGCCGGCATGCGGCTGCGCGCTCTGCCGGCGCCGGCGGTCGGCATCGGCGCTGGCCTGGTCATTCTCATCATCGACGCGATGCGCCCCGAAGGCGTCGCGCCATTCATTTACTATCAGTTTTAGGGAGCGCCCCGATGCATGCCCCTGCCCAAGGCCTCGACCATAGCCTTTCACCCGTCGATTTGCCCGACCCGCCCGTGCCACTGGCACGACCGCTGCGCTGGACGAGCCTGGTCATCGCGCTGGCGGCGCTCACCCTCGCGCTGCTCAACGCGCATGCAATCCGCGGCTGGTCCTACACCCTGCCGCCCAATGCGGTCTCGGTCCGGGTCGTGGGTGCGGCCGAGGCCTGGTACGACCTGCTCGATCCGATCGGTCTCAACCGCCCGGTCGCGACGATGCATGGCTGGTGGCAGTCGTTCAAGGGCCTGCGCTGGTTGAGCCCTCTCGCAACGCCAAAGCATAGTCTTCGAGCGCTTGGGGATAGAGCCTGTGCTCGGCCTCGAGCACCCGCGCCGCCAGGCTGTCGGGATCGTCGCGCGGCAGAATCTTGACCCGGGCCTGGGCGATCACCGGCCCGGAATCGAGATCTTCGGTCACGACATGCACCGAGCAGCCGGCAAAATCGTCGCCGGCGAGGATCGCGCGGCGGTGGGTGTCGAGGCCCTTGTGAAGCGGCAGCAGCGAGGGGTGGATGTTGAGGATTCGTCCGGCCCAGCGCGCGACAAAGCCCGGCGAGAGCAGCCGCATGTAGCCGGCAAGCGCGATCAGCTCGATGTCATGGTCGCGAAGCGCGGCGTCGAGCTTGGCGTCGAAATCGGCGCGGTCCATGCCCTTGTGGCTCAGCGCCCAGGTCTTGAGGCCAAGCCGCCGCGCCACCACCAGCCCGCGCGCGTCGGGGACGTTGGCGGCGACAAGCGCAATCTCATAGGGGCGGTCGGGATCGCGGCGGCGATGCTCGGCCAAAGCGAGCATGTTCGACCCGCGCCCCGAAATCAGGACCCCAATTCGGATCTTGTCAGCCATGATGGGTGGCCGACCAGGCGGACCGCGCACCCCACGTCTCCGCCGAGCCGCTGACGGTGCAGCCGCGCGTCCCCGGCTCGGTCCGCCCGATCGGAAATGCCTCGATTCCCTGTTCGACGAGGGCGGCGGCGACCGGTTCCGCTGCTTCCGCGGACACGAGCAGCACCATGCCGACGCCGCAATTGAAGGTGCGCGCGAACTCCCCGGGCTCGATATTCCCCTGCGCCTGCAGGAACGCCATCAAGCGCGGCTGCGGCCAGGAATCGGCATCGATCCGGGCGTGGAGATATTCGGGCAGGACCCTCGGGATATTCTCGAGCAATCCGCCCCCGGTGATATGGGCGAGCGCGTTGACCTGGCCCGCGCGGATCAGGGGCAGCAGCGGCTTCACATAGATTCGGGTCGGCTCGAGCAACGCGTCGATCAGCAATCGATCCTGATCGAACAAGGCCGGGCGGTCGAGCTTCCACTCGCGGTCGGCGGCAAGGCGGCGGACCAGCGAAAATCCGTTCGAATGCACCCCGGATGAAGCCAAGCCGAGAATGACGTCGCCCGCTTTCACTCTGTCGCCGGTCAGCGCCTGGCCGCGCTCGACCGCGCCGACGCAAAAACCGGCGAGGTCGTAGTCGCCCTCCGCATACATGCCCGGCATCTCGGCAGTCTCGCCGCCGATCAGCGCGCAGCCCGCGATCGTGCAGCCCTCGGCGATCGACGCGATCACCCGCTCGGCGACGTCGCCCTCCAATTTTCCGGTCGCGAAATAATCGAGGAAGAAAAGCGGCTCGGCGCCCTGGACGATCAGATCGTTGGCGCACATCGCGACGAGATCGATGCCGACGCCTTGATGGCGATCATGGTCGATGGCGAGCTTCAGCTTGGTCCCGACACCGTCATTCGCGGCGACCAGCAAGGGATCGCTATAGCCCGCGGCCTTCAGATCGAAGAACCCGCCGAAGCCGCCGAGCGACGCCTCCGCGCCGGGCCGGGCGGTCGCTTTGGCGAGCGGCGCGATCGCTTTGACCAAGGCATTGCCGGCAGCGATGTCCACACCCGCTTTGGAGTAGGTATAAGGCTCCTGGTTATGGGTGTCGTTGACCATCGCGCCCGCCTACCAGAACACGCTTGGATTTCCACGCCCAACTCGCCAAAAGACCCTCCGTGAAGCTTGCCCACCGTTTCCGGCCATTTGTGTTCGTCCTCGCCGCCGCTTCCATCGTGGCCGGCGCCGGGCTGCTCTACGCGCAACTGGACGGCGCCGACCGCGGCATCCCGCCGATCGACAGCACCAGCAATTTCGAAGTGCTCGGCATCGACGTCGACGTCGCCGCGGACAGCGCCGAAAAAGCGCGGGTCGAGGGCTGGCGTCGCGCTCAGTCCCGCGGCTGGCGGCTGCTCTGGGCGCGCACCACCGGTCGGCCGATGGCGCAAGCGCCGAATCTCTCCGACTCGGTGCTGAACTCGATCGTCTCGGGGATCATCATCGAGCAGGAGCAGATCGGGCCACAGCGCTATATCGCGCGGCTCGGGGTGCTGTTCGACCGCGCCCGCACCGGGCAGATGCTCGGCGTCCAGGGCCTGGTACGGCGGTCGGCACCGGTGCTGGTGATTCCCGTCATGACCACCGGCTCGACCGGCTACAGCTTCGAGTTTCGAAGCGACTGGCAGCGCGCCTGGGCCCAGTTCCGCACCGCCGGCAGCCCGATCGACTATGTTCGCACCTCGGGCAGCGGCATCGATCCGTTGCTGCTGAACCTCCCCCAGGCCCGGCGCCGGGGCCGCGGCTGGTGGCGGATGATCCTCGACCAATATGGCGCCGCCGACATCGTTGTCGCCGAAGTGGCGCTGAGCCGCGTCTATCCGGGCGGCCCGGCCTTCGGCCATTTCACCGCACGCTTCGGCCCCGACGGGATGGTCCTCGGCCGTTTCAGCCTCCGCGTCGCCAACAGCGCGCGCCTGCCGGCGATGCTCGACGAAGGGGTGCGGCGCATGGATCAAATCTATACCCGCGCACTCGAGCGCGGCATCCTGCGGCCCGATCCGAGCCTGGTGATCATCGAACCCGCGATCCAGCAGCAGCTCGAAGAGGTCACGCTCGATTACGATCTGTCCGAGAGCCAGACCAATGCCTCGACGGGGGCGGCGGCAAGCTTCAACGTTCAGGTCGAGACGCCCGACGCCGGCGCAGTCCAGCGCGCCGAGGTCTCGGTGAGCCGGGTCTCCGGCGTCACCTCGGCAATCACCACCAGTCTCGCGCTCGGAGGTACCTCGGTGATGCGGGTCACTTATGCCGGCGACGCCGCGGCGCTCCAGGCGGCGCTCGCCGCGCAGGGCTGGCAGGTCCAGGTGATGGGCGGCAACACCCTCAGGATCTCGAGATAAAGCGGTGAACCAGATTGCGCTGCCGCTCGACTGGCCGGTGGCGGACAAGGAGGAGGATTTCCTCCTCTCGGGGTGCAACCGCGCCGCCTTCGACCATTTGCGGCGCTGGGCGCAATGGCCGGTCATGGCTTCCTTGCTGACCGGACCGCGCAAATCGGGACGGAGCCTGCTCGGCCGGCTGTTCGTGCGCAAGACCGACGGACGGCTGTTCGACAATGCCGAAAGCCATGACGAGGAGGCGCTGTTCCACGCCTGGAACGACGCCCAGGCACGCCGCAAGCCCTTGCTGATCGTCGCCGACGCGCCGCCGCCGCTCTGGAAGATTGCGCTGCCAGACCTGCGTTCCCGCCTCGCAGCGACGCCCCAGACCGCGATCGAACCGCCGGACGACCCGCTGATCGGCAATCTCATCGTCAAATTGCTCGGCGATCGCGGGATCGCGGCTCCGCCCGAGCTTGCCGATTATCTGGTTCCGCGGATCGAACGCAGCTATGTGGCGGTTCTCAGGATTGTCGACCTGCTCGACCGCGCCATGCTCTCGCATCATCGCCGGATGACGGTGCCGCTGGCGAAACGGGTGCTGGAGGAGGAAGGCATGGTCGAAGGAACGAAGGGCCCAAGCTGATCCATGGAAAGCGCCGCCGCCAGACCAGCGAATGACGCCGAGCCCAAGGGAACGGCCGATTCCGCGCGCTATTTCAACCGTGAATTGTCCTGGCTGGCGTTCAATCGGCGGGTTCTCGAGGAAGCCTGCAATCCCGCTCATCCGCCGCTCGAACGGCTGCGCTTCCTGTCGATCTCGGGCAACAACCTCGACGAATTCTTCATGGTCCGGGTCGCCGGCCTCAAGGCACAGCAATTGCTCGGCGTCGAGGAAACCTCGGACGACGGTCTCAACCCGAGCCAGCAGCTTGCTGCGATCGCGGCGGAATCCGACGCGCTGACCGCCAGCCAGCAGGAAGTCTGGGCGGGTCTGCGCGCCCTGCTGCGCGAGGCCGGCGTGGCGGTGCTGGGCAATGAGGAGATTGGCGGCGACGAGGCCGAATGGCTCGAGCGTCATTTCCACGACCATATCTTTCCGGTGCTGACGCCGCAGGCGATCGACCCCGCCCATCCGTTCCCGTTCATTCCCAATAAGGGCTTCTCGTTGATCTTCGATCTGCGGCGGATCTCCGACAACGAGCCGATCCGCGAGCTGCTGATGGTCCCGGCCACCTTGCCGCGCTTCGTCCGCCTGCCCGGCGAGGCTGCGCGCTATGTCGCGATCGAAACCCTGATCCGCCGCCAAATCCACGCGCTTTTCCCGGGCTATGAGTTGCTCGGCGGCGGCGCTTTCCGGATCATCCGCGACAGCGACATCGAGATCGAGGAGGAGGCGGAGGATCTGGTCCGGTTCTTCCGCTCGGCAATCAAGCGCCGGCGCCGCGGCCGGGTCATCCGGCTGAAGCTCGAGGCGGACATGTCCGACGACCTCGTCGCCCTGGTCCGCGAGGGCCTCGACGCGAGCGAGGCGCTGGTCTTCGAATCGACCGGCTTCCTCGGCATCGCCGACCTCGAGCTGCTCGTCGAAGAGGATCGCCCCGACCTCAAATTTCCCGCTTTCTCGCCGCGCTTTCCGGAGCGGATCCGCGAATATGACGGCGATTGCTTCGCCGCGATCCGCGCCAAGGACATCATCGTCCATCACCCCTATGAGAGCTTCGACGTGGTGCTGGCCTTCCTCCGCCAGGCAGCCGACGACCCCGACGTGGTCGCGATCAAGCAGACGCTCTATCGCGCCGGCAAGCAATCGGCGGTGATCAACGCGCTGATCGCGGCCGCCGAGGCGGGCAAATCGGTCACCGCGGTGGTGGAGCTGAAGGCGCGCTTCGACGAGGAGCAGAATCTGATGTGGGCGAGCGCGCTCGAACGCGCCGGCGTCCAGGTCGTCTACGGTTTCATCGAGTGGAAGACCCACGCCAAGATGTCGATGATCGTCCGCCGCGAGGAAGCGGGCTATCGCACCTACTGCCACCTTGGCACCGGCAACTACCACCCGATCACCGCCAAGATTTACACCGATCTGAGCTTTTTCACCGCCGACCCGCGGATCGGCCGCGACGTCGCCCATGTCTTCAACTACATCACCGGCTATATCGAGCCGCGCGGCCTGGAGCTGATCACGATGTCGCCGAGCGACCTGCGCGACCGGCTCTCGGCACTGATCGACCGCGAGATCGATTTCGCCCGGGCCGGCCGGCCGGCGGCGATCTGGGCAAAGATGAACTCGCTGGTCGATGCCGCGATCATCGACAAGCTCTACGCGGCGAGCCAGGCGGGCGTCGAGATCGACCTCGTCGTCCGCGGCATCTGCTGCCTGCGGCCCGGGGTCGAGGGCATGTCCGACAATATCCGGGTCAAGTCGATCGTCGGCCGCTTCCTCGAGCACAGCCGGATCTGGTGCCTGGGCAATGGCGATGCGCTGCCCAACCGCGAGGCGGAGGTGTACATTTCGTCGGCCGACTGGATGCCGCGCAATTTCGACCGCCGCGTCGAATATGCGCTGCCGATGGTCAACGACACGGTCCACGCTCAGATCCTCGACCAGGTGATGGTCGCCAACATCATGGACAATGAGCAGAGCTGGCGGCTGCTCCCCGACGGCAGCTATTGCCGGCTTCATTCCGAGCCCGGCGAGAAACCGTTCAATCTCCATCATTATTTCATGACCAACCCTTCGCTGTCGGGCCGCGGCGCCGCACTGCATGCCAGCGGCGCGGAGCCGACCAAATTGCAGCTGCCGCGCGGCCTCCATTAGGTCTCGGACCATTTGATGTTCGCCGAAGCGCCGGTCGCAATCATCGACATCGGTTCGAACTCGGTCCGCCTCGTCGTCTATTCGGGCGCGAAGCGGATCCCCTCGGTGATCTTCAACGAAAAGGTGATGGCAGGCCTCGGTCGCGACATCAGCGAAACCGGCGCGATGAGCGAGGCGGCGCAGGAACGTGCGCTCGACGCGCTCGAGCGGTTCGGCCTGCTCATCCGCCAGATGAGCGTGGTGCGGGTGCGCGTCGTCGCCACCGCCGCGGTTCGCGAGGCCTCGAACGGCAGGGGATTCCTGAAAGACGTCCGGGCATTGGGCTTCGAGCCCAGAATCCTCTCGGGCGAGGAGGAAGGTCGACTCGCAGGGCAGGGGGTCATCTCGGCGATTCCCGATGCCGACGGCACTGTCGGCGACCTCGGCGGCGGCAGCCTCGAACTGGTCGAGGTCGCCAGGCGCAAGGTCAGGCGCAGCGCCTCGCTGCCGTTTGGCGTGTTCCGGCTCGACGATCTGGCAGATCAGGGCGAGGCGGCCTTTGCCAAGAAGGTCCGCAAGGCGATAATCGGCGCCGGCTTCGACGCCACGGCCGAGGGCCGCCCCTTCTATCTGGTCGGCGGCAGCTGGCGCGCGCTCGCCCGGTTCGACATGGCGCTGTCCGAGCATCCGCTGCCGATAACCCATCAGCATGCGATGGCTCCGGAGCGGCCCGGCGAGCTTCGCGATGCGCTGCGCCGACCTGCCAAGGAGGACGGGCGCACCTTCCCTTCGATCTCGCTGGCGCGCATGCCGACCTTGCCGCGGGCCAATCAGATGCTCGAATCGCTCGTCGAGGCATTGCGGCCATCGGTCCTGATCGTCTCCAGCTTCGGCATTCGCGAGGGCCTGCTCTACGACGAGCTCGATCTCGCCGAACAGAAGCTCGATCCGTTGATCGAAGCGACCCGCGAAGCGGGCGCCGGCCTCGGCCGGTTCGAGCAGCATGGCAAGCTTCTCGACGACTGGATCGCGCCGATCTTCGACGACCGGCCAAGCGCGGCGCGGCTGCGGCGCGCCGCCTGCATGCTCTCCGACATCGCGTGGCCGGCCCACCCCGACTTTCGCGCCGAGCGCGGCATCGACATGGCCCTGCACGGCAATTGGGTAGCGATCGACGCGCCGGGCCGGGTGATGCTCGCCCAGGCCCTGTTCTGCGCCTTCGGCGGCGGCCGTGAGCTGCCTTATCCGGAGATCGCCGCGCTTTGCACCGCGGAGGAGCTCAAGCGCGCCTCATCCTGGGGTTATGCGATGCGGCTTGGCCAGCGATTGAGCGGCGGCGTCGCCGCTGGACTCCTGCGTAGCCGGCTCGCGGTGCGCGACGGCGCGCTGCGCCTCGCGATCAGCGGCGCCGACGCGGTGCTGTTCGGCGAGACGGTCGAGCGGCGGCTGAAGACACTCGCCGGAGATCTGGGGTTGCGGCCGGAGGTCGCGATCAGCGGCTAGAGCGTCGTGCGAAAGAGTGGGAACCGGTTTTTCGTATTAACGACGCGAAAACGCTCTAGCCGCAGGCAAAGCGCTCGACCCGGTTGGCGGCGTCGAGATGCACGTTGAGCCGCTGCGGGCTGTAGTCCATCGTCACCACATCGCCGGGACGAATCCAGCGCAATCGCCTTGCGCCGCTCCGCCGCAGCGCGTCGGCGCCGAGCGCGGCGCTCGCTTCCTGCCCGACCAGCGCCTGCAGCCCTTCGGCGCGGCACGATCCGGAGGAGGGCGCCGGTTCGGTGGCCGCGGTGGCGCAGCCGGCGACGAACAGGGCGATCGCGGACAGCGCATGTTTCATGCGACGGTTTCCGGCTCGGTGCGGGTCATGGTCAGCTTGCCGGCGCGAATCGCGAAAGCGAGGCGGCCTTCGACCAGATCGAGCGCGTCGCGGCCAAATTCCTCGAACCGCCAGCCTTCGAGGATCGAAAGCCCTTCGCGGCGGCCCGCGGCAAGCATTTCGAGCTCCTCGGCGCGCGCCACCAGCCGCGGCGCGACATTGCTCTCGCGGGCGCGAATCTTGAGCAGCAATTTCAACAGGTCGGCGACCAAAGCTCCCTCACGGCCCAAACCCGGGGCGCGATCCTCGCGGGGCGGCATTTCGGCGGGCGGCAGCGGCGCCGCATTGGCCAGCGCCTCCATCATCCGCGCGCCGATATCGTTGCCCCGCCACGCCGACGACAATCCGCGCACGCGGCCGAGCGCTTCCTGATCGGACGGCGGATGCATCGCGACATCCGCCAGCGTCTCGTCCTTCATGATCCGGCCGCGCGGCAGGTTCTTCGAGCGTGCCTCGATCTCGCGCCAGGCGGCGAGCGCTTTCAGCCGCCCGAGCACTTCGGCCTTGCGGCTCTGGATCCGGACCTTCTTCCACGCCAGAGCGGGATCGTTGACATAATTGGCGCGGTCCGAGATCCGCTCCATCTCCTGGTCGAGCCAGGCGCCGCGCCCGGTCTTGCGCAACCTTTCCAGCATCTTGGGGAACAGTTCTGCGAGATGGGTGACGTCGCCGATCGCATAGTCGATCTGCCGGCGGTCGAGCGGCCGGCGCGCCCAGTCGGTGAACCGCGCGCCCTTGTCGAGATTGCGGCCAAGCAGCGATTCGACGAGGTTCGAATAGCCGACCTGCTCGCCGAGCCCGAGGGCCATCGCCGCGATCTGGGTGTCGAACATGGGATGCGGCGTCCCGCCGGTGAGATTGAAGACGATTTCGATGTCCTGGCCGCCGGCATGGAAGACCTTGAGGACATCCTCATTGTTGACCAGCAGGTTGAGCAACGGCGCCAGATCGAGGTCTTCGGCCTTGGGATCGATCGCCGCCGCCTCCTCGCTGTTGGCGACCTGCAACAGGCAAAGGTCCGGCCAATAGGTGTTCTCGCGCATGAACTCGGTGTCGACCGCGACGAAGTCGCCGCGGGCCAGCCGTTCGCACAGATTTTCGAGGGACTCGGTGTCGGTGATCAGAGGGTGGATGCGCATCTGCGGTCCCCATAGAGCGATTTCGAGCCGGGTGAAATGAGTGGAAGGCGACGACCTACCGATGGCTGTGGATATCTAGGGTCTTTCGGATCATGGTTCGCGCAGAGACGCCGAGGCGTGGAGACGTCGAAGCAGATGCGTGCGTCTGCGCTTCGGCGAAGCCGGCCCATGTTCAAGACCGTTACGGTGGATTGCGCCTTGCGCCGCGGCATGCCGCCTCTCTGCGCCTCGGCGTCTCTGCGCGAATTGGTGCACAGGAAAGTCGGGCTGGACTCGGGCCTGTTCGCTTGACAAAGCGCGGTCAGTGACGCGAAGCGCAGCCGCGCACCTTCAGCCAACAGCCAGAATTCGAAAGCGATCCACGATGCACGCCTATCGCACCCACGTTTGCGGACAATTGCGCGAGAGCGACGTCGGCGCCCGCGTCAAGCTGTCGGGGTGGGTCCACCGCAAGCGCGACCATGGCAATCTCCTGTTCGTCGATCTGCGCGATCATTTCGGCCTGACCCAGATCGTCACCGACATCGCGGACACCGCGTTCAAGGCCCTGGAGGCGGTCCGGGTGGAATCGGTGATCACCGTCGAGGGAGAGGTGGTCCAGCGCGATCCCGAAGCGGTCAATCCGAACCTCGCCACCGGCCAGATCGAGGTCCACGCCGCCAGCGTCGACGTGCAATCGGCGGCGCAGGAGCTGCCGCTGCCGGTGTTCGGCGACCAGGAATATCCCGAGGAGATTCGCCTCCGCTATCGCTATCTCGACCTCCGCCGCGAACGGCTCCACGCCAATATCATATTGCGCAGCCAGGTGATCAGCTCGATCCGCCGGCGGATGATCGATGCCGGCTTCACCGAATTCCAGACGCCGATCCTGACCGCCTCCTCGCCCGAGGGCGCGCGCGACTATCTCGTCCCGAGCCGCGTCCATCCCGGCAAATTCTACGCGCTCCCGCAGGCGCCCCAGATGTTCAAGCAATTGATCATGGTCGCCGGCTTCGACCGCTATTTCCAGATCGCGCCCTGCTTCCGCGACGAGGACGCGCGCGCCGATCGCTCGCCGGGCGAGTTCTACCAGCTCGATTTCGAGATGAGCTTCGTCACCCAAGACGATGTTTTCGAAGCGATCGAGCCCGTGCTCGCCGGGGTTTTCGAGGAATTCGCGAACGGCAGGAGCGTGACTCCGGCCGGCCAGTTCCCGCGGATTCCCTATCGCGAGGCGATGCTGAAATTTGGTTCGGACAAGCCGGACCTGCGCAACCCGATCCTGATCTCCGATGTCTCGACCCACTTCCAAGGCTCTGGTTTCGGGTTGTTCGCCCGGATCGTCGGCGAGGGCGGGGTGGTGCGCGCGATCCCGGCACCGGGGACCGCCGGCAAGAGCCGCAAATTCTTCGACGACATGAACGATTGGGCGCGATCCGAAGGACATGCCGGGCTTGGCTACATCACCCAGAAAGGCGGCGAGCTCGGCGGACCGATCGCCAAGAATCATGGCGAAGAGGCGACCCGTGCGCTGATCGCCGAATTGGGGCTCGGCCCCGACGACGGCCTGTTCTTCGCCGCCGGCAGAAGCGATCAGGCCGCCAAGCTCGCCGGCGCGGCGCGCACGCGGATCGCCGAAGAACTGGATCTGATCGAAAAGGAAACGTTCAAATTCTGCTGGATCGTCGACTTTCCGATGTACGAATATGATGAAGAGGCGAAACGGGTCGATTTCAGCCACAACCCGTTCTCGATGCCGCAGGGCGGGCTCGAGGCGCTGGAGAGCAAGGACCCGCTCGATATCCTGGCCTTCCAGTACGATATCGTCTGCAACGGCGTCGAGCTGTCCTCGGGTGCGATCCGCAACCACCGCCCCGACATCATGTACAAGGCGTTCGAGATTGCGGGCTACAGCCGCGCGGATGTCGACACGAATTTCGCGGGGATGATCAACGCGTTCAAGTTCGGCGCGCCGCCGCACGGCGGCTCGGCGCCCGGCATCGACCGGATCGTCATGCTGCTCGCCGACGAGCCGAACCTGCGCGAAGTCGTGCTGTTCCCGATGAACCAGCGCGCCGAGGACCTGATGATGGGCGCCCCGAGCGAGGTCACCGCCAAGCAACTGCGCGACCTCCACATCCGGATCGTGCCGCCGTCCGGCACCGCGGCGAAGGATCCGGCACGCAGCGTGGCGCCGGAATAGGATGGGAAAGCGCAGCCACACCCTCCTGTTCCTGCTCGGTGCCGCGACCGGCGGCGCGGCGATGCTGGTCGGCCTCAGCGTGGGGCACGACTATGGACTGCAGCAGGCCCGTCTCGTCGCCGAGCGCCAAGCGACATTTCGAGCACCGAGCACCGGCACGCCCCCGCCCGAGCCCAATGCGGAGCAAGCTGCCGCGGCGCGCCCCCTTTGCGAGGCGTTCGCCCGCGCGTCCGGACTCTCGACCGAGGAGCTCGTCGCTGCGGGCGGCCTCCTCTTCCGGGTGCCGCCGCCGAGGGACGTGGACTATGAACGGTTGGACTTGTCGTTCGGCAGTCTGGACCGGCTGCGCATGACCCTTGCGGGCCTCACCAAGACGGACCGCGAGCGCGCCACGGCAAGCGTTCTGGAAGATCCGCAAGATGCCTATCGGCAACGGCGCCTGACCCGAAGCCTCGCCGAAGCGCTTCGCCCGTGTCGCCGCTTGAGCGAACACACGCCGCGCGCCGGCTGATCGGCGCCCGCGAACCGATTCTGCTTCCTTCCGGGACAGACCTGTCGGGCGGCGGCGTGGCGCCGCCGCGGTCCGGCCGCTATATGGCGCGGATGGGGATCGATCTCGACGATTATGAGAAGGGCGAGCCCTTCAAGGGCGATTATGGCGACACGCTGAAGGCGCTGCAGGAGCGGCTCTCTCACCTGTTCGTGGCGCATGCCGTCCACAAGCGCAGAGCGATCGTCGTCATCGAAGGCTGGGACGCGAGCGGCAAGGGCGGCGCGATCCAGCGCCTCACCGCACGATGCGATCCGCGCGCCTTCCAGGTCTGGCCGATCGCCGCACCGAGCGAGGAGGAGAAGGCGCACCACTATCTCTGGCGCTTCTGGACCCGACTGCCCAAGGCCGGCGAGGTCGCGATCTTCGATCGCAGCTGGTACGGCCGCGTCCTGGTCGAGCGGGTCGAAGGCTTCGCGACCAAGGCCGAATGGCGACGGGCCTATGACGAGATCAACGAGTTCGAGGCCCAACTCACGACCGACGGCACGACCATCGTCAAACTGTTCTTCCACATCACCCGGGAGACCCAGGACGAGCGGTTCGCGGCACGGCTCGATCATCCGTGGAAGCGCTGGAAGGTCAATGAGGAGGACTTTCGCAATCGCGCCCGGCGGCGGGAATATGTTTCAGCCTTGAAGGACATGTTCGACGAGACCGATACGCGCTGGGCGCCCTGGTCGGTGATCGACGGAAACGACAAGAAATCGGCGCGGATCGCGGCGCTGACCCTCGCAGCCGAAGCGCTCGAGGCGGCGGTGCCCGCCGACCCACCGCCGATTCGTCCCGAAATGGAACAGTTGAGACATAAACTATTTACAAAAAACGGCTGAATCGGGCGCGGGATTTCCGCCCATCGATCGCTAGCCGTCCGGCTGTGGATAAGTGATCGCGATCACTTCATAATCGCGAGTCCCGCCGGGCAGAGTCACCCGTCGCGTATCGCCGACCGCGGCACCGCGGACCGCCCGGGCAAGCGGCGAATACCAGCTGATCCGTCCCGCCGACGCGTCGGCCTCGTCCTCGCCGACCAAAGTGAGGATTCGTTGATTGTCGTCCTCGTCGGCCAGGGTCACGGTGGCGCCGAACCAGATCCGGCTCTGATCCGGCTGGCGCGCCGGATCGGTCACCTTGGCGCTTGCCATCCGCTTCGACAGGACGTTGATCCGGCGGTCGATATCGCGCAGCCGCCGCCGGCCATATTGATAGTCGGCATTCTCCGATCGATCGCCATTGGCCGCGGCCCAGGCGATGGTCTCGAGCAGACGGGGCCGCTCGACCGCGAACAGCGCCTCATATTCCTCGCGCAACCGACGGAAGCCGGCGGGCGTGAGATAGTTCGGCCGATCGCTCATCGCCGCATCTGACGCAGCCGCTCTCCCGAAGTCCAGCGGAACGGTGTGTTGCTGCTAGACCCGCTGACCAAGATAATAGGAAATCTGCCCGCGCGACCGCGCGCCCGCCGGATTGATCGTGTCGTAGACGATCGCATTTTCGATCACCCGCTGGACATAGTTGCGCGTTTCGGAAATCGGGATCTCCTCGATCCAGCGCAGCACGTCGGTTCCGGGCGACCGCGGGTCGCCATTGCGGTTGATCCACTGGCGGACCCGGCCGCCCCCGGCATTGTAGGCGGCCGCGGCCAGCACCGCATTGCCGCCCCATTCGTCGAGTACCTCCGACAGATAGTGGCTGCCGAGCAGGATGTTGTAGGACGGATCGTCGATCAGACGGCCAAGGCTGTAGGGCACGCCGACCCGCCGCGCGGTCTGGTTCGCGGTCGGCGGCATCAGCTGCATCAGGCCGCGCGCGCCGACCGGGCTCATCGCGGTCCGCTCGAACGAGCTCTCCTGCCGGATGATGCCGTGTGCGAGCGACCAGTTGCGCACATAAGCGGAGGGAATCGAAACCTCCGGAAATGCCGGCCGGGTGTAGAAGCTCTCGCCATTGCTGCGCGCCTCGCGCGCCGCCCACACCCCCATGTCGAGCCGGCCGATCATCCGCCCGAACTCGCTGGCGACGGCGCGCTCATGATCGTCCTCCAGCTGGCCGGCAATGGCCCGAATGAAGAGCGTCTGGTCGCTCCGCGAACCGAACAGGCCGAGATAACGAACCGCCTCGGCCAGCGGTCGGGCGGCAAAGGCGGTGCGCTCGGCGATCTGGACCGGCGGCGGCACCGGCGGCGCCATCGGAGTCCGGCCGAGCCGCTCGAGCGCGAGCTGGCCGTAAAACTGGTCGGGATTGGCGGCCGCCTGCTCGAGCCAGGCGTTGCTCTGTTCGGCCTGGCCGGTCCGCGACGCGGCGCGCGCCGCCCAATAATAGCCCTTGCTGCGGGTCTGCGGAGATTGCGCGCCGCGCGCATAGCGCTCGAACATCCCCGCCGCATCGGCTGGGCGGCCCAGGCGCAGCATCGCCGTGGTGCCCGCGATCCAGGCGAGATTGGTATATTCATCGCGCTCGCCATAGGATTGGCGACTGACGTCGGTGCCCGCCGGATAGATGTCGTCGAGCTGCGAGGCGATCTGCCACGCGAGCGTCCATTGGCTGTCGGCGCTCGCGGCGCGGGCGAGCGCAACCATCGTCTCGAGGAACCGCTCGGGATTGGCCGGCGCCCGTGCCAGCCTTCGCGGCATCGCCGCCAGCTGCCGGGCGCCGAGCGGATCGCCGCCGCGGTCGAGCCAGCGCACCCGATCGAGCAGCAGGCCGGGATCGCCAGTCGTTTCCGGACCGAGCGCCGCCACCCGTGCCGCGGCGTCGGACGCGCGCGCCTGAAGCGCCAGCCGCGCCTCGTAGAGCGGCCGCCTCGCCGCCGAACTCAGCCCCAGCGTCCGCAGCGCGCTTCGCATGTCGCCGCCGCCGAGCAGAACATCCATCCGCGCATCATGCTCGTTCGGCCCGAGAGCGGCGGCGAACATGGCGAGCAGCCTTTGCTCGTCGCTTTCGGCAAGCACGCCCGATGTCCAGGCGGCCCGCGCCTGGGCCCGCGCCTCATCCGCCTGCCCGCTGGCCAGCAAGGCGAACCCATATTGGGCGCGGCCGGTGGGGGTCAGCGGCGGAAAGGTACGAAAATAGGCCAGCACGTCACCCGCCGACGAGCCCCCGGCGGAGAGGCGTTGCTCGGCGGTTCGCCGCATCGCCGCCTCGCCGGGCCAGCCGCGGTAGCTCAACAGGAACGAGGCATAAGCCGAGAAGGGCAGATTGTCGGTCTGGCGCAGGCTCTTCCAGCGCGCGACGGCGGCCGCGATCGCCGGAACCGGGACCGGGGCGGGGGCAGAAGCCGGGGTCGCAGCCGAGACCTGCAGCGCGGCAGGAAGCAGCGCCGCTCCGGCACGGTGGAGCGCGGCGTGCGGCGCGGGCAGCCCGATTCGGCCCGACGCGACGGCCGCGACGGACACGCCGAGAAGAAAGATCAGGCCCGCTCCCTTATGCATGCTGGACAGAATGACGCCCCCCTCCTTATCAGACTCTGAACATCCCCCGATGTTCCGCTGGCCTCGTTCAGTGACTATGTGTCGCATCGTGATCGCCGATAACCGGTTCTCACGTTTCGGCTCGATGCTCTAGGCCATGGCACGCCGCGAGGTGAAGGAGACGCGCATGTTCAAGGGGTCGATCCCGGCTCTGGTGACGATTTTCCGCGACGAAGCGTTTGACGAGAGCGCCTTCCGCGATTTCGTCGAATGGCAGATTAGCGAAGGGAGTCATGGCCTTGTGCCCTGCGGCACGACCGGCGAATCGGCGACCTTGCCCGCCGACGAACATTATCGCGTCGTCGAAGCCTGCGTCGACCAGGCCAAGGGCCGGGTACCGGTGATCGCCGGCTGTGGATCGAACAGCACCGCCACCGCGATCGACAATATGGTGGCGGCCAAGGCGCGCGGCGCCGATGCCGCCCTGCTCGTGCTCCCTTATTACAACCGGCCGAGCCAGGACGGCCTGGTTGCGCATTTCACCGCGCTGACCGAAGCCTGCGACCTTCCGATCATCGTCTACAACGTGCCGTCACGGACGGTCACCGACATCCTGCCCGAAACACTCGGCCGGATCGCCGCTCTGCCGACGATCGTCGGCATCAAGGATGCCTGCGGCAATCTCGCGCGGGTCACCGCCCATCGCGCTTTGTGCGGTACCGACTTCGCCCAGCTCTCGGGCAATGACGACATGGCGCTCGGCTTCAACGCGATGGGCGGGGTGGGGTGCATTTCGGTCACCGCCAATGTCGCGCCGCGCCTCTGCGCCGCTTTCCAGAATGCCTGCCTCGGCGGCGACTGGAACGAGGCGCTGATGTTGCAGGATCGGCTTTACCCGCTGCACGCCGCCTTGTTCAGCGACGCCTCACCCGGTCCGGTCAAATATGCGCTCAATCGTGTCCGTCCGGAATTTTCCTCCGCGCTGCGCCTGCCGATGACTCCCCCCAGCGACGCCAGCCGCCGCGCGGTCGACGCCGCGCTCGCTCATGCCGGCCTCACGTGATGGTTCGCCCGCGCCAGCCCGAATTCGACAAGAAGAAGGTCGTCGCCGAAAATCGGCGGGCGCGGTTCGACTATGCGATCGAGGACAAGTTCGAGGCCGGCATTGCGCTGACCGGAACCGAGGTGAAATCGCTGCGCTTCGGCGAAGGTTCGATCGCCGAAAGCTATGCCGAGGTGAGGGACGGCCAGGTCGTACTGGTCAACGCCAACATTCCCGAATTCAGCCACGGCAACCGCTTCAACCATGAGCCGAAGCGTCCGCGCCGGCTGCTGCTCCACGCCCGCGAGATCGAAAAATTGTTCGGCGCGGTCGCACGGCAGGGGATGACGCTGGTGCCGCTGTCGATCTATTTCAATTCCCGGGGGCGGGCGAAGGTCGAGCTTGCGCTGGCCCGCGGGCGCAAGCATCACGACAAGCGCGAATACGAAAAAGAAAAGGACTGGAAGAGGGAGCAGGGCCGCCTGTTGCGCCAGCATGGCTGATTGGTTCACCCGATGGGTCGCCAGGAACGCGCCGAAACGCGAAGATCTGGCGGAGAGCCGCTGGATCAAGCCGTTCGGCTCGCGGGTGCTGCACAGCGAATTCTGGCGCTTCACCCGCCGCTCGGTTCCGACCGGCGTGTTCGTCGGCCTGTTCGTCGGCGTCTTCTTCCTGATCCCGGGGGTCCAGATCGTCGGCGCCGCTTTGGTCTCGATCCCGTTCCGCGCCAACATCCCGATCGCCGCGGCGATGACCTTTCTCACCAATCCGGCGACGACGCCGTTCCTGCTCGTCGCCTCGCTCTGGGTCGGCAATCGGCTCGGCTTTCACGCCGATCTTGCCGCCTTTCAGGCGCTCTACGCGCGCGGCGCGAGCGTCGGCGACTGGTTCGCCTGGCTATTCTCGGACGCCGCCCCGGCATTGGTCTCGGGCCTGTTTCTGATCGCGATCACCTCGGGCGCGATCGGCTATTTCATCGCCAAGCTTTTCTGGGGCTGGTGGATCGGGCGCAAATGGCGCCGCCGTCGGCTGCGCAACGCCGCATCCGATTGATCGAAGACGCGGGGCTGCTATCTGGCGGAGATGGCAAGCAATCCAATAATCGGCGACGGGAGCCTGAGCGGACGACGCCGGTCGACTTTGGCGTTCGGCGCGCTCGCCTTGGCTTCGGCCGGCCTGCTGCTCTGGGCCGCCGGCAATTTTATTTTTGCCGCTTCATTCCTCGCCGGCCTGCTCGGAATCGGCGCCGCTTTGTTCCTGCTGCGCGCGCCGGCGGCGCCGACGCTGATCGCTTTGGCAGAGGATCGCGTCGATGCCGGCCTGATCCGCGCCGCGATGGACGCCGCCGGCTCAGGCGCGGCTTTGGCCCTGACAGACGCCAAGGGCGGACTGGCCTGCGCCAGTGCGCTCTGGGGCCAGTGGTTCGGCGGCGCGGCGGCGCCCCATGAGCTCAGCGACGATCCGGCCGACCAGGAGAGGCTGAGCGAGGCGGCGCGGACCGCCCGCCGCGACGGCACGGCCGCAATTGAGCTGCGCTTCAACAATCGCGCGCTCGCCGGCGAGGTGCGCCGCGCGGGCGATCATCTGCTCTGGCGCTTCAGCCGCGGCGAGAGCGCGGATCTGGTCGGTGAGACCAAGCGCCTGCTCCGCAACGAGGCCGGTCAGCGTGCCGGCGAGGCGGGCCTGATGCTGGTGCTGACCGACGGCGAGGGCGTGATCCAGGCGGCCAATGCCGCTTTCACCGCGCGCGTGGCGGGAGATGGCAGCGAGCCGATCGAGGGCGGCGGGCTGGTCGACCATCTCGCCGGGACTGACGGCCGGTTTCACTTCGCGGCCGAAAGCAAAGCGGCGCCACCGCTGCGGATCCTGCAAATTCCCGCTGGCGACGGCCCCGATGCGCTCTCGCTGTTCCTGCTGCTTGACGATGTCGTGACGGTGCGCAGCGGCGACGAAAACAGCCATATCCATGCGCTGCTCGACAGCCTGCCGCTCGGCCTCGCTCTGGCCGACAGCGACGGCCGCTTCGTCTTCCTCAACAAGGCGTTCCGCAAGGCGGCGAGCCTCGGCCAGGGCGATCGCCTGAGCTGGCCGGGCGATCTCGTCGTCGACGAGGACAAAGCGGCGGTTTCGGAGGCGGTGCGCCGGTTCGCCCGCGGCCGCGCCCATTCGGGCGACATGGCGGTGCGGCTGCGCGCCAGTCCCGACGAGCCGGTCGCAATGACCATTGCCGGCGCCCGCGGGCTCGGCAACGCCGCGGTGCTGCTGAGCATCAAGGACAATAGCGAGGAAGCGCGGCTGAAACGCGAGATCGCGCAGGCCACCAAGATGCAGGCGGTGGGCCAGCTTGCCGGCGGCGTCGCCCACGACTTCAACAACATCCTGACCGCGATCCTCGGCACTTGCGACCTGATGCTGATGCGCCACACGCCGGGCGACAGCGACTATGACGACATCCAGCAGATCCGCTCCAATTCGAACCGCGCCGCGAATCTGACCCGCCAGCTGCTCGCTTTCTCGCGCCAGCAGACGCTGCGGCCGCAGGTCCTCCAGCTTCCCGATGTCGTCGCCGAGGTCTCGCACCTGCTCAACCGCCTGCTCGGCGAACGGATCAAGCTTCAGGTCAAGCATGGTCGCGGCCTGGGCCCGGTCCGCGCCGATCCCGGCCAGCTCGAGCAGGTGATCATCAACCTGGCGGTCAATGCGCGCGACGCGATGGTCGCCAAATCGGCCGAAGGCGGCGGCACGCTGTCGCTGCAGACCTTCACCGTCTCCGCCGACGAGGTCCGCCGGATGGCCACCGACGTGCTCCCGATCGGCGACTATACCGCGATGAAGGTCACCGACACCGGCATCGGCATCCCCTCGCACATCATCGGCAAGATTTTCGAGCCGTTCTTCACCACCAAGGAAGTGGGGAAGGGGACCGGCCTCGGCCTCTCCACCGTCTACGGCATCGTCAAGCAATCGGGCGGGTTCATCTTCGCCGAATCGCAGATCAGGAAGGGCACGACCTTCACCATCTATCTCCCGGTCCACCGCGCCCAGCCGGGCCAGCCCGCGGTCAAGGTGAAGGCCAAGGACAAAGCCGGCGAGCTTTGGGGGACCGGCACGATCCTGATCGTCGAGGACGAGGCGATGGTGCGCGCGGTCGCCGAGCGGGCGCTCACCCGCCACGGCTACACCGTGCTCAGCGCCGAAAATGGCGAGGCGGCGCTCGAGATTCTCGCGCGTGAGCCCAAGGTCGACCTGATGATCTCCGATGTGGTCATGCCGACGATGGACGGCCCGACGACTGTCCGCACCGCGCGCAAAGGGCATCCCAAGCTGCCGATCCTGTTCATTTCGGGCTATGCCGAGGAGCAATTGCGCAAGTCGATCGACATTCCGAACGTCTCGTTCCTCGCCAAGCCCTTTTCGGTGCAGGACCTGGCCGAGACGGTGCGCGACGTGCTCGAACGCGATCGGGGCGGAGCCGGCAGAGGGTGAAACGCCGCGCCCGATTCCGCTTTGCGGCGAGCCGGGCGACAGCGCGGCGAAATTGGGCCTTTTCCCTTACTCCAAAGACGTTAAGGCAGCGCAATGACAAGCATCAAGTCGATCCTGATCGTCGAGGACGAACCCCTGATCGCGCTGATGCTCGAAGACTTCCTCGAATCGCTGGGCCACAATGTGGTCGGCACCTGCGAGACGCTCGAGGAGGCGCTCGACCGGGTCGACGCCGGCGGCTTCGACGTCGCGATCATCGACGTCCAGTTGAAAGAGGGCAAGCAGGTCTGGCCGGTCGCCGACCGGCTCGCCGAGGCCGGCACGCCGTTCGTCCTCGCCACCGGCGGCCATGTCGATCCGCCGCCGGCCCAGCATGCCGGCGCCCCGATACTCGCCAAGCCCTATACGATCGACGCCATCGCTCCCGCGCTCGCCCGCGCCTTCGGCGGCTGATCACGGCAGCGGAGCGGGGAATTGATTCGCCGCCTGATGTTGCTGCTGCTCTTTCCCGGCTTTCTTTATCTCGCGATCCTGACCTGGCTGTTCTTCACCCAGACCGACACGATCTTTCCGAGCGATCGGGTCGGACCGGTCCCGGCGCCGCCCGGCGCCGAGCGATTGATCCTCACCGCGGCTTCCGGTGACCGGCTCGAAGGCGTCCATATCCCGCCGTCCCGAGCCAGCGAAGCGCCCGTCCTCCTGCTCGGCTTCGGCGGCAATGGCGGGAGCGCGACCACGATGGCGGGGCTGCTCCACGATATTTACCCGTCGGCGAACATCGTCGTCTTTCACTATCGCGGCTACGCACCGAGCGGGGGCAGCCCGAGCGCGAGCGCGCTTCGGGAGGATGCGGCGCTCATCTTCGATGCGATGCACGCCAGGTTTCGCCCGGCGCGGACCGTCGCGATCGGTTTCAGCATCGGCAGTGGCGTCGCCAGCGCGCTTGCCGGGACGCGGGCGCTCGACGGTCTGATTCTGGTGACGCCGTTCGATTCGCTGACCGAGGTGGTCGCGGGCCATTATCCATGGGCGCCGGTACGGCTGCTGCTGCGCCACCGGCTCGATTCGGCGCGATACCTTCAGGGCCGGGCGCTTCCGGTGGCGATCGTCGCCGCGGAGAATGACAGGCTGGTGGTTCCCGCCCGCACCGCCGCGTTGCGCCGCGCTTTGTCCAATCCGGTTTGTGACCGGACGATCGCGGCCGCCGACCATGACGACATTTACGGCCGCCCGGAATTCGCGCCGGCGATGGTCGAATGCCTCGAGCGGATGGTCTTGGCACATCCCTGAAGTTCACCTCTTGTTCTCATGGAACACATCGTGTACGAACGTGCCACGCGTTGAACCCACGGCGCTGACGCAATACGGGGAGGACAAGCCATGACGGCCTCGCTTCAAATCGTTTCCGACAGGACAGGGATGGACACCGACAAGCAGAAAGCTCTCGATGCCGCGCTTGCGCAGATCGACCGCGCGTTCGGCAAGGGCAGCGCGATGCGCCTCGGCTCGCGCGAAGCGATCGAGATCGACACCATATCCACCGGCTCGCTCGGGCTCGATATCGCGCTCGGAATCGGCGGGCTGCCGCGCGGCCGCGTCGTCGAGATTTACGGCCCGGAAAGCTCGGGCAAGACGACCTTGGCGCTGCATGCCGTCGCCGAGGCGCAGAAAGCCGGCGGCGTCGCCGCCTTCGTCGATGCCGAGCATGCGCTCGACCCGATCTATGCCAAGAAGCTCGGCGTCGACGTCGAAAATCTCATCGTCTCCCAGCCCGACACCGGCGAGCAGGCGCTCGAGATTACCGACACTTTGGTCCGCTCCAACGCGGTCGACATCCTCGTCATCGATTCGGTCGCGGCGCTGGTGCCGCGCGCCGAGATCGAGGGCGAGATGGGGGACAGCCATGTCGGCCTCCAGGCGCGGCTGATGAGCCAGGCGCTGCGCAAGCTCACCGGCTCGATTTCCAAGTCGCGCTGCCTGGTCATCTTCATCAATCAGGTGCGGATGAAGATCGGCGTCATGTACGGCAATCCCGAGACGACGACCGGCGGCAACGCGCTCAAATTCTATGCCAGCGTGCGGCTCGACATCCGCCGCACCGGCCAGATCAAGGACCGCGACGACATTGTCGGCAACACGACGCGGGTGAAGGTGGTCAAGAACAAGCTGGCCCCGCCATTCAAGCAAGTCGAGTTCGACATCATGTATGGCGAGGGCGTCTCCAAGCTCGGCGAGATTCTCGACCTCGGCGTCAAGGCCGGTTTGGTCGAAAAATCGGGCGCCTGGTTCAGCTATGATTCGGTGCGGATCGGCCAGGGCCGCGAGAACGCCAAGACTTATCTCAAGGAGAATCCCGAGACCGCCGAGCGGATCGAACGCTCGATCCGCGGACGGACCGAAGAGGTCGGCGATGCGATGATGACCGGCCCCGAACCCGAGGACGACCTCTAGAGTTGCGAGCAGGCCGGACGGGGAGAAGACTCTGTCCGGCCTGCGGTCAGTGCAACGCAACCTCGTCGGGCGAATGCGCGGGCAGTCCGGCATTGGCCCATGACGCGAACAGGAGCGCCAGCGCGCCGCAGACGACGAAGCCGGCGATCAGCGGCACTGTCGTGCCGTCGAACAGCTGGCCGATAACAAGGCCGATCAAGGCGCCGCCGACGGTGGTGAGCACGCCCTGCACTGCCGAGGCGGTGCCGGCGATCGCGCCCAGCGGCTCCATCGCCAGCGCGCCGGCATTCGAGCCGATCAATCCGAAACTGCTGAAGGTCAGCGCCTGGAAAGCGACAAACATCCAGATCGTCTCGCCGATCGTCAGGATCACGGCGAGATGGACGAGCGCGAAGGTCGTGAACATGCCGAGCGCGATGACCAGCAGCCGGCGCGAGCCGAAGCGCATCACCAGCCGTGCATTGGCGTAGGCGCTCAGCCCCTGCACCGTTGCGACGCAGGCGAAGGCCAGGCCGATCAGCTCGGGCCGTCCGAAGACGTCGAAAATGATCTGCTGGAACGAGTTGATGAAGCCGAACAGCGCGCCCATTATCATCGTGACGACGGCCGTGTTGCCGATCGAAGCCCGACGCGTCAGCGTGTCCGCAGCGGCCGCTCCGAAATGACCGGCGGTCAGCGGCCGCTGCGCCGCACGCGCGAGCGTTTCGGAGAGCCGCAGCGCGCTCCACATGGCGAGGACCAGGCCATAAGCCGCCAGCGCGAGGAAGATATACCGCCAGGTTCCGACGGAAAGGAGCGCCTGGCCGAGGCTCGGGGCGATCACCGGCACGATGAAGAAGGTCATCATCACCGTCGACATCACTTGCGCTATCGCCGCGCCCTTGAACCGGTCGCGCACCACCGCGACGACGAGCACCCGCGATCCCGCCGCGGCGACGCCGTGCAGGGTGCGGGCGATCAGCAGCAGAACGAAGCTCCCCGCCAACCCGCACAGCGCCGCCACCGCGGCGTAGAGGACCATGCAACCGATCAATATCGGCTTGCGCCCGAACCGGTCGGCGAGCGGACCGTAGATGAGCTGGGCGGCGCCGAAGCCGAGCATATAGACGGTGATCACCAGCTGCCGTCGATTCTCGTCGGCGACCTCGAGCGCTTCGCCGATCGCCGGCAACGCCGGGAGAATCATGTCGATCGCCATCGCGTTCGACGCCATTAGGGCGGCGAACAACAGCACCAGTTCGCGCCGACCGGCCCGGTGTGCGGCGGGGAGGGGCGGTGGCGCGTCGGCGGTCATTTGGCTCTTCCGGCGGGAACAGGGACCGGACTTGCCTGCGCGCGCCGGAGCGGCGAGACAAGGGCCGGCATGACCAGCGAGGCAATCGGAATGGGCCAATGATGACGGATCCGGCGCGCGGTCGACCGCATGTCCATCTGATCGGCCTGCCGACCGACAGCCACTCCTCTTATCTGCGCGGCGCCGCGGCCGCGCCGCGGGCGATTCGAATCGCGATGGAGTCCGACCATGGCAACCAGGCAACGGAAAATGGGTTCGAGATCGGCGTCGACATTCTTATCGAGGATATCGGCAATCTCGATCTGAACGAGGGCGAGATGGACGTCGCGATCATCCGCGACGCAATCGCCGCCGCCGCGCGGGCCGGCGCGGTGCCGGTCGCGCTCGGCGGCGACCATATGGTGACCTTTCCGATCGTCGGCGCGCTCGCCGAGAGTCACGGTCCGCTCAACATCCTCCATTTCGACGCCCATCCCGATCTCTACGACGATTTCGAGGGCGATCCGCTGTCGCACGCCTCGCCGTTCGCACGGATCATGGAAGGCGGCCATGCCCGCCGCCTCGTCCAGTTCGGCATCCGCACCCTAAATGCGCATTGCCGCGCCCAGGCGGAGAGGTTCGGGGTCGAGATCGTCGAGATGCGGGATTTCACCCCCGAGCGCGTGCCGATCCCCGATCCGCCGCTCTATATCAGCGTCGACCTCGACGGCTTCGATCCGGCCTTTGCCCCCGGAGTCGCGCATTACGAGCCCGGCGGGCCGACCGTCCGCGAGTTCCTCCAGGTGCTGCACCGCGTACCGTGTCCAATCGTCGGCGCCGATATCGTCGAGCTCAATCCGGGGCGCGACGTCAACGGCATCACCGCCATCCTCGCCGCCAAGCTGGTCAAGGAGCTGGCGTCGCTCTGTTAGACCCTTTGTTGTCGCATCGCTTTCGCCGAAATTGAGCAGGTGCGCAGTGCCCCGCACTGCGCAGTCATGCCGGGGGCATGACGGACCTGCATCAATGGCGTCCACTTTTCGGAGCGATGCCTTTAAGGAAGCGCCATGATCATCGTCCATCACCTCGAAAATTCACGCTCGCAGCGCGTCCTCTGGCTGCTCGAGGAGCTCGGGCTCGACTATGATGTCGTCCGCTATGAGCGCGACCCGAAGACGATGCTCGCGCCGCCGGCGCTGAAGCACGTCCATCCGCTCGGCAAATCGCCGGTGATCGAGGATCAGGGACGGGCGATCGCCGAAACCGGCGCGATCGTCGAATATCTGATCGAGAAAGCCGAGGGGCGGCTCGGGCCGCCGGCCAATCGCGACGCGGTGCTGCGCTACCGCCAATTCCTCCATTATGCCGAGGGCTCGATGATGCCGCCGCTGTTCGCCCTGCTCGTGGTCAACCGGCTCGGGCTGCTCGGCCGCCCGGCGCGGGCGCCGATCACCAAGATGCTCGGCCATCATCTCGACTGGCTCGAAAGCGAACTGGCGCAGCGCGACTGGTTCGCCGGCGATGAATTCACCGCCGCCGACGTGATGATGAGCTTCCCGCTCGAAGCGGCCCGCGCCCGCGCCGGGCTCGACGCGTCGCGGTCCCATCTGATCGACTGGCTCGAGCGGATCCACGCCCGGCCGGCTTATGCCGCGGCGCTCAAGAAAGGCGGCGCTTACGCTTACGCCTAGGCTCCGCCGTCAGCGGCGTCCGGTCACGGCAAGCTGCACCGCAAGCCCGCCGATCGCGCCCGCCGCGACCCATCGTGCGAGGCGTCCGAGCCAGGAAATATGGCGCAACCGCGCCGCGGTCCCGGCCGCCGCCAGCGCGACCGCGATATTGACCAGGGTTCCGGCGAAATCGAACCAGAGCCCGAGGCAGAGGATCTGCAGCGCCGGCACCGAGGCCGCCGGATCGACGAATTGCGGCAGGAAGGCGAGGAAGAAGAGGGCGATCTTCGGATTGAGGATGTTGACCAGCATCCCCGCCCGGAACAGGCGACGGCCCGAAGCGGGCGGTCGCGGCGCCGCCGTCTCCGCCCCGCCGCCGCGCACCAGCGAGAAAGCGATCCACAGCAGATAGGCCGCGCCGGCCCATTTGATCAGATCGAACAGCGCCTGCGACGAGGCGAGGATCGCCGACAGACCGAGCACCGCCGCGACGATATGGACCAAGGTCCCGGCGCCGATGCCGAGCGCGGCGACCACGCCGTCGCGCCGCCCGCCACGCGCGGCCGCGGCGATGACGAAGGTCATGTCGGCGCCCGGTACGATATTGAGCGCCAGGCCCGCCGCGACGAAGCTCAGGAAGACCGGCCAGTCCGGCAGAAATTCGATCCCGCCCATCTCGATCATTTGGCGACCTCCCGCCTGCTTCCCTAGCAGCCTCGCCGCTGGTGTGCTGGATTTGAAGTTCGCCTGCACGTTGGATCATCTTCGGAGCGAACTTCAAATCCAAACAAGCACACCAGATTCGTAGGGTTGCTAGTGTGGCTGAAGATTCGGAAATCCGCTCCGAAGCGGCCATGGGATCAGGCGAATTTCCGAATCGCCACACTAGCGCGCAGCGTCGAATGGAGTTGACTTTTGGCACCCCAGGCTCCCCGATGCCGTCCGATCAGCACGGGGAGATAGCATGGAGACGACCGAGCACCGACGCATCCCGCTGCACCTGAAGATGCTCATCGGCTTCCTCGTCGGACTCGGCGCCGGCCTCGCGGTCAACATGACCCAGCCCGACGCCGCCTGGATCGACACACTCACCACCTACGTCACCGGCCCGATCGGCCAGATCTTCCTGCGCCTGCTGTTCATGCTGGTCATTCCTTTGCTGTTTTCGGCGCTGGTGATCGGCATTGCCGAGATGGGCGACATCCGCTCGCTCAAGCGGGTCGGAATCAAGACCCTGGTCTTCACCGTCCTGCTGTCCTCGATCGCGGTGATGATTTCGCTCGCCGTCGCCAATCTGTTCGAGCCCGGCGCCGGGGTCGATCCGGCGCTCGCCCAGCAGCTGCTCGCCGATGCGCGCGAGGGCGCCGGGGCGATCCTCACCGCCAATGCCGATCGGCCGAGCGGAGTCGCGTCCTTCCTCAACATCATTCCGAACAATGTGATCGCCGCCGCCGCGGCCAACGACATCCTCGCGGTGATGTTCTTCGCTCTGGTGTTCGGGATCGGCCTGCTGCTGGTCAACACGCTGGCGGCGCAGCGGCTGCAGGACGTCATTCAGGGGCTGTTCGACGTCACCATGCGGCTGATCGGCATCGTCATCCGCCTCGCTCCCGTGGCCATCGCCTGCTTCATGTTCAACCTTGCCGCTCTGTTCGGCTGGGACCTGCTGGTGCGGCTCGGCGCCTATGTCGGCGTCGTGCTGCTCGCCTTGGGCCTGCACATGTTCGTCACCTATCCGATCGCGATCCGGCTGCTCGGCGGCATGTCGCCGCTGCGCTTCTATCGCGACGTCCAGGAAGCGATGGTGGTCGCCTTCTCGACCGCCTCGTCGAACGCGACGCTGCCGACCGCGATCCGGGTCGCCGAGAACAATCTGGGGCTGCCGCCGCGCATCTCGCGCTTCGTCCTCACCATCGGCGCGACCGCGAACCAGAACGGCACCGCGATCTTCGAGGGCGTCACCGTCCTGTTCCTCGCCCAGTTCTTCGGCGTCGAGCTCAATCTCTGGCAGCAGGCGTCGGTGCTGCTGGTCTGCATCCTCGGCGGCATCGGCACCGCGGGGGTTCCGGCCGGCTCGTTGCCGGTGGTCGCCCTGATCCTCGCCATGGTCGGCGTCCCGCCCGAAGGGATCGGCCTGGTGCTCGGCGTCGACCGCTTCCTCGACATGTGCCGGACGACGCTGAACGTCACCGGCGACCTCGCCGCGGCGGTCGTCGTCTCGCGCGGGGAGGCAGCTCCGCCAGCGCCAGCCCCCGCGGAATCAGCGGCCGCGGTTGAAGCCCACCCGTCCTGAAGCTCAGGCCGGCTCGAGCTCGCGCTGGACCACCTTGTCGGCCAAGGTGCCGTTCAATTCGGCGAGATGGTCGAACTGCGCCTCATAAGTGGCGAGGCCCTGGCTCAGCGAGCGCAGCTCGGCGTCGAGCCCCTGCATTTCCGCCTCCGGGATCAGCGCCTCGACCTGGTCCCAGCGCGACCAGCCTTCGCGCGGCCCCATGCCGAGCATCTGGCCGCGCCGGCTGGCGATCGCCGAAGTGACGCGCGAGGTTGCGTTGCTCGGCGCCACCACTTTCACCTTCATCACCGGCTCGAGCAGATGCGGCGCGGCGGCGGCGAGCGCCTCCGACATGCCGATCCGGCCCGCGGTCCGGAAGGCGAGCTCCGAACTGTCGACGCTGTGGTACGAGCCGTCGATCAGGGTCACCGAGACGTCGACCACCGGGAAGCCGAGCGGCCCCTTGACCAAAGCGTCCCTGACGCCGTCCTCGACCGCCGGAATCCACTGCTTGGGCACCACCCCGCCGGAAATCTTGTCGGTGAACTTGAAGCCCTCGCCGCGCGGCTGCGGCCGCAGCTCGATCACGGTGTCGCCGAACTGGCCATGGCCGCCGGACTGTTTCTTGTGCCGCCCGCGCTGGGTGACGGTCTTGCGGATCGATTCCTTGTAGCCGACCGCCGGCTGGCGCGAATCGACCGCGACGCCATAGCGCCGCTTCAGCCGGTCCAGCGTCACCCGGAGATGCTCGTCATTGACCCCGCGCAGCCGGGTTTCGTGCATCACTTCGTCCTGCTCCCAGAGAAGCGCGCGATCCTCCTCGATCAATTTGTGCAGGGCGGTCGACAGGCGGACGTCGTCCTTGTGGTCCTTGGTCGCGATCGCCAGTGCGTAATTGCGCGTCGGCTGCGGCACTTCGAGCGGCGGCGGCGGTTTGCCGCCCGCGAGCCATTCGCCGGCATGGAGTCCTTCGAGCTTGGCGATGGCGACGACGTCGCCCGCTTTGCCCTCGGCAAGCTTGACCGTCTTTTCCCCCTGGACCGCGAACAAGGTGCCGACGCGCAGCTCCTCGCCGCTGCTGCCCTTCAGCTCGGTGCCTTCCTTGAGCGCGCCGCCGAAGATCCGGGCATAAGACAGGCGGCCCATCGCGCCGCCATGGCTGACCTTGAACACCACCGCGCCGCTGCCGCCGGCGCCAAGCCGCTCCGCCGCTACGGCCGGATCGGGCGCCTCGTGCCGGAGCGCCTTCATCAGCCGCCGCACACCGAGCGCGCCGGATGCCGAGCCGAACAGGACCGGCACGATCTGTCCCTGTCCGGTCTCCTTGGCGAGATCGGCGAACACCGTCTGCCGGTCGGGCACTTCGTCCATCAGCAATTGCTCGAGCAGGGCGTCGTCATGGTCGGCGAGCTGTTCGAGCATATGGTTGCGCTCGGACGTTTCGCGCTCGGCAAGCTCGGCGGGAATCTCCTTCTGCTCGGAGGGCTGGCCGGAGCGGTAATAATAAGCCCGTTCGAGGGCGATATCGACGAAGCCGGCGATCTTCTCGCCGTCGCGGATCGGGATCCAGCGCGCGATCAAGGGCGATTTGCTCATCGGCTGCAGCGCCTCGAGCAGCCCCTGGATCGAGCCGCGCGCCTGATCGATCTTGTTGACGAAGATCATGTGCGGAATGCCGAGCGCTTCCAATTGCCGCAGGGTCGGCTCGGCGAGCAGGGCGCGGTCGGGGTCGGGGTCGACCACCACCAGAGCGAGATCGGCGACCGCCGCGCCGAGTGCGCCGTCGGCGGCGAAGCCGACCGATCCCGGGCAGTCGATCAGCGCATAGCGATCGTCCATATAATCGAAATGCATCAGATTGAGCTCGGTCGAGCCAACCCGCGCGCGGGCCTCCGGGCTGGCGTCGCCGACGCTGGTGCCGTCGGCGACCGATCCCTGGCGCCCACAAGCGCCGGCGGCAAAAAGAAGGGCCTCGGCGAGGCTGGTTTTTCCAGCGCCGCCAGGCCCGACAAGCGCGATGGTTCGGGTGCCTGCAGCTCTTCCGGGCATGAGCGTCTCCTTGCGTGCGTGACGCGGACCGCGAGGAAGACGCGGCACCGCGCCGCAAAAGAAAGAACCAGACTTCACCCATAGCAGGCGAAGCGCAAGGGGGGATGTGGGGCTTCGTCGCTTGCCGCTACGCAACCCGTCGCCTAAATCCCCCGGATGACGTCGACCAACGATATCAGGCGCAGCTTCCTCGACTATTTCGGCGGGGAGGGTCATCGCATCGTCCCGTCGGCGCCTTTGGTGCCGCAGAACGATCCGACATTGATGTTCGTCAATGCCGGGATGGTGCCGTTCAAGAACGTCTTCACCGGCCAGGAGACGCGGCCTTATTCGACCGCGGTTTCGAGCCAGAAATGCGTCCGCGCCGGCGGCAAGCATAACGATCTGGACAATGTCGGCTACACCGCGCGGCACCTCACCTTCTTCGAAATGCTCGGCAATTTCTCGTTCGGCGACTATTTCAAGGAGCGGGCGATCGACCTTGCCTGGACCCTGCTCACCAAGGAATGGGGCCTGTCGCCGGACCGGCTGACCGCGACCGTCTATCATACCGACGACGACGCCTTCGCGCTGTGGCGCAAGATTTCGGGCCTGCCCGAGAGCCGGATCATCCGGATCGCAACCAAGGACAATTTCTGGGCGATGGGCGACAACGGCCCGTGCGGGCCCTGTTCGGAGGTCTTCTACGACCATGGCGACCATATTGCCGGCGGCCCGCCCGGCAGCCCGGACGAGGATGGCGACCGCTTCGTCGAGATCTGGAACCTCGTGTTCATGCAATATGAGCAGGAGAACAACGAGATCGTTCGCGATCTGCCAAAGCCTTCGATCGACACCGGCATGGGCCTCGAACGCCTCTCCACGGTCCTGCAGGGCGTCCACAATGTCTTCGATATCAACACCTTCCGCGAGCTGACTGCCGCGTCGGCCGAGCTGACCCGGACCGACGCCGCAAACGTCAGCCATCGCGTCATCGCCGATCACCTGCGCTCCTCGGGCTTCCTGATCGCGGACGGGGTGCTGCCGGCCAATGAGGGCAGGGGCTATGTGCTGCGGCGGATCATGCGCCGCGCGATGCGCCACGCCCATCTGCTCGGCGCACCCGAACCGCTGATGCATCGTCTGGTTCCCGCGCTCGTCGCCGAGATGGGCGCCGCTTATCCCGAACTGGTCCGCGCCCAGCCCTTGATCGAGGAAACCCTCAAGCTCGAGGAAACCCGCTTCCGCCAGACCCTCGCCAACGGCCTCAGGCTGCTCGACGAAGCGACCGGATCGATGAAGCCCGGCGACACCCTTCCGGGCGCGGTCGCCTTCAAGCTCTACGACACCTTCGGCTTTCCCTACGACCTTACCGAGGACGCGCTGCGCGCTTCCGGTTTTCAGGTCGACCGCGCCGGCTTCGACGCGGCGATGGACGAGCAGAAGGCCGCGGCGCGCGCCGCCTGGAAGGGCTCGGGCGCCAAGGCCTCCGAAGATGTCTGGTTCGACATCGCCGAAGCGCAGGGCCCGACCGAGTTCATCGGCTATCTCGGCCATGACGGCGAAGGCGAAGTCGTCGCCCTGGTCAAGGACGGCGCCTGTGTCGATCGGGCCGAAGCCGGTGATTCGGTCTTCATCCTGACCAATCAGACGCCGTTCTATGGAGAGAGTGGTGGACAGATTGGCGACACCGGAAAGATCACCTCGGACAAAGGCTTGGAGATCGATGTTGAGGACACCTCGAAGCCGCTCGGCAAGCTCCACGCCCATCATGGGGTGATCCGCAAGGGCGCGATCGCGGTCGGCGATGCGGTCCATCTGACCGTCGACGCCGCACGCCGCGCCAAGGTTCGCGCCAATCACAGCGCCACCCATCTGCTCCACGCCGCCCTGCGCCAGCGGCTCGGCGACCATGTCACGCAGAAGGGCAGCCTGGTCGCGTCGGACTATTTCCGGTTCGATTTCTCGCACCCCAAGCCGATGAGCCGCGAGGAGATCGAAACCGTCGAGGCCGACGTCAACCGCCACATCCGCGAGAACCATCCGGTCGGGATCCGGCTGATGACCATGGACGCCGCCCTCGAGGCCGGGGCGATGGCGCTGTTCGGCGAGAAATATGGCGAGGAGGTCCGTGTCCTCTCGATGGGGCGCGAGGCGGACGACATCTATTCGGTCGAGCTGTGCGGCGGCACCCATGTCAATGCGCTCGGCGACATCCAGCTGCTCAAGATCACCGGCGAGAGCGCGGTCGCGGCGGGGGTCAGGCGAATCGAAGCGCTGACCGGCGAGGCCGCGCGCCAATGGCTGACCGACCGCGAAGATCGCCTGAAGGAGACCGCTGCCGTCTTGAAGTCATCGCCCGAGGAGGTGCCGGCGCGGGTCGCCAGCCTGGTCGAGGAGCGCCGGCGGCTCGAACGCGAGCTTGCCGAGGCGAAGCGGGCCCTCGCGCTCGGTGGCGGGAGCAAGGCCGCGGCCGCGGGTCCCGAGCAGGTCGGCGGCCATGGCTTCATCGGTCAGGTGCTCGAGGGGATGGACCCCAAGGGCCTGCGCGGATTGATCGACGACGCCAAGAAGCGGGTCGGATCGGGCGTGGTCGCGATGGTCGCGGTCAATGACGGCCGCGCGACGGTCGCGGTCGGAGTGACCGACGATCTCACCGGCAGCCGCAACGCGGTGGACCTGGTGCGCAAGGCGGTCGAGGCGGTCGGCGGGCAGGGCGGCGGCGGCCGCCCCGACATGGCGCAAGGCGGGGGCCCGGACGGGTCGAAAGCGCAAGCGGCATTGGCGGCGGTCAAGGACGAGCTGGAGAGCGTTGCGGCGTAGGGCTTATTCCGGCTTCAGCGCATCCCTCAGCCGCCGGCCGCGCGCCGCCGGCTCCTTCTGGAGCTTGCCGAGGTCCATGATCTGCTGGCGCAGTTCGGCGCGTTTCTCGTGGATCGAAGCAATCACCGGACCCATCGCCATGCCGAGGTCGACCAGCACCGCTTCCGACAATTGCAGTGAGGATTCGAGCGTTTCCGGCACGGCGTCGGTGGCGCCGGCGCGGTAAAGCTCGGCGGCATGGGCCGGGTCGCGCGCCCGCGCCACGATGGTGAGATCGGGGTGCAGGCCGCGTATGCGCTTGGTCAGCCGCACCGAGAGCACGGGATCGTCCATCGTCAGGATCAGGGCGGCGGCCTGGCCGAGATTGAGGCGATCGACCATTTCCGGCCGGGACACGTCGCCGAAGATCACCGGATAGCCCTCGCGGCGGCAGGCGGCGACCGCGTCGACATCCAGATCGACCGCGAAATAGCGGCGCCCATGCGCCGTCAGCATCTCGGCGACCAGCCGCCCGACCCGGCCGAAGCCGATGATCGCCGCCATCGGCGCATCCTCGCCGACGCCGGGGATCGGCAGGTCCAGCCCGCTACGCTTGTCGACCCGGTGCGCTGCGAGCTGGCCGAGCTTGGCGAGCAAAGGTGTTACGGTGAGGCCGATAGCGGTGACGATCTGCCAGAATGCCGCGGCATCGCGCCCGATCAGCCCGGCGGCGGAAGCGGCGGCGAGCACGATCAAAGTGGTTTCGGACGGCGAGGCCATGACCACGCCGGTTTCGGCAGCAACGCCGCGCCTGACCCCCGCCAGGCGCAGCAGCACGGCCGTAACCACCGCCTTGACCAGCAACACCCCGACGACGGCGAGCGCGATCGCCGCCCAATCGGCGACGACCAGGCTGAGGTCGACGCTCATGCCGACGGTGATCAGGAACACGCCGAGCGCGAGGCCGCGGAACGGCGCGGTGATGACCTCGACCTCGTCATGATAATCGGTCTCGGCGATGAGGATGCCGGCGATGATCGCGCCGACGATCGGCGAGAGACCGGCCGCCGCGGTGGCGAGGCTCGCCGCGATCACTACGAGCAGGCTTGCGGCAAGGAACAGCTCGGGGCTCTTGGTCCGCGCCGCCTGGGCGAACAATCGCGGCAGAAAGAAGCGGCCGAGCACGAGCATCGCCGCGACGACGGTCGTGCCGATCAACAGGGTGTTGACGAGGTTGCCGAAGCCATCCCCGGCATTGGGCGCGAGCGCGCCCAATGCGAAGATGATCGGAACGATGGCGAGATCCTCGAACAGCAGCATCGCCAACGCCGAGCGCCCGACCGGCGTCGTCATGCTGACCAGAGGCAGCACCAGAGCGGTCGACGACAAAGCGAGCGCGAGCCCGAGCGCCAGTGACGCGCTCCAGCCCTCGCCCAGCAAATAGAGGCCGAACCCGATCAAAGCGGCGCTGGCGACCAGCTCGGCCGCGCCGACTCCGAACACCAGCCGCCGCATCCCCCAGAGGCGGCGGAACGACAGTTCGAGCCCGATCGAGAACAGCAGCAGGATGATCCCGAACTCGGCGAACGGATCGATCGCCTCGCTGTTCGAGATCGTGACGTAGTTGAGCCACGGAAAGCGATCGGTCATCGCCCCGAGCGCCGACGGCCCGACCAGCAGCCCGATCAGGATGAATCCGATCACCGGGCTGATTCTGAGACGCGCGAAGGCGGGGATCACGACGCCGGCAGCGCCGAGGATCACCAGCGCATCGCTGAGGCCCGAGGTGCTGAAGTCGTGCGTCATGGCGCCCTTATGCCGCTTTCGCCGCCGTTGAACAGGCGGGCGGATCGCCGCGCCGGGCGGCGCAATGCCGAAGAAGCGCCAGGGTCCAGACCCTAGACGTTCAGTCCCAGTCGCCCATCTCTTTTTCGAGATTGACCCGGATCGCTTCGAAGAACTGCTCGGTCGTCATCCAGCTCTGGTCGGGTCCGACGAGGATCGCGAGATCCTTGGTCATCGAGCCCTGCTCGACGGTGGCGACGCAGACCCGCTCGAGGGTCTCGGCGAAGCGGGTCACGTCGGGCGTCTCGTCGAACCGGCCGCGATATTTGAGCCCGCCGGTCCAGGCGAAGATCGAAGCGATCGGGTTGGTCGAGGTCGCCTTGCCCTGCTCGTGCATCCGATAGTGGCGGGTGACGGTGCCGTGCGCCGCCTCCGCCTCGACGGTCTTGCCGTCCGGAGTCATCAGGATCGAGGTCATCAGTCCGAGAGAGCCGAAGCCCTGCGCGACCTGGTCCGACTGAACGTCGCCGTCATAATTCTTGCAGGCCCAGACGAAATGGCCGCTCCACTTGAGCGCGCTGGCGACCATGTCGTCGATCAGCCGGTGCTGATATTCGATCCCGGCCGCCTGGAACCGGGTCCTGAACTCCTTCTCGTAAATCTCCTCGAAAATGTCCTTGAAGCGGCCGTCGTAGGATTTGAGGATGGTGTTCTTGGTCGAAAGGTAGGTCGGCCAGCCGCGTACCAGCCCGTAGTTCAGCACGGCATGGGCGAAGTCGCGGATCGACGCGTCGAGATTGTACATCCCCATCGCGACCCCGGGACCGGGATAATCGAAAACCTCATGCTCGATCGTCTCGCCATTGGCGCCTTCCCATTTCATCGTCAGCTTGCCGGGGCCGGGGACGAGGAAATCGGTCGCCTTATACTGGTCGCCGAAGGCATGGCGGCCGATCACGATCGGGTCGGTCCAGCCGGGGACGAGCCGCGGCACATTGTCGATCACGATCGGCTCGCGAAAGACGACGCCGCCGAGGATGTTGCGGATCGTCCCGTTGGGCGAACGCCACATCTTCTTGAGGCCGAACTCCTTCACCCGTTCCTCGTCGGGGGTGATCGTCGCGCATTTGACGCCGACGCCGTGGCGCTTGATCGCCTCGGCCGCCTCGACCGTGATCCGGTCTTCGGTCTCGTCGCGCTTCTGGATGCCGAGATCGTAATAGATCAGGTCGAGGTCGAGATAGGGCAGGATCAGGCCCTCGCGAATCCATTGCCAGATGATGCGGGTCATCTCGTCGCCGTCGAGCTCGACGACCGGATTCTTCACCTTGATCTTCGCCATGGAATTCCCCGCTGCCTGTCTGCCGCGCCTTAAGCGGTGCGGGCGCGCCGATCAACCGGCGGCTCCGGCCGGGCCGTGCCGCAATCAAGACTTCCCACTTTTCGGAACGATGCTCTAAAGGATGCGGCCATGCCGTCGCTCGAAAAATCGGACCTGGTGACCAGCACCGTCCGCTACCGGATGCCGAGCGTCCATCCCGAAGGACGCAAGTTCGTCGTCATCGCGCTCGCGATCACCTTCCTGTTCTGGTGGGTGATCGACTGGGACTGGCTGGGTTGGCTCTGCCTCGGCCTGTCCGCCTGGATCGCGGCCTTCTTCCGCGACCCGGTCCGGACCACACCGACCGGCAAGGGGCTGATCATCGCCCCGGCCGACGGGATGGTGACGATGATCGCGACCGTGCCGCCGCCGCGCGAGCTGACCGGAGAGGGCGGCCTTGCCGACGTGCCGGGGATCCGGGTCTCGATCTTCATGAGCGTGTTCGACGTCCACATCAATCGCACGCCGATCGCCGGCACGATCAGCCGCATCGTCTATATCGCCGGCAAGTTTCTCAACGCCGATCTCGACAAAGCCAGCGAGGACAATGAGCGCCAGCACATCCTCGTCGAAGGCGAGGATGGGACCAAGGTCGCGTTCACCCAAATTGCGGGCCTGGTCGCGCGGCGCATCGTGCCCTGGATCAAGGCCGGCGACCGCGTCGCGGCCGGCCAGCGGATCGGCCTGATCCGATTCGGCAGCCGGGTCGACGTCCATCTCCCCGCCGGGACCTCGTCGCAGGTGCTGCTCGGCCAGCGCGCCGTCGCCGGCGAGACGATCATCGCCCGCGCCGGCGTTTCCGAGCTGATTGAAGGCGTCGCCCAGTGAAACGGCGCAGCGGCGACATTCCGTTGAATTCGCCTCCCGAGCGCGTCGGCATTCCGCTCAGAGCGGTGGTGCCCAATGCGGTGACCGCGCTGGCGCTCTGCGTCGGCCTCACCGGGGTGCGGTTCGCGATCGCCGGGGCGTGGGAGAATGCGATCTACTGCATCGTCGCCGCGGCAGTGCTCGACGGCATGGACGGGCGTATCGCCCGCGCGCTCCACGGCCAGAGCCGGTTCGGCGCCGAGCTCGATTCACTGTCCGACGTGATCGCGTTCGGGGTCTCGCCGGCGATCATCCTGCACCTCTGGTCGCTGCAGCATTGGCCGCGGATCGGCTGGATCTTCGCGCTCGCTTACGCGGCGTGCATGGCGCTGCGGCTCGCCCGCTTCAACGCCCGGATCGACGTCGAGGACCAGCCGCACAAATCGGCCGGCTTTCTCACCGGCGTGCCGGCTCCGGCCGGCGCCGGGTTGCTGCTGCTGCCGATTTATCTCTGGCTGGCGAGCGATCGTCAATGGACTTGGCTCAACGATTATCGGCTGGTCGCACCCTGGGCCGCTTTGGTCGCCTTCCTCGTCATTTCGAGCGTCGCGACCTTCTCCTGGGGCTCGCTCAGGCTGCGGCGCAGCATCCGGCTCGAGGCGATCGTGATCATCGCGTTGATCGGCGGCGCCCTGGTCTCGGCGACCTGGGAGACGCTGAGTGTCGCGGCCTTGATCTATATCGGCCTGATCCCGGTCAGCGTGATGAGCTATGCGCGAGTGAAGCGCCACCGCGCCCGGCAGACCATGGCTGCGCCGTCCCTGCCGCTGCCGGTGCCCGCGGCGCCCCGGATAAGGCGGCGACGATCACCGCCCAATTCGCCTTCACGATGAATTCCAGGATCGTGCCGAGCGCGACGAGCAGGCCCAGGAAGAACAGGATCGATACAGAATGAGCCACAGCTTTTCCCCTGACTTATCCACTGAATCCCCGAACGGCTAAGAGGTTCCACGCCGCCGAGGGATGACGCTTATGTTCTTGTTTTGTTCTGATGTCAAGCTGCCCTAGTGTCTCAGTTTGAATTCTGAGCCTGTCGCGCTTTCGCCTGGCATCTTATAGGCTTGGCGGAAAGCATGTGGCGAAACGCAACCTACCCAACGACAGCTTCCAGGCAGCGATGGCACTGGCCAAGACCGGCCGCTACCGCAATATCGGGGAAGTTGAGGAAGCGCTGCGATCAAGGAGCCAGAAGCCGACATACCGGCCGCGAAGGCGGTTCGAGGAACGATCGATGTCACCTGCTTTCGAACAAGAAAGAAGCGAGGCTGGGATGCCTAAAGGCCCCTCAAGGACAGAAGCGACCCAAGCTGCGATGATGGCTTGATTTCCGCACTTTCGGAACCTAAGTGCGCGTTCATTCCACATGCAGGGCCATCATACCGGTGGCTGGGCTTGCCCGGCTTCTCGGCCCTGCAGAGGCATAACCGGAAGGAGAACAGACATGGCGTCCAACGACGTCACCATGCAGCAATTGCTCGAGGCCGGAGCGCATTTCGGCCACCAGACCCACCGCTGGAACCCCAAGATGAAGCCGTATATTTTCGGCGAGCGCAACGGGGTGCACATCATCGATCTGTCGCAGTCGGTGCCGCTGTTCGCGCGCGCACTGGACTTCGTCCGCCAGGCCGCGGCCGGCGGCGGCAAGGTGCTCTATGTCGGCACCAAGCGCCAGGCACAGGAGCCGATCGCCGAGGCGGCGCGGCGCTCGAACCAGCATTTCGTCAACCATCGCTGGCTCGGCGGCATGCTGACCAACTGGAAGACGATCTCCAATTCGATCAAGCGCTTCAAGAGCCTCGAGGAGCAGCTCGCCGGCGACACCACCGGGCTCACCAAGAAAGAGGTGCTCCAGCTCACCCGCGAACGCGACAAGCTCGAGCTGAGCCTCGGCGGCATCCGCGACATGGGCGGGCTGCCCGACGTCATCTTCGTCATCGACGCCAACAAGGAAGAGCTCGCGATCAAGGAAGCCAATGTGCTCGGCATCCCGGTCGTCGCAATCCTCGACACCAATGTCAGCCCGGCGGGCATCGCCTTCCCGGTCCCGGGCAATGACGACGCCAGCCGCGCGATCCGGCTCTATTGCGACGCCATCGCCGACGCGGTGCTTGCCGGCAAGCAGGGCGGCGCCGCCGCCCGCGGCGAGGATCTCGGCGCGATGGACGAGCCGCCGGCCGAGGCGGCGCTCAGCGAAGCCTGAGCAGCACCGAAATCTTTCAAGAGGAAATGAGACATGGCTGAGATCACGGCCGCGACTGTGAAGGAATTGCGCGAGCGCACCGGCGCCGGCATGATGGATTGCAAGAAAGCGCTCGGCGAGACCGGCGGCGACATCGAGGCCGCGATCGACTGGCTGCGCACCAAGGGACTCGCCGCCGCCGCCAAGAAGGCGGGACGCCTCGCCGCCGAGGGGCTGATCGGCACCGCGGTGGTCGGCACGATCGGCGCCGTAGTCGAGGTCAATTCGGAGACCGATTTCGTCGCCAAGAACGAGCAGTTCCAGGATTTCGTCCGCAACGCCGCCCAGATCGCGCTCGCAACCGGCGGCGATATCGACGAACTGGCCCGCGCCCAATATCCGGGCCATGGCACCGTCGCCGAAATGCTGACCAACAATATCGCCACGATCGGCGAGAACCAGTCGCTGCGCCGCGCTGCGCGCGTCGAGGTCGGCGAAGGCGTGGTCGTCTCCTACACCCACAATGCGGTCGCGCCGGGCCTCGGCAAGATCGGCGTGCTGGTCGCGCTCGAGAGCGGCGCCGACAAAGCGGCGCTCGAGACGCTCGGCAAGCAGCTCGCGATGCACATCGCCGCCGCCAACCCGCTCGCACTGCGCGGTGAGGACCTCGACCCCGCTCTGATCGAGCGCGAGCGCGGCATCGCGCAGGAGAAGGCCGCGGAATCGGGCAAGCCGGCCGAGATCGTCGCCAAGATGGTCGAGGGCGCGCTCGCCAAGTTCCGCAAGGAAAACGCGCTGCTTTCACAGCTGTTCGTGATCGACAACAAGACCAAGGTCGAAGACGTGATCACCGCCGAAGCCAAGCGGCTCGGCGCGACCCTGGCGCTCAAGGACTTCGCCCGCTTCCAGCTCGGCGAAGGAATCGAGAAGAAGGAGAGCGACTTCGCCGCCGAAGTCGCCGCCGCGTCGGGCGTCGGGCGCCCGGAACCGGCCGCCGCCTGACCGGCTCACGACGCCTTGGCAGGGTGGCGCGCGCCGATTAAGGTGCGCGCCGCTCGCTCATTTCCAGCCGCCGACCGGGAACAAAAACCCCATGCCGCGCCCGCGCTTCAACCGTATCCTGCTGAAGCTTTCGGGCGAGGCGCTGATGGGCGATAGCCAGTTCGGCATCGATCCCGATACCGTCGCCCGGCTCGCCGACGAGATCAAGACCGCCAAACAGGGCCACGAGCTCTGCCTCGTCGTCGGGGGAGGAAACATCTTTCGCGGCCTCGCCGGCGCCGCCAAGGGCTTCGACCGCGCCAGCGCCGATTATATGGGCATGCTCGCCACGGTGATGAACGCGCTGGCGATGCAGAATGCGCTCGAGCGGATCGGCGTCGACACCAGGGTCCAGTCCGCGATCCCGATGGCGACCGTTTCCGAGCCCTATATCCGCCGCCGCGCGGTGCGGCACATGGAGAAGGGGCGGGTGGTGATCTTCGCCGCCGGCACCGGCAATCCGTTCTTCACCACCGACACCGCGGCCGCATTGCGCGCCGCCGAAATGGGCTGCGACGCCTTGTTCAAAGGCACCAGCGTCGACGGCGTCTATGATGCCGACCCCAAGAAGGTGAAAGGCGCCAAGCGCTTCGAAAGCGTCAGCTTCCAGCGGGTGCTGGCCGACGATCTCAAGGTCATGGACGCCAGCGCGGTCGCCTTGTGCCGCGACAACAATATTCCGATCGTCGTGTTCAACATTCGCGAGCAGGGCAATCTGGCCCGCGTCCTCGGCGGCGGCGGCACCGCTACGATCGTGCAGAATGAGGGAGGGAAGAATGCCGGCTTATGACAAAGGCGATATCAGCCGCCGCATGCATGGCGCGGTCGAAGCGCTGAAGCATGACTTTGGCGGGCTGCGCACCGGCCGCGCCTCGAGCACCTTGCTCGATCCGATCCATGTCGAGGTCTACGGCGCCAACATGCCGTTGAACCAGGTCGCGACGGTCTCGGTGCCCGAGCCGCGGATGCTCTCGGTCCAGGTCTGGGATCGCGGCAATATCAGCGCGGTCGAAAAGGCGATCCGCAACGCCGACCTCGGCATCAACCCGATCGTCGACGGCCAGAATATCCGCCTGCCGATCCCCGACATGACCGAAGAGCGCCGCAAGGAATTGTCCAAGCTCGCCCACCAATATGCCGAAAAGGCGAAGATCGCGGTGCGCAACGTCCGGCGCGACGGCATGGACCATCTCAAGCAGGACGAGAAGAAGCACGAGATCAGCCAGGATGAGCATAAGAGGCTCGAGGCCGAAGTGCAGAAGCTGACCGACGATTCGATCGCCGAGATCGATCAGACCCTCGCCGCCAAGGACAAGGAAATCCTGCAGCGGTGACGCCCGGGGCCAACCCGGCGAATGAAGGCCCACGGCCGGACAGTGCCGGCCCGAGCGGCCCGGTCCCGCGCCATGTCGCGATCATCATGGACGGCAACGGCCGCTGGGCGAAGGCCCGCGGCCTGCCACGCTCGGCCGGGCACCGTGCCGGCGCGGAATCGGCGCGCCGGGCATTGCGCGCCGCCGGCGAGGCCGGGGTCGAATGCCTGACCCTCTATGCCTTTTCGTCGGAGAATTGGCGGCGGCCCAAAGCGGAGATTGCCGACCTCACCGGCTTGCTCAGATTCTATGTACAAAGAGAGCTGGATGACCTTCATCGCGAAGGGATAAGACTCTGCGTGCTCGGCGATCATACCGCGTTCGAGACGGACGTCGCGCGGATGGTGGATACCGCGGTCGCCAAGACCGCGGCGAACAGCCGGATGACCCTCGCGGTGGCGTTGAACTATGGCGCGCAGACCGAGATTGCCGGCGCGGCGCGGCGGGTCGCCGAGGATGTCGCGGCGGGCCGGCTCGATCTCGACGCGATCGACGAGGCGGCGATCGACTCCCGTCTCGACACCAGGGACCTCCCGCCGCTCGACCTGCTCATCCGCACCTCGGGCGAGCGCCGGCTGTCCAATTTCCTGCTGTGGCAGGCGGCTTATGCCGAATTGCTGTTCGTCGACACGCTCTGGCCCGACTTCGACGAGGCGACGATGCGCGCGGCGCTGGCCGATTATGCCCAGCGCGAGCGGCGCTACGGCGGGCTATGAGCGAAGCCGAACAGCCGATCCCGCGATCGGACCTGCCGACCCGCTTCGCCGCCGGCGTGGTGATGATCGGGGTCGCGCTCGGCGCGACCGCAGCCGGCGGCTGGTGGTTTCGGCTGCTCGCCGCCGCCGCCGCCGCGATCATGACCGTCGAATGGGCCGACATGCACCGGGTGCCGCGACATTGGGCCTATCTTGGCGGCGGATTGCTCGCGGCGATGCTCCTCGCCGGCGCCGAATATCTCTATCCCGCCGCGCTCTGGGTGGAGGAGGCGGATGCCGCGACCTTCCAGCCGATCTGGCTCGGCTTTCTCATGGTCGCCGGCGCGGCGGGCGCCGCCGGCCTTGCCAGCCGGCGGCTCACCATGGCCGGCGGCCTGCTCTATATCGGCCTGCCGAGCTTCGCGATGATCGCGATGAGCTGGGTGTGGGAAGTCCTGGTCTTCTGGGTGTTCATCGTGACCTGGGCGACCGACATCCTCGCTTATTTCGCCGGGCGGACGATCGGCGGCCCGAAGCTGGCGCCGCGGATCAGCCCGAACAAGACCTGGGCGGGCCTCGCGGGCGGCGTGATCGGCGCCGGGCTGTTCGGCTGGGCGGCCGCGACCTGGTTCGAAATGGAGCCGCTTTTCTTCTGGCTGGGCGCACCGATGGGGCTCATCGCTCAGGCGGGAGATCTCTATGAGAGCTGGCTGAAGCGCCGCGCGGGGGTCAAGGACAGCGGCGCCCTGCTGCCCGGCCATGGCGGCGTCCTCGATCGGCTCGACGGATTGCTCGCGGTTGCGCTGGCGACCGCTTTGCTGCTGATGGCGGGACTCTGGACCGGGTGAGCGCGCGGACAGTCACCATCCTCGGTGCGACCGGCTCGGTCGGTCGCTCGACGCTCGACCTGATCGAGCGCAACCGCGACGATTTCGACATCGTCGCGCTGACCGCGCGCAAGGACATTGACGGACTGATCGAGCTCGCGACCCGCTTCCGGCCGAAACGGGCGGTGATCGGCGATCCCGGCCATTATGACCGGCTCAAGGAGGCGCTGGCCGGAACCGGGGTCGAGGCGGCGGCCGGCGAGGAGGCGATCGCCGAGGCGGCCGGCGCCGGTGCGGAATGGACGATGGCGGCGATCGTCGGCACCGCGGGACTGAAGCCGGTGATGCGCGCGCTCGAAGCGGGGGGCACGCTGGCACTGGCCAACAAGGAGGCGTTGGTCTCCGCCGGCGCGCTGATGACGAAGGTCTCGGCGGCGCATGGCGCGACCCTGCTGCCGGTCGATTCCGAGCATAATGCGATCTTCCAATGTTTCGACCGGGCCCGGCCCGGGAGCGTCCGTCGCGTCATCCTCACCGCGAGCGGCGGTCCGTTTCGCTGCCGATCGCGCGAGGCGATGCGCGCGGTGACGCCGGCCGAGGCGGTCGCCCATCCCAATTGGTCGATGGGCGCCAAGATCTCGGTCGATTCGGCGACCCTGATGAACAAGGGCCTCGAGCTGATCGAAGCCTTTCATCTGTTTCCCGTCGAAGCGGACGCGCTCGACGTCGTCGTCCATCCGCAATCGGTGATCCACAGCCTCGTCGAATATGTCGACGGCTCGGTGCTCGCCCAATTGGGCGCGCCCGACATGCGGATCCCGATCGCTTACACCCTGGCCTGGCCCGACCGGATGGCGACGCCGTGCGCCCGGCTGGATCTGGTCGCGATCCGGACGCTGGACTTCGAGGAACCCGACCTCGTTCGCTTTCCGGCGCTCGCTCTGGCCCGCGCGGCCTTGTCCCAGGGTGGCGCAAAGCCCGCCATCCTGAACGCGGCCAATGAGATAGCGGTCGCTTCTTTCCTTGAAAGCCGGCTCGGTTTCCTGGATATCGCGACGGTGGCCGGCGATGTGCTGGCCCGCTACGAGCCGGACGCGCCCGCGTCGATCGACGAGGTGCTGGAAATCGATCGGGAGGCCCGGCGGTTGGCCGCCGAGGTGGCAGGAAAGTACCGGATTTGAACAACCCCAATTTTTTCTTCACCATCGGCGCGTTCCTGCTCGTCATCGGGCCGCTGATCTTCATCCACGAGCTCGGCCATTATTATGTCGGCCGCTGGTTCGGGGTGAAGGCGGACGTCTTCTCGATCGGCTTCGGCCGCGCGATTTTCGGCTGGACCGACAAGCGCGGGACGCGCTGGAAGGTCGGCTGGCTGCCGATGGGCGGCTACGTCAAGTTCAAGGGCGACATGAACCCGGCAAGCCAGCCGTCGGACGAGTGGCTGTCGTTGCCGCCCGCCGAACGCAACCAGACGTTCCAGGCGAAGAAGGTCTGGCAGCGTTTCCTGATCGTCGCGGCCGGGCCGTTCACCAATTTCCTCTTCGCGACCGTTGCGTTCATGGCGATCTTCGCGACCATGGGCTATCCGGCCACGCCGGCAGTGATCGGAGCCGTCGTTCCGGGGACGCCCGCCGAGGCCGCGGGCATTCGGCCGGGCGACCAGATCGTCGCCGCCGACGGCCGCGCGATCGAGACCTTCACCGATCTCAGCATCTATGTCGCGCTTCGTCCCGATCAGCCGATCGCCTTCACCCTCCGGCGCGGCAATGGCGAGCTCGTGATCCGGGCGACCCCGGCAAGTGCGGTCGAGAGCGACGAATTCAACAATCGCGCGCGGGTCGGGCGGCTGGGAATCCGGTCGGGGCAGGCAATCGCCTTGTCGACGGTGCCCTGGTACGAGCTGCCCGGGCGCGCAATCTCAACGACCGTCGACACGGTCGAGAACATGGTCACAGCGCTGGGCCAGGTGATCGGTGGTCAGCGTTCGGTGCAGGAGCTTGGCGGACCGCTCAAGATCGCTCAGGTCTCCGGCCAGCAGGCGAGCCTCGGCTGGCTGTCCTTCTTCTGGCTGATGACGGTGGTCTCGATTAATCTGGGATTCATCAACCTCTTGCCAATCCCGCTGTTGGACGGCGGCCATCTGCTGTTTTACGCGATCGAGGGAGTGAGGCGGAAGCCGCTCAGGCCGGAGGCCCAGGAATGGGCATTCAGAACCGGGCTGGCGGTGCTGTTGGCGCTGATGATCTTCGTCACTCTCAACGACTTGGCTTCTTTCGGCCTCTTTACCAAGCTTGGCGGCTTGATCGGCTGACCATGTTGGGGCAGGGCAGGGCGCGACAGGGAGTCAAGCTGGCCCGGCTGCCGGCAATCAACCAAAAAGGCGGGGACGCGTGACAGCGAACGAAGGTTTTCCCAACAGCAAGCGACTGTGCGCCGCGCTCCTCGTCGGAACCATCCTCAGCGGCCTTGCCGTCCCGGCCGCAGCGCAGACCACTCCGCCGGCGTCCGCGCCGGGCGCGGCCCAGCCCCCCGCCGCGCCGCCCGCCGCCGCGCCGGCGCCGCAGCAGATCATTCGCACTGTCCAGGTGGCGGGCAACCAGCGGCTCGAGCCCGAGACGGTCTTGTCCTACACCGCGCTGCGCCCCGGGGAACCGTTTGACCGCGAGCGGCTCGATCAGGCGCTCCGCGACCTCTACGCCACCGAATTGTTCGCCGACGTCCAGATCGCCGGCGCCGACACCGGCGACCTCGTCATCCAGGTCCGCGAAAATCCGGTGATCAACCGTATCGTCCTCGAGGGCAATCGCCGCCTCAAGGATGACAAGATCACGCCGGAAATCCGGCTTGCTCCGCGCCAGATCTTCACCCGCTCGCGCGCCCGGGCCGACGTCGCCCGGATCATCGAGCTCTATCGCCGTCAGGGCCGCTACGCCGCGCGGGTCGAGCCGCAGATCGTCCAGCTCGACCAGAACCGGGTCGACGTCGTGTTCGAGATCAACGAGGGCCCAAAATCGAAGGTGCGGCGGATCAACATTATCGGCAACGAGCGTTTCGGCGACGGCCGGCTGATCCGCGAGATGGCGACCCGCCAGTCGACCTGGTGGAACTTCTTCACCTCGTCCGACACCTATGATCCGGACCGGCTCGCCTTCGACCAGCAGAAGCTGCGGCAATTCTACCTGACCCAGGGCTATGCCGATTTCCGGATCGTCTCGGCGGTCGCCGAGCTGACCCCCGACAGGCGCGACTTCATCATCACTTATGTGGTGGAGGAGGGCGACCGTTACCGGTTCGGCGAGGTCGGCGTGCAAAGCGACATTCGCGATTTCCGCGCCGAAGACCTGCAGCGGTCGCTGCCGATGCATCAGGGCGACTGGTACAATGCGCGCCAGGTCGAGGACACCGTCACCAGCCTCAACGAGCTCGCCGGCCTGTTCGGTTACGCCTTCGCCGACGTCCGGCCGCAATTCACGCGCAGCCGCGAGAACCTCACCATGGCGGTGACGTTCCGCGTCGCGGAAACGCCGCGCGTCTACGTCGAACGGATCGACATCAGCGGCAATACGACGACCCGCGACGAGGTCATCCGGCGCGAGTTCCGGCTCGCCGAAGGCGATCCGTTCAACAACCTTCGCGTGCGCCGTTCGCGCGAACGCATCCAGTCGCTCGGCTTCTTCCAGGACAATCTCGAGATCCAGCAGAATCAGGGCTCGACCCCCGACCGCGTCGTGCTCGGCGTCGCGATCGAGGAGCGGGCGACCGGCGAACTGCAGCTCTCGGCCGGCTATTCCAGCCTCGAGAACTTCCTCGTCAGCCTGTCGGTCCGCCAGCGCAATTTCATGGGCCGCGGCCAGGAGCTGCGCGCCGGCGTCAACTATTCGAGCTATTCGAAGTCGGTCGAGCTCGGCTTCACCGAGCCCTATCTGTTCGACAAGAATATCGCGATCGGCTTCGACCTTTATCGGCGCGACTATAACAGCTTCAATTTCACCGGTAACGATCGCCGGACCACCTATCAGCAGGTCACGACCGGCGGCCAAATCCGGGCCGGCGTGCCGCTGACCGAGAATCTGTCGCTGGCGTTGCGCTACGGCCTCAATTACGACGAGGTCACCCTCGACGAGGGCACCTTCTTCACCGATCCGGACGGCACCGGGCCGCTTCCGGCGCAGTGCGATCCGCTGATCGCCGGGCGTTATCTTTGCGATGCGATCGGCAATCGCCTGACCTCTTCGGCCGGCTATTCGCTGCTCTACACCACGCTCGACAATTCGATCCGACCGACCAGTGGCCATCGCCTTCTGTTCAGCCAGGACTTTGCCGGCCTCGGCGGCGACGTGCGCTACCTGCGCACCCGCGCCAGCGCCGCGAAATATTGGCGCGTCTTCGGCAACTTCGTCTTCTCGGTCAGCCTCGAAGGCGGTTATATCTACGGCCTGGAAGACGGCACGCCGACCCGCGATCCGATCCGCCTGACCGACCGCTTCTTCCTCGGCAGCCCGCAGATCAGGGGTTTCGACATTCGCGGCGTCGGCCCGCGGATCCAGCGCACGCCCTATCTGTTCGACCTCAGCGACATGGGCGTCATTTCCAACGTGCGGCTCCAGACCGACCGCCAGCAGATCGTCGACGATGCGCTTGGCGGGCGGGTTTACTATCTCGGCCGCGCCGAGCTCGAAATTCCGTTGGGCTCCGGCGCCCGCGATTTGGGGCTGCGGCCGTCGGTCTTCGTCGACGTCGGCGCGCTCTGGGGCGTCCGGCAACCGCAACTGCTCGACGTCCCGCCGGGGAGCCCGCTGACGCTCTACCAATGCACCGCCACCGCCGGTGGTGCCGTCACCACGCTTCCTTTCGGCCAGACGGCCTGCCCGACCGGCACGACCCTCACCCGGGCTGGCGCCAGCCCGTTCGTCGAGCGGTTCCTCGGCGATTCGCCAAGCCCCCGCCTGTCGGTCGGCGCCGGCGTGAACTGGAACTCGCCATTCGGTCCGCTGCGGATCGATATCGCCCGCGCCCTGCTCAGCCAGGAGGGCGACGACACCAAGCTTTTCACCTTCAACGTAGGGACTGCATTCTGATGAACAAACTCACTCTCGGCACGGCCGCCGCCGTGCTCGCTCTGGCCATTCCCGCCGCCGCGTCCGCGCAGCAGTTGCCGGCCGCAGTGATCGCCGTGGTCGACACCGGCCGCATCCTCCAGCAGTGCACCGCCTGCACCGCCGCCAATACCCAGCTCCAGGCCCAGGCCCAGCAGCTCCAGCAGCGTGCGCAGCAGCTCAATCAGCCGCTCGAGACCGAGGCGCAGTCAATCCAGACCGCGATCAGCGCGCTGCCCCAAGGCCAGCAGCCGGACGCCGGGCTCCAGGCCCGAATCCGCACCTTCCGGTCGCAGCAGGAGACCGCCCAGCGCGAGCTCCAGACCCGTCAGGAGACGCTCCAGCGCAACCGCAACTTCGTGCTGCAGCAGATCGAGCAGCGGCTCAGCCCGATCGTCAGCCAGGTGATGACCCAGCGCGGTGCGGTGATCGCGATGGATCGCAGCTCGACGATGGCGCACAACGCCTCGATCGAGATCACCGACGCGGTGCTTGCCGGGCTCAACCAGCAGTTGCCGACGGTCAACGTCAACGCGCCGCCGCCCGCGCAGCAGCCGGCGCAGCAGCCCGCCCCGCAGCAGCCACAGCAGCGCCGCCCGCAGGGCCGCTAATGGCCGACGACGCCAGCGCCGCCCTCGGTCCGCTTGATGTCAAGCGGGTGATGGCGGCGCTGCCGCATCGCTTTCCAATGCTGCTCGTCGACCGGGTCGACACGCTCGTCGTCGACCAAAGGATCACCGCGACCAAGGCGGTGACGATCAACGAGCATTATTTCGCCGGCCATTTTCCCGACCGGCCGATCATGCCGGGCGTGCTGATCGTCGAGGCGCTCGCCCAGGCGGCCGGGGTGCTCGCGGTCGAATCGCTCGGTCTCGCCGGCTCGGGCAAGCTGGTCTATTTCATGGCGATCGACGGGGCGAAGTTCCGCACCCCGGTCGAGCCCGGCGTGCTGCTGCGGCTCGAGGTCGAGTTCGTCCAGAAACGCGCCACCGTGTGCAAGTTCGCCGGCAAGGCCTTCGTCGGGGACAAGCTTGCCGCCGAAGCCAATTTCACTGCGATGATCGCGGACCCCCCGGCCGCTTGAGATAAGAGCCTGATTCAGGCTCTGACCGGCTGCCAGAGCCCCGCCACACGCTCGACCCCGAAGATTTCGGCGACATGGCTGCCGTCGAGACCTTCGGCCGCGATCCGGCCATGGTTCATGACGAGAATCCGATCGGCGTAGCGCGCAGCCGCGTCGAGATCGTGGATCGCGACCAACGCGCCGCGCCCGCCGCTTTTGACCTCCTCCTTGACCAGCGCCATCAGCCGGATCTGCCAGAGGGGATCGAGATTGGCGGTGGGCTCGTCGAGCAGCAGCAGCTTCGGCCGCGGCGCCAGCGCCCGGGCGATCAGCACCCGGCTGCGCTCGCCGGTCGACAGCGCATCGATCCTGCGGTCGAGCAGCGGCTCGAGCTCGAGCGCCGAAAATCCGGCCTCGCCGCCGCCCAACGCGATCAGGTCGCGCGCCGTCAGCGGCCAGATGATGTCGCGCGTCGCCGGCAAATAAGTAAGTTGCGCGGGCCGTCGGCGTGGCCCCAGCGTCCAGGGGTCGACGCCGTCGAGGCGGACCGATCCCCTCGGCCGGCCGACCCCGGCCAAAGCGTGGAGCAGGCTGGTCTTGCCGCTGCCATTGGGGCCGACAAGGCAGACCAGCTCGCCCGCCGCGAGCGCGATCGACACGTCGAACAGGCGGCCGGGAAGCCCCAGATTGGTGCCCGTGAGCATCATGGCCGCAGCCGCCAGCGCATATGCGCCACGAGCCAGAGGAAGAAGGGGGCGCCGATCAGCGCCGTGACCACGCCGATCGGCAGCGTGCGGCCGAGCGGCGCGAGCCGGGTGGCGAGATCGGCGGCGGTCAGCAGCAGCGCGCCGATCAGCGCCGCCGGGAGCATCGCCCGCCCCGGATGGTCGCGCGTCAGCTGGCGCGCGAAGATCGGCGCGATCAGGCCGATGAAGCCGATCGCGCCGCAGATCGCGACGCAGGCGCCGACGCCGAAGGCGGTCAGGCAGATCACCTCGAGCCGCAATCTCCCGACGTCATGACCGAGCGACTGCGCCACCTCCTCGCCAAGCGCGAGCCGATCGAGCGCCGGCCCGAGCCGCAGCAGCAGGACGATCATCAGCACGGCGGGCAAGGCGGCGAAAGCCGCCTGATCGAGGCTGCGGTCGATCAGCGACCCCATCAGCCAGTCATAGGCATCGTAGAAAGCGAAGGGGGAGGGCGCCAGCGCCAGCGCCAGCGTGGTCAGCGCCCCGGCAAGCGCGCTGATCGCCAGCCCCGCGAGCAGCAAGGTCGCGGTCTCCGCTTTCGGGCCGGCCAGCGCCAGCAACAGGCCGAGCGCGCCGAGCGCGCCGGCCACCGATCCAAGCGAGAGCGCGATCGGCGCGGTGAAGCCGAACAGATAGGCGGTCACCACCGCGCCGAGCGCAGCGCCGCTGGTGGTGCCGGTAAGATCGGGCGAGGCGAGCGGATTGGCGAACAGGGCCTGGATCGCCGCGCCCGACGCGCCGAGCGTCGCGCCATAAGCGAGCGCGAGCAGGGCGCGGGGGAGGCGCAGCTCGACGAGCAAAGTGGTGGCAAGGCCGCGATCCTGCGCGAACAGGGCCGCAAGCGAATCGACCGGCACCAGCGCCGAGGCGGCGAAGGCCAGGGCCAGAGTCGCCAGCAATACCGCCGATCCCCGCGCCGTCATGACCGGACCGCCGCCCTCAGCCGCCCGATCTCGTCGATCAGCAGCGGCCCCATGCAGGTCCAGCGGCGGCCATCGGTCGGAATCGTCCGCGCCGCATGAGCATGACGCGCGGCCGGGTGGACCAGCCAGCGCTGTCCCGCGGAATATTGTCCGGCGCGATAGTCGCTGCGGAGCAGGACTGCCGGCGGCCGGACAAGCAGAGTCTCGAGCGAAACCCGGTCGCCCCGCATCGGACGCTGATGAAGCCCGGCCAGCGCCATCCATTGCGCCTCGAGGCCATCAGCCGAGACGGTCCGCCCGCCGCCGCCGAGCCAGATCGTGTCCTGGCTGACCGCCGGCCGGCTGCGTTCGAGCGCCGCGATCCGGCGCAGCAAGGCGGCACCGGCCTGCGGCCGACCGAGCGCGAGCGACAGCCGCCGAATGCTCTGCTTGACCTCGGCGATGCTCCGGGCGAGCGGCAGGTCGAGCGTCGGGATGCCGAGCCGACCGGCGATGCGCAGCCGGTCGCGCGCCCCGCCGCCCATCGACACCACCAGATCGGGCCGCAGCGAGACCACCGAAAGCAGGCTGCCGTCATTGCGTACATGACGCCGGCCCAGCCGCCACAGCGGCGTCTCGGCCTGCTGCTGCGAGAGATGGGTCACCGACGCGATCTGCCCCGGCGCGGCGAGCAGCAGCACCAGCTCGTCGGTGCACAGGTTGAGCGACGCCACCCGCCGCGGCGCACCCGTCACGGGCGCGGCGGCGAGCGCGAGACTAATCGCCAACAGCGACGCGAAGACCCGCATGAATTGATCGTCCCACCGTGTTGTAGCCGAACACATCCCGATAGTCGGAGTCGAATGCATTTTCGGTCCGCGCGAAGAGCTCGACCCGCGGCAATATGCGATAGGCGATTCGCAGCGAGGCGAGCGCATAATCGTCGAGCTCAACCAAAGGCGCGGGAAAGAGATCGAAGTCGCGGTCGGTGCGACGGCCGACATAGGCCAGCGAAGCGCCGGCGGTGAACGGCCCCGTGCGCCAGGCGGCAAAGGCATTGGCGCTGTGCCTCGGCCGCCGGATCTCGCGCTGCGCGGGCGCCGTGCCGGTCTGCTCGCGCGCGTCGAGATAGGTGTAGTTGGCGCCGATCGTCAGCCCCGGCCGCGGGCGCCATTCGCCCGACAGCTCGATGCCCCGGCGCCGGCTCTTGCCGGCGGCGTTGATCACCGTGCTCGGGAACACGCTGAAATCCTCGACGACTTCGTCCTCCAGATCGTTCGAGAAAGCGACCAGTTCGAGCACGGCGACCCGGTTGCGCCAGCGCACGCCGCCCTCGAAGCCGCGCGAGCGCTCGGGACGCAGATCGGGATTGCCGACGAACGGGAATCCGGGAAAGCCGAACAGGTCGATGAACGAGGGCTGGGCGATCCCTTCGCCATAGCCGGCCAGCAGCGAAATGCCGCCGCCGACGTCGAGCACCGCGTTCGCGCGCACGGTCGTGACATCGACGAAGCGATTGAAATCGTCGCGGCGCACCGAGAAATCGGTGGTCAGCGCGCTGCTCCATTCGGCCCGCCATTCGCCGACCAAAGCGGTGCGGCCGCGCGAAAGGTTGCGGTCCGGCGCCCCGAACTGGCGGTCGCGCGTACCGAAATCCTCCTCCTCGCGCTCCGCCGCGGCGGTCAGGGCATGGCGCGTGCCGCCGATTGCCAGGCGCCGGGTCAGCCGGCCGCCGAAGCGCGTCCGGCGGCCCAGGCTGTCGCTGGTGCGCACCGCTCCGAGCCGGTTGCGATTCTCGCTGTCGAGAAGCTGGGCCTCGATCCGTCCGCTCCAGGCGGAGTCGCGATCATCGCCCAGGCCGATCCAGCCCCGCAGCGCATAAGTCTCGGCGACGGACACATCGAGCGTGTCGGCACGCAGGAAGAAGGCGTCGACGCCGTCATAAGACAGCTCGTGGTGAATGTAGCGCCCGACTCCGCCAATCTCGAACGGGCCGAGGCGCGCCACACCCTTGATACCGACGGTCAGATTCTCGAAACCGTCGCGGTCCCCGGCGCCGCCGCCGACGATGTCGATCCCGTCGCTGCGGGCCCAGCCGACCGTGGCCGAAAGGCCGGCCCGTTCGCCGCCCGTCACCAGCGCCGCGTCGGCGCGCCAGCTGTCGCGGCTGCCATACTCGACCGCGCCTTCCGCCCGGAACCGTCCCAGCGGATCGGGGCTGCTCATCGCGATCACGCCGCCCAGCGCCTCCGAGCCCCACAGCGCCGATTGCGGACCGCGGATCAGCTCGAGCCGCCCGAGCCCGCCGGCGGTGAAGGTGTCGAACCGCGCGGCATTGGCCGCGGCAATGTCGTTGAAGGCGATGCCGTCGATGAACACCAGGCTGTGGTTCGATTCGCCGCCGCGGATTCGCACCACGGTTTCAGTGCCCGCCGCGCCGGTGGTCGCCACCGAAACGCCAGGCGAGAGCCGGATGAGGTCGCTCGCCAGCGTCAGGCCGAGCGCATCGATCCGTTCCTCGTCGAAAATGGTCACGGAGCCGGGCGCGTCCTCGCCGGCGATCGGCGTCAGCGACGCGGTGACGACGATTTCCGTGTCGTCGGTCTGGGGCACTGCCGCGGGTACGATCTGGAATGCGGCAAGGATGAAAAGCGGGTTCATTGTCTGTCCTCCTGAAACGACATGTCACGATGTCGCCTCGGAGGAACCGCACGGGCCTGGGACCCATGCGGCGCCACGCACCGCAGGCTGTTCCCGGCCGGATGCGGACGACAGCGGAGGCAGGTCTCCTGACTCACGGGTCACAGCCTAGTCTTCCCACTTGGCGGGAAGGGGCTCTCCGTTTACAGTTGCGGGCACAGCGCCGGTTTCTCACCGGCTTCCCATTTTCACCGCCTTTTGAGGGGCGGCACCTTCGCTGGGACCGCGCTAGAGCGGCGCGCTACAGCTTGTCAATCGCGGCCCCAATCGCTAGAGCGCCGGTCTGTTTCCAGACAGGCTGGTCGGAAACCAGCCAAAATCACGGAAGATCAAAGACATGAAGACCGACACCCACCCCGATTACCATCTGATCAAAGTGCAGATGACCGACGGCACCACCTTCGAGACGCGCTCGACCTGGGGCAAGGAAGGCGACACGCTGCAGCTCGACATCGATCCCAAGGTCCACCCAGCCTGGACCGGCGGCAACAGCCGCATGCTCGACACCGGCGGCCAGGTAGCGCGCTTCAACAAGCGCTTCGGCGGTCTCAGCCTCGGCAAGAAGTGACGGCTGCCGCCCCCGCCGAAAGGGCGCGGGCGGCCCCGATTCTGGAGACGCCGCGCCTGATTCTGCGCGGCCATCGCGAAAGCGACATCGACGCTCTGGAGGCGATGATGGCGGACCCGGAAACGGTGCGCTTCGTCGGCGGCGAGCCGCTGTCGCGCGAGCAGACCTGGCGCAAGATGATCGGGGGTGCGGGGCTGTGGCCAATTCTCGGTTTTGGCTATTGGACGGTTGAGCGCAACGCCGACCGGCGACCGATCGGCCAGCTCGGCTTCGCCGACATGAAACGCGATCTCACCCCGTCGATCGAGGGGATTCCGGAAATGGGCTGGATGTTCGCGCGCGACGTCGCCGGCCAGGGCTATGCGTCCGAAGCCGCCGCCGCGGCGCTCGCCTGGGCGGACGGCGCGCTCGGCGTGCCCGAGATCGTTGCGATCATCGATGCGGCCAACCGGGCCTCGATCCGTGTCGCGGAGAAGGCCGGCTTCGCCGAGCGGGAGCCAGCACTCTATGACGACGCGCCGATCCTGCTGTTCCGGCGGCGGACCGCCTAGAAACTGTCGCCAGAGCCAGTCTTACGAAGCGTCGCGCTCGCGCCACTCGCGGGCAGTCAGGCAGACCCGGCGACGGCCGACCCTGCTTTCGGTGGTGTCGATGCGGCGGCAGATCCGTCGCTCGCCGTCGGCCGTCGGCTCCCCGGTCGACGGACCCTCGGGAAGATCGGCGTTGGTCCCGGACAGAACCGCGCCGCTGCCACGCATCGTGGTCTGTGCAGCCGCGGTTCCGGACGCAGCGGCAAGCACGCACAAGGCAACCATGAACTTCGTCATCTGAACCCCGTAAATACAGTGGATTGGCAAATCGATCGGCCCACATAATGTGTCCAACGCTTGCTGACAAGTGACTGAGCTTGCGTGATTTCTCAATCGCTTGGCGGGTGCGGCGAAGCGAGGCCGGGGCTCGGCAGATCGGCGGCCTGGCGTTTGCCGTCGATCACGATCGGGGAGAGGACCGAGGGGATCCCGCCCCGCTCGATCCGCATCCCGCGCGCCACGATCTGGGGATCGGCGAAGACCTGAGCGACATCGTTGATCGGTCCGGCGGGAATGCCGGCGGTCGCCAGCGCCGCGAGCAGCTCGTCGCGGCGGCGCAGCGCAATCGGAGCGGCGAGCGTCGCGGTGAGCTCGGCGCGATGCTGGATTCGCTGGGCATTGGTGGCGAAGCGCGGATCGGCGGCGACGCCGAGCAGGGTGCACAAGCGCGCGAACTGGGCGTCGTTGCCGACCGCAACGATGACATGGCCGTCGGCCACGGCAAAAGTCTGGTAGGGCGCGATATTGGGGTGAGCGTTGCCGAGCCGGTGCGGGACCTCGCCGCCGATCAGATAGTTCATCGCCTGGTTGGCGAGCACCGCGACCTGGGTGTCGAACAGCGCCATGTCGATATGACAGCCGGCGCCGGTCGCCTCGCGGCCGCGCAGCGCGGCAAGGATCGCGACCGCCGAATAGACGCCGGTGAAGATATCGGCATAAGCCACCCCGACCTTCTGCGGCTCGCCGTCGGGATCGCCGGTCAGGTCCATGATCCCGCCCATGCCCTGGATGATGAAATCATAGCCGGCACGAGGGGCATAGGGTCCGTCCTGGCCGAAGCCGGTGATCGAGCAGTAGATAAGCCGCGGATTGACCTGTGACAGATTGGCGAAATCGAGGCCGTAGCGGGCGAGCCCGCCGACCTTGAAATTCTCGATCAGGACATCGGCGTCGCCGGCGAGATCGCGCACCTGCTGCTGGCCGGCAGGGCTTTCCAGGTCGATGGCGACCGCGCTCTTGCCGCGATTGCAGCTATGGAAATAAGCGGCGCTGCCGTCGGGCGCGAAGGGCGGGCCCCAGCCCCGGGTGTCGTCGCCGGCGCCGGGCCGCTCGACCTTGACCACGTCGGCGCCAAGATCGGCGAGCAACTGGCCGGCCCAGGGACCGGCGAGGATTCGCGCCAGCTCGACGACCTTGAGCCCGGCGAGCGGTCTGTCCATCAGGGTCCAAACTCAATCAGGAGGTGGCCGTGATCGGCCGGAGAAGGCGGCTGGGTAGAAGAGCGCCGCAGGGCGGACCAGGATGTCCGTCCAAGGGGCTCGACGCCCCCAGCCACCTTCTCCGGCCGACCGCGAAGCGGCGGGCTGTCCTCTGTCGCCTGGGCAGCGTCGCTCGATCGGTCACGATGCATCAGCATCGCTCCCTCCTCGCTCCTTGCCAGACAACAGATGCCAACCCGTCACGGCTACCTCCTGATTGAGTTTGGACCCTAGAAAGCGGGGAGCCCGGTGATCGCGCGGCCGAGGATCAAAGCGTGGACGTCGTGGGTGCCCTCATAGGTGTTGACCGTCTCGAGATTGGCGGCGTGGCGCATCACCTGGAATTCGGCCGCGATGCCGTTGCCGCCATGCATGTCGCGCGCGATCCGGGCGATGTCGAGCGCCTTGCCGCAATTGTTGCGCTTGATCAGGCTGATCGTCTCGGGAATCAGCGTGCCCTCGTCGAGCCGGCGCCCGACCCGCAGCGCCGCCTGCAGCCCGAGGCCGATCTCGGTCGCCATGTTGGCGAGCTTCAGCTGCACCAGCTGGGTCGCCGCCAGCGGCCGCCCGAACTGCTTGCGATCGAGGGTATAGCTTCGCGCGGCGTCGAAGCAGGCCTCGGCCGCGCCCATCGAGCCCCAGGCGATGCCGTAACGGGCGCGGTTGAGGCAGCCGAACGGCCCGCCGAGGCCGCTGGCGTTGGGCAGGAGATTCTCGTCGGGCACTTCGACATCGTCCATCACCACCTCACCGGTGATCGAGGCGCGCAGGCTGAGCTTGCCCTCGATCTTCGGCGCCGTGAGGCCGGCCATGCCCTTTTCGAGCACGAAACCCTTGATCTTGCCGTCATGCGCGTCGGACTTGGCCCAGACCACGAAGACGTCGGCGATCGGCGAATTGGTGATCCACATCTTGGCGCCCGAGAGGCGATAGCCGCCGTCGATCTTCCGCGCGCGGGTGCGCATCGAGCCCGGGTCCGAGCCGGCGTCGGGCTCGGTGAGGCCGAAGCAGCCGACCCACTCGCCGGTGGCGAGCTTCGGCAGATATTTCCTTCGCTGATCCTCGGTGCCGTAGGCGTTGATCGGATGCATGACGAGGCTCGACTGCACCGACATCGCCGACCGATAGCCGCTGTCGACCCGCTCGACCGCGCGCGCGATCAGCCCGTAGCTGACATAATTGAGGCCGGCGCCGCCATATTCGGGCGCGATGGTCGCGCCGATCAACCCGAGCGCGCCCATTTCGCTCATGATCTCGCGATCGAACCTTTCCTCGAGATAGGCCGAGGTCACCCGCGGCTGCAGCTTCTCCTGGGCATAGCCCTCGGCGGTGTCGCGGACCATCCGCTCCTCCTCCGAAAGCTGGGCGTCGAGCGCAAGCGGGTCCGCCCAGTCGAACGGCAGGGAAGTCGGTTCAGCCATGAAGTCCTCTGGGATGGTTCCCGAACGCGACTAGCGGCTCCGCGGGAAGAGGGAAAGCCCGCGCGCGGCGCTAGCGGACGGGGTGTCCGCAGCCCGGAGGAGGCTGCGGCGTATGGCCGGCAATGGGAAGCGGAGAGGGTGCAACTGGCGATTTTGGCTGACGTGAGAGGCGTCGCTACCGCGATTGCACCTCCGGCGGAGGGTTGACACACGCGCGCACTCTCTCGTCGCCGACCATCATTCCGAATGAAGACCGCAACTCGGCCCTCGAGCCGCCACCTTCAGCGGGATAGAAATCCCATCGAATAATCGGCACGCCATAGCCATTGAGACGAAGCACCCACCAGTGATCGCCTTCATTCCGGAGGGGGTTGTTTCCAATCATCGTCTCGGCGACGCATGTGGCGAATGACTGGGGGCTCCGTTGACTTACGATCACCTGATCAACGCCGCGGCGCATCAAGCCGGCCGCCGAAGTGGCACACCCGGGCAACAATCCGACAGCAATAAGTAATAAGGCACGTGTTCGCATCATCATCTCCCCCATTGTGGAAGCTTGCACGCGAATCGGTTCCGAGGCAATGTGGCGGCTCTTCACCGGCCCGTGTCGGGCGTCTTAGTTCTGGATCAATCTTACCAACGTTCCATCAGGATCGACCAACGCCCCCTCGGTCAGGCCCCAATCCTGCTTGCGGGGGCGTTGGAGACGTGGCTGGCTGCAGCCGCCTTCAGGAACGCCCGCCTCGACGCAGGCGCGATAAAAGCGTTCGACGTCGTCCAGCCGCAAGCAGCGGCTGAACCAGCTGGTCCGCGGATCAAGTTCAGGATGCGGGAAGAATTCAAGAACAATCTCGCCCCGCCTGAGAATCATCCAGCCGTCGTCACGCCAGGCCTCGCTGAATCCGAGCGCCTGATAGAAAGTCGACGTCGCACCGAAATCCCGGGACGGCAGATTGGGTGTGGCGTGATCGGCCATTGCTGTCCTCCATTCGGGTGAAGCGGCAATGGCGGGCCGCCCGAGCCATGGGTGACGATGCTTGATGGACGGCGTTTCCGCCATTCACCCGCCCCTAGCGGGCTGCACGGTTCGCTAGAGGACCTCATCGCCTTTCAGGATCGGTGCTTTCCCGATGACCTCACGGTCCTGGAGCGAATCGCAGATCCTTGGTTTCGGCGGAAGGGCGCTGAACCGGCGATCTAAGCCGAAGGCTCCGTCTTGAGTGCCAGATAGGTCACGAATGCCGCGCACGCGCCGAGCATATAAATCGCATCGGCGTCATCTATTGCGGCCTCATCCTTTTCGAGGAGGGCATGACGGATGCCTTGTTCGTCGCTGGTGAAGCCATAGAGCGCACTGAAACCCGACTTAATGCCACCGTGGATAGCCCCGCCTCGCTCTAAGGCTGTGAGAGCAGGGCCGAGCGTCGTGGCGCCCGGCTCCAATACTTTGGCGACGCTTTCCACGGCACTGATGCTTTCGCGAACGCTGGCGGCGGAATTGCCGGCTTTGAGTTGCTGCGCCGCCTCGGCGAGATGGGCCCGGGCTCCAGGAAAACGGCCGCCACGTAGAATCTCGAAGGCGGTGGCTAAGACCCGGCCCTCCTCGTCAGACGCGACAGGCACGACGTTTTGCTCGATAATCCGATAAGCTGCGCGCGACGCCCTCAAGGCGTTGTTCAGCTCGCCGGCAAACTCGCGCGGACAGCGCTTTTCTCGGACGATGAACTCGAGGAAGGTCAATGCCCGATCGTAGGAGTCCTTTGTTATAATGCGCTTCGCTCTTCCGATCTCATCTCTTGCGACGTTCTTGAACTCGTCCGCGAACCCGTCCTCGCCAATGACATGCCAGTTAAACATGATCGAGTTCCACGGGTCGGTCAGGTGCGAATCAAAACCCAGGCCCGAATTGTGAGTGCTGCGCTCCAAGTGGGTATGCATGACGAGCCAAAGACGGGCGCGCGCAGCTCTGTTCAGCTCTCTCTGCGCCAGCGGATGCGGAGGCGGTGCAGCGCCCTCGGTCTGCGAAAAAGTCAGCTCCCGTCGAGCAAAAATCAGAGGTTCAGCGGGTGGGTCTTTTGGTGGGGAAGAATCAGGCACTTCTACAATAATCCATATAAAACAAATAGATGGTTTACACAATTGGCGGATGGGGTGGGATTCGAACCCACGGTGGGCGTGAACCCACGGCGGTTTTCAAGACCGCTGCCTTAAACCACTCGGCCACCCATCCCGCAATTTGCCGTTCGCAGGGGATTCACCCCGGCGCAAGCCCATGTCATATAGGCCCGAAAGCGGGAAGAGGACGACCTTATGCGTATCCGGTTCTGGTTGAGCCTCGTTGTTCTGTTTGCCGCAGCCCCCGCGGCCGCGCAAAGCGGCCTCAGCGAGGCCGGTTTCGCCGCCTATCTGCCGACGCTTCGCGCCCAGGCCGAACGCGCCGGGGTCGACCGCGCGGTGCTCGACCGCGTCTTCCCCAATCTGACCTTCTCGGCGCGCACGATCACGCTCGACCGCGGCCAGCCCGGCGGCATCGCGGGATCGTCCGCGACTCCGCCGTTCGCGCCCTATCGCGCGCGCCATCTCACGCCTGGGCTGATCAATCGCGGCCGCGAGCGCTACGCCGCCAATATCAGCCGGCTCGCCGAGATCGGCCGACGCTATGGCGTGCCGCCATCGGTGCTGATCGCAATCTGGGGCAAGGAGACCAGCTACGGCTCGATCACCGGCGATTTCGATCTGCTCAACTCGCTCGCGAGCCTCGCTTATGACGGGCGTCGCCGCCAGCTCTTCACCGACGAATTCATCGCGACCCTCAGAATGATGGAGCGCGGCTTCCCGCGCTCGGAGCTGGTCGGCAGCTGGGCGGGCGCCACCGGCCAGTCGCAATTCCTGCCGTCGGTCTATGTCCGGCTCGCCGTCGACGGCGACGGCGACGGCCGCGCCGACATCTGGGAGAGCCACCTCGATGCGCTGGCCTCGATCGCCAATTATCTGCGCAACGCCGGCTGGCGCCCCGGCTTGCCCTGGGGGGTCGCCGCCCGCGTTCCCGATGGTTTCGACCGCGCCGGCGTCGCCAACCGGCTGCGGGCGCCGCGCTGCGCCCCGGTCCATGCCCGCCACAGCCGCTGGCTGACGGTCGGCGAATGGCGTCGGCTCGGCGTCCAGCCGCTCGGCGGACTTCCGGACAGCGCGCTCGCCTCCCTGCTCGAGCCCGATGGGCCGGGGCGGACCGCCTATCTGCTCACCACCAACTACCGCACGATCCTCGACTATAATTGCTCGAACTTCTACGCGCTGACCGTAGGGCTCCTGTCCGATTCGGTTTCCCGCTGAGGAATTGACCAAGCTATGATCCGTAAGTCGCTGCTTTCACTTTTCTTTGTTTCCGCATTGAGCCTTCCAGCGACCGCCGCCGCGCCGCCTTTCGAAACCGCCGCGCCGATCGCCTATATGGTCGATCTATCGTCGGGCGCGGTGCTCTACGCCAGGGATGCCGACCGGCGCATCCCGCCCGCCTCGATGGCGAAGATGATGACCACCCATGTCGCCTTCGACCTGATCCAGCGCGGCGAGCTTCAGCCCGAGCGGATGTGCCCGGTGCGCCCGGAAACCTGGCAGCGCTGGCACGGGCCCGAAGCCGGCTCGACGATGTTCCTCTCGCCCGGCGAGCAGGTCAGCGTGCGCAACCTGCTCCACGGCATCGTCACCCTCTCGGGAAACGACGCGACCGTGGTCCTCGCCGAGTGCATTTCGGGCAATGAAGCGAGCTTCGTCGCCCTGATGAACCGTCAGTCGCGCAAGATGGGGCTGGCCAATTCGCATTGGGGCAATCCGGTCGGCTGGCCCGACAACGGCGTCACCTACGCCACCGCGCGCGACCTTGCGGCGCTCGCCGTCGGCACGCTGCGCAACTATCCCCAGCTCTACCGCGAATATTATGGCATGCGCGAATTCACCTGGGGGCGGACGATGGGCGCCAACCAGCCGATCACCCAGGGCAATCGCAACCCTTTGCTCGGCCGGGTCCAGGGCGCCGACGGACTCAAGACCGGCCACACCGCCGAAGCCGGCTTCGGCTTCACCGGCTCGGCCGAGCAGAATGGCCGCCGGATCGTGATGGTGGTCGCCGGCCTGTCGAGCTTCAATCAGCGGATCGAGGAATCGGTGCGCTTCATGGAATGGGGCTTCCGCGCCTGGCAGACCCGGCCGCTGCTCAACGCCAATGAGCGTATCGGCGAGGCCCGGGTCCAGCTCGGCAGCGATTCGACGGTTGGGCTGATCGCGCCGCGCGCGGTGGCGGTGACCTTCCCCTCGGGGCTCGGCCAGAACGTCCGCGCCCGGATCGTCTATCAGGGACCGATCAAGGCGCCGATCGCGCAGGGCCAGCATATCGCCGATTTCGTCGTCCAGGCGGGCGACATGCCCCCGCAGGTGACGCCATTGGTCGCTGAGACCGCGGTCGGCGAGGCCGGCTTCTTCGGCCGGATCTGGGCCGGGCTGAAGAGCCTGCTCGGCCTGGCGTGACGGCCCGCTTTCTCACGCTTGAGGGCGGGGAGGGGGTCGGCAAGTCCACCCAGCTGAAAGCCTTGGCGACAGCGCTCCGGGAGCGGGGCCTCGACGTGCTGGAAACGCGGGAGCCCGGCGGCAGTCCCGGCGCCGAAGCGATTCGGGGGCTGCTGCTCCAGGGTGACATCGAGCGCTGGTCCGCGTCGGCCGAGGCGTTGCTGTTCGCCGCCGCCCGCGCCGACCATGTCGCGCGCACGATCCGGCCCGCTCTCGAAGGCGGACAATGGGTGCTCTGCGACCGTTTCCTCGACAGCTCGATCGCCTATCAGGGCATTGTCGGCGGCGTCGGCGCCGAACAGATCCGCCGGCTGCACGAGATCGGCAGCGGCGGCTTCCTGCCCGATTGCACCCTGCTGCTGCGACTAGACGCCAGCGATGCGGCGCTGCGCACCGAGGCGCGCGATGGCGCCGGGGCCGATCGGTTCGGTGCCCGCGATGGCACCTATCATGCCCGGATCAACGCCGCTTTCGACGAACTCGCGGAGACGGAACCGGCGCGCTTTCGCACCGTCGACGCCGCCGGCGCGGCCGAAATCGTGACCGCGCGCCTGCTCGCGGCGCTCGAGGATCTGTTATGAGCCCGCTGCTCGGCCATGACGACGCGGTCGCGGCGTTTCGCGACGCGCTCGACAGCGGCCGGCTCCACCATGCCTGGCTGATCGCCGGGCCGGTGGGGATCGGCAAGGCTTTGTTCGCCGACAAGGCCGCGCTGCGGGTTCTTGCCGACGGCGCCGGGTCGCCGGTCGAGGCGCCTGGCCTCGACGTGCCGGACACCCATCCGTCGGCGCACCTGGTCGCGGCCGGGAGCCATCCCGATTTCGTCCGGCTCGAGCGACTGACCAAGGAGAGCGGCACCGAGCTCGCGCGCTCGATCACTGTCGACCAGGTGCGCGGGCTCCAGCGGCTGTTCGCCACCACCCCCTCGATGTCGCCGTGGAGGGCGGTGGTGGTCGATGCGGTCGACGATCTCGAGCGCAACGCCGCCAACGCCTTGCTCAAGAATCTCGAAGAGCCGCCGCCGAGCACGGTCTTCCTCCTCGTCAGCCACTCGCCCGAGCAGCTGCTGCCCACGATCCGCTCGCGCTGCCGGGTGCTGCGGCTCGCGCCGTTGAAAAGTGACGTCATGACGTCGGCCTTGCACATCGCGCTGCCCGACGCGGGCGAGGACGAGCTGGCCGCTCTGGCCGAAACCGGCGCCGGCGCGCCTGGACGCGCGCTTGCGTTTCGCGGGCTCGACATCGCGGCATTGGACCAGGCGATGGCGACGCTCGCCGCGCGGGGCGATCCAAGCAATGCCGGGCGCTCGGCGCTGGCGCAGAGCCTGGCGCTCAAGGCAGCGCAACCGCGCTACGAAGCCTTTCTCGCCCGCGCGCCCGCCTTGATCGCCGCCGCCGCCCGGAGCCGCCGCGGGCCGGCGCTCGCCGAAGCGCTGGCGCTGTGGGAACGCGCCACCGTCCTGGCCGGCAGTGCGAGGCGGCTGTCGCTCGACCCCCAGGCGACGGTGTTCGAGCTGGCCGGCCTGCTCGCGGCGCTGGCGCCAACCCCGGACCGCGACGCAGCCTAGCACGCAGCAGTCCAGGGGAGGGGCTTTATCGCGTCCGCCAACCCGGCTAGGCCCCGCTCGCAATGGCCGACCCGTTCTACATCACCACCGCGATCAGCTATCCCAATGGGCGGCCGCATATCGGCCATGCCTATGAAGCGATCGCGACCGATACGATCGCGCGCTTTCAGCGGCAGCGCGGGCGCGACGTCTTCTTCCTCACCGGGACCGACGAGCATGGCCTCAAAATGGCCCAGGCGGCGCGCGAACGGGGTGTCGAGCCGGCCAGGTTTGCCGAGGAAATGTCTAGGTATTTCCGTGAGATGGACGAGAAACTGAATATCTCGTTCAACCGCTTCATCCGAACCACCGAGCCCGATCATCACCGCGCCAGCCAGGCGATCTGGCAGGCCATGGCCGACACAGGCGACATCTATCTCGGCCGCTACGAGGGCTGGTACTCGGTGCGCGACGAAGCTTATTATGACGAGAAGGAGCTCGTCACCGCCGAGAGCGGCGAGAAATTGTCGCCGCAGGGAACGCTCGTCGAATGGACGGTCGAGGAGAGCTGGTTCTTCCGGCTTTCGGCCTATCAGGACCGGCTGCTCGCGCATTATGCGGCCAATCCCGACTTCATTCGCCCCGACAGCCGCCGCAACGAGGTGCTGCGCTTCGTCGAAGGCGGACTGTCCGATCTGTCGATCTCGCGCACCAGCTTCGACTGGGGGGTGAAAGCGCCGGGCAGCGAAAATCACGTCATGTACGTCTGGCTCGACGCCCTCACCAATTACCTCACCGGAATCGGCTATCCCGACGACACCGAGCCGTGGCGCCGCTACTGGCCGGCGGACCTGCATGTCATCGGCAAGGACGTCGTCCGCTTCCACGCGGTCTACTGGCCGGCCTTCCTGATGTCGGCGGGACTGCCGCTCCCGAAACAGGTGTTCGGCCACGGCTGGCTGCTGTCGCGCGGCGAGAAGATGTCGAAATCGGTCGGCAACGTCGTCGATCCGGACGATCTGATCCGCGCCTTCGGCGTCGACCAGCTGCGCTATTTCCTGCTCCGCGAGGTCACGTTCGGCCAGGACGGCAGCTACGGCGCAGAGGCGATCGTCAACCGGGTCAACGCCGATCTCGCCAACAGTTTCGGCAATCTAGCGCAGAGAACTTTATCTTTTATTGCAAAGAATTGCGATGGGATATTGCCAAATGAAAGGAGCAGTGATCCGGCCGATCGAGCGCTGCTCGGCCATGTCGAAGCGGCGGTAAGGCAGGAAATCCCGGCCCATTTCGAGGCGCTGGCGCTCAGCCAGGGGATCGAAATCTGGCTCAAGGCGGTGTTCGCCTGCAACCAATATATCGACAGCCAGGCGCCCTGGGCGTTGCGCAAGAGCGATCCCGAACGGATGCAGGCGGTGCTGGCGACGCTCTATGTCGCGATCCGCGACCTCGCGATCGCGATCATGCCGGTGATCCCGGCCTCGGCCGCGCGGTTGCTCGATGCGATGGGGGTGCCGCCGGACGCGCGCGACTATGATGCGCTCGAGGACGAGGGCAGCTATCAGCGGTTGACCGGCTCGGGCTTCCGGCTTGCGCCGCCGGCGCCGATCTTCCCAAGGCTCGAGCTGCCCGCGGAGGTCTGAGCGGCGCGCGCCCGTCAACCGGCAGGCGGGGAGGGGGCGGACGCGCTGCGCTGGCCGAAGCCCGGGCTCATCCACAGATCGAAATTGCCCGAGCCGGTGACCGCTTCCTCGGTCGCCAGGCGCGCCGTTTCGGGCGGCGGCTCGACTGCCATCATGTCGAGCACCGGAGCCGGCGCCGCGCGCCCGCGCCCATCGCGCCGATCACCGGATCGCTCACGCTCCCCGGCCCCAGGACCCGGTGGCTGATCCGCGGAACCGCCAGGCGGACCCTGCTGCGCATGAGGCGGCGGAGGCGCTGGCGGCGGACCGGGCTGGGCGTTCGCGGCGGCAGGGAACAAAGCAAGAAAAGCGAGGCTGGCGAGGCGAGGGGGCATGAAGGAGGCTCCTTCCCCTGCTGCTTCATCGCGCCCCGCACGGAAGCCTAAGCGCGCCTTGCTGAACGGCACCGAAACCGACGGGGATGACGCGCCAGCGGTGAGCGCCTACATCCGGGCGATGTTCATCGATAGCCATTGCCACCTCAATTATGAGGGCCTGATCGAGGACCAGCCGGGCGTGCTCGCCCGCGCCAGGGCGGCCGGCGTTGCAAAGATGCTCAACATCTCGACCCGGGTCAGCGAATGGGACGCGGTGATCGGCACGGCCGAGCGCGAAAGTGACGTCATGGCGTCGGTCGGCATCCATCCGCACGAGGCCGACATCCACCCCGACATCGAGACCGAGACCCTGGTCGAAAAGGCGCGGCACCCCAGGGTGATCGCGATCGGCGAGAGCGGCCTCGATTATTATTACGACCGTTCGGACCGCGCGCGGCAGCGCCAGAGCTTCCGCGCGCATGTCGCGGCATCGCGTGAGACCCAATTACCGCTCATCGTCCACACCCGCGACGCCGAAGAAGACACCCATCGGATCCTCGCCGAGGAAATGGAGAAGGGCGCCTATCCCGCGCTGATCCACTGCTTTACCGCAAGCCAGGCCTTCGCCGATCAGGTGCTCGCGCTCGGCCTCTACGTCTCGATCTCGGGGATCGTCACGTTCAAGAACGCCCGGGACCTCCAGGCGACGGCCCGGACGATCCCGCTCGACCGGCTGCTGATCGAGACCGATTCGCCGTTCCTCGCGCCGGTTCCGCATCGCGGCCGGCCCTGCGAGCCGGCGTTCGTCGCCGACACCGCGCGTTTCCTCGCCGCACTCAGGGACGAGCCTGTCGAGCGCCTGGCCGAGGCCACCTCGGCCAATTTCTACCGCTTGTTCGCGAAAGCCGCCGCATGAACGATGGCGACCAAGCCGTTCAGTTCCTTTATCTGGTCGGCGTGCTGATCCTCGTCGGCAGCGGGCTTGCGGTGCGCCGCATGCCGCTCGCAGCGGGTCTCAAGATGTTCATCGGCTGGATGCTGATCTTTGGCGCCGCCTTCGTCATCTTCACCCTCAAGGACGAGTTTCTCGCGCTCGGCAACCGCGTCCTGCTCGAAGCGCGCGGGGGCGTCGTCCAGGAAAGCAATGAAAAGGGAGGCGAAATCCGCATCCGACAATCGCCCGACGGCCATTTCTGGGTGGATGCCGAGATGAACGGCCGCCCGGTGCGTTTCCTCGTCGACAGCGGCGCCACCACCACCAGCATATCGCGGGCGACCGCCGAGCGCGCCGGCATCGTCCCGAGCGCCGGCTTCGGCGCGATGGTGCAGACCGCCAACGGCGTGGTCATCGTCCAGCGCGGCCGCGCCGAGCGACTCAAGGTCGGCCCGATCGAACGCCGCGACGTCGCGGTGCACATTTCGGAAGTGTTCGGCGACATGAACGTCATCGGCATGAATTTCCTGTCGAGTTTGTCGGGATGGAGCGTCGAGGGGCGCACTCTGGTGCTGCGCTCATGAGGGGGGCCTGGCGCGTGCCGCACCCCCCAGCACAGAGATATATTTTACATAATGTATATTATCGGACTTTTAGATAGCCCGTTCCATGACGTCCTCCTCCCCACTTTCCGCCCTTATCGAGCTCGTCACGATCATGGCGCGGCTGCGCGATCCGGCGAATGGCTGCGAATGGGACTGCGCCCAGACCTTCGAGACGATCGCGCCCTATACGATCGAGGAAGCCTATGAAGTGGCCGACGCCATCCGCCGCGGCGACATGGACGCGCTCAAGGACGAGCTCGGCGATCTCCAGCTCCAGGTCGTCTATCATGCGCGGATCGCCGAGGAACGCGGCGCTTTCGCGCTCGAGGACGTGCTAAAGGCGATTTCCGACAAGATGATCCGCCGCCATCCGCACATTTTCGGCGAAGCGGCGGAAAGCCCCGGCTGGGAAGCGCTCAAGGCGGCCGAGCGCGACATATCCGGGGATTCGAGCGCGCTGGCCGGCGTCGCTCTCGCGCTGCCCGCGCTGAAACGCGCCGAAAAGATCCAGCGCCGCGCCGCGCGCGTCGGCTTCGACTGGCCCGATGCCGAAGGCCCGCGACGCAAGATCGACGAGGAGCTGGGCGAGATCGCCCGTGCCGAAAATGACGACGCGCGCGGCGCCGAGATCGGCGATCTGCTGTTCGCGGCCGTCAATTACGCCCGGCATCTCGATATCGATCCCGAAACCGCGTTGCGCGAGGCCGTGGCGCGCTTCGAACGCCGCTTCCGCAAGGTCGAAGCGCTCGCCTCCAGACCCTTGAAAGACATGACGATCGACGAGCTCGAGGCGCTCTGGCAGCAGGCCAAGAAAGAAAATTAGCCGCGCGCCGCCTGGCGCGCCTGGAACCGCGCCCAATCGGCGTCCGACAAGCGCACTTCAATCCGCGTCTCAACTCCATCCTGCGCCTGCGCCAGCACTTCGCCGGTCGCATGCAGCCAGGCGATCGCTTCACCGTCGCCGCCGCCCAGCGTCACCCGCCGTATCACGGCGCCTTTCCTGAGATGCCCGGCGGCGCAGGCGAGCAGGGTGTCGACGCCCTCCCCTGTCAGCGCGGAGAGGGGCACGACGTCCGCGCGGCGTTCCGCCTCGGCGCGCACCCGGGCCCCCTCCTCCGGTCCGAGCGTATCGACTTTGTTCCAGGCCTCGACGATCGGCGCGCCGGCCTCGCGCAGGGCGCCGATCTCGCGCAGGACCCGCTCGACATCGTCGCGCTGCGCCTCGCTGTCGGAATGGCCGATATCGCGGACATGGACGATGAGGTCGGCCGAGACCACCTCCTCGAGCGTCGCCCGGAAGGCGGCGACGAGCTGGGTCGGCAGCTCCGAGATGAAACCGACCGTGTCGGAGAGGATCGCCTTCTCTATCCCGGGCAGCGCGATCTCGCGCATCGTCGGATCGAGCGTCGCGAACAGCAGGTCCTCGGCCAGCACGTCGGCCCGGGTCAGACGGTTGAACAGGGTCGACTTTCCGGCATTGGTGTAGCCGACCAGGGCGATCACCGGCCATGGCGCACGCTGGCGCCGGGCGCGGTGCAGGGTCCGGGTGCGCGCGACCTGGTCGAGCTCGCGGCGCAGCTTCGCCATCCGGTCGCGGATCAGCCGCCGGTCGGCCTCGATCTGGGTCTCGCCCGGTCCGCCGAGGAAGCCGAAGCCGCCGCGCTGGCGCTCGAGATGGGTCCAGGAGCGCACCAGCCGTCCCGCCTGATAGTCGAGATGCGCGAGCTCGACCTGCAGCCGTCCTTCCGAGGTCGCCGCGCGCTCGCCGAAAATCTCCAGGATCAGCCCGGTGCGGTCGATCACCTTGGCCTTGGTCCGGTCCTCGAGATTCTTCTGCTGGACCGGGGTCACCGCGCCGTCGAAGATCAGCAGTTCGGCTTCGATCTGGCGGACCGCATCGGCGATCGCCTCGACCTGCCCCGATCCGAACAAGGTGGCCGGCTTCGGCTGGCGAACCCGGAAATGCAGGCGTTCCTCGACCGCGATTCCGATCGCGCCGGCCAGCCCCGCGGCCTCGTCGAGCCGGGCATCGATGCCGCGCCTGCCCTCCTTGCCAAAGTCGGGGAGCGCGATCACGGCTTTGGCGCCGCGAGCAAAGTCGGGAGGTGCGAAGGCCGCCCGGGCCTTCGCAGCCGTGCCGGGGGCACGGCGACCTCCGACTTCCTCGTCCGAACCGCGATTGAAAACGCTCAGGCCGCCGGCTCCTCGCCCTGCGGATCGGCCAGATTGACCGGGTTTTCGGGCTGCACCGTCGAAATCGCATGCTTGTAGACGAGCTGGCACAGGCCATCGCGCTCGAGCAGCATGCAGAACAGGTCGAACGCGGCGATCTCGCCCTGAAGCATCACGCCGTTGACCAGGAACATCGTCACCGGTTCTTCGGAGCGGCGCACGGCGGCGAGGAACACCTCCTGGAGCAGGCTTGGCTTCTTCTTCTCGATCTGCTCGGCGAACGCCGCCTGGAGCTCGCTCAGGTCGAGCGCCTGCGACGGCATGATCGTCGAGATGGCGTGCTTGTAGATCAGCTGCGCCTGTCCGTCGCGGCGCAGCAGCACCGAAAAATTATCGAACCAGGTGATGATTCCCTGCAGCTTGACGCCCTTCACCAGGAACATCGTCACCGGCGTCTTGGTGCGCCTCAGGCTGTTCAGGAACATGTCCTGGAGGTTGTTGACCTTGTCGGCCATTTTCTTCTCTCCCGGATCCGGCCCTGCGAACATGGTCTCGGGATCGCGGCGTTGCAATATCACTTCGCCACGTGCTGCGCCATCGATGCTATTCGCTCCCCTCGCCCCTTGTGTCGCCGAGGCCGAGCGCCTTCAGCTTCCGGTGCAGCGCCGAGCGCTCCATGCCGATGAAGTGGGCGGTGCGCGAGATATTGCCTGAGAAGCGCCGGATCTGGACCCTGAGATATTCGCGCTCGAAGGTCTCGCGCGCCTCGCGCAGCGGCGTTCCCATGATCGCCTTGACCGCCTCGCTCGGCGTCAGCTGCGCCTGCTCGCTGAGGATTTCGGGCGGCAGCATGTCGATGTCGATCGAGCCGACCCGCTCGCCCGGCGCGAGAATGATCGTGCGCTCGATCACGTTGCGCAACTGGCGGACATTGCCCGGCCAGTCATAGGCCTGGAGCGCGGCCAGCGCGTCGTCCGAGACGTTCGGAGCCGGCACCCGCCGCTCGGCGGCGTAGCGCGCCGCAAACCGGCCGACGAGCTCGAAAATGTCCTCGCGCCGCTCAGAGAGAGCCGGCAGGTGCACCGGGACGACGTTGAGCCGGTAATAGAGATCCTCGCGAAAGCGGCCGGCGGCGATCTCCTCGGACAGCGCGCGTGCCGTCGAGGAAACGACGCGCATGTCGACCCGCACCGTGCGCTGGCCGCCGACACGGGTGAAGCTCTGATCGGTCAGCACCCGCAGGATCTTGCCCTGGGTCGACATCGGCATGTCGGCGATCTCGTCGAGGAACAAGGTGCCGCCATGCGCCTGTTCGAGCAGGCCCGGCCGCGACAGCTCGCCCCCCTCCTCGACCCCGAACAATTCCTCCTCGACCCGCTCGGGCGTCATCCGCGCCGCGGTGACCACCACGAACGGCCCCTGCGCGCGCGGGCTCCAATTGTGCAGAATCCGCGCCGCGACTTCCTTCCCCACCCCTGCGGGACCGGAAATCAGCACCCGGCTGCCGGTCGCCGCGACCCGCTTCAGCGTCGCCCGGACATTGTTGATGCCGGCGCTCGATCCGGTGAGATCGGTCTCGTTGCCGACCTGCAGCCGCAGCGCCGCATTCTCGCGGCGCAGCCTGTCGGTCTCGGTTGCCCGGGCGACGAGATGGACGAGGTGGCCGGCTTCGAACGGCTTTTCGATGAAGTCGACCGCCCCCTGCCGGATCGCGGCGACCGCGGTGTCGAGATTGCCATGGCCCGAAATCATCAGCACCGGCAGCGTCGGATCGCGGCGCTTGATCTCCTCGAGCAATTGCAGGCCGTCGAGCTTGGAGCCCTGCAGCCAGACGTCGAGCAGAGCGAGCGACGGCCGTCGGTCGGCGAGCGCCTGCAGCGCCTCGCTGCTGTTCGCCGCGGTCCGGGTCGCGAAGCCTTCGTCCTCGAGAACCCCCGCGACCAACTCCCGAATGTCCTGCTCATCGTCGACGATCAAAATATCTAGCGCCATGAATCAACCATTTATAGTTTGTTCTTCGGTATGCCTGGCAGCTGTTCCGCCAAGCCGTGCCAATATTTCGACGTCGAACCGGAAGCGCACCAGCGACCCGCCTCCCGCCACATCTTCGAACTCGATCTGGCCGAAATGCTCCTCGACGATCTTGTTGACGATGGCGAGGCCGAGCCCGGTCCCCTTGGCTCGCGTCGTCATATAAGGTTCGGTCAGCCGGCCGCGGTCGGCCGGCAGCCCGATGCCGGTGTCGGCGACCTCGATCACGATCCGGCCATCGGTCTCGGCGACCCGCATCGTGATCCGGTCCTGGCCCTGATCGCCGCTCTCCTCGCGCTTGTGCTGGATCGCCTCGACGCCGTTCTTGACGACGTTGGTCAGCGCCTGGCCGAGCAGACGGCGGTCGCAGACCAGCATCGGCGACGGATCGGACGCGTCGAGCGTGAACGCGATGTCGGGATGCGCCACTTCGTGGAGGAACAGCGCCTGGCGCGCGATCTCGACGATCGGCTCCTCGTGAAAGGCCGGCTTGGGCATCCGCGCGAAGGAGGAGAATTCGTCCACCATCCGGCGCAGATCGCCGACCTGGCGGACGATCGTGCCGGTCAGCCGCTCGAAGGTCGAGGGATCGGATTTGATCTCCTCGGAATAGCGGCGCTGGAGCCGCTCGGCGGCGAGCCGGATCGGCGTCAGCGGATTCTTGATCTCATGGGCGATGCGGCGGGCGACATCGGACCAGGCGGCGCGGCGCTGGTCGAGCAATTGCTCGGTGATGTCGTCGAAGGTGAGGACATAGCCCCCCTCGACCTTGACCGTCTTGACCGCCAGCGTACGCGGCTCGCCGCGCGACGCGAGCTGGACGACATCCTCGGCTTCGCCGCCGCTGATCTGGCGGTCGAGTTCGGGCGCGAGCCTGACCAGCTTCTGGCCGACCGGGCTCTTGCCGCCGGTCTTGAGCAAGGCCTCGGCGGAACGGTTGATCAGCCGCACGACATGGCCGTCGTCGATCGAGATGACGCCGGCGGTGACTCCCGACAGCACCGCCTCGGTGAAGGCGCGCCGGCTGTCGAGCTGGGCATTGGCGGCGACCAGCGCGCCGGTCTGCTCCTCGAGCCGCCCGGTCATCCGGTTGAACGCATTGCCGAGCGTCGCCAACTCGTCTTTGTCCTCGGACGCCGGCACTCGGGCCGAGAGATCGCCTTCGGTCACCTTGCGCGCGGCGTCGACCAGCAGGCCCACCGGCCGGACCAGGCGGTCGGCCAGCTTGAGCGCGATCCAGATCGACAGCGCGACGATCAGCAGCGAAACCAGCAGCAGGATCGCGTTGAACCGCAATTGCAGGTCTCGCGAGCGGTTCAGCGTCGCGGCATAGTCGCTCGCGGCGCTGCGCGCCTCCTGCCATTGCTGGATCGCCGCTTCGTTGAGCGCGCGCGAGACGTAGAGATAGATTTCCTGCTGCGGATCGAGCTTGATCACCGCTTCGACGCGATCACCGGCATCGGTGACCACCCGCGGCTCGCCGCCGCGGAGCGAGCTCAGCACCTGCGGCGGCAGCCGCTGCTCGATCGGCCGCCGGTCGAGATTGACCATCGCGATCGTCTGGAGCTGGCCGGTCCGGCTGACGGAGATGATCGCCGCTTCCGAAAGGTCGCGGCGAACGACCTGATCGAACAGGCTTTCGAGGAAGACCGGCGTGTCGATGCCGAACTGGTTGATATTGGCGACGACGTCGCCGCCCATCGCGATGATTTCGCGTGTGATCCTCTGTTTGTTCTCGTCGACATAGATTTGCGCGACCCGACCCGAGCTTTCGAGCACGGTACGGGCGCGATCCGAGAACCAAAATTCGACGCCGCTCTGGAACAGCATCGAGGCGAAGATCACGACCAGCAAGGTCGGCACGCTGGCGATGACCGAGAACAAGGCGACGAGCCGGACGTGGAGCCGGCCCCTGCCCCCGGCCTCGGTCCGCGCTGCGCGGCGCATCGCCAGCCGCCGCGCGGCGAGCACCATCAGCGCCATCGCCGGGACCAGATTGGCTACGAGCAGGGCCGCGACCGCCCCAGGCGTCAGCAGCGCCCCGGGAGTGCTGCGGGCGGACACCAGCAGATAGGAAATGACGACGGTGACGAGCATCAGCGCGACCGCGCCGATCTCGAGCAAGGGGATGAACCCGTTGCGCCGGACCGCGACCGAGAGCCGTCGCCGCCAGCGCGGCTGGGAATCAACTGGGATCGTGGCTTCCACGTTCACCTTGCGGCCCTAACACAACAATGTGGCCGAAAGAACACAGTGAATGGGTTCGGCCCGCCGCGATTTCAGGGGAACTGGGCGCTCAGGCGGCGGCCCTGGCAAGCCAGGGTGCGTAATAATCGCGCAGCATCGCCTTGGCGCGCAGCGGATCAGCCTCCTGATTGAAGGCGTTGCGGAACTCGGCCGAGCCGTGCAGCCCCTTGGTGTACCAGCCGATATGCTTGCGCGCGCAATTCACGCCGATCACCGGGCCGTAGAGTTCGAGCATCGCCTCATATTGGGCGCTCACCACCGCATATTGCTCGTCGATGCTCGGATCGGGCAGCCGCGAGCCGGTCGCGAGCCAGTGCATCACCTGCCTGAGCAGCCAGGGCCGGCCATAAGCGCCGCGGCCGATCATCACCCCGTCGGCGCCCGATTGGTCGAGCGCGGCCTCGGCATCCTCGATGCCGTTGATGTCGCCATTGGCGATGACCGGAACCGACACCGCCTGCTTGACCCGGCGGATGAAGCGCCAGTCCGCCTCGCCTTTGTACATCTGGCAGCGGGTGCGGCCGTGGACGGTGATCATCCGCGCCCCGAGATCCTCGGCGATACGGGCCAGTTCGGGCGCGTTGAGGCTGGCATGATCCCATCCCATGCGCATTTTCAGCGTCACCGGAACATCCACAGCTTTCACCGTCGAATCAATGATCTGGGCAGCGAGCCTTAGGTCGCGCATCAAGGCAGAGCCGGCCTCGCCATTGACCACTTTCTTGACCGGGCAGCCCATGTTGATGTCGATGATCGCCGCGCCGCGGTCCGCATTCAGCTTCGCCGCCTCGGCCATCTCCCGCGGCGCGCAGCCGGCGAGCTGCATCGAGACCGGCTCCTCGGCCGGGTCCCAGGCCGCCTTTTGCAGCGACTGGCGGGTCTCGCGGATCGCAGCCTGGCTCGCGATCATCTCGGTCACGGTCAGGCCCGCGCCATAGGATTTGACGATCCGCCGGAACGGCATGTCGGTGACGCCGGTCATCGGCGCCAGGATGACGGGCGTTTCGACGCGGATCTCGCCGATCTGGATGGGCTTAAGCCGGCTCATGGGAGGCGCGAGATAGGGTGAAAGGCGCTGGCGGGCAAGTTTGGGCTCGGTTAGGGTCCGTGGCAATGGCGGCGCACGGTAGAACATTGGCTTTGGTGGTTGCCGCGGGAAGCGGCAGCCGCATCGGCGGCACCCCCAAGCAATTTCGGCCGATCGCCGGGCGTCCGCTGCTGACCCACGCGCTCGCGGCCCTCCGCCATCCGCGGATCGACGCCACCCGCGTGGTGATCGGCGAAGGGCAGGAGCCGGCCTATCGCGCCGCCGCGGCCGGCCTCGCCGCCGATCCACCGGTGGTCGGCGGCGCGACCCGCCGGCAGTCGGTGCACAACGGCCTGGCCGCGCTCGCCGCCGAGGGCGATGTCGGCCGGGTGCTGATCCACGACGCGGCGCGGCCTTTCCTGCCGGCCGCCGTCGTTGATCGGCTGCTCGACGCGCTCGACGACAGCCCCGGTGCGGTGCCGGTGCTGCCGGTGGTCGATACGCTGGCGCGCCGCGACGCGACGCTTGGCGACAGCGTGGCACGCGATGCGCTGGTCCGGGTGCAGACGCCCCAGGCCTTTCATTTTATCGACATCGTTCGCGCCCATGACGGCTGGATGCACGGCGAGGCGACCGACGACGCTCAGGTGGCCCGCGCCGCGGGGCTGGCGGTCGCGACCGTGGCCGGCGACCCGATGCTCGAAAAGCTGACCTATGAGGAGGATTTCGCCCGTGCCGGGGCGTTGCTCGCCGGCCGAACCGCGCCGCGCACCGGGATCGGTTTCGACGTCCATGCTTTTGGGCCGGGCGACGGGATCTGGCTTGGCGGCATCTGGATCGATCACGGCAAGGGACTGATCGGGCATAGCGACGCCGACGTCGCGCTCCACGCCTTGACCGACGCGCTGCTCGGCGCGATCGGAGCGGACGATATCGGCGCCCATTTCCCGCCGGGCGACCCGCAATGGCGCGGCGCACCCTCGTCGCTGTTCCTGGAGCATGTCCGCGACATGATTGAACAAAGAGGCGGCCGGATCGTCCATGGCGACGTGACGATCATCTGCGAGGCGCCCAAAATCGGGCAGCACCGCGCCGCGATGCGCGCGCGGATCGCCGACCTGCTCGGTATCCCGGTCGAGCGGATCAGCGTCAAGGCGACGACCACCGAGCGGCTCGGCTTCACCGGACGCGGCGAAGGCATCGCCGCCCAGGCGGTGGCGACGGTGATGCTGCCGGAGGTCCCATGAGCGACGCCAATCTCCCCGCAGCGCTGGTCGACCTCGCCCGCCGGGTGATCGAGGAAAATCGCGCCGCCGGCCGGCGGATCGCGGTCGCCGAAAGCTGCACCGGCGGCCTGGTCTCGGCGGCGCTGACCGAGATCGCCGGCAGCTCCGACGTGTTCGAGGCCGGCTTCGTCACTTATTCCAACGAGGCCAAGATCGACCTGCTCGACGTCAGCCTCGATGTCATCGAAACCTTCGGCAGCGTCTCGGTGGCCGCCGCCTGGGGCATGGCGCAGGGTGCGATCGCGCGCACCAGTGCCGATATCGCGGTCGCGATCACCGGGATTGCCGGCCCTGCCGGCGGATCGGAAATGAAACCGGTCGGCACGGTGGTCTTCGCCTGCGCCGAGCGCCAGGGGGATCCCGACAAGATCATCGCCGACAAGAAGGAGTTCGGCGATCTCGGCCGCGGCGGGGTGCGGCTTCAGGCGGCGCTTTGCGCGCTCGAGCTGCTGCTGCCCGACTCGCCGTCGCCGTAGAGCGCGCGCGCCCGCTCCTCGAACGCCCCGATCATCCGTCGCAGCGCGCGATCGAACATCTGCCCGGCCAGGGCTTCGAACAGGCGGCTGCGAAAGGCGAAATCGACGCAGAAGTCGACGATCGTCCCGCCATCGCCGTCCGGCTCGAACCGCCAGCTGTTGTGGAGATATTTGAGCGGACCCTCGAGATAGTCGATCTCGATCTCGGGCGGCCGGTCCTTGCGGACCCGCGAGGTGAAGGTCTCCTTGAGTGCGCGAAAGCCGACAACGAGGTCCGCGACCATTTCGTGCGCGCTGTCGGACCGGATCCGGACCGCGGCGACCCAGGGCAGGAATTCGGGGTAGCTTTTGACGTCGGCGACAAGATCGAACAATTGCTCGGGCGCGAACGGCAGGGTCCGCTTCTCGCTGTGGCGCGGCATCCCCTGGGACCGGACCTAGCGCACCGCCGCCAACCGGGTCTCGCGCGCGGCGCGCATCCGCTCGAAATCGTCGCCCGCATGATAGCTGGAGCGGGTCAGCGGGCTCGCCGCGACGAGCAGGAAGCCCTTGGCGCGGGCGATCGCGGCATAGGCCTTGAACGCCTGCGGCGTCACGAATTGCTCGACTTTGGCATGGCGCGGGGTCGGCTGGAGATATTGGCCCATGGTCAGGAAGTCGACGTCGGCCGAGCGCATGTCGTCCATCACCTGATGGACTTCGAGCCGTTGCTCGCCGAGCCCGACCATCACCCCCGATTTGGTGAAGATCGAGGGATCGTGGCGCTTGACGCTCTCGAGCAGCCGCAGCGAGGCATAATAACGCGCGCCGGGCCGGATCGTCGGATAGAGCCGCGGCACCGTCTCGAGATTGTGATTGTAGACGTCGGGCCGCGCTTCGATGATCCTCTCGACGGCGGCTTCCGATTTGTTGCGGAAATCTGGGGTGAGGATCTCGATCGTGGTCGTCGGCGCGTTGCGCCGCAGCGCCTCGATCACCTTGACGAACTGCGACGCGCCGCCGTCGGGCAGGTCGTCGCGATCGACCGATGTAACGACGATATGGCTAAGGCCGAGCTCGGCGGCAGCGACCGCGACATGCTCGGGCTCGAGCGGATCGACCGCGCGCGGCATGCCGGTCTTGACGTTGCAGAAGGCGCAGGCGCGGGTGCAGGTGTCGCCGAGGATCATCACCGTGGCGTGCTTCTTGGTCCAGCACTCGCCGATATTGGGGCAGGCCGCCTCCTCGCAGACGGTGGCGAGGTTCAGCCGACGCATCAGCTTGCGGGTCTCGAGGAAACCGACGCTGGTCGGCGCCTTCACCCGAATCCAGTCGGGCTTGCGCTGCCTTGGAGACAGGACCGGGTCGGCTTCGCTCATCGCGGCGAGATAGCGATGTCGGCCGCGACTTGCCACCCCTCCCCTGCCCGCTTAACGCGCTGGCCATGGCCGACTTCAACGCATTGATCGAGGGCTATCGCCGGTTTCGCGACCAGGGCTGGGCCGCGCAGCGCGGGCGCTGGGCCGGGCTTGCCGAAGGCCAGAGCCCGAAGGTGATGGTGATCGCCTGCTCGGACAGCCGGGTCGACCCTGCCCAGATATTCGACGCGCGTCCCGGCGAGATGTTCGTCGTCCGCAACGTCGCCAACCTCGTCCCCCCGTTCGAGGCCGACAATGCCTATCACGGCGTCTCGGCGGCGTTGGAATTCGCCATCACCCAGCTCGAGGTCGAGGAGCTGGTGGTGATGGGCCACGGCTTTTGCGGCGGCTGCGCGGCGGCGCTGACCGGCCAGTTCGACGATGCCGAGCATGGCGCCGGCCATTTCATCGCCCATTGGATCGACATGCTGAGCGAAGCCCGCGCCGCGATCCGTGCGCGACACCCGACGCTCGACCGCCCCGCCTTTCTGGAGATGGAGCTCGAGGGCGTGCGGATTTCGCTGCGCAATCTGCGTACTTTCCCCTGGGTCCGCGCGCGCGAGCAGGCGGGGCGGCTCAAGCTCCACGGCGCCTATTTCGCCATTTCCGACGGCGTGCTGCACATTTGCGACGAGGCCAGCGGGGGCTTCGCGCCCGCCTGACCCCCTCGCCTTCCGTCAGCCGGTCCGACGCGCGGTGATGATCCGGATCTGCGGCTCGAGCATCTGACCGCGCATCACGCCTTCGCCAAGCGTCGGCGAGGTTGGCGCCTGGTGGATGCGGCGCACCACCTCCATGCCCTCGACGACCCGGCCGAACACGGCGAAGCCGAGATCGTCGCCGCCCGCGCCGGGATTGGCGTCATAGGACGGCGCCGGGCCGAGCATGATGAAATAATCCATCTGCGCGCTCCCCGGCGTTGTCCGCGCCATCGAGATCGCGCCGTCGACATGCGCCAGGCCGGTCCGGCTGGTCGGCTCGTGCGCGATCGGCGGGAACAGCCGGCGCGGATCGCGGACCCCGCCCTGGACCAGCCCGGTTTCCGGCGTGATCCGCATTGCGCGGTAGAAATTGGTGCCGTCGAGCCGGCGCTGGTCGACATAGCGCAGGAAATTGCCGGCGGTGATCGGCGCGCGCCGGGTTTCAAGTTCGAGCACGATAGTGCCGAGGCTGGTCTGCAAGGTCACACGCACGGTCGACGGCGCGGGCGTTGGAGCCGCGCCGGGCTGGGCGAGCGCCGGGGCGCACAGGCTGAGGAGGACCAGACCAAGCCATTTTGTCAATATCGTCAGGACTTTCCCGCCACGGTGCGCGGCGCCGCGTACAGCAGATAGAACAGGATTCCAACGACATGCGCGGCGAGGAACCAGAGCTGGGTCCGCAGCGGCAGGCTGTAGATCAGATAGAGGCAGCCGAGGATGCCGAACAGCCCGACCGGCCAGGCGAGCGGCGTCCGGAAGCGGCGCGGCGCGTCGGGCGTCCGCTGGCGCAGGACCAGCATGCAGACCGAGACTGCGATGAACGCCGTGAGCGTCCCGGCATTGGCGAGCGCCGCCAGTTCGGCGAGCGGAATAAAGCCGGCGAGTATGGCGACGACGATCGCGGTGAAGAGAGTGATCCGGACCGGCGAGCCGCGTCCGGAGACCCGGGCGAGGCCCTGCGGCAACAGCCCGTCGCGCGCCATCACGAAGAAGATCCGGCTCTGGCCGTAGAAGAAAGCGAGGATCACGGTCGGCAGCGCGATCACCGCCGAGATTGCGAGATATTGGGCGGCGAGCGGCTGGCCGATCTCGCGCAGAATCAAGGCAAGCGGCTCGGGGCTGTTGGCGAAGCGCGTGTAGGACAGCGCCCCGATCGCGGCGCCGGCGACCGCCATGTAGATGATCACGCAGGCGACCATCGAGCCGACGATCCCGATCGAGAGGTCGCGGCCTGGATTCTTGGTCTCCTCGGCGGCAGTGGCGATCGCGTCGAAGCCGTAGAAGGCGAAGAAGATGATCGCCGCTGCCGCCATGACGCCAACCTCGGCGCCGGGCGGGCCGCTCTTGGGAAAGCCATAGGGCATGAACGGCTCGAAATTGGCGGAGTTGAAATATTGCAGGGTGACCGCGACGAAGACGATCAGGGCGACGATCTTCACCACCACGAGCACCGCGTTCACCGTCGCGCTCTCGCGCGTGCCATAGATCAGCAGGCCGGCGACGACGGCGATGATGAAGATCGCCGGCAGGTTGACGATCCCGCCCAGCTCGGGGCCCTGCGCCAGGGTCATCGGAAAATTCGCATAAGCGTTGAGCAGCGGCGCGGCATAGCCCGACCAGCCGACCGCGACCGCGCTGACCACCAGCGAATATTCGAGGATCAGGCTCCACCCGACGATCCAGGCGAGCCATTCGCCAAGCACGACATAAGTGTAGGTATAGGCGCTGCCCGAGGCCGGGATCATCGTCGCCATTTCGGCATAAGCGAGCGCCGCGGCGGCGCAGATCAGGCCGGCGATCGCGAACGACAGGATCACCGCCGGCCCGGCCTTGGCGGCGCCGACGCCGGTCAGGGTCAGGATGCCGGTGCCGACGATCGCGCCGACCCCGAGCGCGATCAAATGCGGCCAGCTCAACGAGCGCTTCAGCCGATGCTCGGGCGCGAGGTCTTCCTCGGCAATCAAAGTCTTGCGCGCGCGATAATTGGCCAAAGCTGTTCCCCTGCCCTGCTCCCAGGTCTTTTAGGCCGGGCAACGGCGAGGTCGAGGCGAAATCGGGCACACTTACGGGCTGGATGTCACAAACGTCATGAATCTGTCTCAACCGGGGAACCGGATGGTTTGATCTGGGTTAACTCCAGGCTTATGGGGGAAACCACATTCATCGCCGCGCCGCTTGGAACAGGGGATAGGACCGTTGTCACCGCGACACCCGACGAAATGCTGGGACTGGCGATCGCCGCGTTGCAGCGCGGGGAATGCAAGCTGGAGGCGATGCTCGACACTCTTCCGGCGCCGATCTACGTCACCGACGCCGAAGGCTGGATCACCTTCTTCAACCGCGCCTGCATCGACTTCGCCGGCCGCACGCCGGTTCCCGGGCACGATCGCTGGTGCGTGACCTGGCGGCTCTACACCGAGGGCGGCGCCTTTCTCCCCCATGACCAATGCCCGATGGCGGTGGCGATCCGGGAGAGGCGCCCGGTGCGCGGCGCGATCGCCGCGGCCGAGCGTCCCGACGGCACCCGGGTGATGTTCGTCCCCTATCCAACGCCGCTGATCGACGAGACCGGAGCAATGACCGGCGCGGTCAACATGCTGATCGACGTCACCGACCAGCGCCAGGCCGAAGCGCTCAGGGCACAGGCGATCCGCTGCCGCCGGCTCGCCCAGTCGGTGAGCGACCGGACGACGATCGAGACGCTGACCCTGATGGCCAGCGAATATGACGAAAAGGCGCGCGCGCTCCCCGGCGGCTAGCCGCCTGCGCTAGCGAGTCAGTTTCCTGTAGGTCATGCGGTGCGGGCGATCGGCTTCCGGGCCCAGCCGCCGCCTCTTGTCTTCCTCATAGGCTTCGAAATTGCCTTCGAACCATTCGACATGGCTGTCGCCCTCGAACGCCAGGATATGGGTGGCGAGACGATCGAGGAAGAAGCGGTCGTGGCTGATGATCACCGCGCAGCCGGCAAAATTCTCCAGCGCCTCTTCCAGCGCGCGCAGCGTCTCGACATCCAGGTCGTTGGTCGGCTCGTCGAGCAGCAGGACGTTGCCGCCCTCCTTGAGCATCTTCGCCAAATGGACGCGGTTGCGCTCGCCGCCCGAGAGCTGGCCCACATTCTTCTGCTGGTCGGGGCCCTTGAAATTGAAGGCTCCGACATAAGCACGCGTTCCAATCTCATGTTTTCCAAAGCGAAAAATGTCCAGCCCGTCCGAAATTTCCTCCCAGACATTGTGCGTGGCGTCGAGCGCGTCGCGCGACTGGTCGACATAGCCCAAACGGACCGTCGGCCCGATCTTGATCTCGCCGGAATCGGGTTGCTCCTGGCCGGTGATCATGCGGAACAAAGTGGTCTTGCCGGCGCCGTTCGGGCCGATCACACCGACGATACCGCCCGGCGGCAGCGAGAAGCTCAGATCCTCGAACAGCAATTTGTCGCCATAGGCCTTGCCCAGCCCCTTGGCGTCGATGACGTTCCCTCCGAGCCGCTCGGGCACCTGGATCAGAATCTGCGCCTTGCCCGGGGTGCGATTTTCCTGCGCCTCGACCAATTCGTCGAAGGCGCGGATGCGGGCCTTGGACTTGGTCTGACGTGCCTTGGGAGATCGGCGGATCCAGTCGAGTTCGTCGGTGATTGCCTTCTGGCGGCCGGCCTCCTCGCGTTCCTCCTGCACGAGCCGCCTGGCCTTCTTCTCGAGATAGCCGGAATAGTTGGATTCGTAGATGAAGTAGCGGCCGCGATCGAGCTCGAGCACCCAGGAGACGACGTTGTCGAGGAAATAGCGGTCGTGGGTGACGAGGATGACGTTGCCCGGATAGTCGATCAGATGCTTTTCGAGCCACTGCACGCTTTCGGCGTCGAGATGGTTGGTCGGCTCATCGAGCAGCAGGATGTCGGGCTTTTCGAGCAGCAGCCGGGTCAGGGCGACCCGGCGCTTCTCGCCGCCGGACAGGTTGGCGACCCGGCTGTCGCCGGGCGGGCAGCGCAGCGCGTCCATCGCGATTTCGAGCTGGTTGTCGAGCGTCCAGCCGTCGACCGCGTCGATCTTCTCCTGCAATTCGCCCATCTCGGTGCCAAGCGCGTCGAAATCGGCGTCGGGATCGGCCATCGCCGCCGAGACGGCATTGAACCGTTCGACCAGGTCCGCGATCGGCCGGACGGCGTCCATGACATTTTCCTTGACCGTCTTGGTCGAGTCGAGCTGCGGCTCCTGCTCGAGATAGCCGACCCGGATCCCCTCCCCCGCCCAGGCTTCGCCGACGAACTCCTTGTCGCGGCCGGCCATGATCTTCATCAGCGTCGACTTGCCCGATCCGTTCGGGCCGACGATGCCGATCTTGGCGTCGGGATAGAATTGCAGATGGATGTTCGACAGGATCGGCTTGGGAACGCCGGGGAAGGTCTTGGAAAGACCCCTCATGACAAAGCTGTACTGGGCGGCCATGCGGCGCTGCTCTCCGAATTGAAGCTGACAGGAATCGGCTGGTCACTAGTGCGCCGGGCCGGGATTGGCAAACATCCCGCCGCTGCCTAAGCCGCGGCGATGACTATTGTCTGGCTGATCGCCGTCATCCTTCAATCGCAGACGCCGTCCTGCGCGACGATCGATGTCGATCTGCCCGAGGCGCTCGCCGCCTGGCGCACGCCTGCCGCGGCGGAAAGCCCGTTGCAGCCAGGACAGGCGGTCAGCCTCCCGCTCCGGCCGATCGCCGAGGTCGCGACGGTCACCGCGCCGCGAATCGTCGAAGGCGGCCCGACCACCGGCGCGTTGGTCCCGCTCGAAATCAGCACCGCCGGAACCTATGGTGTCGCGCTCGACCTGCCCGCTTGGATTGAAATCGTCCGCGACGACCGGGTGATCCCCTCCATCGCGCATGGTCACGGCCCCGCTTGCTCGTCGATTCGCAAGATCGTCGATTTTCCGCTCGTCCCGGGCCGCTACATGATCCAACTGAGTGGGACGAGGGCCACCGCGGCGCGGATTCTCGTCATCCGCCGCTGATGCGTGGGCTTTCCGCCATCCTTTCTGCCGGTTAGGGCAAATTGATGATCAAGCATTCCGTTCTCGCCGCCGCATTGCTTCCCACGCTCGCGCTCGCCCAACCCGCTTCAGCGCCTTCGATCGACAGTCAGGCCGAAGCCCTGCGCGATGCCGCGCTCGATGGCGACACGGTCGCCTGGGATGTGCTCGAGGGCCTCACCACCGAGGTCGGCCAGCGCCTGGCAGGGACCGAGGCAGAGGCCCGTGCCCGCGCCTGGGCGGTGCGCCGCCTGACCGAGCTGGGCTTCAGCAATGTCCATGTCGAGCCGTTCGAAATGCCGGTCTGGGTGCGCGGCGAGGAGCGGGCCGAGATCGTCTCGCCTTTCCCCCAGTCGCTCGCGCTGACCGCGCTTGGCAATAGCGGCGCCACGCCGGCGCGCGGGATCGAGGCCGAAGTGATCGGTTTCGACAGCGTCGCCGCGCTCGAAGCCGCCAGTGATGCGAGCGTGCGCGGCAAGATCGTGTTCATCACCCATCAGATGCGGCCGACCCAGGACGGATCGGGCTACGGGCAGTTCGGCGCGCCGCGCCGCCAGGGTCCGACCGTCGCTTCGCGCAAGGGGGCCGTGGCGATCGTCGTTCGCTCGATCGGCACCGATTTTCATCGCAACCCGCACACCGGCGCCCAAGCCTTCGCCGAAGGAGTGAGGCCGATCCCGGCCGCCGCGCTTTCGCTTCCCGACGCGGAGCAGCTGCAGCGTATCCTGAGCCGCGGCCGTCCGGTGCGGATGCGGCTGACGCTGACCCCGCGCAATCTCGGCCGCCGTCCGTCGGGCAATGTCATCGCCGAAGTCCCGGGCAGCGATCCCGACGCCGGGGTGGTCCTCATCGGCGGCCATCTCGACAGCTGGGATCTCGGCACCGGCACGGTCGACAATGGGGCCGGCGTCGCGATCACCACCGCGGCGGCGCATCGGATCATGCAGGCCGGCAGGCCCCGCCGCACGATCCGCGTCGTTCTGTTCGGTGCCGAGGAAGTCGGCGCGCTCGGCGGCGGCGGCTATTTCCGGCGTCATCGGGCAGACGGCAATGTCGTTCTGGTCGGCGAATCCGACTTCGGCGCGGACCGGGTATGGCGGGTCGAGTTCAACCTCGCCGCCGCCAACCAGGCGCTCGACCGGCGCATCACATCCTTGCTCGGCCCGCTCGGCATCGTGCGCGGCCAGCAGCCGGCCAATACCGGTGCCGATCTTTCGGAATGGACTCGCGCAGGCACCGCCGCGATCGACCTCAACCAGGACGGCACGCGCTATTTCGATTATCATCACACGCCCGACGACACGCTCGACAAGGTCGATCCGGCGCAGCTCCGCCAGAATGTCGCGGCCTGGACCGCGATGCTCGCCGCGGTCGCCGATTCACCGGAGCGAATCGAGCCCGTTCATCCCTAGGGCCCAGCCCGGCGCCAGGCGATCCGCATCCGCTTGACCTTTGCCGCGCCGCACCCGAGAACCGCCACGCACCGGGGGGCGATCGGTGAGGGTTCACGCGTGATGAAGATCGGCTTCGCGTCCATCTGCGGCTCCGCCGCTTTGGTGCTGATTCCCCGTGAAGCCGCGGCGCAGGCGACCGATGCGGTGGCGCTTCAGGGAAGCCAGGATCTTTCCGCATTGTCGATCGAGGAGCTGGCGCAGCTCAGCGTCCGCTCGGCCTCGAAGCGCGACGAACCGCTGAGCGCGGCGCCGACCGCGCTTTACGTCATTACCGGCGACGAGATCCTCGCCTCGGCCGCAACCTCGCTGTCCGAGGCGCTGAGACTTGCGCCGAACCTGTACGTGCAGCAGGTCGACGCGCGGCAATATGCGATCAGCGCGCGCGGCTTCAACGGCATCCAGAGCTCGAACAAGCTGCTGGCGCTGATCGACGGACGGACGATCTACACTCCGCTCGCCGCGAGCGTGTTCTGGGAGCTGCACAACCGCCTGATCGAGGACATCCAGCAGATCGAGGTGATCAGCGGCCCGGGCGGCACGCTCTATGGCCCCAATGCGGTCAACGGCGTCATCAACTTCATCACCCGCGACGCCCACGACACGATCGGGACGCTGGTCCGCGCGACCGCGGGGAACCGCGAACAGACCGCCGCCGCCCGCTTCGGCACGACGCTCGGCGCGACCGGGGCGGTCCGGCTCTACGGCCAGTGGTTCAACCGCGACGACCTGCCGGGCGGAGTCGGCCCCGACGGCAATGACCGGTTCCACGGCTGGCAAAGCGGTTTTCGGGCCGATTTCGCGCCCAGCGCAAGCCACTTCACCATCCAGGGAGACATTTTCGACAGCGACACTGGCGGCCTGCCCGACGACGGCAATCGGGGCCACAATCTGCTGGCGCGCTGGACCCAGCAGCTGTCGCCCTTCTCCTCGCTCCAGGTCCAGGCTTATTATGACTATTTCAGGCGCGAATTCCTGCTGACCCGCGATTCGCTCCAGACCTTCGATGTTGAGGCGCAGTACAATCACACGCTCGGCAATCACGACATCGTGATCGGCGGTGGTGTGCGCACGACCCGCGACACGTTCGTCAACAACCTCAATATCTTCCGGCTCGACCCGCCACGACGGCGACTCTGGGTGTACAGTGTCTTCGCTCAGGACCGGTTTGCGCTCACCCCCGAACTCTCCCTGATCGCCGGCCTGAAAGCCGAAGAAACCTCGTTCACCGGCGTCGAACTGCTGCCGAACGCGCGACTCGCCTGGCAGCCCAGCGAACGCGCTTTGCTGTGGGCGGCGGTGTCGCGCGCCGTCCGGACGCCGTCGCGGATCGACCGGCAATTGGTGGCGACAGGCCTGCTGGCGCCCGCTACGAATTTCAATTCGGAGAAGCTGGTCGCGTTCGAGGCCGGCTATCGCGGCCAGCCGAGCGCGGCGATCACGCTCTCGATCTCGGCCTTTTACAATCTCTATGACGACATCCGTTCGACCGAGTTCTCGACCGGCTTCGTCCTGCCGATCCGGCTCCAGAACGGCTATCGCGGGCATATATGGGGGATCGAAGCCTGGGGGACCGCCCAGCTGCTGCCCTGGTGGCGCCTGAACGTCGGCCTGGCCACATTGTGGAAGGACCTGGAGCTGGAGGAGGGGCGGGTCGATCTGGCCCAGGGCGATTCGCTCGGCGACGATCCTGATCATCAACTGCTGGTCCGATCGGAGATGAACCTGACCGGCCGGCTTGGCCTCAATGTCGGCCTCAGGTGGATCGGTGGCATCGACACCGCGCCGCCCCTCGATTCCTATGTCGAGGCGGATGCGCGGCTCGCTTACCGGGCCAGCGACGCCGTCGAACTCTATGTGGCCGGGCAGAGTCTGCTCAATCGGACGCATGCGGAGAGCAACGACGTCGACCGCGCCCAGCGCGTCGAACGCAGCCTCTACCTTGGAACAAGGCTGCGTTTTTGAGCTCGCGACGCCTCTTCCTTTCCGCCCTGCGGCCGCTGCTTGTCCTCGCGCTTGCGCTGTGTGGCTCGCCGACGACGGCGCAGCCAACCGAGGATTCGGTCCAGGCCGCCTTCATTCCGAAATTCGCACGCTATGTGGAATGGCCGGCCGCGATCGCGCCACCGCCGCGGCAGCCGTTCAATCTCTGCGTGATCGGCCACGATCCCTATGGCCCGATGCTCGACCAGGCGGCGGCCGCCGAGCTCGTCGACGGCCGCGGCATCGCGGTGCGGCGGATGGCGAGCGCCGAAGGCACTACGGGTTGCCATCTCGCGCTCGTCCGCGGCACCACCGCCCCCGACACCGCCCGCATGTTGCTGGCATTGCGTGGGCAGCCGGTCCTCACCATTACCGATGGCCGAGCCGGACCGCAGCGCGGGATGATCCACTTCACCGTCGTCCAGGGGCGGGTGCGCTTCTTCATCGATGACGCCGCCGCGGCCGCGCGCGGGCTGACGATCAGCTCGCGCTTGCTGGCGTTGGCGCTCGGCGTCAGGCAGCGGCGGTCATGAGGCGGCTCGTCCGCCTTTCCGAGCGCAGCAATGCCCCGGCGATGATCGTCGCCGTCGTTGCGCTGCTGCTGCTCGCCGGCATCGGGGTCATCCTCCAGAACGAAGCCGTCTATCGCGACCTGCAGCGGCAGGAAGCGCGGGTGCAGGCCGGGATCCTCGCCGCGAGCGTCGCCGCCGCGCTCGATTTCAACGACCGGACGGCGGCGCAGGAGGCGGTCGAGGCGATCCGCGTCAACCGTCAGATCCGCACCGTCGGCGTCTATGACCGATCGGGGACGTTGATCGCCGGCTATGGCCGCGACGGCGACAACCCGCCCCCGCTGCTCAGTGCGATCCAGCCGACGCTCGGCGGCCGGGTGATCTCGACCGTGCCGGTGCTGAGCGGCGGCGCGCGGATCGGCACCGTCCATCTTGCCGCCGATCCGGAGCCCCTGGTCGGACGGCTTTCGCGCTATTTCGTGATGAGCCTGCTGATCCTGATGGCCACTTTGGTGGTCGTCGTGCTCGGCATCGGCCAGGCCGCATTGCGCCAGGTCAACCGTGCGCTCGCCGAGCGCGCCGACGCTTTGGTCCAAGCCAATGCCGAGCTCAAGGTCCAGATCGACGAGCGCACCAAGGCCGAGGACCAGCTGCGCCAGGCGCACAAGCTGCAGGCGCTGGGCCAGCTCACCGGCGGCATCGCGCACGACTTCAACAATCTGCTGACCGTCATTCAGGGGTCTGCGGACATGCTCCGTCGGCCCGGCCTCGCCGAGGACAAGCAGAAGCGCTTCGCCGAGGCGATCGTCCAGGCATCGGGCCGCGCCGCTGCCTTGACCGGGCAATTGCTCGCCTTTGCCCGGCGCCAGCCGCTTCAGCCCGAGATCATCGACGTCAACGCGCTCATCCAGGACATGACCGATTTGCTCGACCGTACGCTTGGCGAGCGGATCAATGTCCGCACCGATCTCGCAGCCAAGACCTGCAATGTCGAGGCCGATCGCGCCCAGCTCGAATCGGCGCTGCTCAATGTCGCGGTCAACGCGCGTGACGCCATGCCCGAAGGCGGAACGCTCAAGATCGAAACCGCGATCGTCGATCATCCGGACTCGGGCACGATGATCGCGATTTCGGTTCGGGACAGCGGCCTTGGCATGGACGAGGACACGCTCAGTCGCGCGATCGAGCCCTTCTTCACCACCAAGGTGACCGGCAAGGGCACCGGCCTCGGCCTCAGCCAGGTCTACGGCTTTGCCACGCAATCGGGCGGCGACGTCCGGATCGACAGCACCGTCGGCATGGGCACGACGGTCACCTTGCTGCTGCCCTGCAGCGGAGACGCGAGCGAGGCGCGCGAGGAAGGCCATGTCGGCCGCCTCCAATCGCGCCGGACCGGCCGCATCCTGCTCGTCGAGGACAATGAAGACGTTGGCGAGTTCGCCGAAATCCTACTCGGCGAGCTCGGCCATGAAGTCACGCGCGTGCCCTCCGGCCGCAAGGCGATCGACGCCATCGGCAAGCAGAGGTTCGACGCGGTCTTCACCGACGTCGTGATGCCGGGGATGAGCGGGCTCGAACTCGCCGAGGCGCTGCGGGCGGCGCATCCTACCCTGCCGGTCATCCTCACCACCGGCTATAGCGACGAGATCGCGCAATCGGGAACGGGCGGGCGGCCCGTGATCCTCAAGCCCTATCGGCTGGAGACGCTCGCCGCGGCGCTCGACCAGGTGCTGGCGAGCGAGACCTAGCGAAGGCTATCTGTCTCGCCATCCGGCGGATCGACCGAGAAAACGGTCCCCCGGACCGCTATGCGCCCAGGCTGTCTCGTCTCGCCATCCGGCGGATCGACCGGGAAAACGGTCCCCCGGACCGCTATGCGCCCAGGCTGTCTCGTCTCGCCATCCGGCGGATCGACCGGGAAAACGGTCCCCCGGACCGCCATGCGCCCAGGCTGTCTCGTCTCGCCATCCGGCGGATCGACCGGGAAAACGGTCCCCCGGACCGTTTTCCCGGTCGATGGTCGGGGAGACAGGATTCGAACCTGCGACCCTCTGCTCCCAAAGCAGATGCGCTACCAGGCTGCGCCACTCCCCGCCTTCGCCTCCGGCTTCGGCGGGCAAGCCCGCCAAGGTCGAATCACTCGGGCCGGCCTGCCATCCGAAGCCGTAACGCGGCGTAGGACGGTGGGCCCGGCAGGATTCGAACCTACAACCTAGCCGTTATGAGCGGCCGGCTCTACCGTTGAGCTACAGGCCCATCCCCGAAGCTGGCGACCGCATAGCGAAGTGCCGTTGAACCAGCCAGCACAAGATTACGGACCGGCGCCGTTCTTGCCGCGACCCTTGGCCGGCTTGGCTGCGACTTGCGCGGGCAGCAGCAGCGAGATCCGGGCGTCGCCGATCAGCAGCGCCCCGCCCGCCGCTTCGGCGAGGTTGCGCACCAGCCTGAGCGCGAAACCCAGGCCGAGCGCCAGCGCGCCCGGCCAATCGCCCTCGGGGCTGTAGCCCGGATCGAGCAGCTCGGACTCCTCGAGCGCGGCGATCGTCTCGGGGCGATCCAGTGACAGGCAAAGCATCGGCTGGCCGCCATGGGGCTCCAGGCTCATCCGGGCGTGGATCGTCTCGCCCTCTTCGGCCAGACCGATCGTCGCCGCGAGAATGCGGGCGAGCATCCGTTCGGCCGCAGCCGCCTCGACCCGCGCCAGCGGCAGATCGGAGGCGATGTCGAGCGCGAGGCGCGCGCCGTTCTGAGCGGCGATCTGCTCATAGGATTCGTGCAGGCGACCGAGCAAGGCGACGGCATCGACCGCGCTGTCGGCAAGCTCGAGCCGCTGCGTCTCGATCCGCGCCGCGGTGTCGAGATCGTCGACCGCCGACAGCAGCCCGCGGGCCTGGCTCATGATCTCGGCGGCGCGGCCGCGATAACCGCCCGCGGCCGGCCCCATATATTGCCCTTCGATCATCTCGGCGAAACCGAGGATCGCGTTCAACGGCGTGCGCAGCTCGTGGATCAGCTGGCGCAGCGAATCGGCAGGAAATTGCGTCCCGAACACACCCGACGACGAGACTGCCGCGGCAATTGCAATCTCGTCGAGCCGCGGCCGCCGGGCGGTGCCGCGATAGCCGAGGAAGCTGCCGCGCGCGGGGTCGAAGAAGGGAACGCCCGAAATCCGCCAGTCGCCCGAGGCCGGCCCGGCGCCGGCGACGCTGAGCCGGGCATCGCGGAACGGCGCCCTTTTCCCGAACGCCCCCGCGGCCTGGCCATCGACGCCATGTTGGCGCGGCCCGGCGATCGAGGCGATCGTCTGGCCGATCAGCGGGCCGCGCGGCGCGCCGTCGATCCAGCGGATGATCCCTTCGGCGCCGGTCTCCCAGCGAAAGCCCTCGGCCGGCTCGGCTTCGGCGATCGGGGGACCGATCGTTTCCCGCTCTCGGCGATAGGCTTCGATCCGCTCGACCAGCTCGCTGATCTGCGATTCGGACTCGGCCTGCGCGATCGGCTCGGGTGCGACACCGACGCGTGCGGCCCCGGCTTCGAGCACCAGGTCGCTGGCGCCAAACGCGCCCAGCGCCTGGGCGATCCTGGGGCCGAGATCGCGGCGGTGACGAAGCAGCGCGCGCGCGCTGGGGCCCATCCGGGGCAGCAGCGCGAGCCAGTCGTCGGTGTGCAGCCGAGCGCCGGCGATCAGGGGCGCCGCCACTGCCGGGCTGTCCTCGGCGAAAAATGCGACCAGATCCGGATCGATCGCCAGCCCGGCCAAGGTCCGCGCCGCCTTGCGCCGAACCGCCTTGCTGACGCCGCTGCGATGACGGCGGAGAAAGGCATAAGCCTGCTCGGTTTCGCCGCCGCCCCGGCCACCGCGGCGCTGGGCGAGAAGATCGACCAGCTGGCGCCACTGCGTCACACGTTGATCGGCACCATCGGATTGTTGGGCGAGGACGGTCGCGATCATGTCGTCGAAGCGCATAATAGTCTCGGTCCGGCCCCTTTCGACGAGGCGTAGCCCGCGCCCGACGGCGGCGGAAGAGCCCGATTCCGCCCGTCGCAAAGTGGGACGAACGGCGCTTCGGGCCGGATTCGGGTCCGGACCCTAGCCCGAAACGCGGTTTACCGACCCGGCCTTGCGGAAAGCCGGATATCAGGCTTCATGCCAATTGCGTCAGGCGGGCCGCCGCGCGAGCCAGATCAGCCAATATTGGGCAAGGTCGGCGCGCGGTCCGGTCACCGCGCGAAGCGCCGCCTCGGCCTCGGCGCGCTGCCCCGCCAAAGCGAGCGCCGCGCCCAGCCGGGTGTTGACGAGATTGGCGTCCTCCCCGCCCTTCTGAAGCGCGGCACGATAGAGCTCAGCCGCTTCGGCATATTGGCCATAGCCGAAATAGGCATCGGCGGTGGTGCGCGCCGCGCGGCCGTTGGCGGCGGCGAGCGCCTGGGTACGCGTGCGGGCCAGCCCGGCGCGATCCTCGGCGATGCGGCCGTTCGCCGAAGCGAGCAATTCCGAGACGTTCGTGCTGCTGGCGCGCAGCACGTTGCGCGACACGCCCTCATCGAGCACCGCCTTGACCTCGCCGGGCAGCCCGCCGCGGTTGAGCTCGAGGGCAAAGCCGACGAAATCGGCCTCGCTGGTCAGTCCGCCGGTGACGCGCATCAGCCGGCTGATGTCGAGCCCCAGCGGCCCATCGACCTGGGTCGACTCGCGATAGATGAGCAGCGCATCGCGCCAGTTGGTCGGGTTGGGATAAGCGTTGAGCAGTGTTCGGGTCAGCTCGATCGTCCGCCGCCCCTCATGCGCTTCGTAGGAAGCGCCGAGCACGCGGCGATAGAGAATCTCCGGCGGGGTCTGGCCGTTGGCCGAGCTGAGCTGGAGCGCGCGCTGATAGAGGGCATTGCCCTCCTCGCGCTTGTTCAGGCGGAACTTGATCTGGCCGAGCTGTATGATGCGGTCGACATTGTTGGGGTCGAGCTCGAGCAAGCGGGTCAGCGGCGCTTCGGCGGCGGCGAGATTGTTCGCCTGGATCAGGAATTGCACTTGCGCGCCGAGCAGCGGCGCCATCGTTTCCGCCGGCGCCGCGCCGCTCGCGATCATCGCCGCCACGGCCTCCGCCTGGATCGCCTGATTCTGGGTGTTGGTGCCGATGTCGAGCTGGAGTCGTCCGACCAGATAACGGGCATAGGGGCTCTGCGCGCCGGCCCGGGCCGCCGGCAAGGCGGCGGTCGCCGCGGCCCAATCATGCGCCTGAGTGGCCTGGTAGAGCGGCAGGATTGCGGCATTTTCCTCGCGACTGACATTCTGGATACGGGTCACACGCTGGCCGCGGGGCGCTTCGCCTTGCGGCTGCGGCACTCGCGACGGCTGCTGAGTCTGCTGCCGCGAACCGCCATAGTCCTGGGCGTCGGCCGCGGTCGGCAGCGCGGCGGCGCTCGCCGAAAGCGCCAGCGCCAGTTTGAGCTTTGAAACCGTCATCTCAATCTCTCCAATTTGCGCCGCCCGCGCTGATGCAATCCAGGTGATCGTCAGGCCGGGCGGCGCGACAGCCATGCCAGCCAGAAACCCGCGAGATCGGCGCGGGGTCCAGTAATCGTGCGAAACACCGTCTCCGCCTCCATCCGCCGTCCCGCCAGAGCCAGCGACGCGCCAAGCCGAGTGTTGACCAGGCCGGGATCCTCGCCGCCTTTTTGCAGCGCCGCGCGGTAGAGCTCGGCGGCCTCGGCATATTGGCCAGTCCCGAAAAGGGCGTCGCCGGCAGCCCGCGCGGGAGCGCCCGTCGCTGCCGCAAGGGCCTGGGTTCGCGCTCGGGCCAGACCGGCGCGCTCGGGCGTCGCCCGGCGATCGACCGCGGCCATCACCGCCCGGACGATCGCCTCGTTGGGATCGAGCATGCCGCGCGACACGCCTTCGTCCAGCACCGCTTTGGCTTCGCCCGCGGATCCGCTGGTGCCGATCGCCTGGGCAAAATCGAGATAGTCGCGCTCGCCGGTCAACGCCTCCGCGGCGCGCGCCAGGCGCCGGACGTCGAGCTCGAGCGCGAGGTCCCCCGTCGGCTGCGGCGCCGGCTGCTCCCGCCCCTGCCCTTCCCGGCGCGGCGGCGCCGGCGGCTGCGACAGCTGGCGGTAGATCAGCAGGGCGTCGCGCCAGTTGACCGGGGTCGGATAGGCGGTGACCAGATCACGCGCCGCGGCGAAAGCCTGCGGCGCGAACCGGCCGTCATAGGCCAGCGCGAGCCGGCGGCGGTACCAGCTTTCGGGGCCCGGCGTGCCGCTGGTCCGTGCCAGCGCGATCGCGCGCTCGAACAGGGCGATCGCTTCTTGGTTCCGGCCAAGCCGGGCCTTGACCTGCGCATAGTCCGCAACGGTCGCGGCATCGCCCGGTTGCAGCTCGACGACCCGCGCAAGCAGCCGATCGACCCGGTCGAAATCGCCCGCGGCATAGAAACGGGTGGCCTGGTTGACGAGCAGCGAAGGCATCTGGTCGGCGGGCGCCGCGCCACTCGCGACCATCTCGTCGACCGCCTGGCCCTGGAGCTGGGCGTCGCCGCGGCTGCGGCCGATCTCATACTGAAGGCGGGCGACGGCGTAACGTGCCGCGGGGGCATGCGCCGCGGCGCGTGCCGCGCTCAAAGCGGCATCCTGGGCGGCACGATCGGGACCACCGGCGGCGGTTTGCAGCGCGGCGATCGCGGAGCGTTCGTCGCGGCTCAACGAGGCGCGGGAGGATTGCGCGTCTGCGGCGCCCGATGCGAGGCCGGCGGCCAGCACGGCAAGGGCCGCTCTCGATGCCTTCATGAAAGGAGCCTCTCTTTTGCCTGGCGAATCCCGCCGGGCCGTGCCTTTACCGCCAATGCGAGGCGCTTTCTAGAGGCGGCCAATGAACCCCTCTTGAACTGTGAATCCCACAAAATTTAGCGAAAACAATAGCCTGTCTTATACAGGCGGTGGGAATCCAGGCCGCAACATCTATTTCCGAAATGGATCGCTCGCGCGCGTACGCGTACGCGCGCGGGGTGGCGCCGGCCGGACCCATCGGCTAGGGTCGGCGCCAATCGCCAGCGCCCGTCGCGCTTCATTCACCTCATTGTCCAGGAACCAGCATTGGCCAGCGCACCGCCGACCATCGAACCCAGCGATATTTCCCCGATCTCGATCGTCGAGGAGATGAAGACCTCCTATCTCGACTACGCGATGTCGGTGATCGTCGCGCGGGCGTTGCCCGACGTGCGCGACGGACTCAAGCCCGTTCACCGCCGCATCCTCTATGCCAGTCTCGAGGGCGGAATGGTCCCGGGCCGACCGTATCGCAAGTCGGCCAAGATCGTCGGCGACGTCATGGGCAATTACCATCCGCACGGCGACAGCGCGATCTACGACGCGCTGGCGCGCATGACCCAGGATTGGTCGATGCGGGTGCCGCTGATCGATGGTCAGGGCAATTTCGGATCGATGGACCCCGATCCGCCGGCGTCGATGCGTTATACCGAGGCGCGGCTCGCCAAGGTGGCGATGACCCTGCTCGACGATCTCGACAAGGACACGGTCGATTTCGCGCCCAACTATGACGGCTCCAGGCCCGAGCCACAGGTCATGCCGGCGCGCTTTCCCAACCTGCTGGTCAATGGCGCCGGCGGGATCGCAGTGGGCATGGCGACCAACATCCCGCCGCACAATCTCGGCGAGGTCATCGCCGCCTGCAAAGCCTATATCGACGATCCCTCGATCAGCGTCGAAGGGCTGATGGAGCATGTTCTGGCGCCCGATTTCCCCACCGGGCCGCTGATCCTCGGCCTGTCCGGCGCCCGCGCCGCTTATCAGACCGGGCGCGGCTCGATCATCATGCGCGCGCGGCACGAGATCGAGGAGGGCCGCGGCGACCGCCGTTCGATCGTGCTGACCGCGATCCCGTTCCAGGTCGGGAAGAACGGGCTGGTCGAGCGGATCGCAGAGGCCGCCAAGGACAAGAGGGTCGAGGGCATTTCCGACATTCGCGACGAATCGAATCGCGAAGGCGTCCGCATCGTCATCGACCTCAAGCGCGATGCCACCCCCGAGGTCGTACTCAACCAGCTCTGGCGGCACACTCCCGCCCAGTCGAGCTTCCCGGCCAACATGCTCGCGATCCGCGGCGGGCGGCCCGAAACGCTCACCTTGCGCGATATCATCGAGAGCTTCGTCCGCTTCCGTGAGGAAGTGATTACCCGTCGTGCCAAGTTCGAGCTCGCCAAGGCCCGGGATCGCGCCCATCTCCTGCTCGGCCTGGTGATCGCGGTCACCAATCTCGACGAGGTGGTGCGGTTGATCCGCGCCTCGGCCACCCCCGCCGCCGCCCGCGCCACCCTGCTGGCGCGCGAATGGCCGGTGGCCGAGATCGCGCCCTATATCGCGCTCGTCGAAGCGGTCGAGCGGCGCAGCGAAGGGGACAGCTACCGGCTGTCCGAGGCCCAGGTCCGCGCGATCCTCGAGCTTCGCCTCCATCGCCTGACCGCCTTGGGCCGCGACGAGATTGCCGGAGAATTGCGCGAGCTCGCCGCCTCGATCGCGGGCCTGCTCGAGATCCTCGCCGATCGCGCCAAGCTCTACGCCGTGATGCGTACCGAGTTCGACGAGATCGCCGAGGCTTATGCCACGCCGCGCGTCACCGAGATCGCGGCCGCCGCCGACGGCATCGAGGACGAGGATCTGATCGAGCGCGAGGACATGGTCGTGACCGTGACCCTGGGCGGCTACATCAAGCGCACCCCGCTCCAGGCGTTCCGCACCCAGGGGCGCGGCGGCAAGGGCCGCGCCGGCATGGCGACCAAGGACGAGGATGCGGTGATCAAGCTGTTCGTCACCTCGACCCATACGCCGGTGCTGTTCTTCTCGACCGCTGGCAAGGTCTATCGCCTCAAGGTCTGGCGGCTCCCCGAAGGCGCGCCCCAGGCGCGCGGCCGGCCGATGGTCAATCTGCTTCCGCTCGCCGAGGGCGAGACGATCTCGACCGTCCTGCCACTCCCCGAGGATGAGGCCGATTGGGGCAAGCTCCACGTCATGTTCGCGACCGCCCGGGGCACGGTGCGTCGCAACTCGATGGACGCGTTCACCAACGTGCCGTCCAATGGCAAAATCGCAATGCGCTTCGACGAGGGGTCCGACGACCGGCTGATCGGGGTTTCGCTGCTGACCGAGGACGACGACGTGCTGCTCGCGACCCGCAACGGCAAGGCGATCCGCTTCTCCGCGACCGACGTCCGCGAATTCCAGAGTCGCACCGCGGCGGGCGTGCGCGGGGCGCGCATGGTCGGCGACGACCAGGTGATCTCGCTGTCGATCCTGCGCGGCTTCGCCGCGACCACCGAGGAGCGCGAGGCCTATCTCAAGGCGGCGCCATGGAAGGAAGGCGAGCGCGAGACGACCTTGCCGCCGGAACGGATGGCCGAGTTTGCCGACGCGGAGGAATTCATCCTGACGGTGTGCGCCAACGGCTATGGCAAGCGCAGCTCGGCCTATGAATATCGCCGCACCAATCGCGGCGGCCAGGGCATCACCAATATCGACAATCTCGAGCGCAACGGGCCGGTGGTCGCCAGCTTCCCGGCCCATGCCGGCGCGCAGCTGATGCTGGTGACCGACCAGGCCAAGATGATCCGGATGAACGTCGGCGACACCAGGGTGATCGGTCGCAGCAGCGCCGGCGTGCGGCTGTTCCACGTCGCCGACGACGAGCATGTCGTTTCGGCCGCGCGGATCGAGGAGGGCGAGGACGAGGGCGCGGACGTCGAGCTCGGCGACGAGCCGCCCGAGATCGCGCCCACGGTCGGCGAGGATCCCGGCGACGGCGGCGGGCCTCAGGCGTAGAGGTCGATCACCTCCGCGTCCGGAAGGATCGCCTCCCGCAACGGCGTCCGGTGGCACTGCGCCGGGTCGCGCTCGAAGCAGAGCAGCGCCGAGGGCTTCTCTTCGGCAAGCGCGACCATCTGCGCCGCTTCCGCGCCGGCCTCCGGAGTTTCGAGCTGGGCCGCGTAGATGCCGGCAAAGACGCCCCATTTGCCCTTGCGCGCCGCCTCGCGCCCGGCCGGCGGCGTCCCGAGCGCCCTCAGATGAACATAGTCGATGCCCACCTCGCGGAGCGCCGCGGCAAGGACATTCTTGGAAAAGCCCGGCTTGCGCGACAACGGCACGGCGCGGACGTCGATCAGCCGCGCCACGCCCGCCGCCTGAAGCGCCGCGACGAGCTCGGCCTGGGTCGTCCCCTCATAGCCGATGGTGAAGATCCGCATCGTCATTCGGGTTTGTGGCAGACGGCCTCGATGTTCAGCCCGTCGGGATCGAGCACGAAGGCACCGTAATAATGGGGATGGTAATGCGGCCTGAGGCCGGGCGCGCCATGGTCGGTGCCGCCGGCGGCGAGCGCCGCCGCGTGGAAGGCGTCGACCTCGGCTCGGCTATCCACGGCGAAGGCGACATGGGTACCCTGCCCCACGCGCTCGTGGTCGCCGATCCAGAAATAGGGCTTGCCGTCGGAGCCGAAACCGTGAGCGGTGCCGCCGGCCTCGGTCTGCTCGGGCGTGACGGTCATGATCAGGCCGATGCCGAGCGGCTCGAGCGCCTGTTCGTAAAAGACGCGCGAACGCTCCGCATCCGAAACCGCGAAACCGACATGATCGAGCATGGCCTTCCTCCTTCTTGCCATTGAGACTATCGCACCGCGCGATGACAGATAAGGTCCATATCGTCGGCGGCGGCCTCGCCGGCTCCGAAGCCGCCTGGCAATTGGCCGAAGCCGGCGCGAAGGTGCGCCTGTCCGAGATGCGCGGCGGCGGCGAGACGACACCGGTCCACCACACCGACGGGCTTGCCGAGCTGGTCTGCTCGAACAGCTTCCGCTCCGACGATGCCGCGCACAACGCGGTCGGCCTGCTCCATGCCGAAATGCGCGCGCTGGGATCGCTGATCATGGCTGCGGCGGATGCCAACCGGGTTCCGGCCGGCACCGCGCTCGCGGTCGATCGCGACGGCTTTTCGGCGATGGTGACCGAACGGCTCGCCGCCCATCCCAAGATCGATATCGTGCGCGAGCGGATCGACGCCCTGCCCGCGTCCGGCCCGACCATCATTGCCACCGGGCCGCTGACCGCGGCGACGCTGGCGGAAGGGATCCTCGCCGCCACCGGCGCCGAGGCGCTCGCTTTTTTCGACGCGATCGCGCCGATCGTCCATCGCGACAGCATCGACATGGAGATCGCCTGGATGGCGTCGCGCTGGGACAAGAACGACACCAAGGACTATATCAACTGCCCGATGACCCGGGAGCAGTATCTGGCATTCCACCAGGGGCTGCTCGACGGCGAGAAGGGGGATTTCCGCGACTGGGAGAAGGACACCCCCTATTTCGAAGGCTGCATGCCGATCGAGGTGATGGCCGAGCGCGGCGTCGATACCCTGCGCTATGGACCGATGAAGCCGGTCGGGCTCGACGATCCACGGACCGGACGCTGGCCTTATGCGGTGGCCCAGCTCCGCCAGGACAATGCGCTCGGCACCTTGTGGAACATGGTCGGCTTCCAGACCAAGCTCAAACATGCCGAGCAGGTGCGGCTGTTCCGGACCATCCCTGGCCTCGAACAGGCCGAGTTCGCGCGGCTGGGCGGCCTCCATCGCAACACCTTCCTCAATGCGCCGCGGCTGCTCGATGCCCAGCTTCGGCTCAAGGCCGCGCCGCATATCCGCTTCGCCGGCCAGATCACGGGTTGCGAGGGCTATGTCGAATCGGCCGCGGTCGGGCTCATCGCCGGCCGCTTCGCCGCGGCGGAGCTCAGCGGCGAGACGCTGGCGCCGCCGCCCGCCACCACCGCGCTCGGCGCGCTGCTCGGCCATCTGACCGGCGGCGCCGAGGCCGAGCTCTACCAGCCGATGAACGTCAATTTCGGCCTGTTCCCGCCGATTGTGGGCCGCGCCAGGAAGGCCGACCGCAAGAAGCTCTACACCGATCGCGCGCGAGCCGACCTCGACGACTGGATCAGCAATTGCAGTTCGGCTGACGCGCCCGCCGCGGCGGCGCCGTCGTCGCATATTCCGGCCGGCTGAGCCCGCCATCGCGATCGGCGTCGGCGCCGGAGAATTTGGTTCGGGTCCTGACCGCCCATTCCTCGAACGACAATCGGCCGTCATGGTCGGTATCGAGCCGCTGGAACGGGCGCTGGCGCGGCTGGAGCATCTCCTCGAGCGTGATTCGGCCGTCATCGTCACGATCGACGCGGTCGAAACGGCGTTGCTCACGTGTCCGCTCGTCGGCGGCCGGCGGCGTCGGCGGGCGCGCCTCGGAGGTTTCGCCCCGCCGCGCGGGCGGCGCCTCGGGCAGCGGATCCTCCTCGTCCTGGGCGAGCCCCTGCCAGATGAAGAAGCCCGCCGCCACCAGCAGCAGGGCCGATCCAACGCCGGCGAAGAATCGAAGCATGGAGCCTCCCCTGGAGAGCCAAGCTAAGGCCATCGTTCGGAGCGAGTAAAGCCCGGATCAGCGGCCGGTCAGGCGGTGGCGCAGCATGCGCAGCATCCGTGCCGGCGCCCCCTGCTTCTCGACCGCGTCCGGGCCGCGCTTCAAATCCCGACCCGCGAGGCGGTCGAGCATCCCAAGCGGACGCAGCCGCTTCGGCCAGCGGTCAACAGATGATCGAGTTCGCGCGGCTGCGAACGCCGCCTGCCGATCCTCCACTCCGGCACAGCGCCGGGCGAGATCGATCAGCGCCCAGCGCGCGCCTGCGGCATCGACCTCGCCATCCTCGCCCAGCAGCAGCGCCGAAAAGCGGAACAGCAGGCCGCCGCGCATGTCGGCGTAAAAATCGAGGTCGGCCATGCCGACCTCTGGCTCGAGCAGCACCAGCCATCCCTCCTCCATCTTGGCGAGCTGGGCGCCGGTCAGGCCGCAGGGAAGAACGTGCGCCGCGACGCCGGCGAGCACCGGCTCGGGCGGCGGCGAGGCCTGATCGAGCCGTTCGAGCGCTTCTCGCCACCAGGCGAGCCGGATCCGGCTCACTTTTGGCTCGCGCCCGGTGGCGAGAACGCCGCCGAGCGTGACGTCAAGACGCCAGAGGGCGTCAATGGCGGGTCGGCGAGCGGCAGGAACATAAGCAAGCGCGAGCTTGCGATCGGGATCGAGCGCGGGCGCTTCGCCCCTAACGGTAGCAAACCTTCCGCACCGCCTCGACGACCTCATCGGCCTTGATCAAGGCGAGCTTCTCGAGATTGGCGGCATAAGGCAGCGGCACATCGATGTTGGTGACCCGGAGCACCGGCGCGTCGAGATCGTCGAAGCCCTCTTCCATCGCGATCGCCATCAGCTCCGATGAAATCGAGCAGACCGGCCAGCCTTCCTCGACGCAGACCATTCGATTGGTCTTGGCGAGGCTCTCGAGCACGGTCGCCTTGTCGAGCGGACGCAAGGTGCGCAGGTCGATCACTTCGGCGTCGATCCCTTCGCCGGCGAGGGTTTCGGCGGCATCGAGGGCGACCCCGACCCCGATCGAATAGCTGACGAGGGTCACGTCTCTGCCCGCGCGCGCCACCCGCGCCTTGCCGATCGGCAGGATGTGATCGTCGAGCTTCGGAACGTCGAAGCTCTGCCCATAAAGCAATTCATTCTCGAGAAATACGACCGGATCTTCAGATCGGATCGCAGCCTTGAGCAACCCCTTCGCATCGCTTGCGGAATAAGGAGAGATCACGATCAGGCCCGGCACCGCGGCATACCATGGTACATAATTCTGGCTGTGCTGGGCGGCGACGCGCGCCGCCGCGCCATTGGGACCGCGAAACACGATCGGGCAGCGCATCTGTCCGCCGGACATGTAATTGGTCTTGGCGGCGCTGTTGATGACGTGGTCGATCGCCTGCATCGCGAAATTGAAGGTCATGAACTCGATGACCGGCTTCAATCCCCCCATCGCGGCGCCGGTGCCGACGCCGGCAAAGCCATATTCCGTGATCGGCGTGTCGATCACGCGCTTGTCGCCGAACTCGTCGAGCAGCCCTTGGGTGACCTTGTAGGCGCCCTGATATTCGGCGACCTCCTCGCCCATCACGAACACCCGTTCGTCGCGCCGCATCTCCTCGGCCATCGCGTCGCGCAGCGCTTCGCGGACGGTGGTGCGGACCATCTCGGTGGCGGCCGGAATATCGGGATCGGCCGCCTCGGCTGTCTCGGCCGACGCGACGAGCTCGCGCGCCCCGGTTTCCATCGGCTGCTGGATCGCTTCCGCCGCGGGGGCCGGCTCAGCCTTCTGGTCGCTCGACGGCTCGACTTCGGCCTTCGCTGGCGCCGGCGCGGCAGGCGCGGAGCTCGCCTTGGCCGCAGCCGAAGCATCCTCGCCCTCTTCCGCAATCAGCGCGATCACCGCGCCGACCTTCACCGCGTCGCTGCCCGCGG
>Ga0187894_10000081_pt1 | contig 122468 bp, 121 predicted proteins | sample GBC1701081metaG_FD_136650 | JGI IMG/M metagenome (GOLD analysis project Ga0187894, IMG submission 136650) | White microbial mat communities from a lava cave in the Kipuka Kanohina Cave System on the Island of Hawaii, USA - GBC170108-1 metaG ... | reverse complement strand
GGTCTGTCACCCTGAGCGGAGCGAAGGGTCCATCAGGGTATCCGGTGCGCTCGCTGGCTGCGTTCTCCCAACTGGATGCTTCGCTGCGCTCAGCATGACAAACAAGGGAGTTCATCAGCAGCGCAGCGAAGGATCCAGCGGCATGTCCGACGCCTATGCCTGCCGGCCACCACCAGTTGGACTCTTCGCTGCGCTCAGAGTGACATGCTTTGCTTGCATCTGTTATAGGGCGGGGTCTCCGAACCCCGCCTCGATCATCAGGCTGCATCCGAAGCTGGCGGGGTTCGGCGACCCCGCCCTACATTAGCACGCCCCATGCTCCGCGTTTTCATCATCGAGGACGAAGCCCCCGCCCTCCGCCGGCTGACCGCGCTGCTCGGCGAGGCAAGTCCTCCATGCACCGTCGCCGGCACGGCCGACAGCGTGGCCGCCGCCGGCCGATGGCTGCGCGCCAACCCGGCGCCCGATCTCATCCTCGCCGACATCCAGCTCGGCGACGGGCTCTCGCTCGATCTCTTCCGGGCCGAACCGCCGCCCTGCCCGGTCGTCTTCACCACCGCCCACGACGCCTACCTGCTCGACGCGTTCGGCTCGCATGGCATCGCCTACCTCTTGAAGCCGGTGAAGCCCGCCGACCTCGCCGCCGCGTTGCAGAAATACGCGACCCTCGGCCGGCAGTTCGCCGCCAACCTCGCCGCGCTCGCCCTGAGCCTGTCGGAGGGACCGACCGCGCCACCGGCGGCGAAACCCCGCCAGCGGATCGTCGCCCAGAAGGGCACGGCGCACGTGCCGGTGGCGCTGGCCGACATCGCCTACTTCTTTTCCGCCGACAAACTGACGTTCCTCGTGACGCGCGCCGGCGAGAAGGCGCTGGTCAACGCGCCGCTTGGCGCGCTCGAGGCGGAGCTGGATCCCGCGCAGTTCTTCCGGATCAACCGCAACCATCTCGCGCGCGCCGCGGCCGTGAAGAGCTTCTCCTCCATCGGCAAGGGCCGGCTGGCCGTGCAACTGGCCCCGCCCGCCGCCGAGGAGGTGCAGGTCAGCCAGGAGCGCGCGGCGGCTTTCCGCGAGTGGATGGGTCGCTAGCGGGCAACCCTAACGGATTGTCAGCGCGAGAACCCGCACCGCGGGTCCGTGGCCGCCGAGGCGGTGGCACTCGTCGCGATCCAGTTGGATTGCTTCGCCCGTTTGCGACGCAAACCTCCACGCAATGACAGGTTCGGTGGCAACCGGTCAGGCGTGCCGGCCCTGGAAGGTCAGCTCGGCCACGCCGGATTTGTCGAGCTGCCCCAGTCCGAGCTCCCCCATCCGGTCGTATTGCCGCTTCGTCGCCTCGGCCAGCGGCAGCTTGAGCCCGGCGTCGGCGCCGAGTTTCCATGCGATGGTGCTGTCCTCGGCCGCGTGCGCCGCGGAGAAATAGCAGTCGTGCGCCCGGTGCTGCATGTCCTCGCCGTCGGTCTTGAGCACCTGCGAGTTCGCCCCGGTCTGCGCGAAGACCTCGCGCAGCATGTCGAGGTCGAGCCCGAGGGCGGCGCCCAGCCCGAGTCCCTCGGCCAAGCCCGCGGTGTTGATGTTCATCACCATGTTGACCAGCGCCTTCACCTGCGCCGCCCGGCCGGCTTCGCCGATATAACGGAGCGCCGAGCTGAGTTTCTCCAAAACCGGCTTCACCCGGTCGAACGCCTGCCGGTCGCCGCCGCACATCAGGTAGAGCGTGCCGTTGCGCGCCTGCGGGATGGACGACGCCATGCAGGCCTCGAGCGACACCGCTCCGGCGGCCTGCGCGCGGCGCTCCACCTCGACGTGGGTCGCAGGCGTGATCGTCGCGCAGTTGATGAAGACCTTTCCGCTCGCGCCGTTGAGCAGCGAGTCGCCCGTTTCCGCGAAGACGCCGAGTTCGGCGGCGTCATCCGTCACGACCGTGAAGACGACATCCGCCGCCGCGGTCACTTCCGCGAGCGTCTCCACCGCCTTCGCCCCGATCTCGTCGGCCAGTGCCGTCGCCGCAGGCGCATGGACATCGTGCATCGCCGTGACCTGATACCCGCAATCCTTGAGCCTCCGGGCCATGTTGGCCCCCATCCGGCCCACCCCGACGAAACCGATTCTTTCACTCATGATGCGTCAGCTTGCGGGGTCATGACAGATTGGCGATGCACATTTCCAGGCGCCGGCGGACGCCCGATCGAAGCCGCTTGCTTCCTTCGGACTATGGCCGGAGGTGCCGTTTCCTGCTAAGGTCGCTGCCCATGTCCCCCACCGATACCGAACTCTCCCCGGTGCTCTCGCTGATCGGGAACACCCCGCTCGTGCCGCTGCGCTTCGAGCCGGAGGGGCTGACGCTGTTCGCCAAGTGCGAGTTCCTCAACCCCAGCGGCAGCATCAAGGACCGGCTGGCGCTCACCATCCTCACCGACGCCCGGCGCCGCGGCCAGCTCCGGCCCGACTCCATCGTGCTCGAATGCACCAGCGGCAACACCGGCATCTCGCTCGCCATGGTCGGCGCGGCGCTCGGCGTGAAGGTGACGATCCTCATGTCCGACACCGCCAGCGTCGAGCGCCGGCACCTGATGCAGCACCTCGGCGCGGAGCTGGTGCTGTTCAAGACCGACCGCGGCTACGTGACCGGCATCGAGCTGTCGCGCGAGATGGCGGCGAAGGATCCGCGGTATTTCCTCCCCCGCCAGTTCGAGAACGAGCTGAACGCGCGGGACCACGAGCACGCCACCGGCGTGGAGATCATCCGGCAGATGGAGCGGCGCGTGGACGCCTTCGTGGCCGGATACGGCACGGGCGGCACGCTCAAGGGCTGCGGCAAGGCGCTCCGCACCGCCGTGCCCGGCGTGATGATCTGCGCGATGGAGCCCGCCGAGGCCGCGATGCTCTCCGGCGAGATGCCCTGCTGCCACCGCATCGAGGGCGTGGCGGGCGGCTTCGTGCCGCCCCTGCTCGAGGGCGTGAAGCTCGACCGCCATCTCAAGGTTTCCAGCGCCGCCGCGCTCACGATGACGCAGCGGCTCGCGCGCGAGTTCGGGCTGCTCGTCGGCACGTCGTCGGGCGCGAATGTCTCCGCCGCGCTCGCCCTCGCCCGCGAGTTCGGCCCGGCAGCGCGCGTCGTCACCATCCTGTGCGACCGCGCCGAGCGGTATTACTCGACGAATTTGTTCAGCCGCCGATCGTTCTCGTTCTCCTAATCGTGCTCTTAACCCGGATTCCGCGGTTGGTATGCGTTGGCTCGACTGTAGGAGCGGCTGTATGCCGCGATTCTTTTGAGCCCTGAAATGTCCCGCCACCGATCGGGGCCCAAAGCCCCTCCTGCAGATTCTCCAATCTCTGAATCCGGGCTTGCTCCACTGCTCTGTCACCAATCTGGAGCTACGAGAAAGATTGCGATTAAGAGGAAGATCGAGCCGGAAGAACCTCCCGGTTTGCACCTCCTACCATTCCAGTTACCGTCCCGTCCATGAAATTCCCGCGCCTGCCCGTCCTCCTGCTCGCCGTCCTTGCGCCCGCCCTCGTCGCGGCCAAGCCGGGCCCGGTCAAGAACGGCTCCGTCACCGCCCAGCTGGTGGCGGGCGAAGCCTCCATCCAGCCCGGCCGGGCGTTCTGGGTGGCGCTGAAGCTCGACCACGAGCCGCACTGGCATACCTACTGGATCAACTCCGGCACGGGCTATCCCACCTCGATCAACTGGACGCTGCCCGACGGCTTCACCGCCGGCCCGCTCGTCTGGGCGGCCCCGCATGTGGTGAAGGACACCGCCGGCCACATCACCGGCAACGGCTACGAGGACCAGGTCTTCCATTTCATCCAGATCACGCCGCCCGCGAACCTCGCGCCGGGCACGAGCGTGACGCTCAAGGCCGCCGCCGAGTGGCTCATGTGCAAGGACGTCTGCATGCCCGGCGAGGCCAAGCTCGAACTCACGCTGCCCGTGATGGCCGAGGCGCCCGCGCCCAACATGAGCATCGCCCGGCTCTTCAACAACGCCTTTGCCGACATCCCGAAATCCTCCGCCGACTGGATCCTCAGCGCCTCGCGCGAGGGCAAGACCGCCACGCTGCGCGGCACGCCCGCGCCGGGCAAGTCGCCCGCCGCGCCGGCCGGACTGCATTACTTCGATGAAAGCGGAGTCAACGACTACGCCGCGCCGCAGGCCGTGCGGGCCGAAGGCGGCGGGTTTGTCATAGAGATGACGATCGCCCCCGACGCACCCGCCGATGCCACCGGCCTGAAGGGCGTGCTCGCGGGCAAAAACCTCACGGGCCCGGCCACGGGCTACGGCGGCATCGCGGTGGATGCGCCCTTCGGCAAGTCCGCGGCAGCAGCGGCCGCCGCGTCTCCCCAGACCCCAAGCGCCAACTCCCCGACCCCGCAGTCCGCCTCCGGCGGTCTGCCCGGCACGCTGCTGCTCGCGTTTGTCGGCGGCCTGATCCTCAACCTCATGCCCTGCGTCTTCCCGGTGCTCGGCATCAAGATCCTCGGGTTCGTGAACCAGTCGGGCAGCGACAAGGGCAAGGTCGTGCAGCACGGGCTGGTGTTCGCCGCCGGCGTGCTGGTGTCGTTCTGGGCGCTGGCCGGCCTGCTGCTCGCGCTGCGCGCGGGCGGGGCGCAGCTCGGCTGGGGCTTCCAGCTGCAGTCGGCCGCCTTTGTGTTCGGCATGGCGGCGTTCCTGCTGATCTTCGCGCTGAACCTGAGCGGGCTGTTCGAGATCGGCCTGTCGGCCACCGGCGCCGGCGCCTCGCTGCAGTCGAAGGAGGGGCTCGGCGGCTCGTTCTTCACCGGCGCGCTCGCCACGCTCGTGGCCACGCCGTGCAGCGCGCCGTTCCTCGCCCCCGCGCTCGGCGCGGCCCTGACCCTGTCCGCCGCCGGGTCGCTGCTGGTGTTCACCGCCATCGGGGTCGGACTCGCCCTGCCCTACCTGCTGCTCTCGGCCTTCCCGCAGGCCGTGAAGCTGCTGCCCCGGCCCGGCGCGTGGATGGAGACCTTCAAGCAGCTCATGGCCTTCCCGCTCTACGCCACCGTCGGCTGGCTGCTCTGGGTGTTGGCCGCGCAGACGAAGGATGACGACCAAGGCCTGCTCAACATCGCCTTCGGTTTCGTAGTCATCGCGATGGCCGCGTGGCTCTACGGCCGGTTCGGCCAGGCGCACGGCAAGCCCGGCCGGCAGGCCTTCGGCCGCGTGAGCGCCGCAGCTCTGCTGGCCGGCGGTCTCTGGCTCGGCTGGCCGAAGGAGATGCGCGCCGCAGATCCGGCCGCCGGCTACCAGGTGACCTGGGAGAAGTGGAGCCCCGAGGCGGTCGCCGCCGCCCAGGCCGCGGGCAAATTCGCCTACGTGGACTTCACCGCCCGCTGGTGCGCCACCTGCCAGACGAACAAGAAGCTCGTGTTCGCCTCGCGGGACGTGCTCGACGAGTTCGGCGCGAAGGGCGTCGTGCTCTTCAAGGCCGACTGGACGAACCGCGACGCGCTGATCACCGCCGAGCTGGCGAAGTGGAACCGTTCCGCCGTGCCCTTCAACCTGATCTACGCGCCGGGGAAGCCCGAACCGGTCGTCCTGCCCGAGCTGCTGACGCCCGGCCTCGTGCTCGACGCGCTGGCGGACGCCGCCGCGGGCGTGCCGGTCCGGACCGCCTCGAAATAGCCGGCGCTGTGCCCGGGCGGACCGTTTCGGGATTCTCTTCGCCGGGGATTTCCGTCATGCGTGGCGGCCCTTGAGGGATCCCGACCACAACAAGTCCGTCGCCCTGCTGCTGGCCGCCGCGCTCGGCTGGAGCCTGGCCGGCATCCTGTTCAAGCTGGTGGACTGGCCGCCGCTGGCCGCGGCCGGCGGACGCGGGTTGATCGCGGCGCTGTTCCTGATGACCGTCATGGGCCGGCGGCTGCGCTTCACGCTGGCGCCGGTGCAGCTCGGCGCGGCGCTCGCCTACGCCGGCTGCACGGTGCTGTTCGCCGTCGCCAACAAGCTCACCACCGCGGCCAACGCCATCCTCCTCCAATACACCGCGCCCGTCTGGGTGGCGCTGTTCGGCGCGTGGCTGCTCAACGAACGGGCCACCCGCGCGGACTGGCTCGCCATCGCGGCCTCGTTCCTCGGGCTGGCGCTCTTCCTCTACGATGGGCTCCGCCTGAAGAACCTCACCGGCATCCTGATCGCACTCGGCAGCGGCGTGTTTTTCGCCGCCATGATCATGCTGCTCCGCAAGCAGAAGGACGGCTCGCCGGTCGAATCCATCATCCTCGGCAACCTGCTCGGGTTCCTCATCGGCGCGCCGGCGATCTGGTCGGCCGGGCTGCCGTCCGGCGGAAGCACCGGCGCGCTCGTGGTCCTCGGCGTGGTGCAGCTCGGCATTCCCTACTTGCTCTACGCCCGCGCCATCCGGCACGTCACCGCGCTCGAGGCCGTGCTCATCCCGGTCATCGAGCCGATCCTGAACCCCGTGTGGGTGATGCTGGTGGTCGGCGAACAGCCGAGCGGCCTGGCGCTGGCCGGCGGCGTCATCGTCCTCGGCGCCGCGACTCTGCGCGCCGTGCTCGCGATCCGCCGGCCGGCCCTCGCACCCGCAGCCGCTTGATGCAATGAAACGCCTTCTGCCTCTCATCGGCCTGCTGACCGCGACGACCTTCGCCGCCCCGGCGAAATCCGCCCCGGAGTGCGTCGTGCTGCTCCACGGCGTCCTGCAAAGCGGCCTCTCGATGGAGCTCATCGAATCCGCGCTGGCCCGCGACGGTTATCGGGTGCTCAACGTCAGTTATCCCTCGCGCCGGCTGAACGTGGAGCAGATCGCGCGCGACTTCCTGCCGAAGCAACTGGCGAAGGCCGGGATCACCGACGCCCCGCGCATGCACTTCGTCTGCCACTCGATGGGCAGCCTCGTGGCGCGGACGTTCCTGCGCGACTCGCCCCCGGCGAACCTCGGGCGCGTCGTCATGCTCGGGCCGCCCAACCACGGCAGCGCCGCCGCGGACAAGCTCGCCAACAACGAGTTCTTCCGCTGGGCCGTCGGCGTGAACCTCGACAACCTGCGCACCACCCCCGACGCCCTCGCCCAGAAACTGCCGCCCGCCGACTACGAGCTCGGCATCATCGCCGGCGAGACGAGCATCAACCCGCTGTTCCGGAAATCCGTGGGCGGCAAGGCCGACGGCCCGGTGTCGCTCGAGTCCGCCCGGCTCGAGGGCATGACCGACTTCCTCGTCGTGAAGCATTCGCACACCCTCATGCTCTGGCAGAGCGACGTCATCGCGCAGGTGGTCGCCTTCGTGCGGAACGGAAAATTCGACCGGCCCGCCCCAAAGCGAAAGTAACGTAATCCGTGACTTTGTCCCGGACGTTCTCCGCGTATTTGTCACGTATTACGTGACAAAGGAATTGGCGGGGGTTCCGAAGTGTCACGTATTACGTGACACTATCGTCTGGCGCGGGCGCGGGTTCGCGCGGCGGCGGGCGGAGCTGGATGAGGGCGTTGGCCAGCGTGACGAGCCCGCCGCCGAGCAACAGATGCCAGGTGAGCGTCTCGTTCGGGTAGTCGATGCCCGCCCAGCGCGAAAGCAGCGCGGGCAGGAACAGGGCGAGCACGGCGGTGAACACCGGCTCCAGGCAATAGAGCAGCCCGGCCGCGGTCGCGGTGATCAACGGCTGCCAGCGGATCATGAGCAGGAACGAGCCGAGCGTGCAGAAGAGCGTGAGCAACCCGGTGAACCCGAGCCACGGACCGGACGTCCACGGCACGAGCACGTCCGAAGGCGCGGGCGCGGTGACGGCGGCCAACCCGCTGAAAGCAACGGCCTGGCTGGCGAACATCACGAATGCGACGGGCAGGGTGCGGTTGCCGGCGAAGCGCCGGTCCTCGAGCACGAGGACCTGGCCCATGAAGAAGAACGAGCTGACGAGCGTCTCGAGTTCGCCGCGGCCGAGGTGCATCGTGCGCGGGTCGAACCGCGCCAGCACCGCCACGCCGCCGAGCACGAGCGCGCCGCACAGCCAGATGCGCGGGGCGGGCCGCCGCCGCGCCCGCAGGGCCACCCACACGGGGATCATGATGGCGTAGAGCTGCGTGAGGAACGCGGAGGTCGAGGCGGAGGTGAACTGCAGCCCGTCGTTCTGGAAGAGCATGCCCATGCCCAGAAACGCGCCGAGCCACAGCCCCTGCCGCACCTCCCGCCCGGTCATGGCGCGCAGCTCGCGCGAGGCGATCAGCGCCAGCACGGCCGCGCCGATGAGGAACCGCGGCGCGATGCACATGGCGGTGATGAACCAGTTGCCCGCGCCCGGCACGAGCTGAGGCAGCGCGGCGCTGATGCCTTTCACGAGCGGAAAGCTCAGCCCCCAGAACAGGTTCGCGAGAACCAGCATCCAAATGGCGGTGGCGTGTTGCGGGCGGGGATTCATTGTCACGGATCGCGCAACCTAGCCGCGGACGCCCGCGGCCCAAGCGCAAACCGCGCCGCGGGCGGCACAGCGCCCGAAAAACAAAACCGCCGCGGTGGGGTGACCGCGGCGGTTTCAAAAGGTGTCGAGGGGCGCTGCGCTCAGGACACGTGCTTGCTGACCAGCTTGGTCATGTCGAACATGCTGACCTGCGACTTGCCGCCGAAGACGGCCTTGAGGGCGGCGTCGGCGTTGATCATGCGCCTGTTCTTCTTGTCCTGAAGACCGTTCTTCTTGATGTAGGCCCACAGTTTCTTGGTGAGCTCCGTGCGCGGCACGGCGGCAGAGCCAACCACGGCGCCGAGGACGGCATCGGGCTGGACGGGCTTCATGAAAGCAGCGTTGGGTTTACGAGAGGATTTAGCCATAGTGGATTCCGTATTAGAATGCGCCGGGTGCGACGCAATGATTTTCTAGAGGGAAAACGTGATTTCTCCGAGCGGAACTGACGGCTTGACGCCATCGCGCGTTCGGATTCAAGCGCGCCGTTTTTCCCAAAGCGCCGTGGCGGTGCGACGATGCCGGCATCGTCGGCATGGTTCCGCGCCGGTTGTTCACCACCGATGCGGACGGCTGGCGCGGGCCGCCGCGGGAGTCCGCCGCCGCCGGATCCTGCGGCGGAATCGCCCGCACCGGGTGCGATCCGCGTCCAGTCCGGAATAGCGTGAATCGGCGCGGGCCATCGCTTTGCGCAACCGCGCCCGACCCGCCGGATGATGCCACCGGCGGCCGGGGAGCCCTGGATTCCCGGCAACCGGATGGCCGGGGCCGCGCTGAAGCCGCGGGCGGCGGCCCGGGATTGAGGTGGCCGCCCCGTCCGGCACGGGGCGATTCCACGCTTGCTCCGGTTTCCCGGGCGCGACAGCTTTCCCGGTGTTCGGTTGGCTGTTTGTTAGATTCTACCGCTACGGAGAATTGTCAGGTGAGCGCGGAGTTCAGTGATGATTTGAAACCCGGCAACCGGGGACGGGCGGCAAGGCGGCAGCACTAGCCCGGATCATCACATGTCAGAAAATGCCAAGCTCTACGTGGGGAACCTCCCCTTCGCCAGCACCGCGCAGGATCTCGAGACCCTGTTCGGGCCGGCCGGCACGGTGAACGTCGTCGAGATCATCTTCGACAAGTTCACCGGTCGCTCCCGTGGTTTCGCCTTCGTCACGATGGGCAGCCCCGAGGAGGCGCAGAAGGCCGTGGAACAATTCCACGGGCACCAGATGGAAGGCCGCGCGCTCGCCGTGAACATCGCCCGTCCGCGCGAGGAGCGCCCGCCGCGGCAGTTCGGCGGTGGTGGGGGCGGCGGCGGTGGTTTCCGGGGCGGTGGTGGCGGCGGCTTCCGCGGCGGACGCGGGGGCGGCGGCGGTTACAGCGGTGATCGCGGCGGCGGCGGTGGTGGCTATCGCGGCGATCGCGGTGGCGGCGAACGGGGCGATCGTGGCGGCTACGGCCGCGAGTGATCCAGATTTGCCACCCAGTTTGCCTTCAGGCCGGATGTCAGTCCGGCCTTTTTTGTTTTATCCGATAGGCCCGATACGACCCATGAGCTCTATACGGCCTATAGAAACCTGTCCTTCCACTCCGGCCGCGCCAGGATTTCGGGTCGGCCGGCTCCGAACAGCCGGTGGCGCGAGCGCGCCACGAGCTTGTAGGCCCCATCCCGCCAGCCGGCCGGGATGAGGCGCAGCCACGCCAGCACGCGCCAGCCGCCGCCGATCTCGTCCACCGCCGCCAGAGCTCCGGCCGAGCGCAGCAGGGGTGCAGTGCCGTCCCGCCGGTTCCAGTCGGGCACGAACACCAGGCTGTCGAAATCCTCCGTCGGCAGCCCCTTTGCCCGCAAATAGTCCTGCGCCGATGCGCTCTGCAACGGAGCGAATCTCAACCGTCCTGTCCGATCCGCACGCAACAACAGCCGGACAACCCGGTTGCACAGGCCGCATTCGCCGTCGTAGAGCAGGACCGGCCGGGGCGGTGATGCGGACATGCGGCCAAGCTAGCCCGCGCCCCGGTCAACGCAACCTCCCGCCACCGCACGGTCCGGCCGCCGGGCCGAACGGCCACCCGCCCGCGGCAAGGTTGGGCTTGCGTGGAAACCAATGATACGATTCTGGTTTCCTTGGATTCCATGCCTTCCTCCGCCGCCACTGTCACCACCCGGCCCGCCGCCCGCGACCGCATCCTCCAAGCCGCCCGCGAGCACCTGTTCGCGCACGGCTACAGCGCGTTCACGATGGACGACCTCGCGCGCGAACTCGGCATGAGCAAGAAGACGCTCTACCGCCACTTTCCCGGCAAGGACGCCATCGTGGAGCGGATCATCGACGGCTTCGCCACCGATGTGCGGGCGATGGCCGATGCGGTCTTCACCGACCGCCAGCAGCCTTTCACCGCCAAGCTGCACCGGTTCACGGCCGAGATGGTGCGGCGGTTCGCCCGGCTCCGCCCGCACGTGCTGCGCGACCTCGAGCGCTCCGCCCCGCACATCTACCGGCACATCGAGGAGGTGCGCTACCGGAACATCCCGCTCGTCTTCGGCCGCCTGCTCCGGCAGGGCCAGGCCGCGGGCATGGTGCGCGCCGACGTCGACCCGGCCTTCGCCATCGAGTTCTGGCGCCCGGCCATGCAAAGCCTGATGCATCCCGCCACGCTCGACCGGCTGCAGCTTTCGCCGGAGCAGGTCTTCACGCAGGCGATCGAACTCTTTTTCGGCGGACTGCTCACCTCCGCCGGCCACAAGGAATATGAAAAACTCCCTTCGGCTTAGACTCGGCCTCAGCGCCGCCCTCCTCCCGCTCCTCGCCGCCTGCTCGCGCCAGTCCGCCGCCGGCCGCTGGCAGGGCTACATCGAGGGCGAATTCGTCCACATCGCCGCGCCGCTCTCCGGCCGGCTGGAAAAACTTTCCGTCCAGCGCGGGCAGCGCATCGAGGCCGGCGCTCCGCTCTTCGCCCTGGAGCAAAGCGCCGAGGCCGCCGCATTGCGCGAGGCGGCGCAGCGCTTGCGCTCGGCGCAGGCCCGCCTGGCCGACCTCAAAAAGGGACAGCGGCCGAGCGAACTGGCCGCCCTCGGAGCCCAGCTGGCGCAGGCGCGCAGCGCCGCGCAGCTCTCGGGACTCGAACTGGAGCGGGTCAGCAAACTGTATGAGACCAAGGTCGTCTCGACCGACGACCACGATCGCGCCCGGCTCAACCACGAGCGCAACCTCAACCAGGTCGCCGAGCTCGAGGCGCGCCTCGACACCGCGCAGCTCGGCGCGCGGAGCGATGCCGTGGCCGCCGCCGAGGCCGAGACCGCCGCCGCCCAGGCCGCCCTCGATCGCGCGGGCTGGAGCGTGGCCGAGAAAAACCAGACGGCGCCGAAGGCCGCCTTGGTTTACGACACGTTGTTCCGGCCCGGCGAATCCGTCCCCGCCGCCACGCCGGTCGTCTCCCTGCTGCCGCCCGAGAACATCAAGGTGCGGTTCTTCGTGCCCGAGGCGGAGTTCGCCGCGCTCAAGGCCGGCGACCCCGTGCGCGTCTTCCTCACCGGCCGGGAGCCGCTCGAGGCGAAGGTCAGCTACCTCTCGCCCCGGCCCGAATACACCCCGCCCGTCCTCTACAACCGCGAGAACCGCGCCAAGCTCGTCTTCATGGCCGAGGCCGTCTTCGAACCCGCCGCTGCGCGCGACCTGCATCCCGGCCAGCCGGTGGACGTGACGAAGTAACCCGCGCCCCACACCGTGAGCACCGCCGCTCCCGAGAGCATCATCGATGTCGCCGGCATCACCAAGCGGTTCGGCGACAAGACCGTCGTCAATGGCATCGATCTGCAGGTGCGGCGCGGCGAGATCTTCGGTTTCCTCGGGCCGAACGGCAGCGGCAAGACCACCTTCATCCGCATGCTCTGCGGGCTGCTCACGCCCGACGCCGGTAGCGGCACCTGCCTCGGCTACGACGTGCTGCAACAGCAGCGCGCCATCCGCGAGCACGTCGGCTACATGACGCAGCGCTTCAGCTACTACGAGGACCTCAGCATCCGCGAGAACCTCGATTTCGTCGCGCGCCTCTACGCCGTGCCCGGGCGCAAAGCCGCCGTGGATGCCGCCATCGAGCGGCTCGGCCTGACCGGCCGAAGCGCCCAACTCGCGGGGCAGCTCTCCGGCGGCTGGAAGCAGCGGCTCGCCCTCGCCGCCTCGCTGCTGCATGGGCCGAAACTCCTGCTGCTCGACGAGCCGACCGCCGGCGTGGACCCGAAGGCCCGCCGCGATTTCTGGGACGAGATCCACCGGCTCGCCGACCAAGGGCTGACGGTGCTCATCACCACGCATTACATGGACGAGGCCGAGCGCTGCCACCGGCTCGCCTACCTCGCCTACGGCACGCTGCTCACGCAGGGCACGGTGGCCGAGGTCGTGCGCGGCGCTCGCCTGGTCACCTGGCAGGTGACCGGGCCGCGTCTTATCGAGCTGGCGGCGCGATTGCGCGGGCTCGACGGCGTCGAGCAGGTCGTCGCCTTCGGCAACACCCTGCATGTGAGCGGGCGCGACGCGGCCAAGCTCGCCGCCGCCATCGCCCCGTTGCGCAACGGCGGGCGCGAGTGGCGCGAAGTCTCCGCCGGCCTCGAGGACGTGTTCATCAGCCTGATGGACGGAGCGAAGGACAACTTCAAATGAGCCGCCCAGTCGTTCCGGCTTCCAAGGTTTGTCACCTATTAGGTGACAGATCGCCGGGGCGTGGCCACGGGCGGTTCCTGGGGTCATGAGCCACTTTGCCCTCCACCGGTTCTGGGCCGTGGTGCTCAAGGAATTCGTGCAGATGAAGCGCGACCGCGTGACCTTCGCCATGATGGTCGGCATCCCGCTGCTGCAACTGCTGCTGTTCGGCTTCGCGATCAACTCCGACCCGAAGCACCTTCCCACCGCGGTGCTCAACGCCGACCCGGGTCCGTTCGCGCGCACCTTGGTGGCGGCGATGCGGCACAGCGGCTACTTCGAGCTCACCCATGAGGTCGCGGCCGAGGCGGAGGCGGCGCGGCTGCTCCAACTCGGCGAAGTGCAGTTTGTGGTGAACATCCCGTCGGACTTCTCGCGGCGCATCCTGCGCGGCGAGCGGCCGGCGCTGCTCGTCGAGGCCGACGCCACCGACCCCGCCGCGACCGGCCCGGCGCTCTCGGCGATGAAGACGGTGGCCGACCGGGTGTTCGACCGCGACCTGACCGGCCCGCTCGCGCGGCTGCGCGCCACCGCCGGCCCGGTGGATTTCCGCGTCCATGCGCATTACAACCCGGAGAACATCACCCAATACAACATCGTGCCCGGGCTGATGGGCGTGGTCCTGACGATGACGATGGTCATCATCACCGCCCTGGCCATCACGCGCGAGCGCGAGCGCGGCACGATGGAGAACCTGCTGGCCACGCCGGTGCGGCCGTTCGAAGTGATGATCGGCAAGATCACACCCTACATCATCGTCGGCTATGTGCAGATGGCGCTCATCCTGCTGGCCGCGCGCCATCTCTTCGCCGTGCCGATGGTCGGTAGTCTCGCGCTGCTCTGCGTCGTGGCGCTGTTCTTCATCGCCGCGAATCTCGCGATGGGCATCACCTTCTCCACGCTGGCCCGGAACCAGTTGCAGGCGGTGCAGATGGCGTTCTTCTTCTTCCTCCCGTCCATCCTGCTCTCAGGGTTCATGTTTCCGTTCCGCGGCATGCCCGAGTGGGCGCAATGGATCGGCACCTGCCTGCCGCTGACGCATTTCCTGCGCATCGTGCGCGGCGTGCTGCTCAAGGGCAACGGCGTGGCCGAGATCCTCCCCGAGCTGTGGCCCATCCTGCTGTTCATGACCGTGGCGATGGCCGTCGGCGTGAAGCGCTACCGCCAGACGCTGGACTGAGGCGGCTCAGCCCTGCTTTTCCGGCGGCAGCGACGCGACATGCACCGTCTGCGTCGGGAAGGCGAAGGACAGGCCGCGGGCCTCGACGGCGCGCATGAACGCGAGGCTCAGCCGCTGCCGCAGCGCCATGTGCTGGTGGAAATCGGGGTCCTTCACGACAAACACCATCCAGATGTCGAGCGAGGAGCTGTTGTAATCGCGGAAGTAGCAGATGACGGAGGCGGGATCGATCTCCGGCTCGGCGAGGATGAGCCGGCGGAACTCCGCGACGATCTCCTCCATCTGGTCCGCCGTGGTGTCGTAGGTCAGGCCGATGACCTGCTCGACGCGCCGGCCGGTGAACCGGGAGAGATTGACGATGGATTCCGACGCGACCGACTTGTTCGGCATCACGATGAGCGACTTGTCGAGCAGCCGGAGCTTGGTCGAGCGCAGGCCGATGTCCTCGACCATGCCGATGTGGCCGGAAATCTTGATGACCTCGCCCAGCTTGAAGGGCTGGTCGATGGCCACGACGACCGAGCCGAAGAGGTTGGCGATGGTGTCCTGCGCGGCGAGGGCGAAGGCGAGGCCGCCGATGCCGAGGCCGGCGAGGAACGCCTTCACGTCGGCGCCGAGGCTTTGCGCGATCATCAGCACGCCGAAGATGAAGACGATGGTCGCCAGCGACTTCTTGATCCACGGCATGAAGGGCGTGATGCCGAGCTCCTTCTCGCGCGAAATCTCCTGCAGGTGGTCGAGGACGGTGTTGAACGTGCGGAGGAAGATCCAGAACACCACCAGCGAGAAGGCCATGGTGTAGAGATAGCCGAGCGTGGCGTCCGTGGCGGGCGACAGCTTCAGCGCCTTGGCCGCCGACACCGCGCCGACCACGACGATGAGCGAGGCCACCGGGGTCTCGAGCGCGGGGAAGAGCTTGTCGTCGAGCGTGGTCTTGGTCCGCGCGGCCAGGGTGCGGAAGAAACCGAAGAGCAGTGTCGTCACGACGCGCCGCAGCACGTAGGCGACCATCAGGATGAGCAGGGCGATGGTGTAGCGGGTGACGGTGTTGTCGCCGGTCCGCACGTCGAAGACCTCGAGCACCATGTCCACCACGTGCTCGATGAACTCGGGCGTGCGTGGCGTGGCGTGGCCGGAGGCCACCGCGGCGACGGCCGCGGTGTTGGTGGTTTGCTCGCCGGTGGCCGCGGCGTTGGCAGCTTCGCCGGCGGTGTCCTGCGCCCGCATCACGGGGAACAGACAGACGAGGACGAACAGCAGCTGGAGCAGGCGCAATTTCATGAAGATGGTGGCGCAAGAAAGCCGCGGCGCCAACCGGTTGTCAAAGGCTTTGGCCGCGTGCGCCAATCCGGCTTGCCCCGCCCCGCCCCGGCCGCATCGTCGCCGCGATGCCTGTCACCCTTGCGATGTTCAGCACCATGCCCTGGTGGGCGTGGGTCGGATTCCTCGTCTTCATCACCGCGATGCTCGCGCTCGACCTGGGCGTGTTCAACCGCCACGCGCATGTGGTGAGGCTGAAGGAGGCGCTCGCCTGGTGCGTCGTGTGGATCTCGCTGGCGCTGAGTTTCAACCTGCTCGTCTCCTTCAAGCTGGGCCCGCAGCCCGCGCTCGAGTTCTTCACCAGCTACCTGATCGAGCTGTGCCTGAGCGTGGACAACGTCTTCGTGTTCATCGTCATCTTCCAGTATTTCCGGGTGGAGCCGCGCTACCAGCACCGCGTGCTGTTCTGGGGCATCATCGGCGCGGTGGTGATGCGCGCGATCTTCATCTTCGCGGGCATCAGCCTCATCAACGCCTTCCATTGGATCATCTACGTCTTCGGCGCGTTCCTCGTCTACACCGGCATCAAGCTGGCGGTGCCGAAGAAGGCCGACGGCTTCGAGCCGGAGAAGAACCCCGCGGTGAAGCTCGCCCGGAAGTTCCTGCCGGTGACGGACCGGTTCGAGGGCGGGCATTTCTTCACGCGGCTCGGCGGCAGGCTGCACGCCACGCCGATGTTCCTCGTGCTGCTCATCGTCGAGACGACGGACGTGATGTTCGCGCTCGATTCCATCCCCGCCGTCATCGCGATCACACGCAACGAGTTCATCGTCTTCACGTCGAACATCTTCGCGATCCTCGGCCTGCGCTCGCTCTACTTCGCCGTGTCGGGCGTGATGCAGCTCTTCCGCCACCTCAACATCGGGCTGGCGGTCATCCTCGTCTTCGTCGGCTGCAAGATGCTCGCGTCGCACTGGATCGACATCCCCATCAAGCTTTCGCTGGGCGTCATCGGCACCGTGCTGGCCGTCTCCATCCTCGCCTCGGTGCTCGTCCCCGCCGCGCAGAAACCCAAGGCGTGAGCAGCGCCCAGGGGGGCCGTGGAAAATTAAACCGCCGGGCCGTTGGGCGACCCGGCGGGTTGCACACACACACACACACAGAACCGCCCCGCTCGCGCGGGACGGGTTTGTTCCTGCAAATCAATTGATGGCGATCTTGCGCGGCTTCACGGCCTCCGCCTTCGGGAGCACAAGGCGCAGGATGCCGTTCTCGTAGGTGGCGCTGACCTTGTCGGCCTGCATCGGATAGGGCAGCGGGAGGCGGCGCGCGAACGAGACGGCCTGCTCGCCGTCCTTGCGGCTGGCGGTGAGGCTCAGCTCATCGGCGGTCAGCTCGACCTTGATGTCGTGGCGGGCGACGCCCGGCAGCTCGGCGCTGATGTGCAGGTTGTCGTTGTCCTCCCGCACGTTCACCGGGATGCCCTGGCGGCCCTCAGCGCCATGGCCGTTCAGCGCGGCGGCGAAGAGCGAATCAATCTCCTGCTCGAGGCTGGTCCAGGGCGAGCGCACGACCGGGAAGAGCGCGTTGCTGCGGCGGGGGTGGGAATAGCGGACGATGTGATACATGGTGTTTGTCTCCAGTTGGGTTGAGTTGATCTTGTGCCAGAGACATTGCTGGTCGCGTGCCGGGACGCCCCGCGGCGCAAGTCGCCCCGAAAACGGGAGTTAGCGCGACGCCCCCCGGAACGGTGGGAAAAACTGTCGGCCCCTGTCACAAGACCTGCGCAACATCGTCCCGCCGGCTTCCGCCGCGTTATCGCGCTCCGCGAGGCCCGGCCGCATCGACACCGCGCCGTGGATCGCCCACCGCGCGCCCTTCGCGCCGGCGGCCGGCGGGTTCCCTGCCTGGACCCGGCCGGAGACCGGCGTCATCAAGGCGAAGATCGAGGTGTGACCGGCGGATTTGCCGGCATCTGCGCCTTAGCCCCGGATAATCCTTGGCGGACCCGGCCCGGCCGTGGCATCCGTGATGCCGGCCTCCATGAGCTTCGACTTCGACACCGTCATCGACCGCGCGGCCAGCGACAGCCGCAAGTGGCGCAAGTTCGCCGGCACCGACATCATCCCGCTGTGGGTGGCCGACATGGATTTCCGCACCGCCCCCGCCGTGCTGGAGGCGCTGCACCGGCGCGTGGACCACGGCGTCTTCGGCTACGGCATGGCGGTCGAGCCGGTCAACGAGGCCGTCGTCGAATACTGCGCGCGCCGCTACGGCTGGCAGATCGAAGCCCCTTGGATCGTATGGATTCCCGGCCTCGTCACCGGATTGAACATCGCCGCCGCCGCGCTCGGCGACACCGGCGACGGCATCCTGACCTTCACGCCGATCTATCCGCCGTTCATGAGCGCGCCGCGCAACCAGCGCCGCGCGACCGTGCGCGTGCCGCTGGCGGTGCGCCCCGACGGCCGTTGCGAGATCGACTACAATGCACTCACCGCCGCCCTGACCCCGCGCACGAAGCACCTGCTGCTCTGCAGCCCGCACAATCCCGTCGGCCGCGTCTTTACCCGCGCCGAGCTGCAGCGGCTGGCCGGCTTCTGCGCGCAGCACGGCATCACCGTCACGTCGGACGAGATTCACTGCGACCTCATCCTCGACGACATCGCGCATGTGCCCTTCGCCTCGCTGTCGCCCGACGCCGCCGCGCGCACCATCACGCTCATGGCGCCGAGCAAGACCTACAACATGCCCGGGCTCGGCTGCTCGCTGGCCATCATCTCCGACGCCGACCTGCGCGCCGCGTTCCAGCGCGCCATCGGCGGGCTTGTGCCGGAGATGAACGTGCTGGGCTTTCCCGCCTGCGAAGCCGCGTTCCGCCACGGCGAGCCGTGGCGGCAGGCGCTGCTCGCCTACCTGCGCGGCAACCGCGACCTCATCGCGGATTTCGTCGCGCGCGAGCTGCCCGGCGTGAAGATGACGCCCTGCGAGGCCACCTACCTGGCATGGCTCGATGTCGGCAGCCTGAAGCTGCAGAACCCCGGGAAGTTCTTCGAGCAGCACGGCGTCGGTCTCGCCGACGGCGCGCAATACGGCGCCGAGCCCGGCCGGTTCGTGCGGCTGAACTTCGGCTGTGCGCGCTCCCTGCTGGCGGAGGCGCTGGCCCGGATCAAGCGCGGCTGCGCCGCCGCCGCCGTTTGACGATCATATCGGATGTTGGTAGCGGTGCCGTGGCCGCCGGCCATGTAACTTGCTCGCACGGTTTCCAGCCCCTCCTCCGCCGGTTTCAGGCGGCGAATGTCCGGTTTCGGCGGGATTTGGCGTGCGGAACCGCCGCCGCACTCCTAGAAACCGTGGCCATGAAAGTGCTGCTGAAGATTCTTGCCGGACTGGGCGCCCTGGTCCTCTTGCTGGTGGTGGCGGCGTTCTTCCTGCCCCGCGAATACCGCGTCGAGCGCTCGGCCATCATCAAGGCCAGGCCCGAGGCCATCCACGCGCAACTGGCCGACATGCGCGCCTGGTCGGCATGGACCGTCTGGCACGAACGCGACCCCGCGATGAAGAACACCTATTCCGACAAGCAGGCCGTGGTCGGCGCATGGTCGGCGTGGGAGAGCAAGCAGGAGGGCAACGGCAAGTCCACGCTCACCGAGATCACATCCACCCGGATCGTCTATGACCTCGAGTTCCCCGACATGGGCATGAAATCCACCGGCGCCTTCGAGCTGACGCCGCAGGCCGACGGCGTGAAGGTCGTCTGGTCCGACGCGGGCGACCTCGGCCTGAACCCGTTGAGCCGCTGGTTCGGGCTGTTCCTCGACAAGTTGCTCGGGCCGGACTTCGAGGCGGGGCTCGCCAAGTTGAAGCGCAATCTCGAGCAGTGACCGCGTTTCATCCCGACCCGACACGCCGGCGCGAACCGCCGGCTTTTTTGTTTCCAAACCATCATCGCCCGCGCACGCTGCGCGGATGGACACCGTCGCGGAGCTGAAGCAACTGATGCTGCGCGAGCCGCGCTGGACGCTGGCGGCGGCCGAGAGCCTCACCAGCGGCCGCGTGCAGGCCCGCATCGGCACGGTGTCGGGCGTGTCGAGTTTCTTCCTCGGCGGGCTGACCGCCTACTCGCTGGAGCAGAAGGTGCGGCACCTCGGCATCGACCGGGTCGAGGCCGAGGCGTGCAACTGCGTGTCGCAGGCCATCGCCGAGCAGATGGCGCGCGGCGCCGCCGCGCTCTTCGATTCCGATCTCGCCATCGCCACCACCGGCTATGCCGAGCCGGACCCCGCGCGCGGCATCGAGGCGCCGATGGCGTGGTGGGCGGTGTGGCACCACCTCGGCGATGGCCGCGCGGCCGTGCGCTCGGGGCTCATCGAGGTTCCCGGCGCCGCGCGCACGCCGGCGCAGGACACCGTGACCGCCGCCGTGCTCGGGCAGCTCGTCGAGTATCTGCGCGAAGTCCGCCTTGCTTGAGTTTCCCCGTTCCAGCGGGCAACGCCACCCCCATGCGCCCCCGTTTGTAATATAATGTATTACAAACCCACAGAGCGACCGCCCGCTGTTTGTAACACATTATATTACAAACAAGCCCTGCGGATTCGCCCGGTGTGCGGGAGCCGATCTCCTTGGACGGAGACCAAAAAAACCGCCCCGCGGGCGCGGGACGGGCTGGAAGACAGGACGCGTGATCCGGTTCAGCGGGTGATCCTGGCGACGTAGTCCATCAGGAACTTCGCGTCGGCGGGCGGCGTGACCCAGTCGCTGTAAAGGAGCTCCGGCAGGCGGTAGCGAGTGTTATAGTAGGTCTGGTTGGCCTTGTCGTCGGGCGAGATGTAGCCGGTCTTGAGCGCGACGCCGGCGAGCAAACCTTCCTGGCTGCTATAGACCAGCACGTTGGCGCCGGCGGGCAGCGACTGGTTGACCATCTGCGACTCGGCGGCGCGGACGCCGGCGACGACCTTCGCGTCGGTGCCGAAGTTGACCCGGCCCTTGAAGAGCTTGCGCGGGGTCTCGTCGTCCATCAGCAGCATGACGGTGTTGATGGAGCGACCGCCGAATTGCAGGCCGAGGCTGATGTCGCCGGCCTTGAGGAAGGCCGGGACGGACCACTTGCCGTTGGGCCGGCGGACGAGGATGACGCCGTAGCCGTCCTTCACGCCGAGGAAGAAACCGGCCTGGAACTGGTTGATGATGATGATGCCGCGCGCCTGCCGGAGCTTGTCGGCGGGGATGGCGAGCTTCGAATTGCCTTGGAACTCCTGCAGGATGGCCTCGCAGGATTCGAGCTGGGTGACGAGCGTGCTGGCCTTGGGCGCGCCTTGGGCGCGCGCGGCCAGGCCGAGGACGAAAACGAGGGCAAGGGAAAGGAGCTTCTTCATGAGGCAGTTGGGGGTGGGAATAAACAGATTCACGCGCGGAATGAAAGCGAAGATTGAGGTGGGTTGCGGCGGCATTCAGTCCAGTCCGCGGCGGGCCAGTTCCTCCTCGTCCCAGCCGAGATAGTGTCCGAGTTCATGGAGATAGGTCAGACGCACCTCGTCCCGGAATAATTCGACGTCCTCCTCCGCATAGTCCCAGATGTTGTCGAGGAAGAGAAGGATTTGCGGGGGAAGGGGTTGGAGGTCGGCGTGCTCGCCGTGGTGCGCATGGCCGACGAACAGCCCGAGGATGTCCGGCTCCAGATCCTCGCCGAGGATCGCGGCATCGGGAGTGGGCTCGTAGCTCACGGGCACAGCCTCGGCCAGCGGCCGGATCTCGACCGGCAACCGGCGCTGAGCCGCTTGCACGGTCTGCCGGGCGGTGAAAGCGAGTTGTTCGAAACGCATGGCGCGAGGGAGCCGCAGCAACCTGCGCCCGCCGCCAGCCGGCCCGCAAGCTTTCCTGCGCGCCGGGCCGCGCGGACGATCCCGGCCGGGCCGCAGTTACAGTTCCCGAAAAAATATAGTCGGCGCGAAGATGAAACCGTCCGCGCCACGGTCCGTCATTCGCGACAACAACCCGAAACCATCCTCATGAAAAAATCATCCGAAGTCCTCCTCGTCGCGGCCGTCCTCCTCGCCGCCGCCCTCATCCCTTCCCTCAACGCCGGCGAAGCCGGCCCGGACCGCGCCGACCGCCGCGCCGCGCTCTCCGCCGAACTCGGCCTGACCGGCGATCAGAAGGCCAGCCTCCAGGCCCTCCGCGGGCAGGAGCGCGCCGCCCTCGCAGCGCTCAAGGCCGACACCTCCCTCGGCGCGGACGAGAAGCGCGCGCAGGCGCGGGCAATCCGCGAAGGCTTCCGCCGCCAAGCGGAGTCCGTCTTCACCGCGGAGCAGCAGGCGAAGCTCCAGGAGCGCCGCGCGAACCATCCCGGCGGCCGCCCCAGCGGCAAGCGCCCCCGCAAGGGCTGAACCTCTTGTCCGGTCAGTGTGCGAACCGGCGCCGCGGCCCGGGGTGGCCGCGGCGTTTTCATGCCCCGGCTTCGGCATTGAGCTTTGCCGGCGCGCCGCGCTCACTGGGCGGCCCGCATGACCACCTACGGCCAGCTCTTCCTGACCATCCTCCCGGTCTTTTGCATGATCGGGCTGGGCCTCGTCCTGCGCCGCACCCAGGTCATCGTCGCCGAGGCGGAGAACACGCTGCTCAGCCTCGTGGTGAAGGTCGCGCTGCCCTGCCTGATCTTCGAATCCGTGGCCCTCAACCCGAGCCTGCGGAACCCGGCCAATGTCCTGCTGCCGCCGCTGGCCGGGTTCGGCCTGAGCGTGACCGGCATGATGACCGCCTGGTTTGCCGGCCGCGCGCTCGGGCTGACACAGGGCACCGGGCTGCGCACCTTCGCCCTCGCCGTCGGGCTGGCCAACTACGGCTACCTGCCGCTGCCCATCGTGGACGCGATGTTCGGACCCGACGTGCGCGCGGTGCTGCTCGTGCACAACCTCGGCGTCGAAGCCGCCATCTGGAGCGCGGGCATCCTGCTCGTGAGCGGGCTGTCGCTGCGCGACGGCTGGCGGCGCGTGCTCAACCTGCCGCTTTTCGCGCTCGTGCTGTCGCTGAGCGTCAACCTGACCGGACTCGGGCCGCACGTGCCGCGTTTCGTGCTGGCGTTCGCGCACGGGCTCGGGGCGTGTGCCATCCCGCTCGGCCTGCTGCTCACCGGCGCGAGCCTCGCCCCTCACCTCGGCTCGGCGCGCCAGCTCTTCGTCCCGCGGATCAGCCTCGGCGGCTGCGCGCTGCGCCTCGCCCTGCTGCCGTTGCTGTTCCTCGCCGCCGCGCGGTGGCTGCCTTTTTCGCCCGAGCTGAAGCGCGTGGTCCTCGTGCAGGCGGCGATGCCCTCGGCCGTCTTCCCCATCATCCTCGCGCGCATCTACGGCGGCCAGCCGATCGTCGCCGTCCAAGTCGTCGTCGCCACGACCGCGGTGGCGCTGTTCACCATCCCCCTCTGGCTGGAGGCCGGGGCGCGGTTTCTCGGCCTGTGACGGCGGCACCGGCGATGGACGCAGCGCGACACATCGCGGTGGTCGGCGGAGGTGCGGCGGGATTTTTCGGCGCCATCGCGGCCGCCGAGGCCGACCCGTCCGCCCGCGTGACGCTCCATGAGGCCACGGCGCACCCGCTGGCCAAGGTGAAGGTGTCGGGCGGCGGACGGTGCAACGTCACCCACGCCTGCTTCGAGCCGCGCGAGCTGTCAGCACGCTATCCGCGCGGCGGACGCGAGCTGCTCGGCGCGTTCAGCCGCTGGCAGCCGCGCGACACCGTGGCATGGTTCGAGGCGCGCGGCGCGAAGCTGAAGACCGAGGCCGACGGCCGGATGTTTCCCGTCACCGACGATTCGCAGACCATCGTGGACTGCCTGCTGGACGCCGCGCGCAAGGCCGGGGTCGTGCTCCGGACGCAGTGCGGGGTGAGGGGGGTGGAACGCGCTGACCCCAGCGCGTTTTCGGGCATCGGCAACGCGTTGGGGTCAACGCGTTCCACCTTCTCGCTCATCCTCGCCAACGGCGAAACCGTCGCCTGCGACCGGCTGCTCGTCGCCACCGGGGGCAACAAGTCGAATGCAGGCTTCGCCTTCGCCGCAGGTTTCGGGCACACGGTCGAGCCGCCCGTGCCCTCGCTGTTCACCTTCCACGTCAAGGACGCGCGGCTGGAGGGGCTCGCGGGCGTGTCGGTCGAGGACGCGGCAACCTCCGTGCCCGGCACGAAGCTGCAGGAGCGCGGGCCGCTGCTCGTCACGCACTGGGGCTTGAGCGGCCCGGCCGTCCTGAAGATTTCCGCGTGGGGGGCGCGCGTGCTGAACGATTGCGGCTACAAGTTTCCGCTGCGCGTGAACTTCGCGCCGGGCATGAAACCGGAGGCCTTGTTTGCCGCGTTATCCGCTGCGCGTGCGGCCAACCCCCGCAAGCAGGTCACCACCTGGTGCCCGCTCGGACTGCCGCTGCGGCTGTGGGAGCGGCTGGTGGCCGCCGCCGGCATCGCTCTGGACACCTCGTGGACCTCCGTGTCCGATGCGGCATTGCGAGCCCTGGCGGCGCAGGTTGGAGCGGCGGAGTTCGCGGTGGACGGCAAGAGCATGTTCAAGGAGGAGTTTGTCACCTGCGGCGGCGTGCGGCTGGCCGAGGTGGACTTCAGGACGATGGAGAGCAAGCTCGCGCCGGGGCTGCACTTCGCCGGCGAGGTGCTGGACATCGACGGCATCACGGGGGGCTTCAACTTCCAGGCCGCGTGGACCACCGGCTGGCTGGCCGGGCGGGCCATGGCGGGCCGGCCGGCTTGAAACGCGCCCGCCCGTTGTAACCGCCGGGCGGTTGACGCTTCCTGGTTCGCGCGGCATTGGCTGCGGTCATGGACTGGCTCAACGACCCGCAGGCATGGATCAGCCTGCTCACCCTCACCGGGCTCGAGATCGTGCTCGGCATCGACAACATCATCTTCATCTCGATTCTCGCCGGCAAGCTGCCCGAGGGGCAGCAGGCCAAGGCCCGGCAAACCGGCCTCATGCTCGCGCTCGTCACGCGCATCCTGCTGCTCGCCAGCATCGCCTGGATGGCGAAGCTCACCACGCCGCTCTTCACGCTCCTCGGCCACGGCGTCTCCGGCCGCGACCTCATCCTCATCCTGGGCGGATTGTTCCTGTTGGTGAAAAGCACGATGGAGATCCACGAGAAGCTCGAGGGACACGACGGCGGCGGCAACCCCGTCGGCGCCGCAGCCAAATACGGCGCGGTGCTCGTCCAGATCATGCTCCTCGACGTCGTGTTCTCGCTCGACTCGGTCATCACCGCCGTGGGCATGGCCCGGCATCTCGGCGTCATGATCACCGCGGTCATCCTCGCCATGATCGTCATGCTGATGGCCGCGGGGACCATCAGCGATTTTGTAAACAAGCACCCGACGCTGAAGATCCTCGCGCTGTCGTTCCTCATCCTCATCGGCGTCACGCTGGTGGCCGAGGGCACGGGCGCGCACATCTCGAAGGGCTACATCTACTTTGCGATGGCGTTCTCGTTCGGCGTCGAGATGCTGAACATGCGCCTGCGCGCCAAGGCCCGGCCGGTCGAGCTGCACCAACCCTACCGTTGAGCGGCCGGCCGGCGGGGCGCCCCCACATGGAGACCCTGCCCCTGAACTTCCGCGAGCTGCCCGAGGCCGAGATGCGCGCCCGGGCGCGGGCGTTCTTCGAGGCGATGCGCGCCCGCCGCACCGTGCGCGATTTCTCGCCGCGACCCGTGCCGCGCGAGATCGTCGAAACCGCGTTGCGCACCGCCGGCACCGCGCCCAACGGCGCCAACCTCCAGCCGTGGCATTTCGCCGTCGTGGGTGAGTCCGCCCTCAAGCGCCGCATCCGCGAGGCGGCCGAGGCCGAGGAACAGGATTTCTACACCCGGCGTGCGCCCAAGGCCTGGCTCGACGCCCTCGCCCCGCTCGGCACCGATGCCACCAAGCCCTTCCTCGAGACCGCCCCGTGGCTCATCGCCGTGTTCGCCCAGCAGACCTATGCCGACGCAGCCGGCGCGCGGCACACGACCTACTACGCCAAGGAGTCCACCGGCATCGCCTGCGGCTTCCTCATCGCCGCGCTGCACCACGCCGGGCTCGCCACGCTGACGCACACGCCGAGCCCGATGAACTTCCTCAACGCCCTCCTCGGCCGCCCCGCGCACGAGAAACCCTTTCTGCTGCTCGTTGTCGGCTACCCGGCGCCGGACGCGCGCGTGCCGGCTGTCGCCGCCCGCAAGAAGCCCTTGGAGGACATCGCCAGCTTTCACTGAATGGAATCGCACTGGCGAAACCCGCCGCCCTGCACAACGTCCCGTCGCATGAGACGCGCCCTTCTCCGCCTGGTGTTTGCCGCCGCGCTGCTCGCGCCGCTGCTCCACGCCGACGAGCCCGCCGCCGACCCGCTGGAAACGCGGCTTTCCGCCCTCGTCGCGGACGAGCGGGTGACGATCGTGCGCTTCTGGGCGCCGTGGTGCGGGAACTGCCGCGCCGAGATGCAGCCCGACGGCTGGGCGAAGTTCATCGCGGAACACCCGGACGTGCAGTTCGTGTTCGTCACCATCTGGCATCGCGATCAGGACCAGCAGCCGCGGCTGGAGGAGGCCCGCCTCACCGGTCTGCCCAACCTCCAGGTGCTGCGTCACCCCAACGCTTCCAGCCGGCAGTCCGACCGGCTGAACACCCTGCTCGGCCTGCCCATCACGTGGATCCCCACGACCTGGGTCTTCAAGGAGGGCAAGCTGCGCTTCGCCTTCAACTACGGCGAAATCCGTTTCGGCCTGCTGGACCAGCTCGTGTCGGACACGCGCAGCGAGTGGAAGCACTGAACCATTCACCAGTCGTTTTGCGCCGTCCACCGCCGCCGGCTTGCCCCGCCGCATCCCGTCGCGCAACTTCCCCGCCATGCTGACCCGATGCCTCCCCGCCCTGCTGGCCGCGCTCACCGCCGGCCTGTCCGCCGCCACCTATCCGCCCGAGCAGATCGCCGCCGCCAAGGCTGACGCACTTGTCGCCGAATCCGCCAGGGCCAACGCCTTCTTCGAGCGCGCGTTCGACCAGAACCTCGCGCGCAGCCCGATGTTCATGACCCAGCTCGGCATGAAGAAGGACTACGACAAGTGGGACGATTACTCCGAACTGAAGGCGCTCGAGGATCTCCGGCTCAACGTCGAGCAGCTCGAGGAGCTGAAGCGCACGGTCAACCCCGACTCCCTCGACGAGCAGACCCGCACCAGCCACCGGCTCTTCGTCAGCGAGGCCGAGAAGGCCATCGAGGGGTGGCGCTGGCGCTACCACAATTACCCGGTCAACCAGATGTATGGCCTGCATTCGTCGGCGCCGGCGTTCCTGATCAACTTCCACCGGGTGGACAATGAGTCCGACGCCCGCGCCTACCTCGCCCGGCTGCGCGGGATGGGCCTGCTCTTCGACCAGCTCATCGAGGGCGTGAAGATCCGCCAGGGCAAAGGCGTGCTGCCGCCGAAGTTCGTCTTTCCGCTCGTCATCGAGTCCTGCCGCGAGGTTATCGGCGGCCAGCCGTTCGACGGGTCGGAGAAGAAGAGCGCGCTGCTCGAGGATCTCGAGCAGAAGTTCGGCGCGTTGAAGGACACGGACGAGGCGGTCCGCAAGCAGCTCATCGCCGAGGGCCGCGCCGCGCTGCTCGAGTCGGTCAAACCCGCCTACGAGCGGCTCATCGCCGTGCTGGAGGCGCAGGAGAAGGTGGCGACCGACGACGACGGCATCTGGAAGCTGCCGGACGGCGACGCCTATTACGATTTCCGGCTGCGCAGCTCCACCACCACGAGCCTGGGCGCGGAAGAGGTGCATGAGCTGGGCGTGCGCGAAGTCGCGCGCATCCACCGCGAGATGGAGGGCATCATGGCCAAGGTCGGCTTCAAGGGCGACCTGCAGGCCTTCTTCCAGCACCTGCGCGAGGATCCGCAGTTCTATTATCCCACCACGCCGGAGGGCAAGGAGGCCTACATGAAGCGCGCCACGGAGATCATCGAGACGATGAAGTCGCGGCTCGACGAGTTCTTCACCGTCAAGCCGAAGGCCGACCTCGTGGTGAAGAAGGTCGAGCCGTTCCGTGAGAAGGGCTCGGCCGGGGCGTTCTACGAGCGGCCCGCGCCCGACGGCTCGCGCCCCGGCGCCTACTACGTCAACACCATCGACATGAAGGGCGTGCCGATCTTCGAGATGGAGACGCTCGCGCACCACGAGGCCATCCCCGGCCACCACATGCAGATTGCCATCGCGCAGGAGCTGCAGGGCATCCCGCGCTTCCGCAAGTTCGGCGGCAACACCGCCTACATCGAGGGCTGGGCGCTCTACGCCGAGTATTTCCCGAAGGAGTTCGGCTTCTACCAGGATCCCTACCAGGACTTCGGCCGGCTCTACGACGAGCTGCTCCGCGCTGTCCGGCTCGTGGTGGACACCGGCCTGCACGCCAGGAAATGGACGCGCGCGCAGGTCATGGATTATTTCCGCAAGAACACGCCCAACCCCGAGCGCGACATCTTCACCGAGACCAACCGCTACATCGTCATCCCCGGCCAGGCCTGCGCCTACAAGATCGGCATGCTCAAGATCCTCGAGCTGCGCGAAATCGCGAAGAAGGAGCTGGGCGCGAAGTTCGACCTCCGTGAATACCACGACCTCATCCTCAAGGACGGCTCGCTGCCGATGAACCTGCTCGAGGAAAACGTCCGCGCCTGGATCGCGCGGAGGAAGTCCGCCTGAACCGGCACCCGCCTCCATCCCGCCGGAGGCCGTCTCCCCCGCGCGGTTTGTCACCTATTAGGTGACAAACTGGATGGTCCCCGCGCTGAAGCGATTACAACCATGAGACTTGGCTCGACCCATGTTGTCACCTAATAGGTGACAACATGGATTACGTCAGTCCCCACCTGAAGATCTGGCTCGAGCTGGGCGAATTGTTGTTCGCCGGAGCCGAAGCCGCGGCCAAGCAGATCAAGAAGTCCTATCGCCCTCGTCGGCGGCGTTCCTTTGCCGCGCGCCATGCTGGTCCGGACAGCGCGTTGTGGAATGTCCTGGCGACGTTGTTGCGCACCGAACTCAAATCCTACGGCGCCAAGGTGCGGATGGCGCGCTACCTCGGCCTTCCCCGGCAACGCGTGACCGATTTCCTGACCGGAGGCACCAAGCGCCTGCCGGACGCGGAGCTGACCCTGCGCCTGCTGCACTGGCTGGCGGTGAAGCGTTCAGGTCGCGATCTCTCCGTGTAAGTTTGTCACCTATTAGGTGACATCTGCGGAATTGCACCGGGAGCAGAATGGGGCAGTTTCCGTCCGGCATGCGCATCGGCCGGCACGAGTTCCCGTCGAATCTCTTCCTCTCGCCGCTGGCGGGCTACACCAACCTGCCCTTCCGGCTCGTCGTGCGCGAGATCGGCGGGCTCGACTGGGCCACCACCGACCTCGTCAACGCCCGCTCGCTCCTCGAGCGCAACCCGCGCGCCCTCCAGCTCGTGCAGACCAGCCCGGCCGAGAAGCTCCTCGCCGTGCAGCTCTTCGGCGCCGTGCCGGAGGAGATGCGCGACGCCGCCGCGCTCGTCGAGTCCATGGGCATCGCTTCGGTGGACATCAACATGGGCTGCCCGGTGAAGAAGGTCGTCAGCGTCGGCGGCGGCTCGGCGATGATGACTGAGCTGAAGAAAACCCAGGCGCTCGTCCGCGGCATGATCGAGGCGGTGAAGATCCCGATCACGGCCAAGATGCGGCTCGGTTGGGACGCGGAGAACTTCACCGCCCCCGACCTCGCCCGCGCGCTGGAGGAAGTCGGCGTCGCCGCCATCTTCGTCCACGGCCGCACCCGCGCGCAGGGTTTCGGCGGCACGGTCAACCTCGACGGCATCCGCGCGGTCGTTGAGGCGGTGAAGACCATCCCCGTCATCGGCAACGGCGACGTCACCACCCCCGAGGCGGCGAAACTGATGATCGACCGCACCGGTTGCGCCGGCGTCAGCATCGGCCGCGGCGCGTTCTACAACCCGTGGATCTTCGCCCACACCCGGCAATTCCTCGCCACCGGCGAGCGTCCGACCGACACCGGCTACACCGAGCTGGTGCGCGTGATGCGCCGCCACCTCGACCTGATGATCGGGGTCTTCGGCGAGGACTACGGCTGCCGGATCTTCCGCAAGCCGGCCGCGTGGTATGCGAAGCGCTTCGGCCCGGCGAAGGAGTTCAAGAAGGGCGTCACGCAGTTCCGCACCCGCGCCGGGTTCGAGGCGCTGCTCGCCGCCTACGAGCAATGGCGCGCGCAGTTCCTCGACGAGCGCGGCGAACTCCGCCCGCAATACCGGCCGGACCCGCTCGTCGCCTCCTTCATGCGCGATCCCGACGATCCCGACGCCGTCCGCCGCGGCGCCATTCCCGTGCCCAAAGGACCGGTGGAGGTATGGTAAAGCCCTTGCGTTGACTGGCGGCGGAGATAACCTGCCCGCATGACCTACGGCATCCTGTTCGAAAAAGTCGCTCCGGGAGAATTGCCCGATGGTTACTACTACGCCCATGTGCCGACCCTTGGCTTGACGACGCACGGACAGGGTGTGGAGGGAGCCCGGGCCGCCGCCCGCGACCTGCTGAAACTCTGGCTGGAGGAGAAGAAAGCCGCCGGCGAGCAGGTGCCGCCCCCGACCGAGCTGCTGCTCTCCACGGTGGATATCGCCTGAGCGATGCCATTCAGGGCCCGCGAGCTTCTGGCCAAGTTGCAGCGCGCCGGCTTTGTTATAAAGCGCCAGTCCGGCTCGCACGTCGTGCTGCGGCATCCGGATGGCCGGCAGACCTATGTGTCCATGCATCCCGGCGACATCCCCGGCGGCACGCTGCGAGCCATCGTGCGGCAGTCCGGCCTGAGCGAAGACGATCTCCGGAAACTCTGACCTCATGTCCAACCTGACCCACTTGTGGGGCATCTTCCTCGGCACGTTTGTCGGGCTGCTGCCGATCATCAATCCGCTGTCCGCCGCGCCGACCTTCCTCGCCATCACCGAGGGCGACAGCGACGCGCGACGCCGCGAGCAGGCGCTCAAGGGCTGCCTCTACATGGTGGGCATCCTCGTCAGCTTCCTCATCGGCGGCACATTCATCATGCAGTTTTTCGGCATTTCCATCCCCGGATTGCGCATCGCCGGCGGCATCCTCATGACCGGCATCGGAATGAACATGCTCGCCGCCGCCAAGGGCGCGGGGGGCGGGGGTGACGAGGAGCGCGAGGCGGCTCGCCGCAAGGCCGACATCTCCTTCTCCCCCCTCGCCATGCCGATGCTCAGCGGGCCGGGCTCCATCGCCGTCACCATCGGCTTCACCTCGCTGGCCGGCGACTGGCTCGACTACGTCGGCATCATCCTCGGCATCGTGGCCGTGGCGGTCGTCACCTACCTCGTGCTCCGCGTGGCGGGTCGCACGGTCAGGCTCATCGGCCCGGTCGGCGTCAACGCCATGACGAAGATCATGGGTTTCCTCATCATGTGCATCGGCGTGCAGTTCGTGGTCAACGGCGTGCTCGGCATCGCCACCGACCCCGAACTGCTCCGCGCCTTCAAGTCCGCCTTCGCCGGCTGAACTGTGGCGCCGTCCGGCCTGCCTGGGCCTCCGTTCATCGCATCACTCCCGCCATTCGGGGCACTCCCCTTGACATCCTACAAGAGGAGCGGCTTCCTGTCGGCATCCTACAGCACGCCGCCATGTCCGACTCCAAGAGCGAACTCCTCCAGGGCACCCTCGACCTCCTGATCCTCCGCACCCTCGCCGCGGGCGGCGCGCAGCACGGCTGGGGCATCGCCCAGCGCCTTCAGCAGGTGTCGCGCGACGCCTTCGTCCTCAACCAGGGCTCGCTCTATCCCGCCCTTCACCGGCTCGAGGCCCAGGGCTGGATCGTGGCTGAGTGGGGTGTCTCGGAGAACAACCGCCAGGCCAAATTCTACTCGCTCACCCGCGCCGGCCGGAGGCAACTGGCCGACGAGACGGAATACTGGGAGCGCTTCACCACCGCCGTCGGACTCGTCCTGAAAACCGGCTGACTCCCGCCATGAGTCTCGGGTCTCTTTTCCACCGTATCTTCCGCCGCTCCAATTCGGAGCAGGAACTGGAACGCGAGCTTCAGTTCCATCTCGAGCAGGAAACCGCCGCACACGAACGCGCGGGCCTCCCCCGCGAAGAGGCGCGCTACGCCGCGCTGCGCGACTTCGGCGGCGTCGCCCAGGTGCAGGAGGAATGCCGCGATGCCTGGGGCGTGCGTTTCCTCGACCACCTGCGGCAGGACGTCCGCTACGGGTTGCGCGGATTGCGGCACAATCCCGGATTCGCCGCCGTCGTCATCCTCACCCTCGCGCTCGGCATCGGCGCCAACACCGCCATCTTTTCTGCGTGCAGGGCGTGTTGCTCCGCCCCCTGCCCTATGCCGAACCCGGCCGGCTCGTGACGCTGAACCAGTCCGCGCCGAAGGCCGGCCGGCCTTCCCTGGGTTTCTCGGTGCCCGACTTCACCGATTTCCGGGAACGAAACCGCGCCTTCTCCGCCCTCTCCGAATACCACTCGATGTGGTTCATCCTGCTCGGTCGCGAAGAACCCGAGCGCGTGCAGACCGGCGTGGTGTCCGACAATTTCTTCGACCTGCTCGGCGTGAAGCCGCTCCACGGCCGCACCTTCCTGCCCGGCGAGGACCGCCCGGGCGCGCCCGCGGTGCTCGTGCTCAGCCACGATTACTGGCAGCGCAGCTTCGGCGGGGATCCCGGCGTCGTCGGCCGCGTCTTCGAGATGAACAACCGGCCGCACACGGTCGTCGGCGTGCTGCCGCCGCTGCCGGATTATCCCGGCGGCGACCACGTCTTCATGCCCGCCTCCGCCTGCCCGTTCCGCGGCGCCGAGAACGTCATCACCAACCGCCAGGGCCGCATCATCGCCAGCGTCTTCGCCCGGCTCAAGGACGGCGTGAACGAGCGCCAGGCGATCGACGACGCGCGCCGCGTCGGACTCGAGCTTTGCGGCGAGCACCCCGAGAGCTACCCGGTGGACGGCGGCTACACCGTCGGCCTGCAGGATCTCGCCACCGCGTTCACCGGCGACGCCCGCACCCCGCTGCTCGTGCTGCTCGCCACCTCCGGCTTCGTGCTGCTCATCGCCTGCGCCAACGTCGCCAACCTCGCCCTCGCCCGGCTGGTGCGCCGCGATCGCGAACTCGCCGTGCGCGCCGCGCTCGGCGCGGGCCGCCGCCGCATCGTGCGCCAGTTGCTCACCGAGAATCTTCTCCTCGCTGGCCTCGGTGGCGCCGCCGGCCTCGCCCTGGCCGCCGGTGGACTCGAGCTGCTGGTCGCCTATGCGGGCAACTTCCTGCCGCGTGCGAACGAGATCGCCATCAACGGGCCCGTGCTGCTCTTCACCTTCGCCGTTTCCGTGGCGACGGGACTGCTCTTCGGCTCGCGTCCGTCGCTGCCCGCCGGCGACCGGCTGGCCGAGGTGCTGAAGGACGGCACCCGCGGCTCCGGCGGCGCGCGCAACCGGCTGCGCGGCCTCCTCGTCGTCTCGCAGGTCGCCGTGTCGGTGCCGCTGCTCGTCGGCGCAGGCCTGTCCACCCGCAGCCTGTTCAAGTTGCAGGAGGTTGACCCGGGCCTTGATACCGGTCGCGTGCTCGCCGCAGTCATCAACCTCAACTGGTCCCGCTACGACGATTTCCCGAAGCGCTACGGCTTCTGGGAGCGGACGATGAACGAGGCTCTCACGCTGCCCGGAGTCCAGACGGTCGCCATCTCAGGTGTCGAGCCGCTCAACGGGCTGGTCAATTTCGCCACCCCCTTCCGGCTCGAAGGTCAGCCGGCCGATCCCGGCGCGCCTGCGCCCAGCGCGACCGTGCTGGTGAGCAGCGAGGATTATTTCCAGACCGTCGGGCAGCCGCTGCTGCGCGGCCGCGCGTTCCTGCCGTCCGACACGCGCGAGGCGCCGGGTGTCGTCATCATCAACCAGTCGCTCGCCAGCCGGCTCTGGCCGGCGGAGGACCCGGTGGGCCGCCGCCTCACCTGCGACAACGGCACCAACTGGGCGACCATCGTCGGCATCGCCGCCAACGCCCGCCAGCAGCTAAATAGTGCGCCGGTGGACGAGATCCATGTGCCGCTGCGCCGCACCGGCGGGCTGATCACCGCCACCGTGCTGGTGCGCGCCGCCGGCGCCCCCGGCTCGCTCAACGGCCCGCTCCGCGAAGCCATCCGCCGGGCCGATCCGCAGCAACCCGTGACGCGCATCGAGACGCTCGCCGAGGTCCGGCGCAACCAGCTCGCGGCCCCGCGCCTCATCGCCTCGCTGCTCGGGCTGTTCGCGCTGCTGGCGCTCGCCATCACCGCCGCGGGCGTCGGGGGCGTGCTGGCCTTCTCCGTCAGCCAGCGCACGCAGGAGATCGGCATCCGCATGGCGCTCGGCGCCGGCCGCGGCGCCGTGCTCTGGATGGTGCTGCGCGACGGGCTCCGGCTCGTGGCGCTCGGCCTCGCGCTCGGGACGGTCGCCGCGCTCTTTCTCACGCGGCTGATGGCAGGCGTGCTCTTCGAGGTGCAGCCGACCGACCCCGCGACTTTCGTCGCGGTCGTGCTGGTGCTGGTGCTGGTCGCCGTGGCGGCCTGCCTGCTCCCGGCGCGCCGCGCCACGGCCGTCAACCCCGTCACCGCCCTGCGCGCCGGCTGACATGCCATGACTCATGGATCCCAAGACTCCGCCAGCAGAATTTGTCACCTAATAGGTGACAAAAACCCGCGCGCTGCTCGTAACGTATTACGTTACAAACCCTCGGCAGCGCTGTTGATCGCCCTGGTGCTCGCCATTGCGTTGCTGACGCCCGGCAGCGCAGCGGCGGCGCCACGCAATGTCGCCATCCTGGTCTGGCCGGGCGCCGAGCTGCTCGATTTCACCGGACCGGCCGAGGTCTTCGCCTCGGCGGGGCGGCACCGGCTGTTCAAGGTCCACACCGTCGGCTTCTCCAAGGAGCCGCTGCGCACGCAGGGCAGCGTGCTGGTGGTGCCGGAGTTCACCCTCGCCGACTGCCCGAAGCCCGCCGTCATCGTCGTGCCCGGTGGCAACATGAACTCCGTCACCGGCAACCGCGAGGTGCTCGACTGGTTGAAGCGGCATTCACCCGGCGCCGAAGTGGCGCTGTCGGTCTGCACCGGCTCGTTCCTGCCGGCGGAGGCGGGGTTGCTGGACGGGCTCGACGCCACGACGCCTCCCTTCGGCTGGGAGGCGCTGGCGCGGCAGTTCCCGCGCGTGCGCGTGGTGCGGACGGAGCGGTTCGTGGACAATGGCAAGGTGGTCACCGCCGGCGGCGTGTCGGCGGGCATCGACGGCGCGCTGCACGTCGTGGAGAAGCTGCACGGGCGCGAGGCGGCCGAGTGGACCGCCCGCGAGTGGATGGAATACCGCGGCTACCCCGCGAAGCGCTGAACCGCGCGCGCCGCTCAGATGCGGCGCTCGACGATGGAGCCGTTGCGGTCCTTGAAGCGCAGGTTGCGCGTCTCCGGGTCGTAACCGTCGAGGGTGATGCCGAGCTGCGGGTTGACCATGTCGCCCGGCACGTAGGTGACGCCGTTGATGAAGACGCGCGTGGTCGAGCCGGCGCGCACGCCGCCGATGCTCAGGTTCTGCACCCAGGCGCGGAAGGCGGGGCTGGCCGGCGGGGCTGGCTCGGGTTCCGGCTCGGCCGGGATCTCGGGGATGGCCGGGCGCTGCTTGGCTGCCTCGGCCACCGGGGATGTGGCGGCCGGTTGCTGGGCGGCGGGCTCGGCGGCCGCCGGAGCGCCTTCCGTCGCCGCGATCTCATCCAAGGCATCCGCCTGCCGCTCGTTGTTCTTGGCCGCGACATCGCGGGCCTTGGCGACCGCCTGCCCCTGCGGGGTCTGCGGCGCCGGGGCGGCGGTTTGCGCGGGCGGGGTCGGAGCCTTGGCCGCAGGGCGCGGCGGCTCGGGCTCGGGCCCGCCGGTCATCATCTTGAAGGCGACGAACCCGCCGCCGCCGAGCACCAGCAGCGCGGCCACTCCGCCGATGAGCATGAGCTTTTTCTTCGATCCGCCGGGCGACGCCTGCTTCTTGAGCGGCGGGAACTTGACCCCCTTGGGCGGTGCGCCGGGCGGGCCGCCGGCCTTGGGGGCGGGAAACTTGCGCGCACCGGCGAGCGGAATCACCGGCGCGCCGCCATCTGCGGGTGGCGGCGGGGCGGCGGCGATGACCGGAGGCTCTCCGGCCGGAGGCGCGCCGGCGGCGGGCGCAGCCGCAGCCGGGGCGGCGGGTGCCGCCTGGGCTGGAGCGGGCGCCGCGGTGGCCGCCGCGGGGGCCGCCTTGGGCTTGAAACTGAATTTCGGCGCGGCCTCGGGCGGGGCCGCTGGAGTCTCGGCCGCAGGCTCGGGCGGCGGTGGCTCGGCGGGCGCCGGTTCCGGCTCGGGAGATGCCGGCGCTTCGGCCGCAGGCTCTTCGGCAGCGAGCGACAGCCGCGGTTTGGCGCGCGGCTGGGCCGGTTCGTCTGTTGCCGCCGGGGGCGCGGCGGGTTCCGCCGGCGGCGGAACCGGGTTCGCGGCAGAGTCGGCCGGTTGGATCGCGGCGGGATCCGCGGCCAGCTTGGGTTTGAGGCGCAGCTTGGGCACGTCGTTCTCGTCGCTCATACGCCATGTGGTCTAGCAATTTTAGCCGCCGGGCGGAAACAAAAAGATATTCACGGCCCGCACCATCTGACTTGAGGCCGGGAGCCGCCGCCTTTAGGAGAATCTCCGCCATGAAAGGCACGGGCGACAAATCCGGCGGAATCGGCTCCGCCGCGGTGAAAAAGGCCACCGGCCGGACCTGGCCGCAGTGGCTGGCGGTGCTCGACCGTGCCGGGGCCCGCCGGAAGCCGCACCACGAGGTCGCGGAGTGGTTGCACACCCGGCACCAGCTGCCCGGCTGGTGGGCGCAGATGATCACCGTCGGCTATGAACAGGCGCGCGGGCTGCGGGCGAAACACCAGAAGTCCGACGGTTTTGAGGTCAGCGTCAGCCGGACCATCGCCGCGCCCGTGGCCGACGCCTTCGAGGCGTGGCGGGACGGCGCCTGCCGTGAAAAGTGGCTGCCGCACATGCCGCTCACCGTCCGCAAGGCCACGCCGCACAAGTCCATCCGCATCACCTGGGGCGACGGCACGAACCTCAGCGTGAACTTCTGGCCGAAGGGTTCGCTCAAGTGCCAGGTCGTGCCCCAGCACGGCAAGTTGCCGGACGCCGCCGCGGCCGAAAAGATGAAGCACTACTGGACCGCCAAGCTCGACGCGCTGCAGAAGTTTCTCGAGAAGCCCTGAGCTTCCTGCGGCTTAGCCGCGCCGTCGCCGCGTTGGGAGATTGCGCCGGGCGAGGATCGGGGCGACCCTGGGCGAAAGCGGCGCCCCCACCATGCCTCTCTCCCCCGGACGCTCAACCCGCATCTTCCTCCTCGCCGTCGCGCTGGGGTGGTCGGGAGCGGTCGCCGCGCAGGAGGTGCAGCGCCACGGCCTTGTGTTCGAGCAGTGGGTGCGGGACACGTTCTTCGGCGGTTATGCGCCCGGCAGCTACACGCAGAAGTGGGACATCCCCGCCGCCGCCAACACCGCGCACGGCGGCGTGCCGGCGAATCCGAAGGCCATCAAGCACGGCACGCCAGTGGACCTCGGCGACGCGCTGCGGCAGTTCGACATCGACGAGCCGTTCATGCTCATCCTCGGCTTCTGGCGGCAGGAGGGTGACCGGAAACGCATCGTCAACATCGTGGCGCCCGTCATCACCCCCGAGCAATGGCGCCGGCTCTGGGGTCCGGTCACGCGCGCCGACCTCGAGCGGCTCGATGCCGTCATCAAGGACCGCTCGCTCGACTACCGCGAGGCGCGCCGCCGCGCGCAGGAGATGAAGAACGCGCCCCCCTTCAACCAAGCCGTCATCGTGCTCAACCCCAAGATCGACTCTAAGACGCAGCGTCGGCTCCAGTGCTCGCTGCGTTTCAGCGACGTCTTCAAGCACCTTGCGCCCGGCGCCGATTCGAGGCCGCAGGCGCAGCCGGCGCTCTTTGGCACGCCCTACCCCGGGCTGATCGACTCGAAGCCGCGGGAGTTCGCGCCCAAATAGGTTACGCCCCGATGCACGTTGTTGGACCCGGCGTGAAGAAGGTGCATATCCGCTGGAGGTTCAGTTCGCCCTGAGATGGCCGGCATTCTCCTTCCACCACTTCCGCCACTCCTCCGCCGTCAGGAAATTCCTTCCCGTCAACGCCTGCAAGGCTCTGCTTGCGGCGCCTGCAAGCTGTTCGTCCGAGTTCGGTCCCGGTGAGCGCGAAATCTGTAGCGCCGCGATCAATGGCCCCACCGCTCGCGGCTGTCTCATCCGGCCGAGCAAGTGGGCGGCCAGACGCCGGGTCTCCATCCGATCCGCCTTCAACAGGGCGATCAAGGGATCAAGCGCGTCCGGCTGGTTGATCTCGACCAGGCAGTCGCCGACCACCAAGGCCAGCTCGCCGTCGGTTGTTCCTGCCAGCTCAAGGAGGAGCGGCAGAGTGTCGTGAGGCCGGGTTGCGGCCAGGTGCTTCACCGCTTGCCGACGGATGGTCACCGGACCCGCCGCGCGAGCCATGCGCTCGATCTCCTGCACCCCCGCCGGCCCCTCGACCCGCTGCAGGATACCGAGAATTGCATCCGCCGACTCAGTGCGTTCCGCGCTCGGCAGCGCCAGCAGCGGCGCCACCACCGATCCGGGCAGCGGTGGTGGCGCTGACTGTTCCCACTCCGAAGCGGCACCCGAAAGAACCGCCAGCGCCTGCCGTCGCACGAATGGCACTGCATCGGTCAGGCAGGCAATCACGGCTTCGATCGACTGCGGGTCATGCTGGTCCGTCAGCACTTCGAGCGAATCATGACGCAGGAACGGCAGTTTGTCCTGACGGGCGATCTCGCGGATGGCCGGGAGGTAGTCGCGCACGCCCACCTCCACGACGGTTTGGAGCGCCTCGGCGCGAATGAGCGGATCCGCGTGGCCGAGTGCAGCCGTGAGGAACTCCCGGTTTCCCCGCGCCAGGTAGGCGGGCTGGATCCGGCTCGCGACAACGTGGTTGTCCCAGCGTTTGCGCTGGGCTTCCTCCAGCGCCTCGCGCGCCCGGCCGCGGACCATGGCATCGTCATCACTGGCGGCCTTGAGCAGTGGCTCGGTGGGCCCGTCGCCGCCGACACTTTGGATCGCGACTAGCGCCGCCGCCCGCACCAGCGCATCGGAATCGCTCAATGCGACATGAAGCGCTTCGCGCGCGGGAGAACCCTCCGACCAGCCCAGCAGCAGAACGGCGTTGGCGCGAAACTCGGCCGGACCCGGATCATTCAGCGCCGAGCGCAGCCGTTCTTTCTTTTCCGGCGCATCGATCTGCATCAACGCCCAGAGGATCGCATGCCGCCGATCCAGGGTGCTTTCGTAATCACTGAATTGCTGCTTCAACCACTCAACGCGGTGTTCCGGGGATTCGCGCTCCAAGGAAATCTCAAGCCATCCCCGCCGTCCAGGGCCATCTACATCAGACGGTGCCGGTGGAATCGTGCGCAGAGCGGCCAGCAGCGCGGGTAGCGCCTCCGGTGCGCCCAGTGCGCCCGCCCCCCACGCCGCCAGCCGGCTGATGTCTTCCGCCTTGTCTCCAAGCAGCCGGATGAACGCCGGAGCCGCGCTCGGATCACCCAGGGTAACGAGCGCGCGCAATGCGCCAGTCCTAATGGAGGGGTTGTTGTTTTCGAGTCCCGCGACCAGAATCGATGATCCCAGCACCCGTCCGAGCAGCCCGGATACTCCCTCGCAATACTCCGATAGAAGCTCCTGGAACGGCGCGTCACTCCACTCGACATAGCTTCGGTTGATCCTATCCTGCACCGGTTTCATAGCCTCGAATTCCTCCATCAGCAGCGTCGTATCGCCTTTCTCCAATGTGATCTTCCCGCTCAGCCTGGCACCGGTATAGTGAGAGCCCGCTGGTCCACCCGGAGTGATCGAGGCGTAATAGGCCCTCAATGGCTTTCCAATAACGTCCACCCTGAGAATAACGTCTCCCTCCTCACCCGCCGAGGCCGGCTTCCAACCAGCCAGTTTCACCACGTCCGTTGCCAGCGCAAGCAGTGGCAGGAATCCCTTGGCTTCGCCCACTGGCTTCGGGAGCGGCCGCATTCCTCCGTCTTCCTCGTCTTCGTCCCTCTGATAATCCTGCCGGATTTCGAGCTTCACCTTCCGGACCGCGCGCAATTCATGCCGGGTTGCCTCGTCGATGGGCTTGTCCTCTGCGCGCGCTTCCGGTGCTTCGGTGCTGAGCAGCAAGGCCAGCCCGCAGGCGACACCCAACGCTCGGTCTCGCAGGTTCATGGCGGTGCATTGCGACACCTATCAGAATCCCGTCCGGCATAAAGCGGCAAATGAGGAAGCTCCCCACACCCGCATCTTCACCTGGCTTGCTTCACTGCTAGGCTCGTGGAAGCATATGCTTATGAAGTCCGTGCCCGAACCGGCCAAGGGACCTTCTGCCTTTCTCCGAAGGGCTGTCAGGTGCGCTGCCAGTCTCAGGACCGGCTCGCATCGCTTTCTGCGTGCCACCGCACTGGGCGGCCAGTTGATTGTCGCCATCTCCCTTGTTTCACACTTTCAGTTGGTCATTCCCTATCTGCCGACCGTGGTGGGTGGATGCATCTTTTGCCCCGCCCGGGCGGTGACCTCCATCGCCTACCGCCGCGAAGGTGGCGGTGGAACCGTGATCCGCACGCCGGTGTGCTCCGAACACGTCCACGGCGCGCCTGCCCGCTACAATCCCCGACAGCAGAGCTTGGGCAACTTCTGGCTGCTGGCTCCGCTGTTCCTCTTTTACGGCTTCATCCTGCTGCTGCTGGCGTTCTACGGCTACGCGATGCTGGCCGGCTTGGAAGAGCCCGCCCCTTCGCCCATTGCATGGTGGCCGTCATGCGCGGTCCTGCTTGCCGGTGCCGCGATGACCGGCCTGGTGGCACTGCACGCCCGGCGGATGCTCCTGGTGACGCTCTTCGGCGAGGAGTTCGACGCAGCGCGCTGGATTTTCTGGCTGGCCCTGCCGATCACGAGCCTGGTGGTCCTGATCCTTTCGCCCGCGGCTGCCGCGGTCGAAGCCGCCGGCCGGAACCAACAGCCGGCCAGGCCAGTTTCCTGACGACCCACCCCGCCTCACACCGCCGCGACGGCCGGCTTCGGCTTGAACCCCAGCGCCTCCTTCAGCCACGCCCAGGCCCGGCACGGCATCTCGACCTCACGCTCCGCCAGTTCCGCCGCGGTCACGCACAGCCGCCGTGCGCCCGTCCTCGTCCGGCGCGTTGCTCGCGCCTCTGCCCTACAGGTTGTGCTCATGCGCCGTAGTTTACCATGCCAGACAAGAAACTGAGATGCGCCCCGGGGCATCCCCTGCCCGGCTTTCCCGTTGACGGCCAAGGAACCGGCTGGTAGCCACGGAATCCTGCTTTCACCCCTGCGACTATGCGAGCCCAGCGTCTAGTCCGAATCCTCGGTGTTGCAGCTGCGTATTGCATCGGATTTCTTCCGCCCGCTTCGGCGGTGGATGCGACCGTGGCCGACACCTCGGGCCAGAGCATCACGCTGCGGGATGTTTCCTTCGGGGACGGCAACCGCACCGAACCTTTCTTCAAACTGCATCTGCGGCGGCCCGGCAAGGAGTCGCGCAGCGAGGCCGTCGAATGGCTGCCGCTCGCCAACACGGGTCGCTCCGGACTTTCCGCGGACCAGGAAGCGGCCGTTTGCGCCGCCGTGATGGGCGCGAAGCCGAGCCCGCCCGCCGGGGAGCAGGGCTTGGTGGTGCGCATGCGGCTCTTCGGCTCGCGCAACCACGCCATCGCGAGCATCACGGCCACTGACCGCCGGACCGGTGAAATCATCCTGTGGGCCAACGGCTGGGGCTTCCTCCGTCCCGACGCACGCGACAAGGACCTCTTCGAGCTCGCGCGCCTGTGCGCCGTGCCGCTGGACTACTGAGCCGAATCCCTCACCTCATATCCCATGACAATCCAACCACTGATTCGCTGCGGAATAGCCGCCATCTGCCTGCTTTGCGTCTCCAGTCTGACCGCCGCCACCATCAAGCTGAAGTCCGGAACGGTGCACGAAGGAAGGATTACCGGACTCATCGTCCTCAAGGGCCAGAACAAGGAAAGCCAGTCCGAAAAGAACCCCGGCAAAACGACCTACACGGCCTCATATGCCGTGATCAACGGCTCGGACATCACCGCCATCGACGAGCAGGGTGTCCACCAGACGGGCGGCCGGGCGGTGGGCATGATGGTGGCCAGCCAGGACGGCGCACCGCTTGAGGATCTCGACACCGTCCACACCGGCATCAATCTGACGCCGGGGCCGTTCTCAATCGGCTACACCAAGGCCGGTGGCAGCGTAATCCGCGTGGGCGGCCGCTCTGGGCAGGCCGTGATCACCCGCGATCAGGTGCTCGGCGAATATCGAGAGAATCGCGAAAAGAAAGATGCCGAGATCCGGCCCGTGCTCGAAATCGAGACCGCCGTCGGAATCGTCAAGGTGCCCGTAGCGGAACTGGCGGAACTCAAACCGACGGAGTGAAACCGTCCCTTGCCTTCGCGGGGAGGTTGACGCTGCTGCTCGCCTTGGCGGGCGGCACCGGCCCGCTGCCCGCCGCCGAGATTGCCACCGGCCGGCTCCATCTCAAGCTGACTGGTGCGGCCGGGTTCGGCACCGGTGCGGAGATGCCGGTGAAAGACGCGGTGCTGTTCCTCGACTCGACCAACTTCGACGGGAAGAGCGGGTTCGTGCGCCTGCAAAAAGGCATGACCGTGGCCTATCTGGTGATCTCATCGCGGAAAATCAGCGGCGCCACCAAGGGCACTTTCGAAAAGAAAGCATTTCTCCAGACCAACCTGACCCCGCTGCCAGAGCTCCCTGAATTGGCCGCGCCGGACGACTACGTTGTGGTGATCGGGACCTTTGATTTCTACGACCCGCGCAAGCAGGCAACCTCCACCTTGCAGCAGGCGATGGCCGGCACCCCTATCACGAAACTAACCTCGATGGCACCGTGGGTGTCTTCCGTCTCCGTGCCATCGGTCGTCGTCGATTCCATTCACCTGCATCTATCGAACTGTAGTGCCAGAATCTCCGCCCAGCCGGAAAAAATCTATCACAATGGCTCTCAGTTTTTCATGCCGGACCGCACCGTCGTCGCGCTTGGACCGGAAATGCGCGCCCTGCATCTCCAGTGCCGGCAGCGAGAACCGCCCATCAATCCCGCGCCCATCGTTCTCCAGCGGCACGGCGCGGGCTGGATCGCGACGCTGGATCTCAAGTCCAAGGAGATCACGGTCCAGGGAACTGTCCCTGTCCGTCCCGTGCCGCCGGTCGAGCGCACGATCAACGAATATGCCGGCAAGAACTGACGTCCTTCACAAATTCCACTCCCGGCAAACGTCATGCACCTGCGCATCTGCACCCCATTCCTGATTCTCCTGATTGCCGCCCTCATCCGCCCCGCCGTTGCCGAGAACAATATCAAACCGCCGGTGCTGTGACCGCCGCCAGGCCGCCTTGCAGAGTATCACCCAACTCTAGTCAACCCCACGCGACCATGGCCATGCTCCGGATCCCGAAGCTTCTTCTCGCAGCACTGCTTTGTGCTGCCGTCGTTCACAGTGTCGCACAAACTCCCTCTGCCACTCTCAGTCCCGGTCAATTGTGGCTGGGGTCGAGCAAGGGACGCCGCTGGTCTATTTCAAACCGGCTGCCGGTCTGAATCTCGCCGTGTCATCTGTGACTTATGACGGGTTCGGTCGACCCGAGAGTTATACACTGGAGCTGGACTTCGGATCGGCGCCCAAACTGACGGTGCAGGTGCGCCGCACCTCGGAGGCCAAGACTAATCCTCCGAAGTTCATTGCCCGGGCCGGTGAACATACCTTGGGGGAACTCTCCGTCGGCAAAACGAAGGAGGAATTGGTGGCGCTGAATCCCGCCGATGCCGGCGGCGTGGTGCTGGCCGCCCCGGGGAAGTTGGAGTTGAACGTGACCACCGAACTGGCCTGCGACGGTTTCGGCCGGCAGCAGGTGGCTGCCCAGACCTTCGTTCATGCCGGGGCAAAATGGAAGGTGACCTTTTCCGACTACAAGCGCGACGGCTTCGGCCGGCTGACCGGCTACCGCGCTCAGTTCACCCAATTGCCCGTTGAATCACCATGAAACCAATCCGCTCGTTGTTGTTCGCTTTCGCAGTGACCTGTGTGGCCACTGCCCAATCTCCCCTGCCGACGGCGAACAAATACATCGACGGCACCGTCACCCTGATCGGCTTCGACTCCGCGGACAAGGAGCGGGTCGTGAAAATCGCCTGGGAGGATCTCAGGAACGCGAAACCGATCCCGGGTGGGCCGAAGGCGTTCCGCGAGGAGATCGATCTCTCCGGCTTTTCCGACTCGAGCCAGCGGAGCCTGATCGCCGCCGTGAACAAACACGGTTACTTCGCCGCCGGCCTGTCCGCGAAGCACACCTGGCATAAGCAGACGTATGACGTGTTCGAAATCGCAAACAATGCCCACACCCTCGTCGGCACGGCGAGCCCCGTGCAGGTCTCGATCGATTAACCCCGGCGCCAATCACGGGCTGGTTCAACCCGGCAGTCGCAACCACCCAGACCCGCCATGTTCTTCAGCCACCTGCTGCCTCCAAACCCGGAGCGGATCGACGCCTGGAAAGATCGGGGGCTCGTTGCGCCCATATTGAAGGCAACGAGACACAAGGATCCAGCAATCCGGCGCCGCGCTGTTCATGCCCTTGGACGAATGGCCGCAGGGAACTCGCTTCCGGAGGAGCGACTGCGGGAAATTCACCGACGCCTGCTCGATATGGCGCGGTCTCTGGAGTTCACCGACCACGATCTTCTCTTTGAATGTGTCTATGCTCTCCACGACTTCGGCGGCCATGAAGTCCGGGATTTCTTCCATCATCTGTTCGAGCACGCTGCCACCGGCCGGCCCGACGACTCGGACAGCATGTTGCAGTGGGCGCTGATCGGGCTGTGTGCGGTGTCCGGCGACACCGAGTCCTGCCGGCTGCTGCTTCGCCTGATCGGCGAAGGGCGGCTCGCTCCGTATCAGGTGGCGGAATTTCGCGAGCGCGGCGGACCCATGCTGCAGCGGGCGCTGAACCTGGGTGGCGCCGATTCCGATGTGCTGCGCCTCTGTTGTGAGCTTGCCGCCCAAGACACGACCCCGGGCCATGCAGTCCGGCAACTTTTGGGAGAGGCCGTCGGATCGAGCGACGAACCCCACGCCCGGGAAACCGTCCGGAGTTGGCTCCAATCGAACCACCCGGCCGTCTGCGCCTTCGCCACCGGTTTCCTTGGCGAAGATGAACAGCTGCCCGCGGGCGAGCGGAGGTTGATGGAGCTGCTCCGTGCCGTCGCCAACGGAAAGGAGCACGCCCCCACCTTGTCGGAATACACCGGAAAGATCGGCCGCATTTCGCTGCCGGTGCTCAAACGCTGCCTGGCCGAAGATCGGGACGGCCCCCTCGGTCGGGCCGCCATCATCGCCGCGCACGGCCTGCCGCCCAACCTCGCCTTGGGGCTGGCCGACACGGCCCTGCAAAGCGAATGGGCGGCTGTGCGTCACTACGCCGCGGAATACCTCTTGCTGCCGAAAGTCTCCCCCATGTCATGGCAAGCGCGTGAACTGGCCAAGCGACGCTTGACCGCCGAGACAGATTCCGGCGTGCGCGCGCTGCTGGAGGAAGCCGCCCGGTAGTATTATTGCATCACCACACCTACGGCTCGTTTCCTTTACCGCCGCATTCAGCCCACCTCTCCTTTATTCCCATGTCCACGCTCATCGTCGCCGCCAGCGCCATGGACCAGGTCATCCCGCTGGCGTTTTTCCTTCTCGCCGGGGCCCTGCTCACGTTTTTCTTCATGTGGCTCGGCCGTGTGAACACCCGGCTGTGGTATTGGTGGAAATACCAGCGCTCGCACGGGCTGTCCGCAGAACTGCTGGACCGCGAGGTTTGCATCCCCGACTGGGTGGCGGTCGGCTTCTGGCCGCTCGGCGCCCTGCTGCTCGCCACCTCAGGCTGCGCCCTCATCGCGGGTATCACGCTCACCACCCTGCTCCCCAATGCCAAGGGCATGCTTTTTGGCGTCGTCAACGCCCTGCTGCTTTTGCTGGTCCTGCCCGGTGTGCTCTACGTCTTCGTGATCGTGATCAAGTTTTTCTTCAACATGCTGGTCCACGGCGCGGCGATGCGCGACGACGCCGAGACGAAGAAGGCCGCAGAGACGGAACGCGCCCGGCGGATCACCAACCCGAAGGCCGCCCTCGAGCGGGAGCCGGAGAAAGCCCCCTTGTGCCACCATCGCCACCTCTGGCTGGCCGGCTTGGGCGAGGAGCCCGCAGACCACAGCCTGCTCGTGTTGCGTCACGACGGCGCTGGTCAACCGCTCTGGCAAGAGGCTTACTCCCTCCTGCTCGCCGCCAACCCGGACAAGCCGCGTCTCGCCGAAGCGCAAACACAGGCGGGGCGGCGCGGATTGAAATAGCGGATGAATCTACCACCGGCCTTGCCGGCTCGTTTGTCCAGACACCAGGATCCCCATCGAACACTCTTCCGTGAAACCAAACCCTGGCTGCCACTCCGCGATGGGCACGGAGCCGAGAGACTCTTTCACTCGCGCCCGCAGATGAGTTTCTTCGAACTGCTTTTAGGTCCGCCGGATATCCCCAAACTTGCCGCGAAAGCCGCATCCACCGGAGACTTTTCGAAGCTGGGCGCGGCCGCGATTCATCCAAACCCGGAAACCCGCTTACAAGCCGTCTCTGCTTTGGCGACACTGGCGGGTAAGGAAGTCGGAAAGGAAAGTGGGGCCCGCTTGGCGGCGTTGCTCATACCATGTCTCAAGGATTCCGTGCCCTCGGTGCGCGTCGCGGCCGTGCAGGGATTGGCACATTTGCATGGCATGGCGCCGACCCACGCCCCCTTGCGCACCGCCCTCCGCGATCCGGATCCCGGAGTCCGGGAGGCGGCGGTGCGGGCGTGGAAAGGCATGCGACATGAAGCTGCCGTGGCCGGTTGGGAGCGCGAAACCGTTCTTGCCCTGGGATGGCTGGTCCAGGATTCTACTGAAATTGTGCGCGCGGCCGCTCAGGAACTTTGGGCCGGATTGCCGGACCACGGGGCGGGGCTGTTCAAGGACGTCAGTGATCCGGCCATGCTCAAGCTCCAAGCCATGCTGCGCAAACACGGCTTACTCCCTCCGGCTGCGCCACCCTCTGCCGAAGAACAGCGCGCCCAAGAGGAAGAGCGACGCCGGAGATACCAAGCCGGCTTGCGAGAGCGTCAGACGAAAGAACCGAGCAAATCATCAGCTTGGGATACTCCCTTGCTTCCATTGGAAGGGAACGAGTCGCTCGCGGAGCTGGTCGAGCGGCTGGCCGTTTACTACCGGCGTCGGCCCGGTGGATTCATCCCTGGTGTGCGCTGGCCGGAGATTGACGACATTCACCGGATCGGCTCGATCCTCGACCAGCGCGGTGGCATGGAGTTGATGCGACAGGCCCACGCTGATTTTGTCGCAAGCTGCAACCTGCCCGGAGCCGCACGCAACCTCGAGATCCTGTGGCACGGGATCGGCCGCTGGCAGGGCTGAGCGGACACCTTTCCCTTCAGCCGGCAACTATAGACGGCTTCATGAGACCGAAGCCCAGCGCCTCCTTCAGCCAGCTCCGCGCCTGCTGCAACCTACTTGGCCGCCGTCTTTCCGGGCTGGGCCTTGAACGGGACGATTTCTGACAAGGGCAACTCGACTGTCCCCTTGTCGGTGTTGATTTCCAATCGTTGAAGCAACTTCGCGCCCTCCGGACTCGTGCGATATTCGCCCAGCAGCGGGAGACCCGTCGCACCTTCGGGCCGCAGGAAATTGGTGCTGATTGCGGCGCCCTCGTTCGCACTGCTGTAGGAGAACATCGCCGTGAAGTTTCCCCCGTCCATTTCCGTCACTGTTTTTGCCACCGCCATGACATCAATCGGTTTCTTCTGCCCGATGTTGGCGTAGCGAATCGAGGTATCGGGATGATAGTGAACCCCGTTTTCATCAATGGCGGCTATGGCCGTGCCCGGGACAAAATAATACAGGGCGCCATGCCCGCCTCCCTCGACCGGCGCGGCGTGGCCTTGGATCAACGTCCCCTTTATCGCACCTGTCACAACCGTGCCATCCTTCTTTCGTATGTTCGCTGGCTTGATCCCTTCGTCGGCACCGAGGCCGGTCCCGATGAGAACCGCGCCCATCATCAACCAATGGAAACAAGTCCGCATGGCTTCCCTTTTTCGCAATGTATACTCCGGCCCGGACCCGCAGCCAGCCCAAATGCTGTCCGAAGAGGAAGGATCAGGCCGCGCCCAAGGCAGCGGGTCTGGGCTTGAAGCCGATCGCCTCCTTCAGCCACGACCACGCCCGGCGCAACCCGACCTCGCAGGTGCCCGGGATGTGGTAGGTGCGCGCCAGAAGCTCCTCGTGCCCGAGGTAGCGCGGCGGCAGCAGGAGCAACGTGCGCGCGCGGTCGGCCGCCTCGTCATGCCCGAGCACCTCGGAATAGAACACGCCGCGCCCGACCACGAGGCCCGCGCGCGGCACCTCGACCTCGCGCTCCGCCAGCACGAGCCACGGGCGGTATTTGAAGACCAGCTTCTCGTCCCCGCCCGAGCAGAGCCGCCCGTAGGTGCGCAAGGGCGCCCCGGCGAGCTTGCGCCCGAGGAACATCCGGTTGCCGTCCGCCAGCACGCCGAACCGCCGGCGGCGGAACGTGAAGGTGTCCCAGCAGAAGACCCACCCGAACACCATGAGCCGGAACGCCCAGCCCGCGACCAGCCACGCGATGAGGATGATGACGACCGACAGCGTCGCGCCCACCACCGGGTCGATCCACGCCGTAGCGGTGACGAGCCCGAGCAACGCGGTGCGCGCGGCCTTGAGCGCGGCATCCACCCCGCCCCACGGGCTGAGCAGGATGAGCACGTTGATGGCGTGCGAGGCCAGCCACACCACGCCGAACACCGCAATGGACAGCGGCACCATCGCCGCGGCCAGCAACCACGAGAAATCGAACGCCGCCACCGGCAGCATCGCCAGCCCGGTGCCGGTCATCTCGACGGGTGGCAGCCCGGACGACTCGGCCATGAACTTCGAGGCCAGCAGCACGAGCGACGGGATGACCGCGCCGGCGGCGACCAGGCCGCTGACCTTGTTCTCGACCGTCTCGGCCACGTCGAGCGGCTTCTTCCAGCCGGGCGGCAGCGTGGCGCCCGCGGCGTCCTTCACCGCCACGGCGGTCACCAGCAGCAGTCCGCAAAGGAAAAACTCGGGCCGGGCGAACCAGGGCAGCGTGTCGCGCTTCTCCGCCGGGGTTTTCCACCACTGCCACGCGCCGACCGCGCTCACCCCCAGCAATGGCGAGATGGCGATGCCCGTGATCTGCGTCACCAGCGCGGCCATCTCTACGCCCGGGGTCTTGCCACTTTTCGCCGCCGGCTTCGCCGAAGTCGCCGCCAGCAGCGGCAGGCCCACGAGCAAGAGGCACAGCAGGAGAACGACGAGCGGGGCGGTGCGTTTCATGGCTTCAGACTACGCGGCCCGATGGATTTGAAAAGCCTCCAAACATCCGGTTAAACTTTGCCAAGCCGGCGCGCCGGCGCTCTGCTGCCGCCATGCCGCTCACGAAGGCCGAGATCTCCCGCCTGCGCTCGCTGCAGGACAAGAAGCACCGCGAGGCGGCCGGGCTGTTCGTCGTCGAGGGCGAGAAGGTCGTCGGCGAGCTGCTCGCGGCGAAATTCCCCTTCGTGGAAATCTACGCGACTGCAGATTGGAGCAATGGAGGCGGGGTGCCCCCACCCCGCACCGTCTCCCCCGCCGAGATGGCGAAGATCAGCCACTATCCCACCCCGTCATCCGTTCTCGCCGTCGGCAAGATCGAGCGCCGTCCGCTCGCGCCCGGCGCGCTCGACCGCGGCCTGACGCTCGCGCTCGACGGCATCCAGGACCCCGGCAACGTCGGCACCGTCCTGCGCATCGCGGACTGGTTCGCATTCGACCGCGTGCTGCTGTCGCCCGATTGCGCCGATCTGTTTTCGCAGAAGGTCATCAACGCCAGCATGGGCTCGTTCGCGCGCGTGGCCGTGCATACCGTGCCGTTGCCGGAAGCGCTGGCCGGCGTGAACGCGCCCGTGCTCGGCTGCGACCTCATCGGCGAGGATATCCACGCGATGCCGCCGGTCGCCGATGCCGTCATCGTCATCGGCAGCGAGGGTCGCGGCCTCTCCAGGGCCGTGGCGGGGCTGGTCACGCGCCGCATCACCATCCCGCGCCGCGGGGGCGCCGAGTCGCTCAACGCCGCCGTCGCCGCCGCCATCGTGTGCGACAATCTCCGGCGGACCACCCCTTGATCATTTTCATGCTCTCCCGTTCAGCCCTTTTCCCTGTCCTCGCCGGGTGCCTGCTGGCCCGCCTTACCGGCCACGCTGACCACGACCACCCGCCCGTGCCGTATCCCGCCGCCGCCGCCCACGCTCCCCGCCCGCTGCCCGACCGCGTCGTCCTCACCTGGTCCGGCGATCCGGCCACGACGCAGGACGTGACCTGGCGCACGGACACGAGCATCCGGCAGGCCGTGGCGGAACTCACCGTCGCCCAGGAGTCAGGACAAGACCTCAGAGGTGCCACCGTCCCGGCGCGCACGGAGCCGTTCAGGTCGGACCTCGGTGAGGCGCACTTTCACACCGCCGCGTTCACCGGCCTCGCGCCGGACACCCTCCACGCCTACCGCGTGGGCGACGGCGTGAACTGGAGCGAATGGTTCCACTTCCGCACCGCCAGCCGCGAGCCGCGGAGATTCACCTTCGTCTATTTCGGCGACGCGCAGAACGACCTCAAGACGCACTGGTCGCGGATCTTCCGTGAAGCGTTCCGCGATGCGCCCCGGGCCGCGTTCATGCTTCACGCCGGCGACCTCGTCAACCACGGCAACCGCGACGCCGAGTGGGGCGAATGGTTCGGCGCGCCCGCGTGGGTCAACGGCACCATCCCGGTCGTGCCGACCCCGGGCAATCATGAGTATCGTCGGGTGGACGAGTCCGTCGAAAACTCGCCCCGCGCGCTCAGCCGGCATTGGCGGCCGCAGTTCTCCCTGCCGTTGAACGGCCCGCCCGGACTCGAGGAGACCTGCTACCATTTCGATTACCAGGGCGTCCGGTTCATCTCGCTCAACTCGAACGAGCGTCAGCCCGAGCAGGTCCCCTGGCTCCGCGCGGTGCTGAAGGACAACCCGCACCGCTGGACCATCCTGACCTTCCACCACCCGATCTTCTCGCCGGCCCGCAACCGCGACAATCCGAAGTTGCGCGAAACCTGGAAGCCGGTGTTCGACGAGTTCAAAGTGGACCTCGTGCTCACCGGCCACGACCACACCTACGCGCGCAGCGGCGCCGTCGGCACGCAGAACCAGCCCGCGGGCTACCAGCAGGTTTACGACCCCGCGATCGGCACCGTGTATGTCGTCTCCGTCAGCGGCCCCAAGATGTATGGCCTCACCAGCGACCGCTGGGCCGTCCGCACCGCCGAGGACACGCAGCTCTATCAGCTCATCACCGTGGACGGCGACACCCTCGCCTACGAGGCCCGCACCGCCACCGGCCGGCTCTACGATGCCTTCACGCTGAAGAAACGCGTCGGCCAGCCGAACGAGCTGATCGAGTCCACCGTGCCGCTGCCCGCCGAGCGCCGCCGGCCGGCTCCACCCGGAGCCGGATAAACCGGTCCGCTCCGCGCTTGCCGTGTCCGCCCGGCTGCGCTCTGCTGTCGTCAATTAACATGCCTCTTGAGCCAATACTGCATGAGGTTGTTTCCCGTTTAAGGCAGGGACGGTTTCCGAACGAGCAATCTATCTCCCAAGGGATTGTTTTACGCGTCCTGCGGGAGCTGGGGTGGGACACTTGGGACACGAATATCGTTTGGCCCGAATACCAAACCGGCGAAGGCCGTGTTGATTTCGCCCCATGCCATCCTGCGGCCAAGCCGGCAGTTTTCATCGAGGTGAAAGAACCGGGCAAAGCCGAGGACGCAGTTCGCCAGGCGTTGGAGTATGCGTTCCATACGGGCGTTCCATTTATCGTGCTCACGGATGGCAGGACATGGAGCTTCTATCTACCCGCTGAGCAAGGGAGCTATGAAGACCGTCGGGTATACAAACTCGACTTGTTCGAGCGCCCTGCCGCAGAAGCAGGTGAAACCTTGGTTCGCTACCTGGCGCGCAGCAAGGTAGAGTCAGGTGAAGCACTCGATACGGCGCGGAAGGAATACCGCAGTCGCAATCGAAAATCCCAAGCCCGATCTGCCATCCCGGATGCTTGGAGGGAATTGGTCGAGAAAGGAGATGAACTACTTGTGGATTTATTGGCTAGCGCGGTCGAATCCAAGACAGGCGTGCGCCCTGACGATAATGATGTGGCTGAGTTTCTCGCCAGCTTGGGTCAGGCCTCAGTCGCAGGAATCTCAACCGAAAAGCCTCGCTCTGTGTCGACCCCAGTGCCTTCCGGGCGCAGTAGCGCACAATCAACTGATGGAGGCATTCGCCGCGGCCACCTGATTCTTCTCGGGAAATCACAATCATATGCGAATGCCAAAGATGCCATGGTGTTCATTTGGGGTGAACTGGCCAAAAAGGATTCATCCTTTCTCGAACGGTGCTCCCAGCATCCTGATGCCCAGGGTCGAAAACGTCGGTATATCGCGCGGACTGCCGAAGAACTCTACCCAGATCGTCCCGATCTGCGCGACCATCAAGAGACGCTTCCGGGAGGCTGGCTTGTGGCAACAAATCTGAACAATGTTTTGAAGAAGACGATTCTTCGCCTTGCCGCGGAAGTCGCGGGCCTGACTTTTGGGAAGGACATCGTTGTTGATTTTTAAGCAGGCTTATCATGGCGCACTTCCAAATCCACGCCACCGACGCCGTTATCGACCGGCTCGTCTATGCGCTCTACGGGCTGACCGGCGACGAGATCAAGCTCGTCGAATCCGCCACCGCCCCGGCCGGTGATTAGGCAGGCCTCCGCCGGCTTCCTCCTGAAGGCTTGCCACCGCCGGCAAGACCGGCTTCTCTTCCGGCGACGGGCCACGTCACCCCTGCGCATGCGCAAGAAAAGGACCACGTCCAAGAAACACCGCCCCGTCAAGAAGACCGTCGCGAAAAAATCCCGGCACCCACGGCCTCGCACGCCTTCTCTCCAGGTCCCTCTTCTCAAGGGAGACACGGACCATCCGTATATTGGCGCCCGTCTCTTCCTCAGTGATATCGTGGATTTCTCGAGCTTGGAGCACCACGAGCAAGTCGAGGCGGGCCTGCATCTGTGGGCGTTTCTCCAGACGAAATGGGGACAGCGGTTCACCGAGACCAACGGCTACAGGAACGGCACGGGCGATGGCCTGCTGCTCGCCTGCAACAGCCATCTCCTTTCTCCCTGGGATTTCGTGCAAATGGCCCGGGCTTTCATCGAGCACATGGCAAATCACAATCCGCCTTACAAAGTCCGGGTGGGGCTTCACGTCGGCACCTTCACGCCGTTGCCGGGCGCCGGGCCCGACCGCAATCATATCGTCGGCACCGGGGTCAATGAAGTGGCCCGGGTCTGCCCGCTGGGCGATGAAGGTGACATCGTCCTGTCGGAGCAGTTCGTGCAGATGTGGAAGGACGCCGGCCACGGCGACATCGCGCGCTGCGTATCCCCCGTCCTGAACGAACCAGCCGTCGAGGTTTTCATCAAACGCGGCAAGACCATCGGCGTCCGATTTTGCCGCCTGCCGGGCGCGGTCTCCGCGGGCTGGCCGGACAAGGTCAAGGGCTACCTGCGGGTGGATGAATTGCTGAAGCATTATTTGCAACAGATCGAGGAAATGCTGGCCACCACACTGGGGCTGCGCGCCGACGGCGAAAAAATCGCCCCACGGGACATCGATGTGCGCGTGTCCGTTTTCAGCCTCGAACGAACCAAGGAGGGCGCGTCGCTCCGCTCCACGCCCTACCGTTACGACCATGTATTGCGATTCGATGGCCCGCTCGGGCGAACCGCCTATCCAGTGGAAATGAACCTCCAAGGCCGGGACGAGGGGAAGGGCCCGGTGGGCCGTGCCTACGACGGCCGATGTCACCTGTTTCACAGGTTCCCCGCAGCGGACGACAACAATCTCGAGGAGTATTGCGCCGCGGTAAAGGAACGGACGGGGCTCGATCCGGCCATCGCCTCCCGCTTCCGGCGCAAGGCCCGGGCCTTCATGGCCGTGCCATTCACTTTCACCGGCGGCCCCCGGCCTGACGGCATACTCTGCGTAGATTGCATGCACCCGCTCGACCATATCGAGGAGTCGGAACTGAAACTGATAGCGGAACAGGTCGGGGCAGAATACGAACTGACACTCGCGCTGCTATGGCGACTTCGTGGCCAGCTCTGATATTCACCCCGATTTGACCCCCCGATTCTTGCTCGCCACCACCCCCCGCCTAGCATACCCCCGTTCATCCCATCCACACCATGTCCGAAGATACATCGCGTAATCCGCCGACCGAACAGCCAGCCGGTCAGACGCCGAGCGCGCCGCCTACACCAAGGACCCAAGCCTTGGGGCGGAAGATCGCCGAAGCTCGCGCCCTTCCTCCACACAAGACCAAGCTCAAATACGCCGGGCCGATGCCAGGTAGTCCGATTTTTCACCAGACCGCACAAGGCCATTGAGCCGCTGGGAGTCGCTCACTTCAGCTCCAGTCCGACCGGGCAGTGGTCGCTGCCCATGACGTGCGGTTCGATCCACGCGCGCTTCAGCCGCCGGTCGAGGATCTGCGAGGTGACGAAGTAATCAACGCGCCACCCGATGTTCCGCGCCCGGCAGTTCATCATCTGGCTCCACCAGGTGTAGTGCCCGGGTCCCTTCTCGAAGGCGCGGAAGGTGTCGGTGAACCCCTTCCCGAGCAGCGCGGTGAAGTTGGTGCGCTCCTCGTCGGTGAAGCCGGCGTTGCGGCGGTTGGTCTTCGGGTTGGTCAGGTCGATCTCGGTGTGCGCGACGTTCAGGTCGCCGCAGAAGACGACGGGCTTCTTTTTCTCGAGCTTCCGGAGGTATTTCAAAAAAGCCGGGTCCCACTCCTCCGTGCGGTATTTCAGCCGGGTGAGCCCGCGCTGGGAGTTCGGCTGGTAGACGTTGAGCAGGTGGAAGTCGGCGAATTCCGCCGTGATGACGCGTCCCTCCTGGTCGTGCTCCTCGGCGCCGATGCCGTCGGTCACCTTCAGCGGCGCCTCGCGGGTGAAGACGACCGTGCCGGAGTAACCCTTCTTCACCGCGGAGTTCCAGTGCGCGGTGTAGCCCTTGGGCCAGGTGACATGCTGCACGTCGCCGGGATGCGCCTTGGTCTCCTGCAGGCAGATGACGTCGGCCTTCGACGCGGCCATCCAGTCGAGCAGGCCCTTCTTCAGCGCCGCGCGCACGCCGTTCACATTCCACGAGAGCATTTTCATCGTCCGGGAGCGTCGCCGGAAATGCGCGGGCCGCAATTATCTTTTCATCTGTAGCGCGCGGTGACCGAGTCCTGTCATCGCGAGGCCCGCACTGCGGGCCGTGGCGATCCAGCTGGATTGCTTCGTCGCTGCGCTCCTCGCAATGACAGTCCAAATCTTAGAGGCGCCGGTCTTGCCGTTGGTCCGTGGTTTCCGAACGTGTCCAGCCTGCCCGCCAAAGCTTTGGCGACGTCCGGAGGCCGCGTTCCACCGCAAATTAAAGGGGCCGCCCCCGCGCGCGAACGCAGGAGCGGCCCCCGTTGGTTTCTGACTTATCTGGACACGAAGCGCTTCGAGGACGCGAAGGCATCCACGATGCGCACCGGCAGAACCACCTTGGCCGGAACAACCTTCCCGTCCCGGCGCAGCGGAGTGAATTTCCACTGCGCGACGGCACGGGTCAGCTCTTCCACCAAGGCGGCGGCGGCGGGCGTCCGGGCGGTGATGCCGCCCGGCCTGCCCGTCGCGTCCACGGTGAACTCGAGTTCCACGGTGGAACCGGCGTGTTCCGGGCCGACGATGGGCTTGACGACCGTCGCGGGCACCGGCTGGCCGGTTTTCCCCTTGTAGGACTCGATATAGGCCTGTTCCGGCGTCAGCGCCGCGGAAGCGGCGATGGGCGCAAGGATCAGGCCGAGGCTGAGGACCAGTTTGGTTTGGGCTTTCATGGTTCATGTCTCCGCCGCAAGGCGGAGTTTCGTTGTCTGTTTGGTTTGAAACGGCGTGCCGCGGTCGCCCGCCTCACGCCGGCCTCACCCGCGGCCGTCCGCTTGCGCGAACGGCCGCGGATGAAAGTCGGGTTTTGGGGCGGCCCCAAAACCGGCCTGCCCGGTCCCAGCCTCAATTGATGGATGACTCGCAAAGAACCGCCTCCCCGTCGCCGAGGAAGCACCGCCATAATAGCAAACGACGTGCCGTTGCTGCGTGACATATTGGTGAAGACAAGCGGGCAAGAGCCTGAATCCGGCTGTTTTCGCGCAGAATCGGGCGGTTGGGGGAGGATTTCTGTCGCGGCATGTGACAAAACCCGAGATTGCCAGCCCGCGGGGCGAACCAGAACCTCGCCAATCCGTGCCTGCCTCCGTCTTCCAGCACCTGCCACTCGGCCAGCCCATCCCCGGCAGCCCGCACTCCGTCTCGTGCAGCCTGCCGACCATGCGCGATGTCCGCGGCTACGAGGAGAAGGATCCGGCCACCGTCCGGGCGCTGGCCACGGGCTACCCGCGGTTCGTGGTGCATCCGTTCGCCCGCCGGCTGGCGGAACACTTCGCCGCCACCGGGCCCGGACTGAAGGGCCGCACGCTCTGGCTGGCCTCGTCGGAAAAGATGGCTCGCTCGCTCGCGGCGCACCTTGGCACGGAGGCACAGGTCTTCCGCCGCGACGGACTGCACGGCGCGTCCCATCCCGGATCGCCCGACACCTGGCTGCGCGCCAAGGTCTTCCTCCAGAACCTCGGCGGGTTCATCTCGTCGCGCGAAGCCGAGGACCATCTCGTCCGCCCCGGACTGCTCGCCGCGCCGCACAAAGAAGAACTCTTTGCTGGTGACGCTCCCGCCGAGATCCGCCGTCATCTCCGCACCGCCCTGCCCGGCGCGGCCGACGCCGATCTCATCCTCGCCAACTGTGGCATGAACGCCATCCACGCGGCGTTCCGGGCGGTGAATGAAATCCAGGCCCCGCGCGGCCGCACTGTCTGGCTGCAGCTCGGCTGGCTCTACCTCGATACCATCGCCATCCTGAAGAAGTTCACCGCCGCGCCGTCCGACTACGTCTATGTGCGTGACGTGCTCGATTTCGCCGCGCTCGATCGGATCTTTGCCGCGCACGGCGCGCGCATCGCCGGGGTCGTCGCCGAGGTGCCGACCAACCCGCTCATCCAGACCCCCGATCTCCCGGCGCTGGCCGCACTCTGCCGGAAGCACGGCGCGCACCTGCTGGTCGACCCCTCCATCTCGTCGGTCTTCAACCTCGATGTGCTGCAACACTCTGATGTCCTCGTCACGAGCCTGACCAAATATACCGCCAGCGAGGGCGATCTCACTGCCGGCCTCTGCGCGGTGAATCCCGCCGCGCCCGACGCCGCGGAACTGCGCGCGCGCATCGCCGCGCACGTCGAGCCGCTCTATGCTCGCGACGCCGCCCGGCTCGCCTCGCAGATCGGCCGGACGCCGGCGGTGTTGAAGCAGATCCACGCCGGCACGGCGCAGGTGGTGGCGTTCCTCGAAAAACACCCGGCGGTGCAGGATGTCTTCTGGGCGCTCTCCGCGGACAACCGCGAAAACTACCTGCGGCTCGCCCGCGCCCCCGACGCCACCGGCGGCATGATCACCTTCACCCTGCGCGAGGCGGGCTCGCTCGCGCGCTTCTACGACCGGCTGCGGCTGCCCAAGGGCCCGAGCTTCGGCATGAACACGACGCTCATCTGCCCCTTCATGTATCTCGCGCACTACGACCTCGTCACCACGCCCGCCGGCCTGGCCGAGCTCGCCGCGAGCCGGCTCGACCCCGACCTGCTGCGGCTGTGTGTCGGCACCGAGCCGGCGGACGACCTCATCGCGACCCTGGCCGAGGCGCTGGACTGAGGTCGGACCGCGCCTGTCCGCCCCCAAGACGCGACCCGGGTGTTTGTAATATAATACGTTACAAACCCACCGGGAGGATCCGCCCGGTTTGTAATACATTATATTACAAACGCACCGCTGCCGTGAGGCGGTGAAACCGCCACGCGAGCAGCCCGGCGGCACAGGCGAGGCCGCCGGCCAGACCGGCCCAGACCCCGACGGGGCCGAGCGGCGATTTGAACGCCAGCAGGTAGCCGCCCGGCAGCGCGATGAGCCAGTAGGCGATGAAGGTGAGGATGGTCGGCACCTTCACGTCGGCCAGCCCGCGCAGGGCCCCGGCTCCGATCACCTGGCCGCCGTCGAACAACTGGAACAAAGCCGCCACCGCCAGCAGCCGGGCCGCGAGATCCACCACCTCGGCCTCCGGCGTGAAGCCGGAAGCGATGGCCCGCCCGGCGAGGATGAACAGCAGCGCGGAGGCGGAGGTCACGGCCACGCCGGCCGCGAGCGAGCCGAAACCGATGGCGCGCAGCGCCTCGCGCCGGCCCTCGCCCACGGCGCGGCCGACCCGGATGCTCGTCGCCAGCGCCAGCCCGAGCGGGAACATGAAGGTGAACGACGCGCAACTGATCGCCACCTGGTGCGCCGCCAGCGCCACCGTGCCGAGCCAGCCCATCATCAACGCCGCCGAGACGAACGCCCCCGCCTCGAACAACAGCTGGCCCGCCGCGGGCACGCCGATGCCCGCCATCTCGCGGAGCCGCGGCCACGAAAGCGTCCCGCGCCAGCGCCCGGGCCATTCGCAGCGCACGTCCGGCTTCCGCCCCAGCCACCACCACAGCACGGCGGCCGATATGCTCCGCGAGATGAGCGTCGCCCAGCCCGCGCCCTCGAGCCCGAGCGCCGGGCAGCCCCAGTGCCCGTAGATCAGCAGCCAGTTGAGGAACACGTTCAGCGCCACGCCGCCGAGCAGGATGCCCATCGGCGCCCAGGGGTGCCCCACCGACTCGCTGAACTGCCGCAGCACCTGGAACACCATCGTCGGCACCAGCGACACCGCCATGAGGAGATAATACGGGTTCACCGCGGCCACGACCTCCGCCGGCTGGCCGAACCGGTCGAGCCACGGCGTGAGCGCGCCCATGGCCAGCGCCCCGAGCGCGCCGACCCCCAGCGCCACCGCCATGCCGTGCCGCAGATATTCGCCGCATTCGCGCCGCCGGCCGGCCCCGTGCGCCCGCGCCACCAGCACCGAGACCGACATCAGCAGCCCGATGCCGATGATGAAGCCGATCACCCACAGGCCGTGCGCGAAGGCCGACGCCGCCAGCGGCACCTTCCCCACCCGCCCGATCATCACGCTGTCCGTGATGCCCATGAGCATCTGGCTGACCTGCCCGATGACGATCGGGAAGGCCAGCGCCAGCGTCGGCCGGAGTTCTTTCAGGAGCGGGGACACGACGCGATCAGGACACCATGAATCCCGGATAATTCACGGCAATTCTCCCGCGCCTTCCGGCCCGCCCGCGCCCAGACCGGCACCGCCCCGGGCAAACGAAGCCGTGACATCCCCGGCGGCGCGCCTAGCCTTGTTGCATGCCCGATGCGACCGCCACCCTCGAAGGTTTCCTCGAACTGGTGCGAACCGTCATCCACTATCCGTTGTTCACCGTGGGCAGCGCCTCGTTCACGCTCGCCGTGTTCGGCAAGTTCCTGCTCGTCGTCCTGTTCATCGTGGCGCTCGAGCGGATCTTCCGCCGCTACGTCCTCAAGCGGGCGCTCGCGCGGACGAAGTTCGACCCGGCGCTCCAGTTCGCGATCCTCAGGATCACCGGCTACCTCTTCGTCATCCTCGGCATCTACGTGGCGTTCCAGGCCGTGGGCGTGGACCTCAGCTCGCTCGCCGTGCTGGCCGGCGCGGTCGGTGTCGGCCTCGGCTTCGGCCTGCAGAACGTCGTCAACAACTTCATCAGCGGCATCATCATCCTCGCCGAGCGGCCCATCGCCATGGGCGACCGCGTCGAGGTCGCGGGCGTCGCCGGCCAGGTGACGCATATCAGCCTCCGCAGCACGACAATCACGACGAACGACAACATCTCCATCATCGTCCCGAACAGCCAGTTCATCACCGAGACCGTCATCAACTGGAGCCATGGCGACCCGAAGGTGCGCATGCGCCTGCCCGTCGGCGTCGCCTACGGCAGCGACACCGACAAGGTCCGGCAAGCCCTGCTGGAGGTCGCCGCCAACCACGAGAAGGTGCTGAAGGATCCGGCCCCGGCGGTGTTCTTCAACCAGTTCGGCGACAGCTCCCTCGACTTCGAGCTCGCGGTCTGGACCAGCGAGATGACGTTTTCCCCGCGCCGCTTCCGCAGCGACCTGAACTTCGCCATCAACCGGGCGCTGCGCGAGCATGGCATCGAGATTCCCTTCCCGCAGCGCGACCTGCACATCCGCTCCGGCACGCTGCAGGTGCGGCAGGCCGATGCCACGCCGCCCAAGGCCGGAAGCTGATCCGCCGGCCGGCCGCCCCGCCTTCCCTTTCGAAAAACCCCATCCGTCCATGAACCTGAAACTCATCGCGGCCGTGGCCGGCCTGCTGCTCCTCGGCGTGTTCGCCTTGCAGAACTCGCAGCCGCTGACCATCCGGTTCCTCGTCTGGTCGTTCACGCTCTCGCAGTCGCTCGTCATCTTCTTTTCCGGCCTCCTCGGGCTTGTCGTCGGCTTCGCCCTCGGCGCGCTCGCCGCGCGCAAGGGCGGTTGAGGCGGATCCTCTCATTGTCATTGCGAGGAGTCCCGCGGGAGCGGGACGACGCGGCAATCCAGCTGGCTCGCCCCGGCCCGCCCTGCGGGCCTCGCGATGACCGGGAGGTTGGACCACCCGGCAGTCCTTCCGCATTTCTTTCGTGCCATCGGCGCGTTTCGTGGTGGGCTGGCGCACCGCATGACCCCGCTCGCGCTCGGCCTCGTCCTCATCGCCGCGTTCACGCACGCGACGTGGAACTTCGCGGCCAAGCGCTCCGGCGGCGGCCTGCCGTTCGTGTGGCTGTCGGGGCTGTGGTCGTTCCTCTTCTACATCCCGGCCGTCACGGCCTACTGGCTGTGGCGGCAGCCCTCGTTGCCTTCGGTGGCCATCTTCGTCTTCATCGGCAGCGGGCTCATCAAGACCGCCTACGCGCTCCTGCTCCAGCGCGGCTACAGGCACGGAGACTTTTCGCTCATCTACCCGCTCGCCCGCGGCACCGGGCCGCTGCTCTCGACGCTGGCCGCCATCGCCATCTTCGGCGAGCGCCCCACGCCGCTCGCGCTGGCCGGCGGCGCGGTGATCATCGCCAGCATCTTCCACCTGACCGGCGGGGCGCGGCTGCTGCACGCCGACCGCGCGCATCTGCGGCAGGGCCTGCTCTACGGGTTCACCTGCGGGTGCTGCATCGCCGCCTACACCGTGTGGGATCAGCGCGCCGTCTCGCACCTGCGCCTGCCGCCCGTGCTCTACGATTGCGGCACGCAGGTCGTCATGTGCTGCGTGCTGACGCCCTTCGCCTGGCGGCGGCGGGCCGAGGCCGCGCAGGCCTGGCGCGAGCACCGCGGCAAGGTGCTCACCGTCGCCCTGCTCGGCCCGCTCGGCTACGTGCTCATCCTCCACGCCATGAGCTTCACCCCCGTCAGCTACATCGCCCCGGCCCGCGAGGTGAGCATCCTCATCGGCACGTTCTTCGGCGCCCGGCTGTTGAAGGAATCCGACGCCCCGCGCCGGCTGCTCGCCGCCGCCGGCATGGTGCTCGGGGTGCTCGCTCTCGCGCTGGGCTGAACGCGGAACCGCGACGGTTCAACGACGCGCGACGGGCGCGGTGCCGGCCGGACGGCAGGGCTCGATCTTCATGACGGCCGGCGCAGGGTGGGTCCGGAGAGTCGGCGTCAGCGTCAGCGGCCGGGCCGGGGTGAACGCCGGCGGGAGAGCGACAGCCGGCTGGGCGGGAGCGGACGCGACGATCACCGGATAGGGGAGCGGTGCGGCTGACATGGCGGAAGCGAGGGCAAGCAAGGAAACAACGAGGAGGGTTTTCATGGGAGGAATGGTTGAGGGTTCACTTCTTGCTTACCCGCCTGGCGCCGGACTCTGCGCGGACTTCCGCAGATTACCTGAGCGGATGATTGGCTGAACCCGCGTGGTCAGGTCTGGATCTGGCTGATTTCCCTCACGATGAACACGCGCACCTCGCCGCGTTCGGGATATTTCCTCGTGCCGTAGCGGCCCTTCACCGCCACGGCCAGGCCGGGGCTGATCCAGCCGAAGGCTTCGACGGGCAGCAGCAGGTCGACCCGCTGGTCCCGGTCGATGCGCAGCGACCAGCCGGTGGTCTCGCCGCCGATGGCCACGCGTTGTTCGAGGACGCCCATCAGGGTGACTTCGGGCGCGGGCTTGGGTTTGTCGGCTGTCGAGACGGAACGAACCGGCAGGCTCAGGGTGAACCCCGTTTGGGCGGTGAACGAAAGAAAGAGAAACAGGAGGAGAGTTTTCATGATGGATGGGAGAGATGAGCCTCCGGGGTCCGGAAACCCCGGAGGCGGAGTTTGGAGGTTCAGCCGCGGACCGCGAGCACGGCGTTCGGCCGGCGGGGCGGGGGTGGCGGCGGGGGCGGCGGGGGCGGGTTGCTCACCGTGCCGCTGGACTTGCTGACCGAGAAGGACGAACTGTCGGCGCGGGCGGTGGCGGGGGTGGCGAACATGGCGGCCAGCAGGGTGACCAGCAGGAAGCCATGGATGGCGGAGCGGAGGGTGGTGTTCATGGGAGGGAGGTGGAGGGTTTGTTTTGCGTTCAACCCTTCCTTACCGAGAATCCGCCCGACTCTGCGCGGCCCGCGTCTTTTCCGGATGGAATCCCCCGAATCCCCCCTCGACCGATTGCGCCACGCCCTGCGCGAGCTCCGCCGCGGCGAGATCGACGCGGCGACGGCCCGGCGGATCGCGACCGGGCCGCTGGCCGCGCTCTTCGGCTCGCAAGCCCTGCCCCGCAGCGAGGAGCGCATCCTCGCCGCGCTGCGCCGCGAGTGCGAATTGATCGAGCGGGCCCCCTTCCAGCCCGGCGACCTGATCGGCGGGCTCTACCAGGTGCAGCGCATCCTGCGCGGCGGCTTCGGGCTGATCTACCTCGCCCGCCAGCTTGGACCCGAGCGCTACGCGCGGAGCGGCAACCTGGTCGCGCTCAAGACCCCCCTGCCCCGGCATCTGGCCAACCCCGAGCTGCGCGAGCTGTTTATCACCGAGGCCGCGCACTGCGTGGCGCTCGGTCCGCATCCCAACCTCGTGCTCGCCTACGGCGTGGAGGAGCACAACCGGCTGCCGTTCCTCGTGCTCGAATACATCCCCGGCGCGCGCACCTTGCAGGACGCGCTCGAGGCCGGCGCCGCGGACTGGCGCACCGCGCTGCGCGTCGGGCTCGGCACGGCCCGCGGCCTCGCGTTCGCCCGGCTGGTCCATGGCGACCTGAAGCCCGTCAACCTCCTCCTCGGCGGGGGCGACGCCGCCAAGGTCGCCGACTTCGGTCTCTCGTTGAGCGCCGGTGAAAGCGCCGATGAATCCATCCTCGCCGGCACGCCCGGCTTTTTCGCGCCCGAGATGCTCGCCGGCCGGCCCGCCCGCACCGTCGCCACCGACGTCTACGCCTTCGGCGTCACCCTCTTTGTCGCCGCCACGGGGCGGATGCCGTTCCCCATCGGGGCCGAGGACCGCAACCTGACCGAGCCCGCGCCCGACCCGCGCCGGCTCGCGCCGGACATCCCCGGCGAATTCGCCGCGCTGGTGCTGGGCTGTCTCGAACGCGACCCCGCCCGGCGTCCGGCCTCGTTCGCCACGCTCGCCGGCGAGCTGGCGCGCCTCCACCGCATGCTCCTTGGCGCGGAACCTCCCGCCGATCCGGCCCCGGACGCCCCGGCGCGCGCGCACGCGCTCGTCAACGCCGCGCAGACGCAGCTCAATCTCGGCCGCCTCGAGGCCGCCCGGCGCGCCGCGCGCGACGCCCTCGCCGCCGACCCGCGGAACTGGAAGGCGCACAACGCGCTCGGCCTCGTCCACCTCGAGCAGCGCGAGTTCTCCGCCGCGCTCGCCAGCTTCTGCGCCGCCCACGAGTTCAACCCGGACGCCCTCGAGCCGCTCGCCAACGCCGCGCGGACCTGCCACGACCTCGGCCGCCGGGAGGACGCGCTCCGCTGGCTCCATCTCGCCCTGGCGCGCTGCACCGGTCGCGACGCCTTCGCCGCGCTCGACGGCTGCTCCCACCTCGCCATCGAGCTGCTGCCGGAGCGCGACGCCTACGACCTGATCCACCGCATCCTCGCGGAGAATCCGCACGCCGCCATCACCTGGAACAACCGCGCCATCCTCATGCGCCGGATGGGCGCCTATCCCGAGGCGCTGGAAAGCGCCGACCGCGCCCTCGCGCTGAACCCCACCTACGCCCGGGCCTACGTCCAGAAGGCCAACGCCCTCGTGCATCTGCATCGCCGGGATGACGCGCTCCTCGCCGCCGACCGCGCCCTCGCGCTCGACGAGCGGCTCGCCGGCGCCCATGCCGCCAAGTTCTCCGCCCTGGCCTCGCTCGGCCGCATGGCCGAGGCCCGCGCCTGCATCGAACGCGGGCTGTCCCTGCTGCCGGGCCACGACCTCCTGCTCCGCGCGCGGCGGAAGCTCGGCTGAACCGGCTACTTCGACAACGCCGCCCAGGCCGCCGCGCCGCCGATCGCCGCCCAGAAGAGCCCGCGGCCCCACGCGCCGCCTTGGAAGCACCACGCCGCGATCCCGAGCCCGAAGACCGCCACCAGGACGGCCATCATCCGCTGCGCGGGCGTGACCGGCTTGTTCTCGTCAAACACCGCCTCCGGCTCCTCCGCCTCGTCCGCTCCGAACGGCCGCACCAGCCCGCGACAGCGCGGGCAGGCGGCGTCGGGCCGCGCCGTCGTGTATTCCCGCGGCAGGCTCGGCGCATTTGCCAGCAGCCGCGCCACCTCGGGCGGATGGCAGCAGGGCGCGCAGACCAAGCCGCCGCATTTCGTGCACTTGAAGGCCAGCCGCCTTGCGAACGGCACCGCCTCGGTTATCTCGACGCCGCCGTCCACGACCCCGGCCGGGAACGGCCGCGTCTGCTCTCCGCACTGGGCGCACGCCAGTGACACGCCGGCTCCCTCCTGCTTCATCGGCGGTCCGGCCGGTCCGCGCAGGATTTGAGCACCGCCCCGGCCGCCCACCGGCCCAGCGGTTGCACGAAACAATCCCGCAGCAGCCCGCAGACCCGGGGCCGCGGCCGGATCAGGTCCGCCAGCGCCGGGGAGAGCGATTCGTAGAGCCGGATGAACCCGCGGCCGGCCCGGTGGCGGACCAGCCGTTCGTCGCGGAAACGGCGCAGCGCGTGAACCGCCGGGTGCTCCTCCGATCCGCAGCAGGCGGTGGCGATGAAGCAGCCCGACTTGCGCTCGACGTGCTTCAGGGCCTTCACGTCCACCGCCGCGTTCCATCCCTTGCGGTGAAGCAGGATCAGGTTCTGGTGCTTGTCGCGCGCCCAGCGGTTGATCAGCCGGAGCGTCTCGTCGTGGCCCACGATGCCGTTGCCGCTCGAGAGCTGGCACCGCTTGTTCTCCGCCTCGAAATCCATGTCCCCGATCACGAAGAGCTTTGCCAGGGCCGGATTGGGCGTCCGGGCCAGCTCGGCGAGATCGCCCCAGTCGACCACCTGGATCGGCGACAATACGAACAGGCTGCTCAGGTGGAGCGATGCCCTGGCCTTCATCACGCTGGAAGCGGCCGCCCAGACGACCGCCTGCCCGCGCTCCCGGGCCATGGCCTCGATCAGCGGGAGCAGGCAGAGCAGGTAGGTCACGTAGGGATTGGCCTCCGCGCCCAGCTCGTAACAGCCCAGGAAGCCGGGCTGCCCCCGCTGTCGCACCATGTCGGCCAGAAACTCCGCCATCAGCACGCGCTCTTCCTGTGAAGCTCCGGTCACCGGCGTGCGGTCGGAAAGGGCCCGGGGCACGCTGAACAGCTTGTCCAGCGAGCTTTCGTAGTCGGCTAGTTCCTTGAACATGCGGGAGTCCTCCGGTTGGGTGTTGTCGGGATCTTCAGCCCGCGCTTTTCAGCGCGGCAAACAGTTCGCGGATCTCCTCTTCGGCCTCCTCCTTGCTCCGTGCGTAGGAGGCGATCTCGGCGCGCAACAGCCGCTGGTAGGCGCGCCGCGCGGTGACGAGCCGGTTGGCCACTTCCTTCTCGGTGAGGCCCAGCTCCTCCGCCAGCGCGCGCTGCGGCGGCGGCTCCGCGCCCTCGAGGATGGGCGCGAGCATCAGCCGGCGGAAGACCTCGAAGTGCGTCCGCCGCTCCGGGCCGGCGTATTCCGCCTCGAGCGCCGCCACCACGCGGCGCACGAGCGTCTCCGCCCAGCCGCGCAGGAAGGCCCGCTCGGGCGTCGCCTGGTCCGGCGGCAGCACGCCCTCGGGCAGCTCCGCCACGTCGGTCCCGGCGAATCCGCCCGCCGGCCGGCGCATCTGCGCGTGCTCGGCGCGGTGCGCCTTGGCCGCGTAATGCTGCAGCGCCGTGAGCATCAGGTTGCGGAACCGCCCGCGCGCCGCGTCGGCCTTCTCGAACAGGCCGTGCTCGATGGCGTGCAGGAAGAAATCCTGCAGCAGATCCTCGGCCCGCTCGGGCGGGTGGCCCTTGCCGCGCAGGAACGCCAGCACCGGCCCGCGGTAGCGCGTGAACAGCTCGCCGAGCACGGCCCGCCTCTCCGCCGCGTCGCCCGCGCGCAGCCGGTCCAGTCGCCGCCAGTCCGTCTGGGGGAACATGCTCATCCGGTAAGCGCGGGCAGGCTGCCGCGGGCGCGTCGTCCTCACAATCCAATTCCGGCCGCATCGCGCCCGGATTGCTCTGGCCCCGTGCCGTGCGCGGCCTAGATTGCCCGCGTGCGCCGTAACAAGGAGATCGTCGTCCTGCTCGCGCTGCTGATCGGCGCGGCGGCGTTCGTGCTGTGGTATGTCGCCGACCGGAAGGCGAAGATGCGCGCCGCCCCGGCCGCCGCGCCGAAGAACGTCGGCCCGCTCGCCCCCGCCGACCCGCCCAAACCCTGACGCCATGCTCAAGGGTGCCTTCGATCTCCCCGTCTGGTTCGACCTCGCCGCGACCTTCGCCTTCGCGCTCACCGGCGCGCTGGCCGCGATCAAGCGCAACTACGACATCGTGGGCGTGCTCGCGCTCGCGCTCGTCTCCGGCATCGGCGGCGGGCTGATCCGCGACGGGCTGTTCATCCAGCGCGAGCTCACCCCGTTGCTCACCAACCCGGCCTACATCTACACTATCACTGCCGCCACGGCGGTGAGCTTCTTCTTCCAGCGGCACATCCATCGCTTCCACCGGCTCATCGCGTGGGTGGACGCGCTCGGCCTCGGCGCCTACGCCTGCTTCGGCGTGCAGAAATCCCTCGCCGCCGGCCTGCCCGGCTCGGCCGCCGTGCTCGTCGGCGTCATCAACGCCATCGGCGGCGGCCTGCTGCGCGACGTGCTCACGCGCGAGGAACCGCTGGTGTTCAAGCCCGGGCAGTTCTACCTCCTGACCGCGCTGGTCGGGGCCGTCACGTTCATCTGCGCCGGCGTCTATCTCGCCATCAGCGCCACCGCGGCGGCGCTCCTCGCCATGGCCGTCACCTTCCTGTTCCGCTCCATCGCCATCGCCTTCAACTGGCGCACCGCCCCCGTCGCCTCCGGCGCGCTCTTCACCCAAGGGGAGGAGAAAGGCTGAAGGACTGAAGAGCTGATAGGCTGCTCAGAGCCAACAACCCGTCGCCTTTTCGCGATCTCCTCAATCCGCATCAGACGTTCCGCACTCCGCGTTTCGCAATCTGCCCAGCCCTTCAGTCCTTCAGCCTTTCAGCCCTTTCTCCCCATGCCCCGCTGCGTCCTCGCCTTCGACCAAGGCACCACCTCGTCCCGCGCCATCGTCTTCGACCGGCGGGGCCGGCCGCGCGGCTCGGCCCGGCAGGAGTTCAAGCAGCACTTCCCCCAACCCGGCTGGGTCGAGCACGACGCGCGCGACCTCTGGGAGACCTCGCGGCTCACCGCGCTTGGCGCGCTGTCCAAGGCCAATCTCACCGCCCGCGACATCGCCGCCATCGGCCTCACCAACCAGCGCGAGACCACGCTGCTCTGGGATCGCCGCACCGGCCGGCCGCTCCACCGCGCCATCGTCTGGCAGGACCGCCGCACCGCGACGCTCTGTGCGAAATTGAAGCGCGACGGACTCGAGAAACTCTTCCGCCGAAAGACCGGCCTGCTGCTCGACCCGTATTTCTCCGGCACCAAGCTCGCGTGGCTGCTCGACCACGTGCCCGGCGCGCGCCGCCGCGCCGACCGCGGCGAACTCGCCTTCGGCACGGTGGATACCTGGCTGTTGTGGAACCTCACTGGCGGCAAGATCCACGCCACCGACGTCTCCAACGCCTCGCGCACGCTGCTGCTCGACCTCCGCACCGCCGACTGGGATTCGGAACTGCTGAAGCTCCTCCGCATCCCGCGCGAGATGCTGCCCGAGGTGCGCGACAGCAGCGGCGTGTTCGGCGAGGTCACCAGCGTGCCCGCGCTCCGCGGCGTGCCGATCGCGGGCATCGCGGGCGACCAGCAGGCCGCGCTCTTCGGCCAGGCCTGCTGGCAGGCCGGCATGGCCAAGAACACCTACGGCACCGGCTGCTTCCTCCTCATGCACACCGGCGCGAAACCCGTCGCCTCGAGAAACAAGCTGCTCACCACCATCGCGTGGCGCATCGACGGTAAACTGGATTACGCGCTCGAGGGCTCGGTTTTCATCGGCGGAGCGGTCGTCCAATGGCTGCGCGACGGGCTCAAGCTCATCGCCAAGTCCTCCGAGGTGGAAAAGCTCGCCGCGACCGAGCGCGACAACGGCGGCGTGTATCTCGTGCCCGCCTTCGCCGGGCTGGGCGCGCCGCATTGGGACGCCGCCGCGCGCGGTGTGCTGGTCGGCCTCACCCGCGGCAGCACCGGCGGGCATGTCGCCCGCGCCGCGCTCGAAAGCATCGCCTACCAGAGCGCCGACCTGCTGCACGCGATGGAAGCCGACGCCGGCCGGAAGCTCCGCGAGCTGCGCGTGGACGGCGGCGCGGCCGTCAACAACCCGCTCATGCAGTTCCAAGCCGATCTGCTCCGCACGAATGTCATCCGGCCGCGGACCACCGAGACCACCGCGCTCGGCGCCGCCTACCTCGCCGGCCTCGCCACCGGTTTCTGGAAGAGCCGCGACGAGATCGCCGGGCTCTGGCAGGCCGACCGCACCTTCAAGCCGAAGGCCAGACCCGCCGCCATGAAGCGCCTCCAAGCCGGCTGGCGCCGCGCCGTCGAGCGCGCGAAGGACCGGGCCGAGTAACCGTTTGACTGGATTCCATCGACGGGTAGCCTGCCGCCGTGAAAGTGGAACTGCCTGATGCGCCCGCCGCCGCCGCCGGATTAACCCCGGAAGGAGCGCGTCTGCGTGTGGCGTTTTCCCTCTACCGTGAGGGCCGGTTGTCCACTCTGCAGTGCGCCGAGCTGGCCGGACTTTCCCGCCATGCTTTCATGGACGAGCTCGCCCGCCACCGGGTGGAAGCGCCTTACACGGCCGGCGATCTCGCGGCTGACCTCGCCACACTGGACAAGTTGGGCCGTCCGTGATCGTCGTCGGCGACGCCTCGGTCTACATCGCGCTCGGGCGGATTGATGCACTGTCGCTGCTCCCGAGACTTTACAAGGAAGTCCATGTGCCGGACGCCGTCTGGTGTGAAATCGATCGCCCCGGTTTCCCGCCGCCGGAATGGATCATCCGTCACTCGCTGTCTCGACCGCTACCGTCGGCCGATTGGACGGAACCGCTCGATGCCGGCGAATCCGAGGCTCTGCATCTTGCCCGTCAACTTCACGCCGCGCTCGTTCTGATCGACGAAGCCGCCGGCCGTGCGGTTGCACGCCGGCTGGGATTGGAAGTCACCGGCACTGTCGGATTGCTCGTCGACGCCAAGCGGCGAGGGTTGCTGACCTTCATCCGGCCGTTGTTGGACCGCCTGCGGCAATCCGGTTTCTGGCTTTCCTCGCAGGTATATCAAGCCGCGTTGACCGCGGCCGGCGAATAACCGTCCTCGCTTCACCCTCTGCACGCCATGAACCGCCTCGACGCCATCGCCCGGCTGCGCGCCGGGGAAACGTGGGATGTGGTCATCGCGGGCGGCGGCGCCACCGGGCTCTACGCGGCGCTCGACGCCGCCAGCCGCGGCCTGCGCACGCTCCTCGTCGAGCGCGGCGACTTCGCCTGCGCCACCTCCAGCCGCAGCACCAAGCTCATCCACGGCGGTGTCCGCTACCTGCGCCAAGGACGTCCGGGGCTCGTCCGCTCCGCGCTGCGCGAGCGCACGCTGCTGCTGAAGAACGCGCCGGACCTCGTTCATCCGCGCGATTTCATCGTGCCGGTCTTTTCGGTCTGGGAAAAATTCTACTACGGCACCGGACTGAAACTCTACGACCTGCTCGCCCGCGGGCACCAGCCGCGTTCCTCGCAGGTGCTCTCGCGCGACGACACGCTCGCCGCGCTGCCCACACTGCGGCCGGACCGGCTCGCCGGCGGCGTGCGCTACTGCGACGGGCAGTTCGACGACACCGCGCTCGCCGTGGCCTTTGCCCACGCCGCGACAAGGCACGGCGCAACGGTGCTGAACTACGCCCCCGTCACCGGTCTGCTCAAGGCCGGCGGCAAGGTCCGCGGCGTCGCCGTGCGCGACGAGGAGACCGGCGAAACCTTCGAGGTGAAGTCGCGCGCGGTCATCAACGCCACCGGGGTGTTCAGCGACGGGTTCCGCCGGCTCGACGAGCCCGCTGCCACGCCCTCCATTGCGCCCAGCCAGGGCGCGCATGTCGTGCTGCCGCGCGATTTCCTGCCCGGCGACACCGCGCTGATGATCCCCAGGACCAGCGACGGCCGCGTGCTCTTCTGCATTCCCTGGCACGATTGTGTGCTGCTCGGCACCACCGACACGGAGGTTGCGGAGATCGCGCGCGAGCCGGTGCCGTTGGCGGAGGAGATTGGTTTCCTGCTCGAGCACGCCGCCCGCTACCTGAGCCGCGCGCCGGTCCGCGCCGATGTGCTCAGCACCTTCGCCGGGCTGCGCCCGCTCGTGAAGGCCGGCCCCGGCCCGACCAGCGCGCTGTCGCGCGATCATGTCATCAGCATCTCGGCCTCGGGACTCGTCACCATCGCCGGGGGAAAGTGGACCACCGCCCGCAAGATGGCCGAGGACGTCGTCAACCGCGCGGTCGCGCACGCCGGTCTGTCCGCCGCCGCCTGCCGCACCGCATCGCTCCCCGTGCCGAACCCGCTGCCCGCCATGCCGGGCAAGCCCGACGACGCCAGCGTGGCGGCCGCCGCGCGCGACACCATGGCGCGCACGGTCGAGGACGTGCTCTCGCGCCGCTCGCGGCTGCTCTACCTCGACGCCCGCGCCGCCGCCGAAGCCGCCCCGCGCATCGCCGCCACGCTGGCGAAGGCGCTCGGCCGCGACACCGCCTGGCAGGAGGAGCAGGTGAAATCATTCCGTGCGCTCGCGGCCCGGCACCTGCCGTGAGGCCCTGTCACGTCACACCGCGGGAATATGTCCGCTCCACCCTTTCTCCCAACCTCATGATGCACACCGCACGATTGGCCGCCACGATTCTGTCCTTAGCCGCAGCAGGCGCGTTTGCCGCCGTGGCCGGTTCGCCGCAGGAAGCAAAGCCGCTCGCCGTCGGCGCCAAGGCGCCGGGCTTCGTCCTGAAGACCGCCGACAACGCCGATTTCGACCTCGGTGCGGCCTTCGCGAAGAAACCCACGCTGCTCATCTTCTATCGCGGCGGCTGGTGCCCGTTTTGCAACCGCCACCTCGCCGCGCTCGGCGAGATCGAGGCGCAGTTGCGCGAACTCGGCTGGCAGATCATCGCCCTCAGCCCCGACCGGCCCGCGGCGCTCAAGCCGACGATGGAGAAGGACCAGCTCGCCTTCACCCTGCTCTCCGACCGCGGCATGCAGGCCGCCGACGCCTACGGCCTCGCCTTTAACATGGATGCCGCGACGGTTGCGCGCTACCGGCAGCACGGCATTGACCTCGCCCCCGTGCCCGGCGGCGGGGACAACGACTTCTGGCTGCCCGTGCCTGCCGCGTTCCTCGTCGGTCGCGACGGCCTCATCAAATTCGCCCACGCGAACGCGGACTACCGCACGCGCCTCGCGCCGGACGACCTGCTGGCCGCCGCCCGGAGCGCCAAGGGCGGATGACCCTGCCGCAGGACCGGCGCTTGAGCCCCGGGTAAAACTCCCCGGCCGGCCTGACCGGGCTTGCTACCACCGGGGGCATCGGGCAAGTGTTGGCGCCTGTCCCGCGCGCCATGAACCAACGCACCCGCCTGCGCCCCGTCCTTTCCCTTGCCCTGTTTTTGACCGCCGCGGTGCTCCTGCCTGCGCAGGAGTCCGCCGAGATCGCCTCGCTCCGGTCCAAGGCCGAGCGCGGCAACGCCATCGCCCAATACAACCTCGGCCTCGCCTATGCCGATGGCCGCGACGTCGCGCGCGATCCCGTCGAGGCGTTCGTCTGGCTCTCCCTCGCCCAGGAAAACGGCGCCCGCGGCCGCGCCCTCGAGAACATCGCCGCCGCGCTCGACCGTGCCACGCTCGAATCCGCGCAGAAAATCCTCGCCGAGCGCCGCCGCGCCCTCGGCCTGACCGCTCCGGCGGCGACGACCGCGCCTGCCCAGACCGCCGCCGCCCAGACGGCCCGCACCGCGCCCGAGAGTGGCGCGCCCGCCGCGCCCGGGCCGGGTCCCGGCGCACCCGCCGCTCCCTCCGGCCCCGCTCCCGCCACCGCCACCGCCTCCGCCGATTTCGACCGCCAAGTCGAGGCCACCCTCAACCGGCTCAACCACGAGAAAGCCGCGCTCACCTCCCAGGTCGCCACGCTCCGTGCCGAGAACACCCGGCTCGCCGCCGAGTTCGCCGAGGCGCAGAAATTCGCCCGCCAGGTCGAGGCCACCCTCAACCGCGTCAACGACGAGAAGGTCGCCATGGCCGCGCAGCTCGCCGCGGCCAGGGCCGGCGGCGCGGACCTGGAGGCCGCGCGCAAGTTCAACCAGCAGGTCGAGGCCACCCTCAACCGGGTCAACGACGAGAAGGCCGCGCTCGAGCGGCAGCTCGCCGCCCGCCCCGCCGCCCCCGCTTACCCGGACCTCTCCGGCCGCGTGCGCGAACTCGAATCCGAGCTGGCCGCCGCGCGCAACGCCCGGCCCGCTTATCCGGACCTGCGCGGACGCGTCGGCGAACTGGAGGCCGCGCTCGCCGCCGCCCGCTCCGCCCAGCCGGCCTATCCCGATCTTTCCGGCCGGGTCCGCGACCTTGAGGCCGACCTGGCCGCGGCCAAGAACGCCCGGCCCGCCTATCCGGATTTGCGCGGCCGCGTGGGTGAGCTTGAGGCTCAAGTCACTGCGATGCAGAGCGCCCGGCCCGCCTATCCCGACCTGCGCGGCAAGGTTGGCGAACTCGAGGGCCAGATGGCCGCGCAGGGCCAGCAGCTCCAGCGCGCCCTGACCCAGGGCGAGCAGGCGCAGCAATCCGCCACCGCGCTCCAGGCCGAGATCGCCCAGTTGCGCGCGCGGCCGGCCGCGCCGTCCTACCCCGACCTTCGCAATCGCGTGAGCGAACTGGAATCGGAACTGACCGCCGCGCGCAACGCCCGCCCCGCGTATCCGGATTTGCGCGGGCGCGTGGGCGAGATGGAGGCGCAGCTTGCCGCCCTGACCAAGGCGCGGGACGACGCGCAGAAACAGCTCGCCACCCGGCCGGCCGCGCCCGCTTTTCCCGACCTCCGCGGCCGGGTCGCCGAACTTGAGCAGCAACTGGCCGCCAAACCCGCGGCACCCGCCTATCCCGATCTCCGCGGCCGCATCGACGAGATGGAGGCGCAGCTTGCCGCCCTGACCAAGGCGCGCGATGACGCGCAGAAACAGCTCGCCACCCGGCCGGCCGCGCCCGCTTTTCCCGACCTTCGCGGCCGGGTCGCCGAACTTGAGCAGCAACTGGCCGCCAAACCCGCGGCACCCGCCTATCCCGATCTCCGCGGACGCGTGGGCGAACTCGAGGCGCAGGTCGCCACGCTGGGCTCCACCAAGGCCGATGCCGACCGCGCCCAGCAGCGCGTGGCCCAGGTCACCGCCGAGAACAGTGCGCTCCAGCAGAGCCTCGCGAGCCTCCGCGCCGAGCGCGAAAATCTTTCCGGCGAACTCGCGCAGCTCCGCGCCCGTCCGGCCGCGACCTCCTATCCCGACCTCTCGGGCCGCGTGCGCGAACTCGAGGCCTCCCTCGCCGAGGCGCGCAACGCCCGGCCCGCCTATCCTGATCTGCGTGGCCGGGTCGCCGAGCTGGAATCGCAACTGGCCGCCAAGCCGGCTTACCCCGATCAGCGCAGCCGTGTAGCGGAGCTCGAGGCTCAGCTCGCCGCCAAGCCGGCCGCGCCCTCCCACCCCGATCTCTCCGGCCGCGTGGCCGAGCTGGAAAAGCAGGTGGCAGACTTGTCCGCCGAAGCCTCCCGGGCCAACCAGCAGGTGGCGACGCTCACTAAAGCGGAGGCGGACTCCCGCGCCGCCGCCCAGCGCGCCACCGAGCAGGCCGCCGCTTCGCAAGGCGCCGCCGCCCGGGTCCGCGAAATCGAGGGCCGGCTCGCCTCCGCGGAACAGTCGCGCGACAACATCGCGAAGCAGTTCGACGAATACCGCACCGCCAACGCCGCCGGCCAGCGCGAGCGCGTGACGCTCCAGTCGCAGGTGCAGATGCTCGAATCGGAGAAGACCTCGCTCCGCCGCCAGGCCGACACCGACCGCGACAACCTGGCGAAACTCACCGCCCAGGTCGCCACGCTGCGCTCGCAGCTCGACACGAAGCCCGCCGCCCCCTCGTATCCCGACCTCCGCGAGCGCGTGAGCGAGCTGGAATCGCAACTGGCCGCCGCCCGATCCGCTGCGCCCGCTTATCCGGACGTCCGCGGCCGGGTCGCCGAGCTGGAGCAAAAACTCGCCGCCGCCAGTGCCTCGGCCGACCGGTTGGCCGCCCTGTCCTCCGAAGCCGTCCAAGCCCGGACAGCGAGCACGGCGCAAGCTAAGGCGAAGGAGGACGCGCTCGCCGAATTGCAGGCCGAGCACTCGCGCCTGGCTTCGCGCCTCGGCGAACTCAGCACGGAAAACAGCCAGATGAAGTCCACCCTTTCCGGCCAGACCTCCGCGCTCGTGTCCGCCCAGCAACAGGCCACGCAGGCGGCCGCCGAGAACAAATCCCTCCAGCAGCGCGTCGCCAGCCTGCAGGCCGAGCGCGACAACCTCTCGGGCGAAGTCGCCCAGCTCCGCCAGCGCCCGGCCGCGCCTTCCTATCCCGACCTGAGAAGCCGCGTAGCTGAGTTGGAGCAGCAACTGGCGGCGAAACCGTCTGCACCCGCCTGGCCCGATTTGCGCGGTCGTGTGGCCGAATTGGAGCAGCAACTCGCCGCGAAACCCGCCGCGCCCGCATATCCGGATCTCTCCGGCCGCGTCCGCGAGCTCGAAACCTCGCTCGCCGAAGCCGAGCAATCCCTCGCCGCCCGTCCGTCCTACCCCGACCTGCGCGGCCGCGTCGGCGAGCTCGAGGGCGAGATCGCCCGGATCCGCGAGGAAGCCGCCGGCCGCAGCCGTGCCCCCGCCTGGCCCGATCTCCGCAACCGCGTCACCGAGCTCGAGGCCACCGTCGCCTCGCTCGCCGACAAGGCCGCCGCCGGCCAGCAGGAGCGGACCGACCTGCAGGCGAAGGCCGACGAGCGCAACCGCGCCGCCCTCGCCGCCGAGCGCGAACTCACCTCCTTGCAGGCGCAGGTGCGGATGCTCGAATCCGAAAAAACCTCGCTCCGCCGCCAGGCCGAGACCACCGGCACCGAGGCCGCGCAGCTCCGCACCCAACTGGCCGCCACCCGCACCGAGCTCGAGGCCGCCCGCCGGGCGCCGACGCCCGCCACCCCGGCCTATCCCGATCTCCGCGGCCGGGTCGGCGAACTGGAAAACCAGCTCGCTTCCGCCAACACCGCGCTCGATCGCGCCAAGGCCGACGCCGCGGGTGCGGCCCAGGCCGCGCAGTTGCGCCGCGAGCGCGACGAGCTTTCCGGCCGCGTCGAGCAGCTCGCCGGCGAGATCTCCTCGCTGCGCGGCGACCGCGAGCGCCTGCAGCGCCTGGTCGCCGATTCCGGCACCCAGCTCCGCACCGCCAGCGCCGAGACCGTGCGCGTGAAATCCGAGGCCGATGCCGCCGCCCGCGCCGCGTCCGCCCGCATCGCCGAGCTTGAGTCCGGCAGGAATGTCACTCCCGCGTGGCCCGACCTGCGCGACCGTGTGGCCGAGCTGGAAAAACAGGCCGCCAGCACCCAGCCCCTGCGCACCCCCGATTATCCCGACATGCGCCTCCGCGTCGGCGAACTGGAGGAGCAGCTTGCCGCCAGCCAGCGGCGGGTCTCGCAGCTCCAGTCCGCCACCCGCCCGGCTGCGCCCGCCTATCCCGACCTGCGCAACCGCGTGGCGGAACTCGAATCACAACTGACCAGCGCCCGCGCGCCGCGCACCCCCGAATATCCCGACCTGCGCGGCCGTGTCGGCGAGATGGAGGCCCAGGCGGCTGCCCTGACCAAAGCCCGCGATGACGCACAGAAGCAGCTCTCCGCGCGCCCCGCCGCGCCTTCGTATCCGGATCTGCGCGGCCGTGTCGGCGAGCTGGAGGGCCAACTGGCCGCGTCCGAGCGCGAGCGCCGCGTGAGCGAGTTGCAGGCCGCCGCCCGGCCCGCCGCGCCGTCTTACCCTGATCTCCGCAGCCGCGTGGGCGAATTGGAAGGCCAGCTTGCCGCCGCGAACCAGCGGCTGGCCGCGGCCCAGTCCGGCGCGCCGGCGACCGGCTCCGACGACGCTGCGGCCAGGCTGGCCGACGCCGAGTCGAAGCTCGCCACCACCCTCCGCGGCTACGCCCTCCTCGAGCAGGAGCGCGACGAGCTTGCCGCGCGCGCGAACCGCACCAGCGAGGCGCTTTCCGCGGAGAAGGACGCGCTCTCCTCCCAGGTCAGCGCGTTGAGCGGCGAGGTCGCGCAACTGCGCGTCGCCATGAACTCGCAGGCCGAGGCCGCCCGCCGCGCCGAGACCCTCGCCGCTGAGCGCGACGGCCTCTCCGGCCAAGTCGGGGCGCTCACCGCGCAGGTGCAGCAGTTGCAGACCGCTTCCAGCAGCAGCGCGGCCGACGCGCAGGCTGAGATCCGGCGGCTGGGCGAATCGCTCGCCGCGCTCCAGCGCTCCACCGGCCAGTCCGCCACGGAACTGGCCTCCACGCGCGAGCTGCTGCGCCAGGTGCAGGGCGCGAACACGCTGCTCGCCACCGAGAACCAGCGGCTGAAGGGCGCGCTCGCCGGCGCCATCAACCCGGTGCCGGGCGCGCCCACCGCGCCCGCAACCGTCCAGCCCGCCGCTGTCGTGGCCGCCGCCACGCGCACGCACACCGTCGTGGCCGGCGATTCGCTCTCGAAGATCAGTCAGCAATACTACGGGACCGCGAACCGCTGGCAGGACATCTACCGCGCCAACCAGGACGCCCTGCGCAACGCCAACAGCCTGCCCCTCGGCCTCGTCCTGCGGCTGCCCTGAAGCGAAGGCCGGCCGGCCTGATCGTTCCCCCGGGGCTTTTCCGTCGGCGGGTTTGTAACGTATTATATTACAAACGCGCCGATGGGAGCCTCTCGGTTTGTAATATAATGTATTACAAATGAGGCGGAGCGGCTCAGGAATACCAGCCCACGACCACCGCGAGCGTCGCGGCTGACAGCAGCGTGCTCAGCACGATGGTGGTCGAGGCCATCGGCTCGTCGCCGCCCATCTCCGCCACGACGGTGAAGGACGACGCGCCGGTGGGACAGCCGAGATAGACGAGCGCGAGCAGCAGTTCCATGCGGTCCAGCCCCAGCCACCGGCCGAATGACCAGCCCAGCAGCGGCATCACCACCAGCTTGAACGCCGAGGCCAGCAGGGCGGTCTGCCGCTGGCCGCGGATGCGCACCGTCATGAGCGAGGCGCCGATGCCGAGCAGGGTCACGGGCAGCGCCACGGCGCCGAGCGCGTGCAGGCTGCGGTCGAGCGCCACGGGCAGCCGCCACCCGGTCCAGCCGACGATCAACCCCAGCGCGATGGCGATGAGCAGCGGATGGGTGCCGATCTCGCGTCCGATCGTCCGCAGGAGTTTCCCGCCGCGCTCGTGCCGCCCCGCAAGCAGCGCGGTGAAGCCGACGATGTTTTGCACGAGGATGAACGGCGCCAGCGCGAGGATGGCGGCGGACTTGAGCGCCGGCGCGTCCGCCCCGGCCGCTGCTTCCAGCACGTAGAAGACCACCGGCACGCCGACGAAGGTCACGTTGCCGCGCATGGAGACGTGGACGAACGTGCCCGCCGCCACCGCCGGCAGCCGCAGCGCCAGCGCCACCCCCAGCGCCAGCAGCGTGACAAGCAGCAGCGCGGCCAGCATGACGAGAACCAGCCGGCCGCCCCCGTCCGGCGCGCCGGCCGAGGCTGTGCTGTGGAACAGCAGCGCGGGCAGAGCCACCCAATAGGCCAGCCGGTTGACGCCCTTCGACAGCTCCGGCGTGAGGAAACCCGCCTTCAGCAGCGCGGCGCCCAGCGCGATGAGGAGGAAGACCGGCGCCAGCGTGTTGAACACGAACATGCGCGGCACGATGCGCCGGAGGCCGGAACCCGTCTAGGCGGAAACTCCGGCGCCCCTGCGACAGCAGCCGCGCTGATGAAAACGGCCTCGGCCCCATAAGACGGCATTGGGGGGGGCGGGGACTCACGCCGAACGCTGACACGATTTGGCGTCGCCACGCCCGGCCGGACTTGTTGCGCTGGCGGCATGTCCTCCACGATCGCGTTCATCGGCACGGGCGTGATGGGCCGCAGCATGGCGGGCCACCTGCTCAAGGCCGGCCACAAGCTGCACGTCCACAATCGCACGAAGGAAAAGGCGCAGGCGCTGCTCGACGCCGGGGCGCACTGGCACGACACGCCCGGCGCGGCGTCGGCGCAGGCGGATTTCGTCATCACCATCGTGGGCTTCCCGGCCGACGTGGAGCAGACGTATTTCGGCCCGCAAGGCGTGCTGGCGCACGCGAGGAGGGGCGCGGTGCTCATCGATATGACCACCTCCAGCCCGGCGCTGGCGCGCAAGATCGCCGAAGCCGCGGCCGCCAAGGGCCTGAGCGCGCTCGACGCCCCCGTGTCGGGCGGCGACGTGGGCGCGCGCGAGGCGCGGCTGGCCATCATGGTCGGCGGAGACGAGGCGGCGTTCGCGAAAGCGAAGCCGTTGTTCGAACTGATGGGCAAGAGCATCATCCTCCAGGGCCCCGCGGGCGCCGGCCAGCACTGCAAACTGGCCAACCAGATCGCTGTGGCGGCCGGGATGCTGGCCTGGGTGGAAGCGCTGGCCTACGCCAAGCGCGCCGGGCTCGACCCCGCGCGTGTGCTCGAGAGCATCGGCGGCGGCGCGGCCACGAGCTGGGCGATGGTCAATCTCGGCCCGCGCGCGCTCCAGGGCAACTATGCGCCCGGTTTCTACGTGAAGCATTTCCTCAAGGACATGCGCCTCGCGCTCGAGGCGGCCGCCGGGATGAAGCTCGACCTGCCCGGACTGGCGCAGGCCAAGAAGCTCTACGACGAGGTCGCCGCCCAGGGCTGGGAGGATTGCGGCACGCAGGCGCTGTTCCGGCTCTACCTGGCGAAGCAGGGGATCAACGTGTGAGGTGATCCTCTTGCAGGAGCCTGCTTGCAGGCGATTGTTCAATGGTCGCCTGCCAGCAGGCTCCTACATGGAACAACGGGTCCCAAGATTGTAGCGGCGGTCTATGACCGCCGGACGGCGCTCGCAGAGCGCCGCTACACCGGGTCATCAGTCGAGCGGTCGTTCGTCGGGCTCGCCGAAGTGCAGGCCGAGCCAGGCGGCCAGCGGCACGAGCAGCAGGTTGGCGACCCAGAACCAGACCGGGTGCGGCAGTCTCATCAGGTTCACCACGCTGCCGACGAAAAACAGGACGCCGACCATCATGCCCTGCCGCGCGTGGCGGCTGACGGAGATGCGCGCCGCGAGCCACGCGCCGGCTGCGACCCCGATGAAATAGCTCAGCAGCACGCCGATGAAGGCGCCGGCCGGCAGCGTCTGCATGTAGGCCGCGACGGCTGCCGCGTCCTTGAAATCGAGACCGGGCGGGGCCGGGTAAAGGCGGAGGTTGATTTGCCGGATGACCGCGATCAGCAGCCCGGCCGCGATCACGCCCGCCATCGCCGCAAGGATGTTGCGGAGCAGAATTTTCATGGGGCCCATTGCCCGCCACGTTGGGGACGGGCCGGACACAAGTAAAGGCCGCGCGCCGCCAGAGGTTTGCAGCTCCGCGATTGTGTCGGATTTCGACCTACATCGGCCCGGGGCCGGAGGCCGCGCCGCTCTCGACGGCGGTCTTGAGGCCGGCGAGGCTGCGCTCGAAGGCGCGACCGAGCATCTTGTTCAACAGCGGGCCGGACCATCGCTTCAGCGGGCTGGCGCCGAGGTCGATGTTGTCGAACCACATCACGAGCGTGACGCCGCCGCCGGCCGGCTCGAGCTCGAGGTTGCCGCGCACGACCATGGATTGCCCGGCCATGCGCAGCTCGTAGCGCAGGGCCTTGTCCGGCTCGAGAGCGGTGATGGTCAGGCTGCCGTCGCCCATTTTCTTCGCGGTCCAGTGCATCGAGCCGCCCTTCCCCGTGGTCGGGCCGGGATAGGTGTAGCTGAGCGTCGGGTCCTCGGACTTGTTCCAGACGGTCCAATCGGGCCATTTCTTCAGGTCGGCGATCCAGGGAAAAATCGCCGCGGCGGGCTGGGTGATGCCGGTCGAGCGTTCGACGGTGATCTCCCGGGGCAGGAAGAACCCGATGACGACGAAGAGCACGACGAGCCCGAGCAGGAGGTAGAGTGTCGTCGCGAGCATGGCCGCAGTCTAGCGCCCGGCCCGGCCCGCGCCAATCCGGAAAGTCAGAGCACGGCAGGCTGGTCCAGGGCCGGCGGCCCGGGTTCCCGGGCCTGCAACGGAAGACAGACCACCCGGTCGGGCCGTCTTCCCCGCCCCGGCGGATTGATCGCGGCGGCGACCGCCAGGGGCTGATTCCCGACCAGCGGGGAAAGCGGATGCAGGAAGCCCTCGTCGAGGGGATCGTAGATCCATCGCCGGCCACGCTCGCGAAACAGGAGGACGGTGTGGCCCTTCCGGCCGGAGGCGGTGTCGAAATAATAGGAAAGGAGGCTCGCCTCTTCCGGCGGCCGGCCGGCGGCGCAGCGGGCCAGGTAGTAGGCAACGCTGTCGACGAAGCACCCGTGCGGCAGTTCGCGCCGTGCGGCCGGCAGCACCAGCGGCAACCGGTCGGTCAGGTCCGTGAAACGACGGAATCCCGGCTCGATGTCCCGCAGCAGTGGAAGCAGGGCGGCCTTCTCCTGCTCCAGCCGGCCGCGGTGGAGCGAGAGGCTCTGCGTGCCGTTGGTGTCGGTGTAGAACCAGAGGATGCCTTCCAGCTCGAAGACCAGCGCGTGCAGCCGCGCCGGATAAGGACGGCCGGGATTGTCGTTCTCGATGCGCAGCACGCGCGACCACACCGCGGACCCGAGCCGCGCCCGCGCATCGAGCGCCGAGGACAGCGAATCCGCTCCGGCCGGTGCGGCGGCCAGCATCCCGAGGATCAGAATGGACAGGATGCAGCGCATGCTGCCCCGATAACCGCAGGACGCGGTCCGAAGTTTTTGTCATTCGACCAACCGGGGAAACTTCGCGGCAGATGCGCGACGGAATACGACCAAGCGAAACCGGCGCCGGCGCGGTCAACCGGCCGGAGTCCCACGATCGCGCGCCGGTGGTGGCGGATGCGGGACGGCGAGGGAGAGCCGTCTGCCCACGCCTGCGTGGCATGTGACACAAGGCGCTCCGCTTTTTTCTCCCGTTGGCCGCCGGACCCTGTCAGCCTCGCCGGGTGGTTCCCCCGCCCGCGCCCCTCCTGGCCGTGATCGGCCCGCCCGGCATCCTGTTCATCAGCGTGGTCTTCATCGTGGTGGCGATCGCGGTGTGGCGCATCCACGCGTTCTTCGCGCTGGCCGGAAAGCGCGGAAACCGGCTCACGGCCTGCCTGTGCGACGTCGCCGATCCGGCGGCGGTGGAGGCGGCAGTGGCCGCGATCTTGAAGAAACACCATCGGATCGATGCCCTCGTGAATGCCGCGGGTGCGAACATCCCGCGCCGCGCGCTCGATGTGCTGAACCGGGAGGACTGCCACCGCCTGATGGCCGTGAACCTGCACGGCTCGTTCCACTGCGCGCAGGCGGTGCTGCCGGCCATGCAGCGGCGGCGCGCCGGCACGATCGTGAACATCGTCCTCCGACGCCGGCCTGCGGGCCAGCGCCAAGGCGGGCGCGGCCTACGTGATGTCGAAGTTCGGCCAGAACGGGCTGACCCAGTCCATCAACGCCGAGGAGCGGGCGCGCGGCATCCGGGCCTGCGCGATCTTTCCCGGCGACACCGACACGCCGATCCTCGACCACCGGCCGGCGCCGCCGGACAAGGCGGCGCGGGCGCGGATGATGCGACCGGAGGACGTGGCGGCGTGCGCGTGGCTGGCGCTCAGTCTGCCGCCGCGCGCGGTGGCGGAGGAGCTGCTGGTCCGGCCGGCTTAGCGGTGTCGCGAGCCACCTCCTTCAGGCCATTCGTATGCCAGCACGGAGTTGCTGCGGCGGTCCCGCGATTGCGGGACCGTCGGAAAAAATGGAACGGCGCTCATAGAGCGCCGCTACACGGGACACGCAGGTTCCGGCCTGTGGTCAGAAGCTCAGGACGGAGCTGTAGGTGGCGCGTTCGGAGGCCGAGGTGAGCTCGCGCCAGCGGGTGATGCCGTAGGGGCTGCCGCCGTCGAAGTTGGCCAGCGACTCGTCGTAGTGGAAGGCGGCGTTGCCGACGCAGGTGATGTCGTTGGCGACGACCGAGCCGCAGACATCCCCGTTGCCGTTGATCTTCACCGAGCCGAACGGGGCGTAGACGATGGCGCTGAGCACGCCGTTGCCGGCGATCTTGATGTCCTGGGAGAGGGTGGTCTTGGTGCCCCAGATCTGGCAGTTCACCGGCTGGTTGGCCGCCGCGGCGGTGGCGCCGCCGTTGAAGATGCCGTTGCCGGCGATGTCCACGCTGCCCGGCGCGTAGATCTCCACGGCGGCACCGGCGTTGATGCGCAGCTCGCCGCTGCCGCCACCGATGCTGATGCTCGTGCTGGTGTTGGTGAGCTTGAGCACCACCTTGTTCGAGATGGTGAGCACCTTGTTGTTGAAGTTGATCTGCGTCGCCTCGTAGTAGTATTTGCCGTCAGCAGCGGGTGGATCACCCACGCGCGGCAGAGTCAGGTTGTTGGTGATGCCGCCGATGACGTAGTAGGACTGGCTCGGCGCGCTGACCGGGTCGAAGCTGGCCGAGAAGTCGGTGGAGACGCGGCTCATGTCCATGGTGCCGGAGGCGGTGCCGAAGGGGCCGACGAGGCCGTTGGAGCCGACCTTGGGCAGCGCGCCGCCGGTGGCGGCGTAGCCCCAGATGTCGGCGTTCTGCACGAGGACCGAGTCAACCGAGACGGAGATGCTGCCGACGGAACCGTTGTCCTTCTTGACGGCGTCGCTGAAGGGGATCGCCGCGGTGCCAGGGTTGTTGTCGGGATCGGAGTTCCAACTGTTCACCGAGGCGTTGTTGCCGCTGAACGTGATGGTGTCCTTGGCGACGAGGCCGTTGGCGAACTTGGAACGCTTGCTGAGCTGGACCTGGATCCACTTCTCGATGGGCGCGCCGGACGACAGTTGCACGCTGGAGCGGGCGACGAGGTTGGGGGCGGACGAGCCGTTGTAGTTGTAGACGTAGACGCGCACGGTGCCGGTGGCGTTCTGGTCGAAGGCGTAGCCGGTCCACTTGCGCCAGGCGTTGTTGCCGGAGACGGTCCAGCCATCCCAGGCGGAGGCGTTGCCGGCGACCATCTGGTTGATGCCCCACATGGCCTCCTCGAGGCCGGTCTCGGCGAGGTTGATGCCGGCGTTGTTGTAGAAGGCGCGGTTGGAGACGGTGAGGTTGGTGCGCGCCATCCGCAGGTAGGTGGTGATGGCGATGCCGAGCACGGCGGCGAAGATCATCGCGACGATGAGCAGCGAGCCCCTCGGGCAGGAAAGGATGCGGCGGGAGGTTTTCATGTGGTGACCCTTTTGTTGCGGAGGATGAAGCGGGCGGAGAGCACGGTGTTGGTGGCGCGGGTGACGGTCTGGTTGGACCGGGCGGCGTTGAGGGAGACCTGCAACTGCTTGGTGGCCTTGCTGGCGGCGGTGAGGTCGGAGAGTGAAATCGCGGCGCCGGTGATGCTGTAGGCCTTGAACTCGAAGCTCTGGACGCCGGACAGCAGGTTGCGGGTGGTGCCGCTGGCGAGCCGCTGGAAGACCTTCGCGCTGCTGTCGTATTGATAGACGATGGCCGTGCTGTTCACGACGAGCGTCACGCTGTCCTTGCTGTTCCACGTGATGGAGCTGGCCTGGCGGGTGTCCTCGGCGAAAAGCTCGAGGGCGGTGCGGGCCTGCTGCTCCATCTCGTTGTAATTGACGAGATTCACGCCGCTGCGGATGAGGAACATGTAGGCGGAGAGCACGGCGGCCAGGACGAACGCCGAGATGGTGGAGCCGATCATGATCTCCACGAGGGTGAAGCCGCCGCGGCGCGCGGTGCGCGCGGGCCTCGGCGAGGCAAGGACCGCCGGGTCAAGGCCGGGCGAGGGTGTAATAGTAATCGTAGAGTCCATTTTTGGAGTAGCGCGTGCGGAAGGTGCGCTGGTGGGAGCGGTTGTCGTAGGATTTCCAGGTGACCTTGATGGTGACTTCGCGCATGGAGCCGGACTTGCCGGACACGTCGGCGGCCTCGCGGGTCATGGTGAACTTGGCCGCGAGGGTCGGGTCGGTGGTGAACATGGTGGTGAGGTCCACCGTGGCGGAGGCCGGGAGGGCGGCGATGTCGGTCCAGCTCATCATGCGGATGCGCTCCATCTCGCTCTGGGCGACCTGCGAGGCGAGCGTGGTGCCGCGACCGACATCCACCATCTTGTAGCCGCCCTGCATGGCGATGATGGTGGAGGCGATGCCCATGGCCATGACGAAGCTGGCCATGGCGACCTCGAGGATGGTGAACCCGCCTTCGCCCCGGCGCCGGCGGCGCCCGGGCTTCGGCGCGGCCAGGCCCCGCGAGGGAGTGGAAGCCAGTAGGGTGATCATGCGCCCACTGTAGCAAGACGCGGCCGCCGCCCATAGAGGCGGGCGACCGGCATTTACGGTCCTGACCCGCCAGGGCAATACGGCCCCGGGGGTGCGGGGCTGTTTGCCCAGACGGCGTCAGCGCCGTCAGGAAGGCTTCAGCGGATTGGCGCTGTTGCGGCTGCCGGCGTAGAGCACGGCGGCCTGCGAGCGGCGGTTGATCTGCAGCTTCTCGAAGATGTTGCTGAGATAATTCTTCACGGTCTTGTCGCTCAGTTCCATCTCGGCGGCGATCTCCTTGTTGGTCTTGCCCTCGGCCACGAGCGCGAGCACGCGGCTTTCCTGGGCGGAGAGCAGGGAGAGCTTGTCGGAGTCGCTCTGCGGCGCGCCGTGGCGCACGAGGTGGAGCACGCGCCCGGTCACGGCCGGATCGAGGACGAACTTGCCCGCGGCGACATCCACGATGGCCTGGCAGAGGCCCTGCGAATTGATCTCCTTGAGCAGGTAGCCGTGCGCGCCGCTGCTCATGGCTTCGTAGACGGCGCTGTCGTCGAGCACGGAGGTGAGGATGAGCAGGCGGACATCCGGCTGGCGCGCGAGGATCTGGCGGCAGGCCTCGAAACCCGTGCCGTCGGGCAGCCGGATGTCGAGCAGCACGACGTCGGGCTGCAACCGCGCGCACTCGGCCACGGCGGTGGCGACGGAGTGAGCCTCGCCCACGATGCGGAACGGAGGGGAGGCGCCGCCGGCCGAGAGGAGCGTCTTCAGGCCCGTGCGGACCAGTTCGCTGTCATCGACCAGGAGGAGGGTGATGGTTTGGGTCGCGGTCATAAGCGGGAGGCTGGGGTCGGAAAGGGAAGAATCAAGTCCGTGGAGCGGAGGGTCACCAGCCGGAGAATTTGTCCTGCCGCGCGCGGCGCTCGGCCTCGCGGTTGATCTCGCGCCACCGCACGATGCCGAAGGGCATGCCGTCGTTCTCGGCGGCGAGCGCCTCGTCGTAGTGGAAGGCGGCGTTGCCCACGAGGGTGATGGTGCGGCCGACAATCGCACCCATGACATCGCTGTTGCCGTTGATCTTCACCTCGGCGTTCGGCGCGTAAACCACGGCAACCAGGGCGCCGTTGCCGGCGACGTGGACAAGCTGGCCCGAAAGGCTGGCGCTGACACCGTAGATCCGGCAGGTGGCCGGGTTGACGTTGGAGTTGCCCACGCCCTTGCCCGCCACCTTGAAGTCGCCCTCGGAATAGACCGTGAGGCTGGAGCCGGCGGGGATGATGATGCTGGCGTTGCCCGTGACGCTGATGGCGTCGGCGCCGGAGCCGGCGGTGAGCACGAGGGTGACATCGCCGAGTATGGTCAGGGTGTCGCTGCCGGTCAGCTTGATGTTGGAGCAGCGCCACTTGGTCGCGGCGCCCGCCGTGCCGAGGGTCGCGCCGATGCTGGCGAGAATCGTGCCGTCCACGGGCGCGGTGAGCGCCGGGAAGTCCGCGGTGAAGTCGGTCGTGACGCGGGCGGGATCGACCGTCACGCCCGCCGGGGTGTTCTTTCCGGTGATGGAGCCGTTCACGCCGACCTGCGGGGCCGCGCCGCCGGTGGCCACGTAGCCATAGACATTGGCCTGGTTGACGAGCATGGCGGTGTTCTGGACCGAGGTGCTGGCCACGCTGCCGCGGTCGTTGCGCGCCTCGGCGCTGTAGGGAACGGGCGCGGTGGCGGGATTGTTGTCGGGATCGGAGTTCCAACTGTCCACGGAGGCGTTGTTGCCGGCGAAGGAGACGGCGTCCTTCGCCATGAGGCCGGCGGCGAAGCGGGAGCGCCGGGCGAGCGTGACCTCGAGCATCTTCGTCACCGGCGTCGAGCCCGGCGATTCCACCGAGGCCAGCGCGACCACGGTGGGCCGGAGGGCGTCGCCGGCGATGCTGTTCACATGCACCTGCACGCTGCCCCGGGTGTTGCCGCCGAGATCGAAGCCGGCGAAACGGCGGCGCGCCGCCGGGCTGAACACGGACCAGCCGCTCCAGGCCTCGGAGGAGCGCTGCGCCGCGCGGTTGAACGACCACAACGCCTCCTCGGCTCCCGCCTCGGCGAGATGGAAGGCGGCGTTCTGCCGGTGGCTGCGCTGGGCGAAGCGGGCGGAGCTGAGGTTCACGTTCAGGTAGGTGGTCAGCCCGAGCGCCAGAATCACCATGAGCAACAGGGCGACGATGAGGACCGAGCCCCGCGACCGGAGCCGGGGCCAGCCGCGCGGGGAAAGTGCCGGGGATGGACGGAGCGCGCGCATCAGTTGCTCACCTTTTTGTTCCGCAGCACGTAGCGCGCGGAGAACGCCGCCTGCGTGGCGGCAGGCACCGCCGCGGGGTTGTCGCCAACGACGCGCAGGATCAGTTGGATTTGTTTCGTCTCGAGGTCGTTCGCCGCGGGCTCGGCCGCAGCGGAGCCCGGGGTCTCGAGCCGGTAGCGCCGGAAGGTGAAATCCGGCGCGAGGTTGCGCACCAGCACCTGGCGCGGCTGCGCCGTGCCGCCGGTGACGGCCTCGCGGTAGAAACAGCGGTGGGTCGCGCTGCCGGCGGTGCCGTCGTAGGCATAGGTGACCTGCGGGGCGGCCGTGTCGGGCAGGATGAGGGTGAGGCTTTGCGCGCTGCTCCAGCGCACATCGAGCGCCTGCCGCGCGTCGCGGGCGAAGGTCTCGAGGCCGCGGCGCAGCTCGGATTCCGTCCGGCTGTAACTGCTGGCGCGATAGCCGGTCCGCACGATGAAGAGGAACGCGCTCATCACGCCGGCGAGCACCAGCGCCGAGAGCGTGGCGGCCATGAGCACCTCCGCCAGGGAAAACCCGGCGCTGCGCGCGGGGCGCCTAGTGCGCGGTGCTGATGTAGTCGCTGAGTCCATTCTTGCCATAGCGGGTGATGAGGCGAGCGGTCTGGAGGCGGCCGTCGTAGCCGCGCCAGGTGGTGGTGAGGGTGATTTCGAGCATGTCCTCCTTCAGCAGGCGGACGCTGCGGGTGCAGGTGTAGCGGCCGGCCGCGGCGCCGGCGGCGGAATCGGCCTTGAGCGTGGCGTCGCCCGCGGCCTGCAGCGCCTGGAGCTGGCTCCAGTTCTTGAGCCGGATCTCCTCCATCTCCGACTGCATGAGCTGCGAGGCCACGGAGAGGTTGCGCGCGTAATCGAGGGATTGGAAGCCGCGCTGGATGGCGGTGATGGCGGTGACGATGCCGAGCAACACCACGACGGAGGCCACCATCACCTCCACGAGGGTGTAGCCCGCCCGGCGCCGCGGGCGCGCGGGCGGCGGGACGGGCTCGGAATCTGGACAGCGGGAGATCATCGGCCGGCGGGCTGCAGGGGGACGCGAAGGACGAGCGTGGTGCCGCCGCCGGGCTCGGTCTGGAGCCGGAGCGAGCCGTCCATTTCCTTGGCCCGGCTGGCCATGTTCACGAGGCCGTGGCCCGTGCCGGTGCGCTGGGCGGCGTCGAAACCGTGCCCGTTGTCATGGACCTTGAGGAGGGCGTTGCGCCCGTCGCTGTCGGATTGCAGCAGGATCCGGACGCGCGACGCCTCGCCGTGGCGCAGGGCGTTGCTGATGGCCTCGCGCACGATCTGCAGGGTGTGGGTCTCCTGCGCGGCGGAGAAGCGCGATGCGAGCGCCTCGTCGAGCTCGAGCGCGATGTTCGCCACCCACAGCGACTGCATGGTGTAGGCGAGGCTGCGCAGCGCCTGCGCGAACGCCTGGCGGCGGAGCGACTCGGGCTCGAGATCGTTGATGAAGTTGCGCACCTCGCGGATAGTGTCGTTGAGGTTGGCGCGGCACACTCCGAGCCGCTCGGCGGCGGCCTTCGGATCCTCGGTGATTTCCGAGCGGGCGCTCTCGAGCCCGAGGCCGGTGGCGTAGATGGACTGGATGACGGTGTCGTGCAGGTTCCGCGCGAGCCGCGAACGCACCTCGATGGACTGGCGCAGGTCATCCTGGGCGGATTTGAGGTCTTCCTCGGCCCGCTTCCGCTCGGTGATCTCGCGGCGCAGCTCGGCCTGCTGGGCGAACGACGTCTCGGCCAGCCGGGCCAGCCGGGCGAACTCGTCGCCCTGGTCCGCCATGCCCCGGATGGGCTCGGCGCGGCCCTGCGCGAGGCTCTCGCCGAGGCGATCCATCGGCCGCAGCACCCAGTGGCTCAAAGCCAGGCCCAGCGCCGCGAGCAGCAGGAGGCCGAAGCCGACGAACAGCCGCGCCATCGCCGCGTCGGTGTGCAACGCTCCGGCGATTTCGGCCGCAGGCCGGGTGAGCCGCAACTGGCGCACCGGCCGGCCCTGGTCATCGGCCAGCACGCGGGTCAGGACGAGAGCGGCGTTGCTGCCCTCGTCGAGCACGGCGGCGGGGGTTCCGGGCTCGACGAGCGCGGCGGTGCATTCCGTGACTTGTCCGAGTTCGACCAGCCGCGTCGCATTCCAAATCCGCCCGGCGACCACCCAGCCGCCCTCCGCGGCGGGCCGCGCGGCGACCTGCACCTCCATCAAACCCGCTGAAGTCTCCGCAAAGAAGCGTGCCGTTGTCCGATCCGTCGGCGCCGCGGGCCGCCAGTCTCCGCGATAGGGGGTGCCGGCCTCGATGCGGCCCGCGGCATCCAGCAGCCACAACGTGTCAGCACCATGGGCGGCGGCGATATCGCGTAGTTTTTCCTGCAACGGCACGGCGCGCGCATCGGCCGCCAGCCACGCGGACAGTTCCCCGCTCCCGGCATCGCGGGCCAGTTGCCTCAGCGCATATCCGTCCAAATCCAGCAGGCGGCCGACCTGCCGGGCCGCTTCGGCCTGCGCCTGCCGCACCATTTCGGCCAGCCGGTCGCGCTCCATGCCGCGCAGCCAGAGCAGGGTTGCGAGAAACGCCAGCACCAGCACACCGGCCACCAGACCGAACCTCGCCTTGATGCTCATGACTAGGGGATTTTTCCCAGGGGCCTGGCCAAACGGAATCAGGGTCCGTGTGCGTTCGGTGGGTGGCATGGGGGAATAATGCCTTGGTGAAACAATCCAAAGATACGGCAACGCCTAAGCCGGAACGTCCCGATTTTTCATAACTTTGCGACGCGTGCGGCTTTAGCTAGTCGCAAAATCACGTCCAGCAGGCCCATATCAAATAGGGCCTTTGATACCTAGACAGCGCTCTTTGTTGCCACTCGCTGTCAGGATTCCGATCGAAGGGCCTAGGTGATAGGCCCCAGTGGGGAGGGTGCAATCGGGCGGAGCCGGCACTCAGTGCTCGTGCTCCTCGCCGCTGCCGGGAGTGCGCACGGGTTTGATGGCGCGGCCGTAGAAGACCGCGTTGAAGAACACCCGGTTGCCGCCATACCAGAAGCCGCGGAAGTTCGGATCGTCGGGCATGCCCACGACCGCGCCGCGCCCGACGGGCAGCGCGACGACCGCGGCGGTGCCGGCGAGCTTCTGGATGTTCTCGGTGGAGACATAACCGCTCTGGAGCGGCTGCGCCGTGTAGGCCACGGGCGTCTCGTAAGGCGACTTGGCGGGTTTGAGGAAGATGGTGTTCTCGCGGAAGACGGAGAGCCGGTCGCCGTTGAATCCGTAGCCGAGCGGATGCGTGTGATCCACCGTGGCGGCGAACACGGCGCCCTCGATGAGCTTGAGCGCCTCGCGGTCCGCGGCGGCGCCGTAGGGCTGGCGCTCGGGTGCGGGCTTTTCTTTGTCGCCCTCGGACTTGGCGCGGGCGGCGGTCGCTTCGCCGAACTCCAGCGCGGCGATCTCCTTCTTCGCCGCCCACTCGGCGGCGCGGCCCATGACGACCAGCGTGCCGCCGTCGCGCACCCAACGCTTGAGCGAGGCGATGGCCGCCTCGGAAATGTCGTCGTAGGTGCCATCGGCGAACACGATGACGTGGTAGCGCCAGATATCCGCGCGGCCCATGGCAGTCTGCTCGAGCAGCGTCACCGCCACGCCCGCGCGCTGGTCGAGCACATGCCACGCCGCGCCGATGTTGAGCGGGTTCGCCCCCTGCCCGGTGACGAGCGCGACCTCAGGCTTTTTGAGCGGGACGAACGACGCGCTGCCGAAATCCACGCCGACCGGCGTGAGCCCGGTCTTGCAGCCATAAACGGTGATCGCGTCCTCGCGCACGATGGTGTCGATGACGGCGCGGATCTCCGCGGCCTTGGCCGGCTGCATGCCGACTGGCACAAGGATGGCGCCGTGGCCGAGCGTGACGCGAGTGCCGTCGGCCGCGACGGCCTCGACCGGAGCGTCGGTGAGACCCTTCACGAGCACGCCGGCTTTCTGCAGGCGGTGCAGCGCGCGCGGGGCGAAGTAGCCGTTCCAGTTGAAGACGTAGGCGTTCCAGTTGAAGACGTAGGCGTAGTCGCTGTGCCCGCCGACGAGCGCGCCGGCCGGGAATGCCGGCAGCGCGGCCGGGGCGCCGGTGGCGGGCGCCTTCTCCAACTCGGCATACGGCAGGTTGTAGGCGAGCGGCACGGTCCAGGCCGACACATCGTAGAAGACGGAGTCCTCGAAGCCGGTGCGCTTGGTGAAGATCTCCGTGAGCAGGCGGAACTGCGGCTGCTCCGTGAGCACGACCCACGCCGCGCCCGGGCGGAAGGTCGCGCCGGCGGCGGAGATTTCCTGCGTGAGCGGCCTGACCTCGATGCGGTGCTGCGCGAGCAGGTGCAGGAAAGCCCACGCACGCGCGGGGTCGCCGTCGTCGCCGAAGACATAAGCCTTCACCTTCGACTTGCGCGCGAGCTCGAGGGTCTGCGGCGTGAAGTCGCGCTGCAGGGCCAGCAGCTCGGCGCGGAGCGCGACGGCGGCCTTGAGCGTGCTGAAGGAGGTGAGCACCTGGTTGCGGATGGTGAAAGGGAAGGTGAGCACGCCGTTGTCGCTCTCCTGCGCGTGGCCGCGCGAGCTGGCCTGCTCGAAAAGGATGCCCACGGTGGCGTGCAGGTCCGGATAGGTGGAGCCCTTGCCGGGGTAGAAGTCGTCGAAGCCCTGCTCGCTGAAGTAGAAGAGGCCGCGGCCGTCGAGGGACTTGCGGTGGAACTCGGCGACCTTGGCCGTGAGCTCGAACACGGCGGCGGGGGTGCTGGGGTTGTTGCGCGAGGGCACGCCGGGCTGGAAGAAGAACGTGGTGTTGGTGCCCATCTCGTGGTGGTCGGTGAGGAGGTTCGGCCGCCAGCGGTGGAACAGCTCGGCGCGGGCCTGCGCCTCGGGGTGGACCAGCGGCAGCCAGTCGCGGTTGGGGTCGAAGAGGTAGTGGTTGTAGCGGCCGCGCGGCCAGCCCTCGTTGTGCTCGCGGCTGGCGGGATCGGTCGAGAGATTGGCCGACTTGTTGGAGTTGAACCAATGCGCGGCGCGGTCGCCGCCGTCGGGGTTGCGCTGGGCTTCGACGAGGATGACGGTCGAGTGGAGGATCTCCTCGATCTTCGGGCTCGACGCGGCGGCGAGGTGATAGACGACGAGCGGCACGGCGTTGGCGCCGCTGGGCTCGTTGCCGTGGATGCTGTAGCCGAGGTTCACGACCGCGGGCATGCGGGCGAGGTCGAGGGCGGCGGATTTCGCCGGGTCGAGCAGCGCGAGGTGGTCGGCGCGGATCTTCCCGAGGCTGGCGTGATTGGCCGGCGAGGTGATGGTGAGGACGACGAGCGGCTTCTGCTCGTGGGTGTGGCCGATGACCTCGAGCTTCACGCGCTCGGGCGCGGCGGCCGCCACGGCCTGCAGGTAGGCGGCGAGCTGGTGGCTGGTGAGGTGCCACGCGCCGGCCTTGAAACCGAAGAACTGCTCGGGCGACGGCACCTTCGGGTTCCAGGCCGTGTTGGCGGGGAGGAAATACTCGAGCGGTTCGCCGGCGGCGCGGACCGCGGGGGCGGCGAGCAGGGCGAGGGCGACGACGGCGGTGAGCGGGTTCCGGCGGGACAACATGGGGGTTCACGGTGAGGGTTTTTCCGGCGGGCGCAAAATAAACCGCGCTGGCCTTCGCCGGGCGGCCCCGCTACAGGTTCGCGCGCATCATCATGAACCCGCGCCTTCTGCGGCTGGCCGCCGCCCTGCTCTGCCTCGCCCCGCTCCTGTCCGCCGCCGAAGCCCCTGTCGTGCCCGACGGGCCACGCTCTGAGCTCGCCGACGGGCTCTACGCCGAGTTCACGACGCCGCACGGGACGTTCGTGACCGAGCTGTTCTACCAGAAGACGCCGATGACGTGCGCGTCGTTCGTCGGCCTCGCCGAGGGCATGATCGCGCCGCGCGACGGGAAACCGTTCTACACCGGCCTGAAATGGTATCGCGTCGTGCCGGGGTTCGTCATCCAGAGCGGCGACCCGACCTTCGCCCCCGACAAGAAGGACGAGGAGCCCGACCCCGGCCACCCCTACAGCTACCCCGACGAGTTCGTGCCCGGCCTGCGGCACGGCGAGGCCGGCGTGCTCTCGATGGCCAACGCCGGCCCCGACACCAACAGCTCGGAGTTTTTCGTCACGCTCGCCGACACCACGCGGCTGAACTACCTGCACAGCGTCTTCGGGCGCACCGTGCGCGGGCTCGAGGTGCTGCCGAAAATCCAGCAGGGCGACGCGTTCTCGATCAGGATCCTGCGCGTCGGCGCCGCCGCGCAGGCGTTCAAGGCGGACGAGGCGGCGTTCAAGGCGCTCGCGGAGAAGGCGCCGAAATACTCCGGCGCGCCCGAGCCCGGCGCTACGGCGCACTTCGACGATCCCGACAAGATCCTGCCCGCCGACGTGCCGCGCGCGAAAAATTTCAACTTCAAGCTCGCCAACTTCCAGCGCGCCACCGGCCAGCGGATTTACGCCCGCGCCTACACCACCCTGCCCCAGCCGGCGGAGAGCGAGCGCATCACCGCGGCACCCTTCGCCCAGAAACTCGCGCGCGACCTCGGCATCCACCGCAACGGAGCGCTTGCCGTCTATTTCGCCGACAAAGACGACTGGTATCTCTGGGTTGGCGACAACCTCGTGCCCGCCTTCAATCCCGCCGGCGGCCGCATCACCGCCCGCAAGAACGAACTCTACCGCGAAGTGAAACTCCAGGCCGCCGCCCATGCGAACCAGGCGCGGCAGCTGCGCGGACCGGACCGGCCGCTCACGCCCGCCGACCTCGCCAAATACTCCGTGGATGCGATGCTCGACGCGCTGATCTTCACTTTCGATCCTGCTCCCTCCCCCGTCCCGCCGCCCGCCGTGCCATGAAGATCCGCCCGCTGCTTCCGCTGCTGTTCATCCCCGCCCTTGCCTTCGCCGCGGACACCGCGCTGCGCGACGCCGTCGTGCAGAAACTTGCCGCCGAGTATCCGTCGCTCGAGGCCATCTACAAGGATCTGCATGCGAACCCCGAGCTGTCGTTCATGGAGACGCGCACCGCCGGCATCCTCGCGCGCGAGTTGCGCGCCCTCGGCTTCGAAGTCACCGAGAAGGTCGGCCACACCGGCGTCGTGGCCGTGATGAACAACGGCGACGGTCCGACCGTGCTCGTCCGCGGCGACATGGATGCGCTGCCGATGGCTGAAAAAACCGGCCTGCCCTACGCCAGCACCGGCACGACCAAGATGCTCGCCGGCGCGGACTCGCCCGCGATGCACTCGTGCGCACACGACATGCACGTCACCGGCCTCATCGGCACCGCGCGCGTGCTCGCCGCGCTGAAAGACCGCTGGTCCGGCACGCTCGTGATGATCGGCCAGCCCGCCGAGGAGATCGGCGCCGGCGCGATCGCCATGCTGCGCGACGGGCTCTACACGCGCTTCCCCCATCCCGACTACGCGCTCGCCCTCCATGTCGGCGACGCCCCCGCCGGCTCCATCGGCTACATTTCCGGGCCGATCTACGCCAACGTGGACTCGCTCGACATCCTCGTGCGCGGCGTCGGCGGGCACGGCGCCCGCCCGCACCAGACGCGCGACCCGGTGGTGCTCGCCGCGCAGATCGTGGTCGCGCTGCAGACCATCGTGAGCCGCGAACTCAAGCCCGGCACGCCCGCGGTCATCACTGTCGGCGCGATCAACGGCGGCACGAAGCGCAACATCATCCCCGACCAGGTGAAGCTTCAGCTCACCCTCCGCTCCTACGACGACGCCGTGGGCGAGCACCTCGTCGCCTCCATCCGGCGCATCTGCGAGAACCTCGCGCGGGCCGCCGGGCTGCCGGAGGACCTGCTGCCGGTCGTCTCGGTGGACGACAAACAGCGCACGCCGGTGACGGTGAACGATCCCGCGCTCACCGCGCGGCTGGCGGGCGTCTTCCGCGAGTGGCTCGGCGAGGCGCGCGTCGCGGAGGGCGAGGCCGCGACCTACGGGGAGGATTTCTCGCGCTTCGGCCGCACCGAGCGCAAGGTGCCGTCGTGCATCTTCTGGGTTGGCGGCACCGATCCGGCCGCGAGGGCCGCGGCTGAAAAAAACGGCCAGCTCGTGCCGTCCAACCACTCGCCCTTCTTCGCCCCCGCGCCCGGGCCGACCCTCAAGGCGTGCGTCACCGCCATGAGCGCCGCCGTGCTGGACTTGATGACGAAGGAATAATCGCCATGCGAACCCTCGCTGCTCTTGTCGCATTCTTCGCGGCCCTTTCGATGCGGGCGGCGGAGCCGGCGGAGGAGATCCGCGCCGCGCTGCACGCCCAGGCTGCGGCGTGGAACCGCGGGGACATCCCGGCGTTCATGGAGACTTACTGGAAGTCGGAGAAGCTGCGATTTGCTTCCGGCAGCACCATCACCTACGGCTGGCAGCCGACGCTCGAACGTTACCTCAAGCGCTATCCCGACAAGGCGACGATGGGCGCGCTGACGTTCTCGGATCTCGAAGTGACGCTGCTCGCGCCCGACGCGGCGGTGGTCTTCGGCAAATGGGAGCTGCAGCGGGAAAAAGACAAGCCGTGGGGCCTCTTCACGCTCGTGCTGCGCCGGCTGCCCGAAGGCTGGCGGATCGTGTCCGACCACACCTCGAGCGCCGAGAAGTGACGCCTGTCCGGTGTCCGACCGTCGCCGTGCCAAAGTCACGTATTACGCGACTTTCCGAGCGAAAACACTGCCGGAGGTTGGTCACGTAATACGTGACCAACGGATCGGAGCCGTCGCCCGGAGTTTGTAATATAATACGTTACAAAGGGAGCGAGGCCGCTGCGTAGGATTGTAATACATTATATTACAAGCCGGCCGGGGCCGCGCGGAACTCACATCAACTCGGGAATGATCTTGAGCTGCCCGTCGGCGGAGGGACGCAGGCGGTCGCGCGCCATCTCGAAGGCGACCTCGCGCCACGTGGCGTCCTTGCGGCCCTCGAGCCGGCGGGCCATCTCGGCGACGTTCTCCGTGATGATGCGGGTGACGAGTTTCTCGAGGAACGCGCGGCCGGTGCCGTCCTCCTCCATCACGCGGGCGCGGAAGCCGGCGTCAACGTCGGCCTTGGCCTCGACGCAGGCGGCGATGACGCCGCCGGAGTTGACGATGAAATCGGTGAGGCTGGGCACGCCGCGGCGGTGCTGGAGGAAATACTCGCAGACGAGATCGGCGGGGTTGTTGGCGCCCTGCAGCACGAGCCGGGCGTGGATGTGCGGCGTGTTTTCGGCGTGGATGGCCTCCGGGCGCGCGGCGGGCACGAGGATGGAGCACGGCATCTCTAGCATGCCGTCCACATGCCCGCCATCGAAGCGCCGCGTGACCTCGCCCTGGTAGGCCGCAAGGCCGTTCTTGCCACGGCGGATGTCGAGCAATTGAGGAAGGTCCAGGCCCGGGGGATGGTAGAGCGCGGCGTTGATGTCGGAGGCTCCGACGATGCGCGCGCCGAGAGCGGCGAGTTTTTCCGCGATGGGCGCGCCGACGTTGCCCAACCCCTGCACGATGACGCTGGCGTCCTTGATGCGGAAGCCCGGCACGTGCCGCTCGGCCGCCTGGGCGGCGGCGAAGAGTCCGTGCGCGGTGATGGCCCATTCGTCGAGCGGGAAGCCGCCGTGCGCGGGAGGGCGGCCGACACCGCCGCGGCCGTGGTGCGGACCGCCGTTTTTCTGCGAGAACACCTCGTAGATGGTCTGCATGTCCGCCTCGTTCGTGCCCATGTCGGGGCCGGGGATGTATTCGGGGATGTCCCAGAGCGCCCCGGCGACCAGCTCCATGAACGCGCGTTTCTCGGCGGGCTTGCCGGCGAACCACCGCGGGTCCACGCGCAGGCCGCTCTTCGCGCCGCCGAGTGGCAGCATGGCGGCGGAGCTTTTGAGCGTCATCGCGTGGGCCAGGCCGTAGACCTCGTCCACGGTGACGTCGGGCGCCATCCGCACGCCGCCGAGTCCGCGACCGCGCACGAGGTTGTCCACGACGACGAAGCCCCAGGTGGTGTCGTCCGCCGGGTCATGAAGACGGTGGACGCATTCCGGCCCGAACTCGTCGGGCGGGATCTTGAAACGCTGTTCGATGGCTTCTCCCCGGACCGGCTCGGCAGCGAGCTGTCGGGGCATGGCGGGCATTTGCATGAGCCTAAGGATGCCCCGGCCGGGAGGCGAACCAAGGGGAAAACCGGCCGGAGCCTCAGCCATCAGGCGTAATTGCGCGGGGATAACCGCGTCGAATAACCGCCCCGGGCGGACTTTCCGCTCGCGCCTCCACCCTGCCTTTTGGGAATAATCCGCCCATGCGCCAATACGCCATCCTCCTCGTGCTCGGCCTCGTGCTGGTCTTCCTCGCGTGGCAGGCCCGCACCGGGATTTTCCGCCGCGAGAATCCCGGTGAGCCCGCCAACAAATACGTGCGGCAGATGCAGGAGGCCAAGCAGTTCAACGCCGATGAGGCGGCCCTTATCGCAGACAAATTTCCCGGCGCCATCGTGACGCCCTCGGGCCTGCGCTACATCGTGCGCGCGCCGGGCGAAGGACAACCGCCGCCGACCGGCGCGCAGGTGGACGCGCATTACCACGGCACGCTGCTGACGGGGCAGAAGTTCGACAGCAGTTACGACAAGGGCCGGCCGCTGACTTTTCGCGTCGGCACCGGCGAGGTCATCAAGGGCTGGGACGAGGCCTTCGCGCACATGAAGCGCGGCGAACGCCGCACGCTCGTCGTGCCGTGGTGGCTGGCCTACGGCCGGGAAGGACGGCCCCCGAGAATCCCCCCACAAGCGACCCTCGTGTTCGAGGTGGAGCTGGTGGATTTCCGTTGAGACGGGTCGGGCCCGGCCGCAGGCTCGGTCCAGCTACACTCGCTCAAACCGGGCTGTGGCGCGCCGGCCGGATCGATGGCGCGCGCGCCCACCCAATCCCACGCGCATCATGAAAGAATGGCTGGCAGAACTGTGCGGCACCGGGTTCATGCCGCACGGTCATTGCTATCTCTGGACTCCGAGCCTCCTCTGGCTGCACGCCGTCTCCGACTGCCTCATCGCCCTCGCCTATTTCTCGATCCCGGCGACACTGGTGTATTTCGTGCGCCAGCGGCGGGACGTGCCCTATCCGTCCATCTTCCTGATGTTCGGCGCGTTCATCGTCGCGTGCGGCATGACGCACGTCTGCGAGGTGTGGTCCATCTGGCACAGCCACAATTACCTGACCGGCGGGGTGAAGGCGTTCACCGCGTTCATTTCGCTCGCCACCGCGGGCGCGCTCGTGCGCGTGATGCCCGAGGCGCTGCAGCTCACCGGCCCGGCCGAGCTGCGGCGGCTCAACGAACAGCTCGAGCAGCGGGTGCGGGAGCGCACCGCCGAGCTTGAACAGGCCAACACCACGCTCCGCCGCGAGATGGCGCAATGCGAGCAGGCCGAGCGGCGCCGCCAGGCGATGTTCGACTCCGCGCTGGACGCCATCGTGACCATCGACCGGCACGGCCGGGTGACCGAGATGAACCCGGCCGCGGAGCGGATCTTCGGCCATTCGCGCGCGGCGGCGTTGCAGCGGGACATGGCCGAGCTGATCATCCCGCCCGAGCTGCGAGAGCGCCACCGTCAGGGCCTCGCCCGGATGCTCACCGTCAGCCCCGGCCCGTCCCGCATCCTCGGCCAGCGCGTGGAGCTGCACGCTTTGCATGCCCGCGGCCACACCTTTCCGGTGGAGCTGACCGTCACCCGCATCCAGGACGACCCCCCGCTCTTCACCGGCTTCATCCGCGACATCACCGAGCGCAAGCAGGCCGAGGCGGAGCGGCTCGAGATGGAGCGCAACATCCTCGAGACGCAGAAACTCGAGAGCCTCGGCGTGCTGGCCGGCGGCATCGCGCACGACTTCAACAATCTCCTCACGGGCGTGCTGGGCAACGCCACGCTCGCGCGCATCGAGCTGTCCGAAAGCTCGCCTCATCAGCGGCACCTGGAGCGCATCGAGTCCGCCGCCCGCCGCGCGGCCGACCTGTGCCGGCAGATGCTCGCCTACTCCGGCCGGGGCCGCTTCGTCGTCGAACCGCTCGATCTGAGCCGGCTTGTGCGCGACACCATGCCGCTGCTCAACATCTCGATCAGCAAGACGTGCGTGCTGCGGCTCAACCTGGCCCCGGCGTTGCCCGCGGTGGAGGGAGACGCGACCCAGCTCCAGCAGATCATCATGAACCTCGTCATCAACGCCTCCGAGGCCATCGGCGAGCGCAGCGGCGTCATCGCCGTCTCGACCGGCGTGATGCGTGCGGACGAGGAATACCTCCGCACGCTCCGCTTCAACGCCGGGCTGCAGCCGGGCGACTTCACGATCCTGGAGGTGAGCGACACCGGCTGCGGCATGGATGCCGCCACCTTGGCGCGCATCTTCGATCCGTTCTTCACCACCAAGTTCACCGGTCGCGGCCTCGGCCTGGCCGCCGTCCTCGGCATCGTGCGGGGCCACACCGGCGGCCTCAAGGTCCACTCGGAGCCGGGCGCGGGCAGCACCTTCCGCTTGCTGCTGCCCTGCTCGACCCGCCCGGCGGCAAGCCCGGATGCCCCCGCCGCGGCCGAGCCGACGGGAAGCGCCTCGGGATGCGTGCTGGTGGTGGACGACGAGGAGACGGTCCGCGTGGTGGCCGCGCGCGTCCTGGAGCATCTCGGCTTCGAGGTGGAGCTGGCCGACGATGGACGCCAGGCCATCGAAAAATTCCGCGCGCGACCTGACCGCTACCAACTGGTGCTGCTGGACCTCACCATGCCGCACCTCGACGGCGAGGAGACGTTCCGGCAGTTGCGCCACCTCCGGCCCGGGGTGCGCGTGCTGCTGATGAGCGGCTACAACGAGCACGAAGCCCTCAGTCGCTTTACCGGCAAGGGCCTGGCCGGCTTCGTGCAAAAACCGTTCGAAGCCGCGGGCCTCGCCGCCGCCGTCCGCAAGGCCCTCCTCACCGCCTGATCGGACCTACAGCCCGAGCAGCGGGCCGTGGCGCTTGAGCCAGCGCTCGGCCTCGCGCCACCATGGGCAGACCTCCGCCACCCGCGCCCAGAAGCGGTCGCCGTGGTTCATCTCCAGGAGGTGCGCCAGCTCGTGGTGGATGATGTAGTCGCGCACGCGCTCCGGCGTCTGCACCAGCCGCCAGTTGAGCGAGATGGCGCCGGCCGCCGAGCACGAGCCCCAGCGCGAACGCTGGTTGCGCACCGTGACGTGCTTCACGTCCGCGCCGGTCTCCGCCGCCAGCTCCCACGTGCGCGCGGGCAGCTCGATCCGCGCGCGGCGGGCGAAGTGCGCCTCGAGCGCCGGCCGGAGATCGCCCGCGACGGTCCGGAGGCGGAACACATCCGCCGCCACGCACACCTGCGGCCGGTCGCCGGTCGCGGCGAACCGGATGGGTTCCATCGCGCCGCGCCAGAGCACCGCGGTGCCGATCGCCCACGTGTCGGCCGGGCGCGGGCGGCGGGCCTGCCGGGCCCGGGCGCGCTCGAGCCAGTCACGTTGTTCAGCGACGAAGCTCCGCGCCTCGCGTTCGCTGCCGCGCGCGGGAATGACCGCCACCGCAGTGCCATCGCGGCGCAGGGTCAGCCGGTAGCGCCGCGCCCGCGCGCTGCGCACGTAGAGCACGTCCGGCGCGAGCCCGATGAGTTCCTGCGTCCCGCTGTCCACGCGGATCAATTAGGCGGTGTGCCGGGCCGTGGCCATCGAAAAGCTCGGCAGGCGCGCGAAAGCCGCCATGCTGCCCGCCATGAGCGCCCCCGACCTCCCCGGACTCGCCCGCACGCCTGCGCCGCCTTACTATGCGGTCATCTTCACCTCGAAGCGCACGGAGGGCGAGCGCGGCTACGACGGCATGGCGCAGCGGATGGTGGAGCTGGGCGCAAAGCAGCCGGGGTTCCTCGGCATCGAAAGCGTGCGCGGCGCCGACGGCACGGGCATCACCGTCAGCTACTGGCGGGATGAGGCCGCAATCCGGGCGTGGAAAGGCGTGGCCGAGCACCAAAAAGCGCAGCAGGCGGGCCGGGAAACCTGGTATGCCGGCTACGAGGTGCGCATCGCCCGGGTCGAGCGGGCTTACAACTTTCGGGCCGAACCACGCTAGGGGCATTCGTCCCGGCCTGTCCGTCAAGTTGCTGCTCGACCAGCAGACAGGCTGCACCCCGAGCGACCGCCACGAATACGCAGGGTTCTCCCCCAAAGTCGGCTTGCGTTATCGCCGCAGCTTGGCGATTTATCCGCCATTCGTGCATCCTGCTTTGTGCTCCAGTTTTAGAAACCGCTCCGGCCGCGGCTTCACCCTGGTGGAAATCATGGTGGTGGTCGTCATCATCGGTCTGCTGGCAGCGGTGGCCATGCCCACGTTCCGGCAGGTGTCGATGCGCTCCAAGGCCACCGCCACGGTCAACGATATCCGCCAGTTCACCGCCGTCTTCCTCACCTTCAGCCATCAGAACGGCCGCTGGCCGGATGAAACCGACGCCGGCGTGATCCCCACGGAGATGGCCGGCTCCATTTCGGCGAATTTCACCAAGCGCACTCCCATCGGCGGCCTCTATGACTGGGACTACGATGTCTCCCCCGGCGGCGTGCCCGCCAAGGCGGCCATCACCATCACCTCCGCCAGCGGCAATCCACTGACCGACGACGCCGCGTTGGTCGAATACATCGACAACCTGATGGACGACGGCAACCTCACCACGGGCAGCGTGCAATACAACGCCGGAAGCCTGGTCTTTATCATCGAGCGATGAGCTACACCTTCCTGGTCACCGCCGTCGGGCTCGATTCCGAGATCAACACCGTCACCGCCGCGGACGGCAAGGAGGACCTCGGCCATCTCGAAATCGAGCGGATTTTCCCGCTGGTCGAGCGGCTCCAGCAGATCGACGCCGCGGCCGCGCGCAGGGTGGATGCCGGCATTCTCGTGCGGCGCGGCGACAAGGGCTGGCGCATCAACGCCCACCACGGGCAGCTCCGGGTCTACCACAGCACCTCCGCCCTCGACGACTATTGGGTCGTCGCCAACGTGAAGGGCTTGGAGGAGCTCACGCCGTTCCGGCCGGCGGTCGCGGAGAAGCTCGCCGCCAAGGGCGGCCGGATCGGATCGGCCCGGCCTGGCGGGATCTGGCGCACGGCCGGCGAAATCGGCGGACTGGCCCTCGCCGCCGTCGGTTGCATGGCGCTGGCGATCTACTTCGGCACGCCCCACCGCAAGCTCAGCGACCCGCCCGACGACGTGCAGATTGTCCGTAACGACACGGAGCGCACCGAGGTCTTCAAGCGCATCGCCGGCGTCTACGCCACCGGCCGGAAAGCCGGCAGCAGCGTGGTCGTGATCAATGACGATGGAAAGGTCGTCCTCAGCCAGTTGGGCAAGGACGGGCAGCCCGTCACCCCGCCCCGCGTGGACGAGCAGGCTCGCGCCGGCCGTCGGGGCACCACGCCCGTGGTCGTGACCTCCTTCGGCATCATCGCCCCGAACGACGGCGAGTCGGTGAACGTCGGCGCCTACCAGTGGAAGCGCGCCGCGCCGCTCTGAGGCGGTTTCACGCGAGCTTCTTGTAGAAGATGGCGTTGGCGTGGAGCGTGCCGTCGGGAGCGGCCGCGTAATCGGGGATGCTACCCGCCGGCAGGTAGCCGAGCCTCGTATAGAAATCCACCGCGCCGCCCGCGCCCACGCTCGTGTCGAGGAAGAGGAGCGTGCGTTTTCGCGCGGCCGCCTCCGCCTCGAGTCGGGCCATCAGCGCGGCCCCGATGCCCCGGCCGCGCGCCGCGTGCCGCACCATCACCTTCTGCACCTCGGCCCGGTGCCGGCCGTTCGAGCGCATCTCCAGCGCCAGTTGGCCGCTGCCGATCAGCGCACCATCGGTCTCGCACGCGGCAATGACCACGCGGCCGCCCGCTTTCACGCCGGCCGCCACGCCGCGCCAGTAGGCTCCGGTTTCCCCCGCATCGAGAGGCAGCGTGTAGCCGATGGAGGCGCCGTGCTCGACGGCGTCGTGCAGCAGCCCCGACAGCTCGCCGAGCCGGCGGAGGATTTCGGATTCGTCGAGGAGCCCGATGGTCATGCGCCAGGGCGAGCAGAATGTGCGCCAGCCCCGCTCACAGCGGCATCACTTTCCAGTGCAGCCGCCCGTCCTTTTCCACGGTCAGCCAGGCGAAGCTGCGTCCCGCTCCGCGCGAGCGCGACACCGAGCCGGGGTTGAGCCAGCGCACGCCATCGCGCATCTCGTCGCGCGGCACGTGGGTGTGCCCGTGCAGCACCGCTTGGGCTCCGGCCGGCGGCTTGGGCGGCGGGATGTGGGTGAGAAACAGCGTGTTTCCGCCGCGGACCAAGGTCAGTTCCAGCGGCCAGCCGGGATGGGCGTCGCAATTGCCCATCACCACCTGTAGCGGCGGCCCGAGCTGCTCGAACTCTTCCAGCGTGTCCGGGTGGCACACATCGCCGAGATGCCAGATTTCGTCCGCCCCCTTCAACCGCGCCGGCAGATCCGGCGGGTAATGGTCGTGGGTGTCGGCAAGGACGGCGATTCGCATGACGGCCGGAGCCGCACTATGCGGGTGCGCCGGTTCGCCGCAAGGCCAACACATGCGGACCAGATCATTCCCGCCGTCCCGGAACGACAAGATGCCCGACCAATTTAATGTTACAGGTGTAACATTAAACTGGTCGGCAGGGGATCAGAACAATTGCCGGCCCTGCGCCTGCGGTGGCGCGGGCACGCCCAGCAACCCGGCGAGGGTCGGCGCCAGGTCATCCACCCCGACCCGCTCCAGCCGGCGACCCGACGGCACGCCGGCTCCAAGCCAGATCATCGGCACCTGCGTGTCGTAAGCGTAGGGCGTGCCGTGCGTCGTGCCGGTGTTGCCGCGATCGATGAAATACGGCTTCAGCACCCACACCACGTCGCCGCTGCGCGCGGGAAAATAGCTCAGTCGCATCGCCTCGCCGACTGGGTCCAACGCCGTGGACGAGGCCAGTTGCCGGCGCGTGTAGGCCGCCGCCACGGCCGGGTGCGCCAGCAGCGCGTCGCGCACCACGGTGCCGACCTCGGCTGCGTCCAGTTGCCTCTCCGTCAGCACGGCCGGGTTCAGGTGATAGGATAGCCCGTCGCGGCCCGCCCAGCGCTGGCCGGCGGGGAGCGCCCCGAATCTCGCGTCGAGCGCGGCAAAGACGATCTTGTCGAACTCCGCGCCGCGCAGGCGGCCGCCCTCGAGCCCGGCCGCCTGCCGCGCCTCGGGCAGCGGCGCGACGCCATGGTCCGCGGTGAGCACGATGACGCAATGCTGCAGTCCCACCTTCTTGTCGAGGAACTGCAGAAGCTCCGCCAGCGTCCGGTCGAGCCGAAGGATGGAATCCATGCTCTCGTGGCTGCCGGGGCCGTAGGCGTGCCCGATCTTGTCGGGCTGGGAAAACCCGATGGCGAGCAGGTCGGGCGCGCCATCGTCCTCGCCGAGGCGCTCGTTGACGACGACCGCGCGGGCCATGTCGGCCACCAGGTCGTTGTTCCAAGGCGTGTGGTCGAACGCCTCGTAGAAATCCTTCGTGATCTCCTTCTGTCCGCCATTCACCCGCTTGGGGAACGTGCGGCCGAGACCGAAGTCGCTGGCCTCGCCTTCGGCGTCGTCCGGCCCCTGCACTTTTTCGTAGACGGACGCATCGAGCAGCCGCTCCCACTCGCGGCCGAAGCATTTCACCGCCCGCTGCTCCGCGTTGAACGCCGCTAAGTATCCCGGCAGCTCCGCGCGGTAGAAGGTCGAGGTGACCACGCGGCCCTGCTCCGTCCAGTAGGCGCCATCGGCGAGGCGGCCGGTCATCAGGATGGCCGCGCGGTCCTTGTCGGCGACGCCGAAGACCTTGGCGCCCGCGCCGAAACGCTCCTTGAGCGCATCGCCGACAGTCGGCGCCAGCAGAGGCCGCGGGGAACGGCCCGACTTGGCCTCGAGCACGCCGCCGGGTGAGCGCACCGGGCTCGGCGCCAGTCCGACCAGCGGCGAATCGCGGTCCTCCACGCAGTTGACCTCCTCGAGCGCCGGCCAGTCGCGGAGCTTCCACTCGTTGGCGATGATGCCGTGGAGGTTCGCATGGACGCCGCTCAGCATCGAGGCGTGGCCGGGTCCGGTCTTGGTCACGCTGTGCCGGAAATGGCAGTTCTCGAAAGTGAGACCGCTCATCAGGCGCTTGAATCCGCCCTCGCCGAGATACGGCGCGAAGCGCTCGAGATAGTCCGCGCGCATCTGGTCCACGCTGATCACGACGGCCAGCCGCGCCCGGCCGGCTTCCTCCGCCCGCGCACCGCCGGTCAGGATTGCGACCGCCGCCAGGGCTGCCGGGATGATGCGCATGGGCCGGCCATCATGCAGGTTTTTTGCGCGCTGCAAAGACTTGCCTGTGACGATTGCGTGCCGGCCGCTGGTTGACGCCGTGGCGCCGCCGGCAAGATTACCCGTGTGCTCCGCTGCCTCTGCATCGACTTCAATTCCTACTTCGCCTCCGTGGAGCAGCAGGAGCGGCCGGAGCTGCGCGGACGGCCGGTCGGCGTGGCGCCGGTGATGGCCGAGAGCACCGGCTGCATCGCCGTCAGCATCGAGGCCAAGGCGCGCGGCCTCACGCGCAATGTCCGCGTCGGCGACGCCCGCAAGCTCTGCCCCGGCATCGTCATCGTCGAGGCCCGGCCCGAGGTCTACATCAACTACCACCGCCGGCTGGTGGAGATCATCGAGCGCTGCGTCCACGTCGAAGCGCACCGCGACGTGATGTCCATCGACGAGGTCGCGTGCGACCTGACCGCGACCTTCGCGCCGTGCGACAAAGCCGTGGCGCTGGCGAAGCAGATCAAGGCCGTCATCAAGCGCAAGATCGGCCCGTGCCTGCGCAGCTCCATCGGCATCGCGCCCAACTGGCTGCTGGCCAAGGTCGCCTCCGACATGGAAAAGCCGGACGGCCTCGTCGTGCTTGATGACGGCGACGTTCCCAGGAAGCTCCTCCACCTCGAGCCCGAGGACATCGCCGGAATCGGGCCCAACATCGGCGAGCGCCTGCGCCGGCAGGGCATTGATACCATGGAGAAGCTTTATGCGGCCGACCTCCGGCTGTGGCGCGGCGTCTGGCGCGGCGTCCGCGGCGAGCAGATGTGGCGGCTGCTCCATGGCGAAAACCTGCCTCATTTTGAAACGCAGCGGAACCAGACCATCGGCCACGGGCATGTGCTGCCGCCAGAGTTGCGCAACGAGGCGGCCGCCACCGCCGTGCTCCACCGGTTGCTGCAAAAAGCCGCGATGCGCCTGCGTCACATCAACCATTACGCCGGCGCCCTGCATGTCTTCATCGCCTATGCCGGCGACGGCCAGTGGAGCGGCGACCTGCGCATCACGGAGACCCAAGACACCCTCGTCCTCACCAAAGCTCTGAACCAGTTGCTCGCGCGCCGCCCGGCGGAGCTGCGCCGGCGCAAGCCGATCCAAGTCGGCGTGGCTCTCTTCCATCTGCTCGACCTGTCCATGCACACCCCGGATCTCTTCGAGCCGCAAGTCGAGGAGAGCCACGGCCGGTTGCTCAAGGCCGTGGACACGCTCAACCAGACCTTCGGCAAGAACTCGGTCTATTTCGGCAGCGCGCTGGGCGCCACCGGCTATGCGCCCATGCGCATCGCGTTCACCCGCATTCCGAAACCTGAGCTGGAAGAGATCGACCGGTCGAAAAACCGCCGGTTACGTCCGCTCAAGCCAGCCTTGCCGCAGGAGGAATTTTACGAATAACCGGCCCATCTGCGCCGACTTCCGGACTTATGTCATATCCAAGACTAACTAATTGACTCATCTGAGCCGATTGACAGGGTTCGCCGCGGATTTCGTGAGCTACCTCCTCCTCAGCCTCATCGCCCTTCTGGCCATTACCATTCTGGTCGTGGACCACATCGAATATGGGCGGCTGACCCAACGGAAGAACTGACCAAAGTCCCAACCGAAGATAAGCCGCCCGATCCGGGGCGGCTTTTTTGTTCGCCACATCCCTCTCCATGTTTCCCGCCTGCCAAAGCCCAACCGATTCTGCCGCAATGACTCCGGCTGGTGCGGCGCGTTGCCGCGGCGATGACGGGCAGCGTGGGCACCGGGAGCGGGCACAACGCTGAACCACCCCGGACCTTCGCACGATTTTCCCATGAGCCAGTTGAACCGCAACAGCCACGTCATCACCGAAGGTCCCAACCGCGCCCCGGCCCGCGCCATGTTGAAGGCTGTCGGCTTCACCGACGAGGATCTCAAGAAGCCCCTCATCGGCGTCGCCAACACCTGGACCGAGATCGGGCCCTGCAACTGGCATCTCCGCGCGCTCGCCGAGCACGTCAAGGCCGGCATCCGCGCCGCTGGCGGCACCCCGCTCGAGTTCAACACCGTCTCCATCTCCGACGGCATCACCATGGGTGTCGAGGGCATGAAATGCTCCCTCATCTCCCGCGAGGTCATCGCCGACTCCATCGAGCTCGTCGCCCGCGGCAACCACCTCGACGGCCTCGTCTGCCTCTCTGCCTGCGACAAGACCAATCCCGGCGTCCTCATGGCGCTGGCGCGCCTGAACATCCCCGGCCTCGCCCTCTACGGCGGCTCCATCGCCCCCGGCATGCTCGACGGCAAGGCGCAGACCATCCAGGACGTGTTCGAGGCCGTCGGCGCCTTCAACGCCGGCAAGATCGACGCGAAGCAGTTCCGCAAGGTCGAGGACACCGCCTGCCCCGGCGCCGGCGCCTGCGGCGGCCAGTTCACCGCCAACACCATGGCCACCATCATGGAGGCCATCGGCATCTCGCCCGTCGGGCTCAACGGCATCCCCGCCACCGACCCGGCCAAGGAAAAGGCCGCCTACCGCTGCGGCGAGATCGTGATGGAGCTCGTGAAGAACAACCTCCGCCCGTCCGACATCATGACGCGCGGCGCCTTCTATAACGCCATCGCCGCCGTCGCCGCCTCGGGCGGCTCGACCAACGCCGTGCTCCACCTCCTCGCCCTCGCCAAGGACTCCGGCATCACGCTCAAGATCGAGGAATTCGACACCATCAGCGCCCGCACGCCGACCATCGCCACGCTCAAGCCCGGCGGCCTCTACACCGCGGTCGAGATGCACAAGGCCGGCGGCATCACGCTACTCCTGCGCCGGCTCCTCGAGGGCGGTTACCTCCAGCGCGAATGCATGACCGTCACCGGCAAGCCGCTCGGCGACGCGGTCGCCCAGGCGCCCGAGACGCCCGGCCAGCAGGTCATCCGGCCGACCTCGAAGCCCTTCAAGCCCACCGGCGGGCTCGTCATCCTCTTCGGCAACCTCGCCGAGGAAGGCTGCGTGCTCAAGGTCGCCGGCAGCAGCATCACCGAGTTCCGCGGCCCGGCCCGCGTCTTCAACTGCGAGGAGGACGCCATGGCCGCCGTCTCCGCCCAGAAGATCAAGGCCGGCGATGTCGTCGTCATCCGCTACGAGGGCCCCAAGGGCGGCCCCGGCATGCGCGAGATGCTCGGCGTCACCGCCGCGCTCGCCGGCGCCGGCCTGGCCGAGAGCGTCGCGCTGCTCACCGACGGCCGCTTCTCCGGCGCCACCCGCGGACTCTCCATCGGCCACGTCGCCCCCGAGGCTGCGGTCGGCGGCACCATCGCCTTCGTGCATGAGGGCGACACCATCGTCATCGACGTGCCCAACCGCCGCCTGCATCTCGACGTGCCGGCGGTGGACTTCGCCTTCCGTCGCCAGGGCTGGGCCGCGCCCGTCCCGCGCTACCGCCGCGGCGTCATGGCCAAATACGCCGGCTCCGTCTCCTCCGCGTCCCAAGGCGCGGTCACTTCCTGATTCCCTCCTCCAACCTCAGTCACTTTGTCATGAAAAAACTCACCGGCGCAGAAATCATCTGGGAATGCCTCCTCCGCGAGGGCGTCGACGTCGTCTTCGGCTATCCCGGCGGCGCCATCCTGCCCGCCTACGACGCGATGACGAAATACCCGCAGATCCATCACGTCCTCGTCCGCCACGAGCAGGGCGCCACGCACATGGCCGACGGCTACGCTCGTGCCAGCGGCCGCGTCGGCGTCGCCATCGCCACCTCCGGCCCGGGCGCGACCAACATGGTCACCGGCATCGCCACCGCGATGATGGACTCCTCGCCCATCGTCTGCATCACCGGCCAGGTCGGCTCGCGCGCCATCGGCACCGACGCCTTCCAGGAAACCGACGTCACCGGCGTCACGCTGCCGGTCACCAAGCACAATTACCTCGTCACCAAGCCGGGCGACATCGCCCGCGCCATGCGGGAGGCGTTCTACATCGCCAAGTCCGGCCGCCCCGGCCCCGTGCTGGTGGACATCACCAAGGACGCGCAGCAGACGACCGCCGAGTTCGACTGGGATGCCGCCGAGCCGCGGCTGCCCGGCTACCGCCCGAATCTCCGCGCCCTGCCCTCCGAATACCAGAAGGCCATCGAGCTCATCAACGGCGCCCAGCGGCCCGTCATCCTCGCCGGCCAGGGCATCATCAAGTCCGGCACCACCGCCCAGGTCCTCGAACTCGCCGAGAAAGCGCACATCCCCATCGCCGTCACCCTGCTCGGCCTCGGTGGCGTCCCCGCCTCCTCTCCGTTCAACCTCGGGATGATGGGGATGCACGGCGAGGCCTGGGTCAACCAGGCCATCCAGCAGGCCGACGTGCTCATCGCCCTCGGCATGCGTTTCGACGACCGCGTCACCGGCAACCTCAAGACCTATGCGCCCCAGGCGAAGAAGATCCACGTTGAGATCGACCCCTCCGAGGTCAACAAGAACGTCCACGTGGACGTCGCCCTCATCGGTGACTTGCGCGACGTGCTTGCCGAGCTGCAGCCCGGCGTGAAGGCCAACGACCGCGCCGTCTGGTGGTCCAAGATCGCCGAGATGAAGGGCGACTCCGCCGTCCGCGACATCCAGTCGCTGCCCGACAACGGCCACCTCTACGCCGCCCACGTCATCAACGACCTCTGGCGCCTCACCAAGGACCGCGACACCATCGTCGTCACCGACGTCGGCCAGCACCAGATGTGGGAGGCCCAGTATTACCACCACGACAAGCCCCGCTCGCTCATCACCTCCGGCGGCCTCGGCACCATGGGCTTCGCGCTCCCCGCCGCCATCGGCGCCAAGTTCGCCTGCCCCGAGAAGGACGTGTGGGTCGTCGTCGGCGACGGCGGCTTCCAGATGACCATGCCCGAGCTCGCCACCGCGAAGCAGGAGAAGATCAAGGTCAACGTCGCCATCATCAACAACCAGTTCCTCGGCATGGTGCGCCAGTGGCAGGAATTCTTCTACGACAAGCGCTACGCCGCCACGCCGCTCACCAGCCCCGACTTCGTCAAGCTCGCCGAGGCCTTCGGCCTCAAGGGCGTGCGCGTCGAGCAGCGCCCGCAGGTCACTCCCACCGTCAAGGACACGCTCCAGACCGAGGGCACCGTGGTCATCGACTTCCGCGTCGAGAAGGAGGACACCGTGTTCCCCATGGTCCCGGCCGGCGCCGACCTCGACAAGATGATCCGCCGCCCCAAGCGCGACGTCATGGGCGAGACCGGCGAGGACGAGGAATGGGAAATGCCCGCCGCCAACGGCGGCGCGAAACCGTCCGTGGCCGTGCAAAAGCGCGCCGTCGCCCCGGCCACCGCCAAGCCCGCCCGCAAGTCCGTCCGCGCCGTCGCGCCTAAAAAATCCAAGGCTTCCCGCCGCCGCCGTTGACCGCGCGATCCAGCCTCTTCGTCACTTAGTCTCTTGGTCTTTTAGTCCCTCCTTCCCATGGCCAAACATACTCTCATCGCCTACGTCGAGGACGTGCCCGGCGTGCTCAACCGCATCGCCTCGCTCTTCCGCCGCCGCAACTTCAACATCGAGTCGCTTACCGTCGGCCGGACCGAGCAGCCCGGCGTGTCGCGGCTCACCGTCGTCGTCGATGCCACCGAGGCCGGCGCCCGCATCGTCGAGGCCAACCTCTACAAGCTCGTCAACGTCCTCCGCGTTGACGACCTCACCCACAAGCCCGCGCTCATGCGCGAACTCGGCCTCGTCAAGGTCATCGTCACGCCGCAGACCCGCAGCCAGGTGCTCGAGCTCACCGACGTCTTCCGCGCCCGCGTGGTCGACGTCGACGAGGAGGCGCTGGTCATCGAGGTCACCGGCACGCCCGAGAAGATCGGCAAGTTCGAGATGGTCATGCGTCCCTACGGCATCATCGAGATCGTCCGCACCGGCTCGGTCGCGATGGCGCGCGGCCACGACAAGACCTCGGCCAACCCGCCGCTCGTCCGCGCCGAGGTCTCCGGCAAAGGCACCGACCATCACCACGACGCCTCCGGCCTCGCGATGTCCGTTTAACCCTGAATCACCGACACCCGTCATCCTGATCCCGCACCTGCGGGAGAAGGATCCAGCAGCACGAACGCACCCGCATATGATTCTGGATTCTTCGCTTCGCTCGGAATGACAGGCCGAAACCCCGCTCACTTTCACCTTCACTCTCACTTTTCACTGAAATCCCATGGCTAAAATCTACTACGACAAAGACGCGAACCTCTCGCTCATCCGCGGCAAGAAGGTCGGCATCATCGGTTACGGCTCCCAGGGCCACGCCCACGCGTTGAACCTCAAGGACAGCGGCGTCCGCGTCCGCGTCGGTCTCTCGACCGACAGCAAGTCGCGCCCCAAGGCGAAGAAGGCCGGCCTCGCCGTCGGCGCGCCCGACCAGGTCGCGAAATGGGCCGACGTCATCATGATGCTCGTGCCCGACCACGTCGCCGCGCGCCTCTACCGCGAGTCCATCGCGCCCCACCTCACCGCGGGCAAGATGCTGATGTTCGCCCACGGCTTCAACATCCGCTTCAGGGGCATCAAGCCGCCGAAGAACGTCGATGTTACCATGATCGCGCCGAAGTCCCCCGGCCACCGCGTCCGCGAGGTCTTCCAGGAGGGCGGCGGCGTCCCCGGCCTCATCGCCGTCCATCAGGACGCCACCGGCCACGCCAAGAAGCTCGCTCTCTCCTACGGCCGCGGCATCGGCTGCACCCGCGCCGGCGTGCTCGCCACCACCTTCACCGAGGAGACCGAAACCGATCTCTTCGGCGAGCAGGCCGTCCTTTGCGGCGGTTGCTCCGAGCTCGTTAAGGCCGGCTTCAAGACCCTCGTCGACGCCGGCTACCAGCCCGAGATCGCCTACTTCGAGTGCCTGCACGAGCTGAAGCTCATCGTGGACCTCATGTATCGCGGCGGCCTCAACTACATGCGCTACTCCGTCTCCGACACCGCCGAGTGGGGCGACTACGTCTCCGGCCCGCGCGTCATCACCAAGCAGACGCAGCGGGAGATGAAGCGCATCCTCGCCGACGTCCAGTCCGGCAAGTTCGCCCGCCGCTTCATGACCGAGAACAACAAACATGGCCGCAAGACCATGAACAAATTCCGCCGGAACGAGCGCGGCCAGAAGCTCGAGGTCGTCGGCGCCAAGCTCCGCGCGATGATGCCGTTCCTCAACCCCGTGGTCATTTCCAAATGACCACGGAGTGAGAGTGAAAGTGAGAGGATACAGTGACCATGTCAGCCAACGACAAACTCATGAAGTTCGGCGCCTACACCAAGGCGCTTGAGCTTTTCGATTTTGTCGTGGCTGACATGTCGGCGCTTTCCTCTCACCGCGCCTGTGATCGCCTTGTCGCGCAGCAATTAGCCAGCGCGGACTCGGTCGCCGCCAACATTGAGGAGGGCTATGGTCGGGGCACCAAAAGGGAATACTGCCAGTTCCTGATCATATCCCGTGGATCCGCTCAAGAGACGGCTGGCCGCTACCGCCGGCTCAGGCATTGGCTGCCCAAGCAGTTGGTCAACCAACGAGTCGTCCTATGCGACGACATCATCGGCATACTGACTGCCACCATCTCGAAACTCCGGCTTCAGTTGGCCTCCTCAAAGTAACTGCGTCCACTCTCACTCTCACTTTCACTCTCACTTCAATCGCCTACTCCCATGAGCCAGAACTACGTGCGGATTTTCGATACGTCCCTCCGCGACGGCGAGCAAGCTCCCGGCGCCTCGATGACCTCGGCCGAGAAGCTCGAGGTCGCGCGCGCGCTGGCGCGGCTGGGCGTGGACGTGATCGAGGCCGGCTTCCCCGCCGCCTCGCCCGACGATCTCGCGGCGGTGCAGTCCATCTCCGCCGAGATCGGCCGGACCGCCATCGCCGGTCGCCCGCAGAAGGAGCCGCCCATCATCTGCGGCCTCGCCCGCTGCACCCGCAGCGACATCGAGGCGGCCTGGGACGGCGTCAGGGGCGCCAGGCACCCGCGCATCCACACTTTCCTCGCGACGAGCGACATCCACCTGAAGCACAAGCTCCGGATGACGCGTCCCGAGGTCGTGGCCCGCGCGGTCGAGATGGTCGCGTTCGCCAAATCGCTCTGCGCCGACATCGAGTTCTCGCCCGAGGACGCCGGCCGCTCCGACCCGGAGTTCCTCTACGAGGTGCTCGGCGCCGTCATCAAGGCCGGCGCCACCACGCTCAACATCCCCGACACCGTCGGCTACACCATGCCCGACGAGTTCGGCGCGCTCATCGCCGGCATCATCAAGCACACGCCCGGCGCGAAGAACGTCATCATCTCCGTCCATTGCCACGACGACCTCGGCCTCGCCGTCGCCAACTCCCTCGCCGGCATCCGCGCCGGCGCGCGCCAGGCCGAGTGCACCATCAATGGCATCGGCGAGCGCGCGGGCAACGCCTCGCTCGAGGAACTCGTCATGGTCCTCCGCACCCGCGGCGAGAAGCTCGGCCTCGCCACCGGCATCGACGCCAAGCAGCTCTGCCGCGCCTCCCGGCTCGTCGCGCGCAGCACCAGCTACCCGGTGCCGCCCAACAAGGCCATCGTCGGCGCCAACGCCTTCGCCCACGAATCCGGCATCCACCAGGACGGCATGATCAAGAACGCCCTCACCTACGAGATCATGCGGCCCGAGGATGTCGGCGCCACGCAGACTTCGCTCGTCCTCGGCAAGCATTCCGGCCGCGCCGCGTTCTCCAAGCGCCTCGCCGAGCTCGGCAGCCCGCTCGAGGGCGACGCGCTCAACAAGGCCTTCGCCGAGTTCAAGAAGCTCGCCGACCGCAAGAAGTCCGTGCACGACGCCGACCTCCTCGCCCTCGCCTCCGACGAGCGCTCGCCCGTGCCCGAGCTCTGGGCGCTCGACAGCCTCCAGGTCGTCTGCGGCAGCACCGGCCTGCCCACCGCCACCGTCCGCCTCCGCGACCCCGACGGCAAGCTCCGCTCGCACGCCAGCATCGGCACCGGCCCGGTGGACGCCACCTACAAGGCCATCGACGCGCTCGTGCGGCTGCCGGTCAAGCTGCTCGAGTTCAACATCAACTCCGTCACCGAGGGCATCGACGCGCTCGGCGAGGTGTCCGTCCGCGTCCGCCACGAGGACCAGCGCTCCTCGCACGGGCTCGGCGCCGACACCGACATCGTCGTCGCCAGCGCCAAGGCCTACCTCGCCTCGCTCAACCACGTCCTCTCGCGCACCTCGACCGCGCGCGCCCAGCACCCGCAGAAGTCCGCACCTTCCGAAGTGCCCGCGTCCCGACCGTGATGCCGTGCCGGCGGAAGCTCCAAGCTCCACCCTCCAACATCCAGTGAATCATCCAGCCTCCAACTCCCAAACCGCGCAGCCGATTGGCCGCTTGGCTCTTGGTCGTTCTCTGGAGCTTGGCGGTTGGAGCCTGGAGCTTTGCCCCCTCGCCTGCGGCCGACTTGTTCGCATCTCCCCTTATCACCATGCGCGCGACTAGCATCGAGATCTTCGACACCACGCTGCGCGACGGCTCCCAGCGCGAGGGCATCTCGTATTCCCTCGACGACAAGCTGCGCATCGCGCGCAAACTCGACGAGCTCGGCGTCACCTTTATCGAAGGCGGCTGGCCGGGCTCGAACCCGAAGGACGCCGCGTTCTTCGAGGCCGTGCGCCGCGAGAAGTTCCGGCACGCCCGGGTCGTCGCCTTCGGCGCCACCCGCCGCGCCAAGCTCAAGCCGTCGGACGACCCGAGCGTGCAGGCCCTCGTCGCCGCCGGCACGGAGGTGTGCTGCATCTTCGGCAAGTCGTCCGTCCTCCAGGTCACCGAGATCCTCCGCACCACGCGCGAGGAGAACCTCGCCATGATCAGCGATACGGTTTCCTACCTGCGCGCGCAGGGCAAACGCGTCATCTACGACGGCGAGCATTTCTTCGACGGCTTCGACGCCGACCCGGACTACGCCCTCGCCACCCTCGCCGCCGCGCAGAAGGCCGGCGCCGGGAGCCTCGTCCTCTGCGACACCAACGGCGGCCACCTGCCCTGGCAGGTCGAGGAGGCTGTGCGCGCCGTCCGCGCGAAGTTCGGCCCCGGCATCCGCATCGGCATCCATGCGCACGACGACACGGGTTGCGGCGTCGCCAACTCCATCGCCGCCATCCGCGCCGGCGCAACGCACGTCCAGGGCACGATCAACGGCTACGGCGAGCGCTGCGGCAACGCCAACCTCTGCGTCATCATCCCCAATCTTGAATTGAAGCTCGGCCTGCGCGCGCTGCCCGCCGGCGCGCTCCCGCGCCTGCACGAGGCCGCCCGTTTCGTCGCGGAGGTCGCCAACCTCTCGCCCGACGAACACATGGCCTACGTCGGCAACAGCGCCTTCGCCCACAAGGCCGGCGTCCACGTCTCCGCCATGCAGCGCCATCCCGACGCCTACCAGCACATCGACCCGAAGAAAGTCGGCAACGCCATGCGCGTGGTCGTCAGCGAACTTTCCGGCCGCTCCAACATCGTCGAGAAGGCGGTCGAGCTCGGGCTGCACAACCTCGACGAGCAGACCGGCGCGAAGGTCGTCGAGATCATCAAGGCGCGCGAGCACGAGGGTTTCTCCTTCGAGGCCGCCGAGGCCAGTGTCGCCCTGCTCGCCCGCCGGCTCGCCCCGGGTTACGCGCCGGTGTTCAGCCTGCTCGACTACCGCGCGATGGTCAGCCGGCACGGCGACCGCCAGGTGGCGGAAGCCACCATCAAGCTCCGCATCGGCGGGCACGAGGTGCATACCGCCGCCGAGGGCAACGGCCCCGTCAACGCCTTCGACAAGGCGCTGCGCAAGGCCCTGCAGCCGCTCTTCCCGCAGGTCGCGCACATCCAGCTCGCCGACTACAAGGTCCGCATCCTCAACAGCAACACCGGCACCGGCGCGGTCACGCGCGCGCTCATCGACTGGCACGACGAGACCGGCCGCCGCTGGAGCACCGTCGGCGCCGGCACCAACATCCTCGACGCCACCTGGCTCGCGCTGGCCGACGGCTACGAGTTCGCCCTCACCCCGACCGGCGGCCCGACGGCTGTGAAGAAGGCCGGACGGAAGCCCGGTGCCCGACGCGGCGCGAAGGCGCTGGCATGAGCATGGCCAAAGCTCGAAGCTCCAACATCCAATGAAATCTACAAACAACAACCGCCACGCCGGCCATTTCTGGACCTTGGTCATTGCTGCTTCACTGGAGCTTGGATGTTGGAGCTTGGAGCTTCTCCACTCCCCCTCTCTCGCATGAAGGCTAAAATCGTATTGCTCCCCGGTGATGGCATCGGCCCCGAAGTGGTCGAGGAGGCACGGCTTGTGCTCGCGGAGGTCGCGCAGCGGCACCACCATGAGTTCGCCTTCGACCCCCATCTGCTCGGCGGCTGCGCCATCGACACCACCGGCACCGCCCTGCCCGACGCCACGCTGGCGGCCTGCAAGGCGTCGCACGCCGTCCTGCTCGGCGCCGTCGGCGGCCCGAAGTGGGACGACCCGCAGGCCAAGGTCCGCCCCGAGCAGGGCCTGCTCGGCATCCGCAAGGCGCTCGGCCTCTACGCCAACCTCCGCCCCGTGCACGCCATCCCGGCGCTCGCGAAGCTCTCGCCGCTCAAGCCCGAGCGCGTGGCCGGCGTGGACTTCATCGTCATCCGCGAGCTCACCGGCGGGCTCTACTTCGGCCAGCCCAAGGGCCGCACGCAGACGCCCGACGGCGAGCAGGCCGTGGACACGCTCATCTACACCGAGCACGAGATCCGCCGCATCGTGCGGTTGGCCTTCCAGCTCGCGCGCCCGCGCCGCAAGCTCGTCACCTCGATCGACAAGGCCAACGTGCTCGAGTCCTCGCGCCTCTGGCGCAAGATCGCGATGGAGGTCGGCAGGGAATTCCCCGACGTGAAGCTCGAACACCAGCTCGTGGATTCCGCCGCCATGCGGCTCGTCACGCACGCCGCGCAGTTCGACGTCATCGTCACCGAGAACATGTTCGGCGACATCCTCACCGACGAGGCCGCGGTGCTCGCCGGCTCGCTCGGCCTGCTGCCCAGCGCGTCGCTCGGCGAGGGCAAGCTCGGCCTCTACGAGCCCATCCACGGCTCGGCCCCCGACATCGCCGGCAAAGGCATCGCCAACCCGACCGGCACCATCCTCTCCGCCGCGATGCTGCTGCGCCACTCACTCGGCCTCGAGCCGGAGGCCGCCGCGGTCGAGCGCGCCGTCAACGCCGCCATCGCCGACGGCTGCCACACCGCCGACCTCGGCGCCACCCGCCCGCTCAACACCGCCCAGATGGGCGCCGCCATCCGCGAGCGCCTCGGCGCCGACGCGCCGGTCGCCGTGCATCACGATTGACATTTCCGCCCTCGATGAAGCGCCCGGCAAAGCTCCAAACGCCAACATCCAACCTCCAATGAATTTCCAAAGCCTCAACCACCAACCCGGCCATTTCCTGTCCTTGGCCGTTGTTGCTTCTCTGGAGCTTGGATGTTGGAGCTTGGAGCTTTTTTAACCGTCCTGCTTTCCCCGTCTCTCAGCCTCTCTCCGCCATGATCGCCACCCAAACCAACCCATCAGCCACCGCGCCCGCCGGGGCGTTTCCGCGCGCCTCGGTGCGGGTGCGGCCGGCCAACCCCAACCACCACCTGTGGAACAACAACGGCATGTGGTATCTGCACTACACCGTGCATCCCACGCCGTTCACCAAGTCACGCGTGCGCGTCTCCCTCGGGACCAAATCCCTCGAGGTCGCCCGCCAGCGCCGCGACGAGGTCCTGGCCCGCGAGTCCGCCACGGCCGCCCAATAATCGTTCTCTTTCTCGTAATCTTAATCTTTCTCCCGCTTGAAGAACCTCGATTACGAGAAAGATTAAGAGAACGAGAACGATCCGGAGCCGCCGCGCCCACTTCCCCCTTTCACTCTCACTTTCACCTCCTCCGATGCCCAAATCGCTCTTCCAAAAGGTCTGGGAAGCCCACGCCGTCCGCCGGCTGGCCAACGGCCAGACCCAGTTGCTCATCGGCACGCACCTCATCCACGAGGTCACCTCGCCGCAGGCCTTCGGCATGCTGCGCGACCTCGGCCTCGAGGTCCTGATGCCGCACCGCACGTTCGCCACGGTGGACCACATCGTGCCGACCAACGAGCTGGTCGAACCCTACAAGGACCCGCTCGCTCAGGCGATGATGGACGAGCTGCGCAAGAACTGCGCGGAGACCGGCATCACCTTCTTCGACCGCGCCACCGGCAAGCAGGGCATCGTGCACATCGTCGGCCCCGAGCAGGGCATCACCCAGCCCGGCACCACCATCGCGTGCGGCGACTCGCACACTTCCACCCACGGCGCGTTCGGCGCCATCGCGTTCGGCATCGGCACCAGCCAGGTGCGCGACGTCCTCGCCACGCAGACGATGGCGCTCGGCGAGCTGAAAGTCCGCCGCATCGAGGTGAACGGCAGACTGCGCCCCGGCGTCTATGCCAAGGACGTCATCCTGCACATCATCCGCACGCTCGGCGTGAACGGCGGCACCGGTTTCGCCTACGAATACGCCGGCACCACCTTCGACGGCTTCTCGATGGAGGAGCGCATGACCGTGTGCAACATGTCCATCGAGGGCGGCGCGCGCGTCGGCTACGTCAACCCCGACGAGACCACCTTCGCCTACCTCAAGGGCCGCCCCTACTCGCCGTCGGGCGCCGCGTGGGACGAGGCCGTGGTGCGCTGGAAGTCCTTCGCGTCCGAGCCGGGCTGCCATTACGACGATGTCGTGAAGATCGACGCCGCCGACATCGCGCCGACCGTCACCTGGGGCATCAATCCCGGCCAAGGCATCTCCATCACCGAAAACATCCCCGACCCCGCCAAGGCCAAGGCCGCGGACGAGAAAGCCGGCATCGAGGAGGCGCTCGCCTACATGAAGCTGCCGGCCGGCGCGCCCATCAAGGGCACGAAGATCGACGTCGCCTTCCTCGGTTCCTGCACCAACGGCCGGCTCTCCGACTTCCGCGAGGTCGCGAAATACATCAAGGGCAGGAAGGTCGCCCCCGGCGTGAAGGCCATCGCCGTGCCCGGCTCGCAGATCGTCGCGCTGCAGTGCGAGAAGGAAGGCATCGACAAGGTGCTCAGCGAGGCCGGCTTCGAGTGGCGCGCCGCCGGCTGCTCCATGTGCCTCGCGATGAACCCCGACAAGCTCATCGGCGAGCAGCTCTGCGCCAGCTCCTCCAACCGCAACTTCAAGGGCCGCCAGGGCTCGCCCACCGGCCGCACGGTCCTGATGAGCCCCGTCATGGTCGCCGCCGCCGCCGTCACCGGCGCCGTCGCCGACGCCCGCGAGGTTTTCGCGGTGAATTGATCTCACAGTAGCGAGTAGTGAGTAGCGACTAGCGAGCATCCCGCCGTCCCCGCCCTCAACCTACTCGCTACCCACTACTCGCTACTCACTACTTCTCCTTCCATGGCCTTGGCTAAAATCACCTCCGTCACCGGCCGCGCGGTCCACGTCGCGGGCAACGACATCGATACCGACCGCATCATCCCCGCGCGCTTCATGAAGTGCGTGACGTTCGACGGACTCGGGGAATTCCTCTTCTACGACGTCCGCAAGAACGCCGACGGCACCGACAAGCCGCACCCATTGAACGACCCGCGCTTCGCCGGCGCGACCATCCTGCTCACCGGCGCAAACTTCGGCTGCGGCTCCTCCCGCGAGCACGCGCCGCAGGCGATCCAGAAACACGGCTTCAAGGCCGTCATCGCCGAGGGCTTCGCCGAGATCTTCTTCGGCAACAGCACCACGCTCGGCATGCCGTGCGTCACGGCCGCGCGCGATGACATTGCCAGGATCGCCGCCGCCGTGGAGAAGTATCCGCAGGCCGAGGTCACGATCGACCTCGCGAAGCTCGAGGTCCGGTTCGCCGGCAAGAGCGTGAAGATTTCCCAGCGCGAATCCGCCCGCGACGCGCTGGTCAACGGCCGCTGGGACGCCATCGGCGAGCTGCTCGATGGGGTGCCGTCAGTCAAAGAGACTGCGAAGAAACTGCCTTACCTGGTCGCTTGATTTTGTAGGGCGGGATCTCCGAATCCCGCCTCTCTCAAAGTGTGGCCGCAGCTACCCGCTCGCAAATCGCCCGCATGGTCTGCGGCGAATAAGGACTCATCGGTTCCTCCACCGTCCGCAACAATTCGGATTCGAGTTCCGGAGTGTCCTCATCCAAATCCAGCGGCACCCGGTCCAGCCAGGCCCGGAGCGCCTGTTGCTCCTTCGGATCGAGTCCGAGGATCGCCTCCTGGATTTCAGCCAGCTTGGTCATGGCGGTAATCTACCCCAGCCCATCGCTTGAACAACCGGAAAATCGCCGCGCGCGAGTCCATGCACGCTACCCTCGTCAACGGCCGCAGGAGATGCCATCGGCGAGCTGCTCGACGGGGTGCCTTCAGTCAAAGAAACGGCGAAGAAACTGCCCTGCCTGGTAGCTTGAGTTTGATTGCAGGACGGAATCTCCGTCCACGGCCACCGCGGCCTTTGCGCCGGTTTGTTCGCACCACCCCCGAAGCTGCCCAGTGCGGCTTTTCGCCGGGGCCTACCGCAAGCGCATAAAGCCGCACTGAAAAAATCTCCGACCTTGAGTCAGAACGATTTGTGGTCAGGAATTCTCCAATGACTCCCACTCCAATGCAGCGCTCGAGTGCGGCACATTAACACTGTTCGGCAGAAAGATGAAACTCACGCTTCTACTCCTCCTCTCGGTTGTCACCTCCTTCGCTGCAGAAGCAAGATTCGAGACAGCGAGCTTCGTCATCCTTATCGATCAGCGAGGCCCCGAAGGCTCGGTTACCAGCGATGACGTGAAGTATGTCGGAACCAGCAAGAAGACCGGAAAGTCGATTACGCTGATTGGTTCGACGGTTCATTCATATGGGCCTGACGGCGTCACGCCCACGCAGTTCCAAGGCTACCGATTCAAGAATGGCTCAATCGAGTATTTTGTCAGTGTGCACGGATACTTGGAAGTGTCGAAGGGCGAGAAAGTTTTGGTCCATGAAGAAGGCCATTGGGACTGGGAAAAGAAGAAGCCGAACCAGCGTGCTACAGACAACGACGGGGCTGCGCCCCATCGTGTCTGATCACAATCGATTGGGCAGAAATACCAATGGAGCGCGCACCCAGTAAGAATAGCCGACAGGGAATTCGTCTGTTGCTTGGCCTGATCGCGCTTTGCCTCCTCGGATATTGCGTAGAGATTTTCATCATGGGGGCGCCAGACTTCAAGAAGCGGAGCTATCGGACATTCTACCGCGACAAGGATCCGATCCACTTCTGGACTCAGTTCTCAGTGTTTGCGGCCGCCGGCGCTACTGCCGCCTACTTCAGTATCTATTGGAAGAAGGGCTTGCCCCTGATTGAAGCCTTGGATGAGCGCGACCGGAAGAATCTTGAAGCCTTGGGTCCGAAGTATGCGAAGAGAGAGCTTCGTAAGCGCGAGATTCACTTTGTGGCCTTTATCTTAGCAGGCGCACTTGTGATTGCCCTATTGCTCAGCCTTACAGTCTAGCATGAAGAAGTGAGGTGGACCCCGAAAGTTGGACACCGCGGATCGTTAACCCAAACTCAGGAGAACGATCCCCATGTCAAAGAAACGTCGTCAGCACAGCGCCCAGTTCAAAGCCCAGGTCGGGCTTGATGCC
>Ga0187894_10000080_pt1 | contig 123986 bp, 112 predicted proteins | sample GBC1701081metaG_FD_136650 | JGI IMG/M metagenome (GOLD analysis project Ga0187894, IMG submission 136650) | White microbial mat communities from a lava cave in the Kipuka Kanohina Cave System on the Island of Hawaii, USA - GBC170108-1 metaG ... | reverse complement strand
TCCTCAGATTACCTCGCGAGATCCCAAGGAAGTCGGTAAGCAGATCATGATGAAGGTTCGCGCAACCAGAAACGCAGTCGGTGCACGAAGCAATCCGGCTGGCCCAAGTATCGACCGCCGCGAAGCCACTACCCAGGTCAATATCCGCGATGGCGAGACCATGGTGATCGGCGGGGTCTTTATCGATACGCAGAACAACAGCGTGGCTGGTATCCCGTATCTCTCTCGAGTGCCTGTTCTAGGATGGCTTTTCAAGCAGAAAACCGAGGCCGTAGCGAAACAAGAACTGCTCATCTTCTTGACGCCCACTATCGTGAAGAGCTAGAAAGTTCGCTTCTAGCTCTTCATTGATGGTGAGCTCACGGGTGATGAGCCTTCGCGGTTGGTGCGTAATCTCGATCCTCCAGTGTGTACTCTTCAGTTCTCTGCTAATTTCTGACATACTCAATGGTGACACTCTCCGGCGCAAGAACATGCGACGGACGATCGGCATTCGAATTGGCATCATGGCCTGAAAAGCGATGAGGACCATGCGAAATGACCAATGTGATGCTCAATACGTCTAAAGAGGGTACTCCTGAGGGCATGATACGCGATCTCTTGGCTTGGAGGCGTATCCGAAAACCTTCTAGTTTCCGAACCATTGTGGTACCATCCCCCCCGATGTTAGCCATCGCAATTCATTATCACCGCAGGCGAAATGGTTCGTGAATCCAGGCTTTCCTAATCCAAGAAGAATCGGATGGGCGACTGGTATATTGGGGGCAGGAGCGACCGTCGTTGGGCATGGCCAGTGTGGCAGAACAGATTATACCGGTGACCTTGGGGGAGCGGAGCTACGACATCGTCCTTCATCCTGGGTTACTTGCGACAGTGGGTGAGAGGCTCAGCGCCCTTACGACTTCTCAGAAGATCGGGGTTGTGACAGATAGGCATGTGGCAGACCGTTATCTTCAAGGGACTCTCCGCTCGCTTTGCAAGGCGGGATACGATCCGACTCCGATTATCTTGCCGCCGGGAGAACGAACAAAGACGCTCGGCACAATCGCCAACATTCTCGATGCATTAGCCAAGCACAAGTTCGAACGTCAGTCCCTGTTGCTGGCCCTCGGTGGCGGAGTCATCGGTGATGTCACCGGTTTTGCTGCCGCGATCTATCAACGAGGAATCCCGTTCATACAAGTGCCGACCACGCTTGTGGCTCAAGTAGATTCCAGTGTCGGGGGCAAGACCGGCGTGGACCATCGGTTGGGAAAGAATCTCATCGGGACGTTTTATCAGCCACGCGCGGTATTGATCGACCCCCTCACGCTGCGCACTCTGCCACGCCGCGAATGGATTGCTGGTTTAGCTGAAGTAATCAAATACGGTATTATCGCCGACGAGGAGTTCTTCACCTTTCTGGAGCAGGAGATTCCTGCGCTGTTGAAACTCGACGAAGAGCCGGTTATCCACGCGATTAAACGATCCTGCGAGATCAAAGCGCAGGTGGTAGCCGCAGACGAGCGGGATTCGGATCGCCGACGCATTCTCAATTACGGCCACACGATCGGACATGCACTGGAATCACTCGCAGGCTATCGTGGGTTGATCCATGGTGAAGCGGTTGGGATCGGATTGGTGCAAGAAGCGGAATTGGCTTGTTATATGGGCCTGTGCGGGCGAGAAGTTGGCGAACGGATCAGAAGCCTGGTGCAGCGTGCTGGGTTGCCCGAACAGGTCTCACAGGCATCCTTTACGTCCCTCTGGGGCGCTATGCGACATGACAAGAAGGTGGTCGGGGGGCGGGTCATCGGGGTATGGCCAGTGCGGATTGGGGAGGTGGTCATTCGGCCAATCGAGCAGCAGGTCTGTGCAGCGTGGTTTCAGAGTAAGCACGGCCGAGGGAGCCGACCGTCGAGTGGCCGGCAGCCGGGCAAGCATCCTGTCCGTCGAAAGGCCCGTACACGAAGGTAAATCTCTATGACGACCGAACGCACACCATCCGTGGCTCACCTCCAACAGGCTTTGCGGGAGAAAACACGCGAAGTCGATGTGCTCCACCGGATCTCTGAGTCAATCAGCAACCAACTGGATCTCGAAGCAATTCTCAAACATATCGTTGAAGTTGTCGTCGAAGTCACCAAGGCGGATGCCTGCCTTCTCTACCTATTGTCGGACAGCCAAGACGAACTCATTCTTCGGGCCTCGAAGAACCCTCATCCGAAATTGATTGGCCGCATCACGATCGGTTTGGGAGAAGGCATCACCGGGTGGGTTGCTCAGGAACGAACGCGCGTCGTGATTCCAAGTAATGCGAACGACGATCCACGGTTCAAGTTTTTTCATAACCTGCCAGAAGATCGCCATCAAGCCTTTGTCTCCGTACCGATCATGGCCAAAAAAGAAGTGGTCGGTGTGATCAATGTCCAACATAAGCGCCCAAAGCGCTATCGGCCGGATGAGTTGGCGTTGCTCTCGACTATCGCCAATCAAGTCGGTGGAGCGATCGAGAACGCGCGGCTCTACGATCAAATGCAACGCAAAGCCTTACAAGTGGAAACGCTGTCGCAGGTTTCAGAAACGGTGGCGTCCAATCGGTTGATCAAAGACGTGCTTCAACTCCTGGTGACGATGACCGCGCAATTGATGAACTCCAAGATCTGCTCGATCATGTTATTGGACGAAGCCAGCGGGGAATTGCGGATCGAGGCGACGCAAAGCCTCAGCGAACAGTATCGCCGCAAGCCAAACTTGAAAGTTGGGCAGAGTATCAGTGGCCGTGCTGTGAAAGAACGTCGACCGATTATCGTGGCCGATGTCACCACAGATCGAGACTATATGTATCGGGATATGGCCAAGCAAGAAGGGCTGTGCTCATTGCTCTCGGTACCGATGATGGTGCGGGAGAAGGCGATGGGCGTAATCGATAGCTATACGTCCGTTCCCCACGTGTTTACCACCGAAGAGGTCAAGTTGCTCCAGGCCATCGCCAATCAGGCCGCCATCGCCATCGAACATACGGCCCTGGTCGAGAAGTCCTTTGAGATGCAGGAAGCGCTGGCAGTTCGGAAGCTCATGGAGCGGGCCAAGGGCTACCTGATGCGCTCGAAGAAGCTGACTGAAGAAGAGGCATTCAAGCTCATTCAGCGACAAAGTATGGATTTCCGGAAGTCGATGCGCGAGATAGCTGAGGCTGTGCTCATAGCCGGAGAACTCGACCAACGGGCTGAGAAACAGCGGGGATAGGTGGCCTACCAGGAAAGACCCTGGCGCTGGCGGACTTTTTCAACACCCTGCTTAGAAATCGATCAAGGTGTCGGCTTTTTGCTCCGCCAGTTTCTTCTTGATGTCCTCCAATTCCTTCCGTATCGCGTCCAGATCGGTATCTCGCTGAGTGGGTTCCCCCTTCGCAGGCGTCGGTGGTTGAACGGCAGCCGGTCGCATGTTCAATGCGGCAGATATTGTGGCAAGCAGGTTGTAGTCGATCACCCGAGTGACGTCATCGGTTCTCCTTGATGCCCATGCCGCTAAGGACCCAGGCCATCCAGGGCACCGGCAACATCCTCCAGATAATAAGCGGGAGTCCTACTTGACAGGAGGGCAAATAGACTCCGAAAATGATCACCCCAATTGTACGGAGTGAATAATAGGATGCATGACCATGTCTGAAGGAACGGCTCCCCGCCCATATTCCTGGCTGCCGGTTCTCATCAGCGTGCTGCCGGTCATTATGCTGGCCATCGGAGGAATCGCGTTCCGCTACACCGAAACCCGCATGGTTGCTACAGCAGGCGAAACCCTGGCCCTTACAGCCGCCGAAGTCTCGGACAAACTGGATCGATTCCTAATTGAACGGTATGGCGATGTGCTGATGATGGCAGGGACTTTCAGCGCGCAGCCATACAATCGTGAATTTCAGTCGGAGTATGTCGCTGGGGTGAAGGCTGCGCACCCGGATTACTTATGGGTCGGTGCCACGAACGCGCGCGGACAGATCGTGGTCGCCACCGACCCGGACACGGTGGGGCGGGACTACAGCGCTCAACCCTGGTTTCAGGCCGTGCGTAACGGGCAAGGGGTTCATATGGGAGACGTGGAGCCATTCGCAGTGATGGGCGGTCCTGACGCAATAGCCGTGACGGCTCCCATCACAGGACCGCGCGGGGAATTCCTAGGGGTAGTGACCACGCGGGTGGGGATTCCTGGGCTGGAAAACGTCATGACGGGGACCCTTCTGGCTTTCCGGCAGCGGGAGGGATTTTGGGGAGCCCTGGAATACCAGTTCCTGACTGACGATGGGGTTGCCTTCATTGATTCGGATCTCCGGCATAAGGGCCATGTCAATCTCAAAAAACTCGGCCTGTCGTCGGCACGGTTAAGCGAAGGGTCTCTGTCAAATTACGTTGAGGAGGAGCACATGCGTCGCCACGTGCCGGTCATCACTGGCTATGCCAGGACCATAGCCCGTGGCAAATTTGGGGGTCTCCATTGGACGGTGCTGATGCGCATGGATCGGCGCGACGTGCTGGCGCCGATACGAGAAGTCCTCTGGAACCTTGGCCTGGCGGGCGGTGCCCTGGTGATTCCAACGTTTGGACTCTTGGTGTGGACCGTGAAACTCGTGCGGAGGGAATATCGGCACGCGCAACAGGAGCGTGCGCTTGCCAGGGAGGCCGAAGCGTCGCTGCGAAAGATCGAGGCACATACGCGGCGCATCGTCGAGATGGCGCTCGATGGTTTCATTGGGATGGATGCCGCTGGAGTCATCACCGACTGGAACGTCCAAGCTGAACAGATGTTCGGCTGGCCCAGGCAAGAGGCCATCGGGCGACTTCTCTCTGCTACCATCATCCCTGCACAACACCGGGAAGCCCATGAACGGGGATTGCGTCACTTCCTCGCGACGGGGGAAGGAGCAATGCTGAACACGCGGGTCGAAATCACAGGCTGCCACAGGGACGGGCACGAGATTCCGATAGAACTGGCGATCTCGCCGGCCTTGGGGCAGGGGGGGGCCTATACGTTCAGCGCGTTCGTGCGGGATATCTCGGCGCGGAAGCGGACGGAGCAGCAGGGCCTCATGCACCAGGAAGAACTGCAACGACTCAATGAGGCCTTGGATAGGCGTGTGCAGATTCGAACACAAGAACTGGCCTCCGTCAACGAATCATTGGTAGCGGAAGTGGCTGAACGGATGCAGACCGAGGTGTCGCTCGAAAGCAGCCGGCAAGCACTGCAGAAGTTGGCGTTCCAGCTGTTGCGTGTGCAGGAGGAAGAGCGGCGTCGTATCTCGCGTGATTTGCATGATGACATCAATCAACGGCTCGCGCTTCTTGCCATGGATATCGAAGCGATAGAACGGCAGCTCGACTTCTCATCGGGTAATGTGGGCGAATCCGTCCGTATGATACAAGACCGGGTTGTGGAATTGTCTGATGTTGTGCGCCATTTGGCCTATCAGCTTCATCCCTCCATTCTCGATGACCTTGGTCTTCCGATCGCCCTGCAGCGGTTGGTGGACGACTTTACAGCTCGAAGCCATATCCGAGGGAGCTTTGGACACAAGAATATCCCCGCAGCCGTTCCCCAGGAGATCGCGACCTGTCTCTATCGCGTAGCCCAAGAAAGCCTCAACAATGTGGCTCGCCATGCGGCGGCGTCTCGAGTCGATGTGGAGTTGACCCGGTCTCAATCTGGGCTGACGGTCACGATTACAGATGATGGAGTGGGATTTGACTCTGAACAACCCCGGTACGGACCACGTGGATTGGGGTTGCTCGGCATGAAAGAACGAGTCGCCTTGGTTCACGGGGAATTACAGGTTAGTTCTGCCGTGGGGAAGGGAACGAGGGTGCAGGTGGTAGTGCTCGTTCCGGAGGGGGTGGCATGAGCAGGCCCCGGGTTCTCTTGGTTGATGACCATACCCTGGTATTGGACGGATTCCGGAAACTGTTGGAGGATCGGTGTGAGATCGTTGGGGTGGCGGAGGACGGCCGTACGCTGCTTCGAATGGCCCAGGAACTTCAGCCTGAAATCGTCACGCTCGATATCTCGATGCCGCAGCTCAACGGGGTTGATGCCGCCCGGAAGCTGAAGAAGATTCTGCCTCGCGCCAAGCTGATCTTCGTGACGATGCACGCTGACCCGGCCTATGTGAATGAAGCCTTCAAGGCCGGCGCCTCCGGTTATCTGCTCAAACGATCCGCCGGTTCAGAACTGCTCCAAGCCATCCAATCAGTCATGGATGGACAGTGTTATGTCACCCCCTTGGTCGCGAAAGGTCTGGTGCAGTCTGTCATTACCGGGGGGAGACCCGCGGTTTTGAAGGAGAAGTCCTTGACTGCGCGCCAACGAGAAGTGCTGCAACTCGTTGCAGAAGGGATGACGGTCAAGGAGATTGCGTCGGCCCTCGATCTCTCACCGAAGACTGTCGAGTTTCATAAATCCCAGATCATGACGCAACTCGACCTTCACACGACGGCGGAGCTAACAAAGTACGCCCTCGTCCATGGTCTCCTCGCGTCGGACTAACCCACGGTATTTGTACGAGACTTGCGATAAAAGCGGAACGAGCGAGGCGGTCTGGAGACTGGAGGCTGAAGTGTTCGGAGTTTCGACCTTCGGACTTCAGCCTGGATCGCATCTGTCACGGTTTTCCCACCAGTCTCGCCAATCTCGCTTGAGTCAGGCATCGGCGCTGGATCGCCTAGGGAGATTGCCCAACGTTCCTAGGGGGATGCCTAGTGTGTTTATTGTTCCTTTCAGTGTATAGAAACCACGCTCGAATCTGGTCATGGTTCAGTCACTGACACTCTCAACAAACGGGGGTGGATGATAAAGCAGAGACGGCAGATCGTGGAGTCGGTCGCAGACGGGAGGGCCCTCATCAAGGTGGGTTTTCACTAGAACTTCCACCCTTCTGGAAAAGCCGGGAGGTTATGTTCTACCTCCCGCACAATTTCCATCTCTATTTTAGGGACGATGATCCGTCGTGAGAGGGGGCGGATCATCTGCTTTAGAGTGGGCCGATCAAACGGATTGAAGGGTGGACAACGGCGTCCATCGAATCGGCCAGAATGCACGAGAAGGACAACGGCGTCCATCGAATCGGCCAGAATGCACGAGAAGGACAACGGCGTCTTTTTCTAGAGTTGTATAACTTCTTATGCTAGTGAAAGGAGTCCGACCATGGAAACGAAGAAACCCAATGAGGCAAGCCCGGTCGAAGCAGACAGTGTTGCTCCGAGCGATGCTGGTCCTTCGCGGCGTGAGCTTCTGGTTCAGGGAAGCAAAGTAGCGGCCGGCATAGGGGTTGCTGCCCTACTTGGCAACTTGGGCAACTGGGCCCTCTCATACGCAGCGGGTAAAGAACCAATCAAGTTCGGCGTCTTGCACTCCCTCAGCGGCACTATGGCCATCAGCGAAGTATCGTTGCGGGACACCGTACTGATGGCAGTAGAAGAGATCAACGCTAAGGGTGGGGTAATGGGGAGACCGATCGAGACAGTGGTCGTCGATCCTGCCTCGAATTGGGACCTCTTTGCCGAAAAAGCCAAGCAGCTTCTGCTGCAAGATAAGGTGGCGGTCGTCTTCGGCTGCTGGACCTCGGTCAGCCGCAAGTCGGTGCTGCCGGTCTTCGAGAAGAATAACGGCTTACTGTTCTATCCCGTGCAGTACGAGGGAGAAGAGTGTTCGCGCAATGTCTTCTACACCGGAGCCGCACCGAACCAGCAGGCCGTGCCAGCGGTTGATTATCTGATGAGCAAAGAGGGGGGCGGATACACGAAGTACTATCTGCTCGGTACCGATTACGTGTATCCCCGCACCACCAACAAGATTCTGAGGGCGATGCTGCTGGCGAAGAAAGTGCCGGTGGACCGCATCATGGAAGAATACACTCCGTTCCACCATCAGGACTACCAAACCATCTGCGGGAAGATTAAGAAGTTTGCGGCTGGCGGCGGAGCCTGTGTGATCAGTACGATCAACGGCGACAGCAACGTGCCTTTCTACAAGGAGTTTGCGAATCAAGGCTTGCGGGCCGAAGATGCCCCGATCATGGCTTTCAGTGTCGCAGAGGACGAGTTGAGGGGAATGGATACGTCCGCGCTGGTCGGTCACCTGGCGGCGTGGAATTATTATCAGAGCGTCGATACGCCGCAGAACAAGCAGTTCGTGGCGAATTTCAAGGCCTACTGCAAGAAGAACAACCTGCCGGATGGCGACAAGCGAGTCACGGACGATCCGATCGAAGCAGCCTACTTCGGCGTGTATATCGTGAAGCAAGCCATTGAAAAGGCCGGGTCGATTGAAGTCGACAAGGTCCGAAAGGCGGTCTATGGCAGCAAGTTCCTGGCACCAGGCGGCGAGATCATGATGGATGCCGCCAATCACCATACCTATAGACCAGTGCTCATCGGTGAGATCTTAGCGGACGGGCAGTTCAAGGTGGTCTCTCGTTCGAAGGGGCTAGTGAAGCCGGAACCCTGGAGCGAATTTACGAATCCGGACAAGGGCTGCGACTGGATCGGTCATCAAGGGACGTATCAAAAATAGTACGTCGCGGTAGAGGGAGCTACTGAGTGCTCCCTCTACCGCGTGCGGGAATTTCGGTTGACGGGACGAGATGTCTACGTCATTCGTGTGTCTTGTGGAGGCGCAGTTCATCGTCATGATCATTTCTCTTGGTCGAACCGTTGCAGCACTTGGTGTCGTGGGGTTATTCCTGTTCTCTGGACCTACCAGGACGATCGCAGCGGATGGGCCTGTCGCCGCACCTCCGACTTCTTCTATAGAACAAGCTCTCACCCAGGTGACCAGCGAAGACGAATCCGTCCGCGAAGCAGCAATTCGTCTGTTGATCGAACAGGGCGATGCCAGCTTGGTCCCGCGGCTGGAGGAGATCCGCGCCACTGCAGACCGCAGCATCAGGCAGGCCATCAAGCCGCTCATGGATCTCCTCAAGAATCGCGCGAAACTCACCAGCCCCAGCGCCGACGTTCGCCGCTCGGCGGCGACGGATCTCGGTTCCTCCGGTAATCCCTCGGTGATTCCGTGGCTGGATGCCGCCATGGCGAACGAGCCGAACAAGTGGGTGCGCTACACGATGGAGGAGTCTGTGGCGCTGATCAAGCTCGCAGCGGACGATCCTTCGATCAAAGCTGCAGCAGCCGATAAGCTCGGTGAACTCGGCAGTCAGAACGCGGTGCCACTCATGAATCAACTGGTCGCGGCCGGCACTGGCGCCGAGGCGACCGAATCGCAGAAGATGGTGGCGAAGGCCGCCGTCGCTGCAATCGACCGCATTGAAACCTGGGCCGTCTGGTCGAACGTCATTGAAACCTTCTTCCGCGGAGTCAGCCTCAGTTCGGTTCTGCTGATCATGTCGTTGGGATTGGCGATCGTCTTTGGTTTGATGGGCGTCATCAACATGGCCCATGGCGAGCTCATGATGGTCGGCGCCTACGCGACGTTTGTCACGCAGCAATGTTTCACTGCCTGGTTTTCAGCCGATGTTTTTGACTGGTATTTTCCCGCTGCATTGCCGGTTTCGTTCCTCGTGGCCGCCGTCTTTGGATGGGTGCTGGAGGCGACGGTCATCCGGTTTCTCTATGGACGTCCGCTCGAAACCATGTTGGCGACCTGGGGAGTGAGCTTGGTTCTCATGCAGGCGGCCCGGGTCTACTTCGGCGATCTCACCGCCGTGGTCGCACCAGGGCCGCTCAGAGGTGGTGCTCAAGTGATGGTCGGGGTCTATCTGCCGTATAATCGAATCTTTATCATCGCGCTTTCGATCATCTGCGTTCTTGGGATCTATTTCACCCTCTTTCGATCGAATCTCGGGTTACGCGTGCGGGCGGTGACCCAAAATCGTAACATGAGCGCCTGTCTCGGCATCCCGACCAGAAAAGTCGACTCCTATACCTTTGCATTCGGCTCCGGGCTGGCGGGCATCGCGGGCTGGGCGCTCACGATGGTCGGAAACGTCGACCCGGGCCTCGGCCAAAACTACATCGTCGATGCCTTCATGGTGGTGGTCACCGGCGGGGTCGGGAAACTGGCTGGCACGATCGTGGCCTCGCTGGGGATCGGCGGGCTGAACAAGCTGATCGAGCCGTATTCCGGCGCCGTCTACGGCAAGGTCTTCATCCTCGTGCTGGTGATTCTGTTCTTGCAGTGGCGCCCGGCCGGACTGTTTGCGATGAAGGGACGAGATGTCGATTGAGAATGCGTAAGGGAGAGCAGGGAAGGCGATGAGTGACGGAACAACGAACCGCAATCGCGGCATAGGTCTGGGCTTCTGGGTTGTCGGCGCCATTCTGCTCGTGGCCATGCCGCTCCTGAACGTTTTGCCGCCGGAAGATTCCTGGCTGCACCTCTCCGATTTCAGCCTGAATCGATTCGGAAAATTTCTCGCCTATGGGATTCTGGCTCTTGGGCTCGATCTCATCTGGGGCTACACCGGCATTTTGAGCTTGGGGCAAGGCGTGTTTTTCGGATTAGGCGCGTACTGCATGGGCATGCACATGATGCTCACGATCGGGAAAGAAAGCGTCTATGGCAGCGATCTGCCGGACTTCATGGTCTGGAACCAGTTTAAAGAACTGCCTCTTTTCTGGTATCCGTTCTACAGCTTCACGGTTGCGATCATTGGAGCGGTCCTGGTGCCGGTGTTATTCGCGTTAGTGTTCGGATTTTTCGCCTTCCGCAGCCGCATCAAAGGCGTCTATTTCGCGATCATTACGCAGGCGCTGGCGCTCGCCGCCTGGCTGGTCTTCAACCGGAACGACACGAAGCTCGGCGGCACGAACGGATTGACCGATTTCAAGCAACTGCTCGGGTATCGGCTCTCCGAACCCGGCACGCAGCGGGGGTTGTATATACTGACCGTGCTCTGTCTGGGCGGGGCCTATCTCTTGTGTCGCTGGATCATTCGCTCGCGGGCCGGCCGGGTGCTGATCGCCGTGCGGGACAGCGAGAAGCGCGTCGTCTTTTCCGGTTACACCCCGGCCAACTACAAATTGTTCGTCTTTGTCGTGGCCGCGGCCCTGGCCGGATTGGCGGGGATGCTGTATGCTCCTCAGGTCGGCATCATCACGCCGGCGCAGATCGGGGTTCTGCCGTCACTTGAAATGGTCATTTGGGTGGCCGTGGGTGGCCGTGGCAGTCTGGCTGGGGCGGTATTAGGGGCCTTGAGCGTGAATTACGGCCGCAGCGTGCTCACGAACTATTTCCCCGGACTCTGGCCCTTCATCCTCGGCGGACTCTTCGTGTTGGTGGTGCTGTTGTTCCCTGATGGGTTGGTCGGCATGATTCGAAAAGGGAAGAGTATCCTGATCTCGCGTAAAACCGGTGAGGGAAAAACGGCTGTATCGGAGGGGAAGCGCTGAGATGACCGCATCCCTACCCATTATCACTCTCGAAGGCGTCGTTGTCGATTACGACGGCTTCAAAGCGCTCAACAACCTAAACTTCATTGTCAATTACAACGAGCTTCGCGTGGTCATCGGGCCGAACGGGGCAGGGAAAACGACCTTGCTCGATGTCGTGTGCGGGAAGACGAAGCCGGCCGGCGGCCGTGTCATTTTTGGTAAGACGGTCAACCTGGTTGGGAAACGCGAAGATGAAATCGTCGCCCTCGGCATCGGGCGAAAGTTCCAAGCCCCATCTATCTATGGAAATCTAACCGTGTGGGAAAACCTCGACCTGTCGTTGAAACGGAGCAGCAAAGGTGTGTTCCCAACGCTGTTCGGGAAATCGACGGCGGCGGAACGAGAAACCATCGGGCAGAACCTGGAAACGATCGGCCTGAAAGACTATGCGCATACCAGAGCCGGGTCCCTGTCGCACGGTCAGAAGCAATGGCTCGAAATCGGCATGGTGATTTTGCTAGACCCCTCGTTGCTTCTCGTCGATGAGCCGGTCGCAGGGATGACCGACAAAGAAACGGAACAGACGGGACGATTGCTCCAATCGTTGGCAGAGAAACATGCAATCGTCGTCATCGAGCACGACATGGATTTTGTCAGGCAGATCGCCCGTATCGTGACGGTCTTGCACGAGGGCACCGTCATTTGCGAAGGCACGGTCGAGAAGGTGCAGGCAGACGATCGCGTACGAGAAATATATCTGGGCAGACAGAAGGTCGCGCATTAGCAGGATGCTGAAAAAGGGGTGGGGTAGCCAGGCCGTCCTCCTGCTCGCGGAACGCGCACGATAAGAATGTGCTCGTTCGACGCGCGCAATCGAGGATCGACCAGGCTACCCTTGAAAGTGAAATAGGGGATTGGGAAGACGCGCGCAGGTGGGATCATGCCAGCCACCCCTGATTAAGCGATGGCTCGCTGCGGCCTTGCTAGCGGAACGGCGCGTCTTGGCGCGCCGGGGTTGGGCGGGTGAGAATATGGCCCTTTTGAACATCCTATGGAACCAACCGAAGCTACGCCATGCTCCAGGTTGAAAAAATCAACGCCTACTATGGCGAAAGCCACATTCTCCGGGATGTGTCCTTTACGATCGATTCCGGAGAAGTCGTGTGTCTCATGGGCCGGAACGGTGTCGGCAAGACGACCACATTAAAAGTATTGACCGGCCTCCTGCCTGCGAGGTCAGGACGGGTGATGTTTGATGGAGCCGATGTCACGAAGGAGGCGACCGATGGGCGGGCACGCCGAGGGTTGGCCTACGTGCCGCAGGGTCGGGAGATCCTTCCTCATCTGACGGTCCGGGAGAATCTTCTGCTCGGCTTCTGGGCGAGGTCGGACAAGCCGAACGGGACGGTCGAGAAGACGGTGTTCGACGAGGTCTACCACCTCTTTCCCAAGCTCACCCAAATTCTCAATCGGCCTGGCGGGGTCCTGAGCGGCGGCGAGCAGCAGCAGTTGGCGATCGGTCGCGCGATCCTGTCAAATCCCAAGGTGCTCTTACTCGATGAGCCCACCGAAGGCATTCAGCCTTCGATCGTGGACCAAATCGAAGACGTGATTATCGGGTTCAAGAACTCCAGACGTTTTGGCATTTTGTTGGTCGAACAGGGGCTCCACTTTGCCGCTCGATTGGCGGAGAAGTATGTAGTGATGGCCAAAGGGGCGGTGGTGGTATCGGGCAAGAGTGATGAGTTGAGTGCGGACATGGTGAAGAAGCATTTGACGGTATAGCCGCGGGTCCTGTCGCCAGTCAGCCCAGCCGTCCTCGCACCCCGCCCGGTGTAGGGTCCCCGCTGCGGGCGGCTGGGGTCCCAGACTGGCGCCACCCGCTGTTTCGTCTTGCCCGCCGCTGAAGCGGAAAGGAAAGAAATGAACGGGGTGGGGGGATGACGTGCAGAGTTGAAGTCATTCTCTCACCCCGTTACTATTCTGGCCCCTGGCACAGTTGGGAGAGTGGGAATTTTCTTATCGATTGACGAATGACCATTGACGATTGACGAGGCCCGATTATGCATCTGACACCGAGAGAACAAGAGAAGCTGTTGATCTATGTTGCGGCGAATTTGGCGAAGGAGCGGAAGAAGCGCGGATTGAAGTTGAATCATCCTGAAGCGGTCGCGTTTATTACTGCCGCGATTCTGGAAGGCATCCGCGATGGGCGCTCGGTGTCGAACCTCATGAGCCATGGCGCGACGCTCCTCAAGAGGAAAGATGTGATGCCCGGCGTGGCGGAGATGATTCCCGAATTGCAAGTTGAAGGCACGTTCCCAGACGGAACCAAGCTGGTTACGGTTCATGAACCGATTCGATAGATCAATGGACTCGTGTATTAATGCGCCTGATCTATCCGATAGCTGTCTCGATCCTGTTGGCGTCGCTCCATGTTCCGCCGTCGAGCGCTGCCGACACATTGAACATCAGGGACTTGAAATTTAATGCGGTGTCATACCAGCTCAAAATGGTTACTCTTCACGGAACGGTGAAGGATCTCAAAGCCCTTCCTCCTCACTTTGCTGGAAGAGGAGGAAGCAAGGAGTGCACCGTATATGGCTCTTATACGTTCACGTTGGTTGACGAGAGCGGAGAAGTGGAAGTGCAAAAAGCTGGGCGCTGTTTTGACCTACAGAACAAACCTTCTGTCAATGAAGGTGATGCCGTGAGCGTTCGGGGGCAGGTCCAGTTTTTTCATCCCGGTGCTTCTGGGGCGCAGGTACCAACGGTTCGACTCGAGGCGCAGGAAGTGGTGAAAGTAGGATTGTGAGGGACTCATCATGAAAGGAAAGAGTTCAAAATCTCGATCTGCGTCAAAAGCTAGGGCCGCGATAAAGGTGTCGAAACGATTGAGCGGGGGAAGGGTGCCCACGGCGGATTCTTCTAGGAATGTTATCCCTGGTGAGGTCATCCCAGGGCAAGGAGACATCGTTGCCTTCAATGGCCGTAAGACGGTTGAGCTCATCGTCGCCAACACCGGTGATCGGCCGATCCAGGTCGGGTCGCATTGTCATTTCTTTGAGGTGAATCGCGCGCTGCGGTTTGATCGTGAGAAGGCCTACGGGTTTCGGTTGCAAGTTCCGGCTGGAACCGCGGTGCGGTTTGAGCCTGGTGAAGACAAGCGGGTGACGCTGATCGCGATAGGCGGCAATCGCGTGGCCTATGGAATCAATGGACTGGTGAACGGGCGTCTCGACGATCCGGCTACAAAGGCCAAGGCACTCGCTGCGGCACGGGAACAGGGGTTCATCGTTAAACGTTAACCGTTATACGCGATTAACGATTCGCGAATAACGATTAACGGAGGACATCATGAAGCTTCCTCGCCGACAATATAACGATCTGTATGGACCGACGGCGGGTGATCGCATTCGCCTGGCCGATACGGATTTGCTGATCGAGATCACGCGCGATCTGACGATACCCGGTGAAGAGGCCAAGTTCGGCGGCGGCAAGGTCATTCGCGACGGGATGGGCCAGTCACCATCAGCCACCCGCGTGAAGGGTGCGCTTGACCTCGTGATCACGAATGCAGTCATCGTCGATTGGTGGGGGATCGTGAAGGCGGATATCGGCATCCGGGATGGTCGCATTGTCGGCATCGGCAAGGCCGGCAATCCCGACATGATGGAAGGCGTGACGAAAGGAATGGAGATCGGCGCCTGCACCGAAGTGCTTTCGGCGGAAGGCAAGATCATTACTGCGGGTGGAATCGATACGCACATCCATTTCATCTGTCCGCAGATCATCAATGAGGCCTTGGCCAACGGGCTCACGACGTTGATTGGCGGCGGTACTGGCCCGGCAACCGGGACCAATGCCACGACCTGTACGCCTGGCGCTTGGAATATCCATCGGATGCTGGAAGCAGCGGAGGGATTCCCGATTAATCTCGGCTTTCTCGGGAAGGGCAATTCATCGCTGTCGGATGGCTTGCGCGAGCAGGTAGAAGCCGGCGCGATCGGGCTTAAGTTGCACGAAGACTGGGGCACCACCCCGGCGGCGATTTCGACCTGCCTCGATGTAGCGGAGGAATTCGATGTCCAAGTCGCCATCCACACCGATACGTTGAACGAAGCAGGATTTGTCGAGGATACGATCAATTCCTTCAAGGGACGGACGATTCACTCATTTCATACAGAAGGCGCCGGTGGTGGGCATGCTCCCGACATCATCAAGGTGTGTGGTGAGGCCAATGTGTTGCCCTCGTCCACGAACCCCACGATGCCGTTCACGGTGAACACGATGGACGAACATCTCGACATGCTCATGGTCTGTCACCATTTAAATCCTCGCGTGCCGGAGGACATCGCCTTTGCCGAGTCACGGATTCGCCGCGAGACCATTGCAGCGGAGGATATCCTGCACGACATGGGGGCGATCAGCATCATGTCGTCCGACTCGCAGGCGATGGGGCGCGTGGGTGAAGTCATCATTCGCACCTGGCAGACGGCGCACAAGATGAAAGTGCAGCGCGGACATCTCTCCCAAACTGCGGCTGACAAGCTGGCTGGTTCCAACGATAATTTTCGCGTGCGGCGCTATATGTCGAAGTACACGATCAATCCGGCGATTGCGCACGGCATCGGGCACGAAGTGGGTTCGGTCGAGGTCGGCAAGTTGGCGGACCTCGTGCTGTGGAAGCCGGCCTTCTTTGGTGTAAAGCCGGAGATCGTCTTGAAGGGTGGCTTCCCTATGTCCGCTGCCATGGGAGATCCCAATGCGTCGATCCCCACGCCGCAGCCGGTCTTCACCAGGCCCATGTTCGGGAGCTTTGGCCGCGCCCCGTTTTCAACGAGCCTAACCTTTCTTTCCAAAGCAGCAATGGATCAAGGGGTGCACAAGTCACTCGGCTTGCAGAAACGCGTGGCGGCGGTGAAGAAGTGCCGCAGCATCGGCAAGCGCGATATGAAGCTGAACGATGCGTTACCGCGCATTGAAGTGGATCCGGAAACCTATGTGGTGAAAGCCGACGGGCAGATCTTGACATGTGATCCGATGGCGGTGCTTCCGATGGCCCAACGCTACTTCCTGTTTTAGTCGGATGCTGAAAAAGGTTCCCAACGTCGTTCTCGGCTCGCCAAAGGCCTCAATGGGGACCCAGCCGCCTCACCCCTCGGCGGCGCGCACAGACGTGGTGCTCCTTATTCGTCGCACCGTGCGCCCCAGAGGGTACGCCTCCGGTTTTGCCTGCGTCTGCGGCCTAGTTGTATAACCTTTTTGAGCATCCGCGAAAAGGTATTCGGGTAAGGATTCTGTGGATACTCTTTCTCTTCTGAACGGTCTGCGATTCGTCGATAGCTTCTTTCCATCAGGAGGCTATGCCTTCTCTTCAGGACTTGAGGCGGCGGTGCAGGGTGGTGCGGTTCGGAATGCGGAAGAGCTGTCGCACTACGTGGTTGAGTTACTCACGACTGGCATAGGTGAGCGGGAAGCGGTTGCAGCAGGATTGGCGCATGATGCGTGTGTTTCCGGCATCTTGAAAATTGCCTTCAAGGCGGATCGAGAACTGGAGGCGATGAAGCTGAGCCGTGAATCACGGGCAGCCAGCCGGCAGATGGGACGCCAGGTGATTCGGCTGGCCATGAATCAACATCCTAGACATCTATTGATCGAAGATTATCTGGCTGCTGTTGAAGCGGAGCAGACACCGGGGCATGTGACCGTCAGCCTGGGGCTCACGCTTGCAGCCGCCGGTTGGTCTAAGGAGGACACCATTGCCGCCTTTCTCTACCAAACAGCGACAGGTTTTGTAGCGGCGGCGATGAAGTTGATGCCGATCGGTCAGCGTGAGGGACAGCGGTTATTGGAGAGCTGGCTCGAAGTGATCGAACGAGTTAGTCACAACGCAGCGCAACAGCGAGTGCTTCAGTCTTGGTCACCGGTCCAGGACATATACGCAATGCGGCATAGCCGGCTGGAGTCGAGACTCTTTCGCTCTTAGTTCTTTTCTCATTATGCATCGAGCGGACGAACAGCTTTGTGGCAACGGGCGTATGACGGTGGTGCGGGCGCGTCATATTCCTGTGATTGGTGTCGGTGGGCCGGTGGGGTCTGGAAAGACCGCGCTTGTCGAAGCGCTTTGCCGCCGTCTGCGCGATCATGTGAGTTTGGCGGTGGTCACCAATGACATCTTTACCAAAGAGGATGCCGAGTTTCTCACGCGCCGGGGAGCGCTGCCTCAAGACCGTATTCTGGGCGTCGAAACCGGAGGTTGTCCGCATACGGCGATCCGTGAAGATGCCTCGCACAATCAGGAGGCCTTGGACGATTTGCTCAAGCGCCATTCCGATGTCGAGTTGATGTTTGTCGAGAGCGGCGGCGACAATCTGGCTGCGACATTCAGCCCTGAACTCGCGGATAAAGTCATCTATGTAATCGATGTGGCGGCCGGTGATAAAATCCCACGCAAAGGTGGTCCTGGAATTACCCGGTCCGATCTCCTGGTGATCAATAAGGTCGATCTCGCGCCGCATGTCGGAGCCGATTTGTCCGTGATGGATCGGGACAGCAAGCGAATGCGGGGCGACCTGCCCTATCTCTTTACGAATCTCAAAACAGGCCAGGGGCTCGACCAGGTGTGCGCTTGGGTTGAGCAGCTTTTGCCGCAGCATGTGCATCGCTCCCTGGAACCGTGAGGCGTGAAACGTGAAACGCAGGACTGCCGAGTGTTTTTCTTCTGAAACCTTTCACGTTTCACGATTCACGTCGCACGAATCACTGATTGGCCGGCGTGGAGTGCTCTCCTATGAGTTCGAGCGAGTGGGCCCCCGCACGATACTCACGCGCTCGTCTTGCACGAGTCCCTGGCATCACATTCCTCCTTCGTATCTCGACGACAGCGGATGTGCCTATACCTGGCTCCTGAATCCATCCGGTGGCTTGGTCGGCGGCGATCATGTGTCGGTTGAGGCGCAGCTCCATGCCGGGACGCATGTGCTGATGACGAGTCCATCCGCCAATCGTGTCTATCGAAGTCTGTCTGAGCCGGTGCTACAAGAAATTCGTCTTTCGGTTGGTCCTAAAGCTCGGTTGGAATGGTTGCCCGAGGTCACGATCCCTTTTGCCGGGTCTCGCGTTCGCCAATCGATCCATGTGGATCTTGCACCTGGCGCGACAGTGGTACTGTGGGACGCCATAGCCTCCGGTCGAGTTGCCCGGCAAGAGCGCTGGGCATTCACATCGATCGAAAACGAGATCTGCATCAGAACGCCTCTAGGCAAGTCGGTCGTCGAACGGTATCGCCTGGTCCCTGGCCGACTACCTGAATCGGTAGGCCTCGTCGGGAGCTGGGACTATGTGGCGTCGCTCTTTGTCATCGGCGATGAGGTCGAGGCCGATGTCTGGAAACGTCTCGACGTAGTACTAGCGGCTATTTTGGATCAGCGTCCTGGCCTGGTGCTGGGAGCGGTTTCAACCCCGGCAGCTCCAGGTCTGGCGGTCAAATTCGTCGCACGGTCGGCTCCAGACCTTACTGAGATGCTGGAGGCGATCTGGGCTGCGGTCCGGGAAGAACTTTGGAAACTTCCAATCCCGAATCTGCGACGGTATTGAGAAGGCTGAAGGCTCCAATGAAAGGCTGAAGGTCCCGGCGAGACTGAAGGCTGAAGGTCAGCTTCGAATTCAACTTCTAACCTTCAAGCTTGCTTCGGCCTTCAGTCTTCAGCCTAGCATCACACCTTCAGCCTTGAACCCTTCAGCCTTCCGCCTAGTATGCTATAAAACCCCTATGCGTACCTTTCGTATCGCCATGGTGCAGATGAATCCGACGGTCGGAGATCTGGATGGGAACGCCCGCCGGATCACGACCTGGCTGCGCGAGGCGAAGAAGGCAAGGGCCGACTTAGTCGTATTCCCGGAGTTGGCGATCACCGGCTATCCGCCTGAAGACCTCTTATTAAAGCCGCGTTTTATCGCGGACAACCGCCGCGCGCTTCAGGAAGTAGTCCGTCACTGTCGGGGCCTTGCCGCGGTTGTGGGCTACGTCAGTCAGAGCGATGGATTAGATCCGAAACCGGCTCGCTCGTCGGTGGTGCCGGCCGGCGCGCACGAACTCTACAATGCGGCGGCGGTCATCGCAGATCAGAAGCTCATCACGACCTATTGCAAGTGGTACTTGCCGAACTATGGGGTGTTTGACGAGAGCCGCTATTTTTATCCAGGCCGGCGGCTGCCGCTCATCCGTCTGCGCGGTACGGTGGTCGGGGTCAACATTTGTGAGGATGTCTGGTTGCCGGAAGGTCCAACCGGTTTCCAGGCGGCAGCAGGTGCCGAAGTCATCGTGAATATCAATGCCTCGCCGTTTCATCTGGGCAAGAGCCGGGTACGCGAGCAGATGTTGGCAACCCGTGCGAGGGAAAACGGAGTGGTGCTCACCTACACCAACGCGGTCGGCGGTCAGGATGATCTGGTCTTCGACGGGAACAGTGTGATTCTCGATCACCAGGGTGAGGTCATCGCGCGAGGGAAAGCCTTCGAAGAGGATCTGATCGTCGCCGATCTCAAGATGGAGGCTGTCGCGCGGGCGAGACGAACCGGCCGGAAAAAGCTCCTACCGCGACGGGTTGCTTCTGCTGTGGAGGTCTATGCTGCATCGCTTCCATCTGTTCAAAAAACTTTGGTGCGCGCGGTCTCTAATGTGGCGCCGGTCCTGGACCAGCTGGAGGAAGTGTATCGAGCTCTCACGTTGGGGGTGCGCGACTACGTGAGGAAAAACGGATTTACGCGTGTTGTGATCGGCTTGAGCGGCGGAGTGGACTCGGCGCTGACCGCCGTGCTCGCCGTCGATGCGCTCGGCGCCGAGAACGTGTGGGGTCTGTTCATGCCGTCGCCCTATACGTCGCAAGACAGTCACGACGATGTCGTCGAATTGGGGAAACGACTCGCGATCTCCGTCCGGACGATTCCCATCACGACGATGTTTGACACCTATCGGCATGCGCTCGCGGAGACGTTCGGGAGGCGTGTGCCCGATACGACGGAAGAAAATCTCCAAGCCCGCATCCGGGGCAATCTCCTCATGGCCTTCTCCAACAAGTTCGGCCATCTTGTGCTCACCACAGGCAACAAGAGCGAGATGAGCGTGGGGTATGCCACGTTGTATGGCGACATGGCCGGCGGCTTTGCCGTGATCAAAGACGTGCCGAAGACGATGGTGTATGGCCTGGCCCGGCTCCGCAACCTCCGCGGCACAACCCCGGTGATTCCCAAACGAACGTTAGATCGACCGCCGACCGCCGAGCTCAGGCCCAACCAAAGGGATGAAGACTTGCTTCCTCCCTATGAGCTACTTGATCCCATTCTTCAGGCCTATGTGGAAGAAGACCGGTCTCTCGAAGAGATCGTCGAAGCTGGGTACGACCGGGCCACGGTTGCGCGCGTGATCGCGATGGTGGACGGCAGCGAGTACAAGCGCAGGCAGGCGCCGATCGGCATCAAGATTACGCATCGTGCCTTGGGGAAAGATCGGCGGATGCCGATCACGAACGGCTACCGCAATTTCTAGCAGGATGCTGAAAAAGCCCGCCAGCAGGGAGGGAGCGGCCAGGTGCCCTTCGTACTCGCAGAACGCGCACGGTGAAAGGGGTGGAATGACACCCGTGCCGATCCCTTGCTCCCGGAGCGCGCACGATCAGAATGTGCTCGCTCGACGGCCGCAGTGGGACCAACACGGGTGCCATTCCATAAGAGAGAGCAAGCTAGCTTGGAAGGATCATTAATGCGCGCAGTAAAGGGCAGCCTCGGCCACTCCCCTAAAGAGAGTTGGAGGGATATGGAAGTGCAGGGTTGAACGGGCTTTTTGAGCATCCTGCGGGGAAGGATTTTTGGCCGTAGATATGCAGACCCTTGAATGTCAAATGTGATCTTTACGGGGCGGTCGGTTGGGGTTTCGAGCGCGGGGTGGTTTTCCGTTTTTTGCTGTCTGGCTTGGTGGTCTGGCTGTCGAGTTGTTGTTGGACGGATTGCAGTTCCTTCCTGAGGGTTTCCACCTCCTGAGCCAGGGCCTCTGTGGTATGGGATGGAGCTTCGGTGGCGCCGGTTCCTGCCGGAGACTCGCGCATCGGCGAGGTCACGCGGTCCATCTGAGGCGCAGTCTGCACAGTGGCTGCTGCCGGTGCATGCTGCAGCATCTGATAATCGATGGCGAGGAACCTGTCGGTCGATTTTCCTCCTTCCGGCGGATCGAAGGCATCGGACCGTTGGGCATCGCTCGGAATGAACAGCAGGATACGGTTCAGGAGGCCTGAAGAATCTGGCGGACGCGATCGATAGGCCATGTCGCCTGCGGTCGTCAGGTTCGTCCGCGTCGATGAATATCGATATTGAGAGAGAATCACATACAGCATTCGGCCATAGGCATAGAAGGAACCGGCGGTGGTTTCCGTGGTCGAAGATTCTAAGAAGGAACCCGTGTGCGTAGTGTTGACGCGATACTCGATACGTTGATCTGGCGCTGCCGTACGTAAGCCCTCTGCAAGCAGGGGAGCGAGGAACCGGATCTGATCGTCCGAGAAGACGGGGACGGAAGATGATGGACCTGCGAGATATTTCTGAATGCCATGCTCTTGATCCTGAATCTCTATGCCTCTCAATATCTTGGCCAGAAGGGTTTGGTCCAGGTTGATCGGATGACTGACCTGAATCGACTGATCGGACATCGTCTGAAGAGACACGGTTCCTCGCGGATCGTCGAAGAGGATCTTGCCGGTCGGGCCTGTTATGCCACAGGCAGTGCTGGCTAAACAGAGCAGGGCCAGGAGAAGCAAACGGCTGTGAGACAGTTTCCCTGCCGGATGCCGCGATAAGGGAGCCATAGGTGGGAGTGAATCTAACACAGACGAGACGATAAGTCATTGCCAGCGGGACCTCCCACTCGTCGCGCGCAAAGAATAGGCATTGACAGATCTTCCTATGGTTGTTATAAGGGCGCCCAATGGTTGCATAGTGCTTCCGTTAAGGCGGTCCGTTATACAGGGGAACAACGGCGTTTCCCACCGGCCGTAACTGTACGAAATGGACAATGGCGTCCTTCAGCCCCAACGGGCTAGAGGACGTTTTTTTTGAGCATCTTGCTGGTGGGAATCGATGTGGAAGTGAGAAGCGAGTGAACGGGGAGAGGCAGGAGCTTGCGCACAATGGCGTGCGTGGCGACAACGACGTCGAGGTGAGAGAGGCAAGGGAGTAACCGAATCACCAATTCGGACGAGGAGGACAATTATGTCAGTACGCAGTCGTATCGGAATCGGAATAGGGATATGTGCGATGGTCTCGCTGCTTGGCAGCAATACGGTAATTGCCGCGGACGATGCGGCATCGACCTGGAAGACCTTGGGCTTTCAGTTCTCCGGGGCTGCGGAAGCATCCTATACGCAGAATTTCAATAATCCCAGCACCAACCTCAATTCACTGCGTATTTTCGATACGCAGGCCAACTCGTTTGTGCCGCAAGTGGCGCAGTTCATGGTGGAACGGCCTGCAGCTGCAGGCAGTGCCTTGGATCGGGTAGGCTTTCGTGCGCGAGTCAATTATGGGCCCCAATCCAGGTTTTCGCGTGCGCGCACGAACTACCAACCAGGCACGGACAACACCGAGCTGGATGTCCATGAGCTCTATGGGGAGTACATCGTTCCGATCGGAAACGGCCTGAAGATTCAATTCGGGAAGATCAATACCTTGATCGGGTTAGAAGTGATCAACAGTTGGGAGAATCCGAACTTCTCCCGTAGCTGGACATTCGGCTTGGCTCAAGCCTTCACGGAGACCGGCATCCGGTTCACCTATCCTATTACTTCATGGGCGACCGCGGCAGTAGGACTCGTCAATGGTTGGGATAACATTGAGGACAACAACAGGGGCAAAACAGTCACGTGGAACCTGAACCTGACGCCTCACGAGAAGTTCGGAATTATCTTTTACGGGTCCTACGGAAACGAACAGTCAAATGGAAATGCTATCGCTGGTAGTGCAACCACCGGTATCTGTACGAGCGGTACCACCGGGTGCGATCCTACGGCCAAGCGATTGGTATTTGGCTCGCTCATCACCCTTAAGCCGACCGACAGCGATACCCTCATCATCGAGCCCTATTACGGGAACGAGGAGAATGCCAGCGGATTAAGTAGGGATCGCAACGCCCGCTGGAATGCGATCCTCGCCTATTACACTCATGACTTCAACGATCAAACGCAACCCAATGCATTCAGCCTCCGGGTTCGTGGAGAGATCTTCGAGGATGCAGGCGGGGCCCGTACCTGTGCCGGAGGCAATAATTTCAACGGTGGCGCAAATGTTTGTGCTCTGGATTCGAGTGGTTCCCCTTCTCCAGGGGGTTTTTTAGCTACGGGTTTTGGAATACAACAGACCCTCTGGGGGATCACCCCTACACTTCAATGGAGGCCGGCCCCGCCACTCATAGTGAGAGCGGAGTTCCGGTATGACAAGTCAGACAAGAATGTTTTCCAGCGCGGCCCTGACGCGACTAACAATCAACAAACCTTGGGATTCTCGGTCGTCTACCTATTCTGAGCTGAGTGAGACGAAGTGCGTTGAAGTGTGAAGCGGGGCTCCCGTGGAGTGTTCCACGGGAGCTGTCATGAAAAGTGCATTGAGGAGAATGTCACGAAGGAATGGAAGCACGCCTGTCTGTGCCGTTAGGGCAGACAGGCGGGGCAGGCGGCGGAATAGTACAGGCCACGAGGAGCGCGCTGCTCCTCGGTGGCTGGGGATTGTGTGGCTGAACGGCTGTGCAGGGATGGCGCAGCCATCTTTGACGAAAAAGACGTCGCGAGACAACCATGGGAACCACTCAGAATATTCCCACGAAGGTATTGACAACCTCGTCCTGAACCAGGGGATGAAAGGATGCAATTATGTTATCGCATATGTGGAGTATGAAGAAGATTCTGCCGGTCCTTATCTGCCTTCTCATGTTGGCAGGGGGGGCGGCCCTGTACGCGCAAGATGCAGTTGCGCAGGCACCGGCGGCGCCGGCTCCAGAGGCGCCTGCTGCTCCTCCAGAGGCTGCAGCCGCTCCAGCGCCGCCGAAGATCGATACAGGCGATACGGCCTGGGTGTTGGTCTCGACGGCCTTGGTGTTGGCCATGACCGCGCCGGGCGTTGCGCTCTTCTATGGAGGGATGGTGCGTTCAAAGAATGCGTTGTCCGTGGTCTTGCAGAGCTTCATTATCCTCTGTCTGATCAGTGTCCAGTGGGTGCTGTGGGGTTACTCACTCGCCTTCGGACCTGACGTAGGCCATATCGTCGGTTCGCTTGAATGGTTCGGGCTCAACGGGGTTGGATTGGAGCCTAATGCCGATTATGCAGCCACCATACCGCACCAGGCCTTCATGCTCTTCCAGATGATGTTCGCGGTGATCACGCCTGCGCTGATCACTGGGGCATTTGCCGACCGGATGAAGTTCAGCGCGTTTCTCCTGTTCACGATGCTGTGGGCGACCTTCATCTACGATCCTCTCGCACACTGGGTGTGGGGGGTCGGGGGCTGGGTCAGAAACCTCGGGGCCTTGGATTTCGCCGGCGGGACAGTCGTCCATATCAGTTCCGGCATCTCTGGGTTGGCTTGCGCCATCGTCATAAAGAAGCGATTGGGACATGGCAAGGAGGGAATGCACCCGCACAACTTGCCTATGACCATTTTGGGCGCGTCCCTGCTCTGGTTCGGATGGTTCGGGTTCAACGCCGGCAGCGCCTTGGCCTCCGGGTCACTGGCGACGAGCGCCTTTACCGCCACTAATACGGCGACGGCTGCCTCGGCGCTGGCCTGGATGGTTGCGGAGTGGATCTATCGAGGCAAACCGTCGGCCTTGGGGGCGGCAAGCGGGGCGGTGGCGGGATTGGTGGCTATCACGCCTGCGTCGGGGTTCGTCGGCCCGATCTCGTCGATTTGGATCGGGATTGGCGCGGGTGTATTATGTTATACGGCGGTGATGTTGAAACCCTTGTTTGGTTATGATGACGCCCTCGATGCGTTCGGCGTTCACGGAATCGGAGGCACGTGGGGCGCGCTGGCGACCGGTCTCTTCGCGTCGAAGGCGGTGAATTCAGCAGGGGCCGACGGGCTGTTCTTTGGTAATCCGGGACAGTTGGGCATCCAAGCCATTGCCGTACTGATTTCCTGGGTCTTCTGTTTTCTAGGGACCTTAATCATTCTTGCAATAGTCGCTGGAATAACTGGTTTGCGGGTGACTGAAGAAGAAGAGCGATTAGGCCTGGATCTCAGTCAACATGATGAAAAGGCCTATGGGTAAGGCAGGAGCGACCGAACCCTACTGAGAAGGTAGGGTTCGGTGCCACAGCCAGATGGCAAACACACCCACCTGGCACAAGGCCGATGGCGGCATTCTCAGTTGTACTTCACGCTAGATTCAGGTTCGTAAACGGACCATGACACGATTGACCAAACGATCGTGCCGGCAATCCCCATGACGATGTACGATCAGCGTCCTCGGGTGAGCCTGCTAAGGAGGCATCGACATGAAGATGATTGAAGCTATCATCAAGCCGTTCAAGTTGGATGAAGTCAAGGATGCGTTGCTGGAAATAGGTGTGCATGGAATGACGGTCACGGAAGTCAAAGGATTCGGACGCCAGAAGGGGAGTAAGGAGACCTACCGGGGCGCCGAGTATACGTCCGACTTTGTACCCAAAGTGAAGGTCGAATTGTACGTCCCGGATAATCAGGTGCCGAAAGTGGTCGAAACCATAACGCGCAGCGCGAAGACCGGCAGCGTCGGGGACGGCAAGATCTTCGTGTCGGATCTCAGCACCGTGGTGCGGATCAGAACTGGCGAGACGGGGGAAAGCGCACTGTGACAATGACACCGGACAGCGAATCGCTGTCCGGGCTCTTGCACAAGGCGGAGTTCGAGCCGGCCTCCGCCCTGGCTGAGTACCGGAAGGCGCTCGGACAGCGTTTGTTGGGAGGGGCCTCGGGGGCCGAAGTTATGGCGGCCCTGACAGAGTTTGTGGACGGGTTGATCATCGGCCGGTACAAGAACGCCATGCGGCAGGCCGGGGAGGAGGCCCGGGTCGCGGGGGCTCAGTACTGTTGCCTGGTGGCGTTAGGAGGTTATGGCCATCGGGAGTTGGCTCCTCATTCAGACATCGACATCATGCTCCTCTATCGCGAGGAAGGGGGGGAGGTAGCTCAGACTCTGTTCCGTCATGTGTTGCGCCATCTGTGGGATCTAGGCTTCCAGGTCGGCTACTGCATGCGGACCCTCCACGATTGCTTCGAGTTGGCACCGACTGACCTTTCGATCCGCACCTCCATGATGTCGGCCAGACTTTTGGCCGGAAGCCCGCACCTGTTCCAGGAGTTCCATCGCCGGTATTTCCGGGAGGTGGTCGGTCGCGGGGCAGGGCCCTTTATCGAGCAAAAAGTAGAGGAGCGTCGCCGTGAATATGAGAAGTTCGGCGCGACGGTCTATCTCCTGGAGCCCAATGTCAAGAGAAGTCAAGGAGGGCTCCGGGACTTCCATCTTGTCCGGTGGGCCGGCATGGCCCGGTTTCATGCCGCTACGCTGCAAGATTTGGCGGATCGCGGATTCCTCTCCAGACAAGATCTTCTCTCGCTGACGGAGGCCCGGGATTTTCTGTGGCGCGTCCGGGCATTTCTGCATTTCGAAGCAGGGAGAGCACAGGAGATTCTGACGTTCGACGAACAAGTCAGGCTGGCCTCCCTGTACGGATTCAAGGATCGCCCCCACCTCCTGGGTGTGGAGCAATTCATGCAGCAGTATTACCAGCAAACGATGGGACTCCACGAGACCTTGGTCCGGTTTTTGGACCGTTGCCGGGCCGTGCCTGTGAAGCGCCGATCGCCTCGCGTTCTGCCGGCCGCCAAGGTGGACAGTTATTTCGTGGAGACCGGCCAGCATCTGACTGTTCCGTCTGAGCTGCGGGCTCGGGTCCTGGATAGTCCGGATTTGCTCCTCCGGCTGTTCGAGTTGGCTGGGTCTCGACGCCTCAAGATCGACATTGGCCTGCTGGACGAGATCCACAGCCACATGGATAGCATGTCGGATGAGGCCTTCCGGACCCCTGAGGTCAGCCGGGTCTTTATGAAGATACTCACCGGACCGGGAGCGGTGGCTGGCACGCTTGAAGTGATGCATCGCGCCCATCTGCTGGAGAAGATAATTCCGGTCTTTGCCAGAGTCCGAGGCCTGATGCAGTTCAACCAGGTTCATAAGTACACGGTGGATCAACATACCTTGCTGGCGGTGGCCAAGGCCGAAACGTTCGCCCAGGAGCCTGGTGTCATCGGGAAAGTCTGCCAGGAGATCAAGCGGAAGGACCTTTTGCACCTAGCGATACTGTTGCATGATATGGGGAAGGGGCGGAAAGAGGATCACTGCGAAGTGGGCAAGGCAATCGCGGAGGAGACGGCGGCGCGGCTGGGGTGTGACGAACAAGAGACGAGGACGCTGGTTTTTCTCGTGCACCGTCATCTGCTGATGGCTCAGACGGCCTTCCAGCGAGATCCTTACGACAAGAAGGTCCTCTTACCCTTCGTCAGGGCGGTGGGGACGCCGGAAACTCTCCGCAAGCTGTTGGTCCTGACCGCAGCTGATATCGCGGCGGTGGGGCCTGGCGTCTTGAGCAAGTGGAAGGAGTCCTTGCTCATCGAACTCTATCTGCGCGCGCTGCCGGAGGTGTCGGGTGAGCAGGATGAAACGGCTGGTCCGGAGCGCCTCAAGCAACTGGCGAGCGAGGTGGCGCGCGAGTGCACGAACGCAGCGGTCGTAGGGCTCGACTGGATCGAATCGCAACTGGGCCAGTTTCCCTTGCGCTATCTGCATGGGACTTCTCCGAAGCGGATCGCAGCCCATCTGGGAGCGGTCGGAAGGTTGCAGACAGGGGAAGTGCTGATAGAGGAGAACTTTAACGAGGAACTGGGCGTCTGCGAGTACACGGTGATTACCCACGATAATCTGACACCGGGCATCTTCTCCAAGATTGCCGGGGTCATGACGTCCCAGGGGCTTGAGGTTTTGGACGCCCAAATCATCACCCGGCAGGATGGGGTGGTGGTGGACACCTTCCAGGTGTCCGATCCGGATTATGCCGGCGTTCCCCCGATCGAGCGCAGGGCTTCCGTAGCCGAGACTATCGTTCGTGTGCTGAAGGGCGAGGAGGAGGTCGAGCGGTTGATGAGCCGAAACACCCGCCTACCCTCCGGTCGCCGGCTGCCCACCACCCGCCAGGCGACCGAGGTGCAGATCGATAATGAGACATGTGACCGGTCCACGATCATCGATGTGTTTGCCGATGATACGCAAGGTTTGCTGTATGCCATCACCCGTAGTATCCTTGATCTCGATCTGTCGGTCCATGCGGCCAGGATTTCGCTTAGGGACGAGCTCGATCAGGTGGCTGACGTGATCTACGTGACGGATCGGCACGGAGCCAAGATCAAGGACCATGCTCGCCTGGAGGCTATCCGAACGACCATCCAGAAGGATATCGATCAGTTCATAGACCGGCAGGTTGCTGGGTCAGAGGGCGTATCGACAGGATCTGCAGCGTGAATCGGACTTGAAAGGAGTTTGAATGAATCCCCGCGAGGTATTGGAGTTTGCGAAGAAAAATAAAGTCCAGATGGTGGACTTGAAGTTTGTGGATCTGATCGGCACCTGGCAGCACTTCTCGGTTCCTGTGGAAGAGCTGACTGAAGGGCTATTCAAGGATGGGTCCGGGTTGGACGGTTCGTCGATCCGGGGCTGGAAGGCGATCAATGACAGCGATCTGCTGATGATTCCCGATCCGTCTGCGGTTTGCCTCGATCCATTCTGTGCGGTCCCGACACTGAGCCTCGTCGGCAACGTCGTCGATCCGATTACGCGCGAGCCCTATGATCGTGATTCGCGGTTTGTGGCGCAGAAGGCGGAAAAATATCTCCAGAGTACGAAGATCGGCGATGTTTCCTACTGGGGGCCGGAGGCGGAGTTCTTCATTTTCGATCAGGTTCGGTACGATCAGACGGGACACAGTGGCTTTTACTTCATCGATTCTGAAGAGGGCGCCTGGAATATCGGGCAGGAAGGCCACAATTTGGGCGGAAAAATCCGACACAAGGAAGGCTACTTTCCGGTCCCGCCGACCGATACGCACCAGGATATCCGCAGCGAGATGGTCCTGGAAATGCAAAAGGTCGGGATTTCCACTGAGAAACACCACCACGAGACGGCGACGGCAGGCCAGGCGGAGATCGATATCCGCTTCGACTCGCTGGTCAAGACGGCGGACAAATTGATGATGTACAAGTACATCGTCAAGAATGTGGCTCGCCGGCATGGCAAAACCGCCACCTTCATGCCCAAGCCGATCTTCGGGGACAACGGTACCGGCATGCATACCCACCAGAGTATCTGGAAAGAGGGGAAGCCTCTGTTTGCGGGGAAGGAGTATGCCGGTATCTCGCAACTCGGTCTCTACTATATTGGCGGTATCTTGAAGCACGCGCCGGCCCTGGCGGCGTTTACGAATCCGACGACAAACTCCTACAAGCGGCTGACCCCCGGGTTCGAGGCGCCGGTCCTGCTGGCCTATTCCAGCCGGAATCGATCGGCTGGCATCAGGATTCCCATGTACTCACCGAGCCCGAAAGCCAAGCGGATCGAGGTGCGCTTTCCTGACCCGACCGCGAATCCTTACCTCGCTTTTTCTGCCATGCTCATGGCGGGGTTGGACGGGATCGAGAATAAGATCAATCCAGGTGAACCGGCTGAGAAGGATCTGTACGATCTCGAGCCGGAAGAAGCGGCAAAAATCCGCACGCTGCCTGGCAGTCTCGACGAAGCGTTGCGCAACCTCGAACAGGACCATCATTTTCTGCTCAAGGGCGGGGTCTTCAGCAAGGATCTGATTGAGGCCTGGATCGGCTACAAACGCCGCAAGGAAGTCGATCCCATGCGGTTGCGGCCGCATCCATACGAGTATGTCCTGTATTTCGATGTCTAGAGCGGGTCCTTGATTCATATAACGTATGGGTTGTTGCTGTACGGGGAGAGATGGTATAGGACTCCCTGATGAGTGGAGACGTGGCAGCAGCGCCTCGGTAATGCCCTTGACATAAGGCAAACGAGCAACGGCGTCCGCCTCTCGCGACTGGGAGGCGGGCGCCGTTTTATTTCGCGCTGTGAAGCCGGTTCGGCTTAGGCACTCGGCTAAATAGGTTTAAGGAAGTATTAGGGCCTCGCGCAACGGGGCCAGTTGAATGCTTTTTCCGCTCTTGCGTAGTTGGGTAATGAACGCCCGTGCCGCGAAACAGAGATGCTCGGCATTATTTCACACCGAGCAATTAGACAAGACTCCAGACCTCGTTCTTTCGTCTCGTATTCTCTTCAGGGAATGGCATCCGTGTAGATCCTACTGCGCCCGTCGAGCGAGTCCTTGGTCCTTTCCTAAACCTCTCTTTAGGGGAGCGGCCAAGGCTGCCCTTCACTGCGCGCATCGAACGAGCACATTCTTATCGTGCGCGTTCTGCGAGCAAGGAGGGCACCTGGCTGCCCCCTCATAACGCTCCGAACATCCGTTCGAAGAAGGTCTTGGTGAGAGTCATGTGCTGCTGGATGTCTGACTGCAGGTCGCGCGCGCCGGCCCGCCAGTCGTCTCTCGTGTAGCCGACGCGGCGGGCAAGACTGACAAACTCCTCCGAATCGGAAGGAGGGAGCACAAGATCCTTGGTGTTTCCCCTGACCATGCGCAATCCGTCGACCGACATCCGGATGAAGGTGTAGGCTTTCCGGAGGCCTGCTCCATCGGTGCGTGCGACCAACCCCGCATTGACCAACGCGGCGAGTGCCTGGAGCGTATTCGGCGTACGCAGGCTCGGGTGGTCGTGGCCATGCATCAATTGCAGGTATTGGACGGCATATTCGATATCGATGAGTCCTCCCGCGCTATATTTCAAGTTGACCTGCCCAGGCTGGGTCAGCTGTTTGAGCTGTTGTCTTCGCAACTCGAGCGCTGTGGGGAGATCCCAGGGGGCGCCACTATAGACAAACGAGTTTCGGTGTGCTTCCACCTGATGCCCCAGTGCGAAGTCGCCGGCAATATGTCGCAACTTGATGAGAGCTTGCCGCTCGAATGGCGCGGCAAGTCGCTCATGGCCTTCAGCGGGAGCACAAATACTTCGTTTGATGAGGGCTTGCCGCTCGAATGACGCGGGAGGTCCGGTCAGACTATAGTAACGACAAACCTCCTCGAATGCATTGGCCAGCGCGCCCTTGCCTCCGTGTGGTCGAAGCCGGACATCAAGGCGAAAGATGCCTTCTTGCTTGGCTTCGATCCACCCCAGAAGTTCCTGCGCCAGCCGTTCGAAGTATTCGCTGTTTTCAATTCCATTCTTACCGCTGGTGTTGCCCGATCCACCGTAGACGAACAGGACCTCGATATCCGAGGCGTAGCCGAGCTCTCGCCCTCCGAATTTTCCCAGGCCCAGAACGGCAAAGGGGCAGGGTTTATTGTTGGCGAGTCGTGGGCGTCCGTATGATTTCTCCAGCTTAGCGCGGCAATCCACGATGCTCCGTTCCATGATGACCTCCGCCAGTTCCGTGAGCGCCAGCGAAAAGTCAGGGAAATTGCTCGAGGGCTCGACGATGTGTTTGATGTCGATTCGGAACATCTCATGGTCTTTAAACCGGTTCAAGGCGTCCTTTCGCGCTTCGTCTGTTTTGGCTCGCATGACCAAACGTCCGAGTTCTTTCCGAAGGGTCGCCTGCGGCTTGATCAGGGGGGCATCCTTGTATTCCGTGAGCAGCGGAAGGAGGTTATCGTGCTGGCGTCGGAGAAAATCCTCCCACAAGAAGTCGCTGGCGCCGAGCAGTCGTGCGAGTAACGGAAAGGTTTTCTTATCGCTGACAAAGTCGAGCGCCTGGCTCTTACTCTTCTTGCCCTGGTCTTTCACGATGAGATCCAGAAACTGATCGAATGATGCCAGCGCCTTGGCCGGGTCGGAAGCCCAAGTCAAGGCATGCGTGAATTGTTTGATGAGCACGGCAGTCAGCCGCAGTTGCTGGTGACCGGCGGAGTCGAGCAGTGTCTGCCCGTCGCGATTTCTGATATAAAATCGATCGTGAAGTTTGGTGCCGTCGCATTCGATCTGGGCTTTGGTAATGTATATGTTGCGCATGGCCAGGGCATTTGCAAGCGCATAGAGGAAGGCCGGAGTATCATCCGATTGGATATCCATGATCGTATCTGTCGGCGATTGGCTATTGTCAAAGGTGATCCGCACCGTGTCGAGCAGGCCGGTGAAGGCGCTCCGTTGCTTGTCCAATCGTTCGACGAGCCGGCGGTTGACATATTGGCGTGCCTCTTCGAACCGGCCGGCATCCAGCAGTTGAACGATCTCGGTGATCGTCTGTCGGAAGGCATTGTGTTGTGGTGAGGGAAATCCTGCACGGTCTATGGGATGCACCAGGAAGACATCGACGATTTTTTTGCGGCTGAGGCCGGGCCGCCCTTTTGGTCTTCCGGCCGTCGAGGGAGCCTCCCGGCGCGGCGAGGGAGGGGGCGTGGCCTCCACAAAGGTATAGATCTGTCCTTCTTCGATATTGAGTCCAAAGGCCGAGAGCACACCGCAGATGGCGGCGAATTCTGAGAAATAATCGTAGGCGACGATGCTGATTTCTGATCGCCCCGCGCGTTTGTCGAGCACGGATATTTCGCAGGGGTGGTCCGGCGTAAGCCGACTGGCAAGCTGAATATGGTGCGCGACGGCGTCCGGCTTGAACCGCTCGAAGTACTCAGGGTCCATCCGTAACACGAAGTCCTGGAGGACCTCATCCTCGACATCCGGACAGAGGGAGACCAGGGTCTTGATGATCGACTCGCGTAATCCAGGCCTATCCGGCATGGCCGGGAGTATAGCCGAAGCGGGTTCATTGTGCGAGGGCCAATGGATGAGTATAATGCCCGCCTATGTCCGATCATCCGAAGAAGCCAGCACCGCGCTATTGTGGTGTTCCTATACTCGAGAGTGCTGTTCAGCCGGATCCGACCCCGGTTCTATTCGCGCTCGGGCTGGAACCGGCCAAACTTGAAGCAACTCTTCAATCCTACGGACTCCATCGCATTCAGGATGCCGATGCGAACCTACAGTCGATGGCGGGCGATCCACACCAGCGGCGCCAGTTGGCAGACATCCTGCCAGCGTTGCTTGAAGCCATCGGGCGGACCGCCGATCCGGATCAGGCTTTGAACCACTGGGAACGCTGGCTCGCTAGTGGAGTCAGCCGGTCGGCCGTGCTGGAATACCTGCGCAGCGCTCCTCGCATGTTGGACCTGGTGTGCGCGATCTTCGGGAACAGTGACTCACTCGCCTTCACTCTCGTTCGCGATCCCCTGCTTCTTTACTGGCTGGCCCAACAGAATGTGCTGTCCACCGCGCCGACCAGGGCGGGGATGGAACGTACGATCCGGCAAAGTCTGGATGGTGTCACCGCCACTGAACCCATGTTGGACGTGCTCAGACGATTCCGTCGTCGAGAGATGCTGCGCATTGGCGTGCGCGATCTCGTACGATTAGCAGATGTGGTGGAAACCACCGCCTCCCTTTCGGATCTGGCCTCGGTCGTCATTGACGCTGCCTATCGCATTGTGGATTCCGATCTACGGGCCCGGCACGGGATTCCCATGCACCAGAATCGGCAGGGGCGGTGGGTGAAGACTGGCTTCACTGTCATTGCGATGGGGAAGCTGGGCGGACATGAACTCAATTACAGCTCCGACGTAGACGTGCTCTATGTCTGTGAATCCCACGAGGGGGAAACCAGGCCCGTTGCGTCCAGAAGCGCGAAGGCGAAGGGTCCTGCACAGCGCGTGCTGTCCAACGAAGAATACTTTGAAATTCTCGCACAGGAGCTTACGAAGGCGCTGACCGCGCAAACCCATGAAGGGTATGTCTACCGTGTAGACCTCCGCTTGCGGGCAGAAGGTTCGGTGGGGCAGCTCACTCGCTCGCTCGACGAGTATGCTAAATACTATCGGACGAGAGGACAAGTGTGGGAGCGGTTGGCCCTGCTGAAAGCCTGGCCCATCGCCGGGTCGAAGGAGGTCGGGAGATCGTTCATCAAGATGGTGCGGCCCTTTGTGCTGGCACCCTCATCGAAACGACCGGACGTCGAACAGGGGCTCGCAATCGTGGAGGAGGTTCGATCGGTGAAGGAGCGGATTGACGCGAAGATGGCGGAGCGCGGGCATGAGCAGCGCAACGTAAAACTCGGTGTCGGCGGGATCAGGGAAATCGAGTTTCTCGTCCAAACGATCCAGGTGCTGGCTGGCCGGCAGTTGCCAGGGATTCTTGGCCGGGGAACCCTCGGTTCGTTGGTGCGGCTTCAAAAGTCCGGTATTCTGTCAAAAAAGCAACAGGCCGATCTGACCAGTGCTTATCAGTTTCTCCGAGACGTGGAGCACAAACTCCAGATGGTGCATGATCTGCAGACGCATGCTCTCCCAGATCAGCAGAGAGAATTAGAACGCTGCGCAATCCGCATGGGCTATGACAGAGCTGATCGACCGGTCGCGCTCAAACAATTTCAAGCCGACCTCGCCGCCCATACCACCCTCGTGCACGACATCTTCCGCTCATTCTTCGAAACGCCGAAAACTTCCAAGTTGTTCAAGGCTACGCTGCGAGCCATAAGAGGGCGCTAGCCAAAACATCCGGCTAGAACACTTCAGCGCGAATAAGACCAAGCGTCGTGCCTCCTAAGACACGTAGGGCTCAGCGGGAAACCCGCTGAGCCGCGTTCATTGCTCTGTGCGACTGTCCTCTGAATGTATTTTGGTTCTACAAGGGCAGAGAAAACTAGTCTGCGTACCGCAGATCACGGTCCCTGGCGAGCGAAAGGTAGGCTTCTCCCCATTGATGCGGGCTTTCGAGATTCCAGACTTCCTCGATATTGATTGGCTTGAACCGTAAGCCGTGAATCCCTCCATAGACCAGGTGAGTGAGGCCTGAGCCTGAGTCTTCAACCACCTGGGCATAGGCCGGGCAGGCGGGTGTCTGCTCATCGTCGCTCCAGCCAGTGATCCAGTACCATTCCCCGGCGGGATTTCGGTCATAAAGTCGAACCTGGAGGATCGGCCGCGCGGGACCAATTTCCTTGAACCGCCCGAAGAAACTGGTTTCGCAATTGTCGTTACTCTCGACTTCCACGATCATGGGGCGTTCCCTTGACTCATTGCGGCCGAGTCACATTTTATCGCATTACGTGGCTAGAAACACGAAGGGCTCAGCGGGTCATCCCGCTGAGCCCTTCATTGCTGACTCCGAGCTATCAGCTTTACGCTATTAGCTCTTTGTTTTCTCTTAGTACATGCCTTCCATGCCGTGGTTGTGTCCACCTCCACCACCGGCCGGCTCTTTCTTCTCTTCCGGCAGTTCAGTGATCATCACCTCGGTCGTAAGCATCAAGCCGGCCACGCTCGCCGCGTTCTGCAACGCGCAACGCGCTACCTTGGTGGGATCGATGATGCCCGCCTTGATCATGTCGACATATTCCTCCGTTTGCGCGTTGTAGCCGCCGTTGGAGTTCTTGTCCTCGCGAACCTTGCCGACCACCACCGAAGCTTCGCCTCCCGCATTGGCAACGATCTGACGGATTGGTTCCTCAAGAGCCCGCTTGACGATGTCCACGCCGACTTTCTGCTCTGCCGGGACGTCTTTCATTCCATCGAGCGACTTGATACAGCGCAGGAAGGCCGTTCCTCCGCCTGGAACGATCCCTTCTTCGACGGCTGCTTTCGTGGCATGCAATGCGTCTTCGACGCGCGCCTTCTTTTCCTTCATTTCGGTTTCGGTCGCGGCGCCGACATTAATGACGGCCACGCCCCCCACAATTTTTGCGAGGCGCTCTTGGAGCTTCTCGCGATCATAGTCGGAAGTCGTCTCGTCAATCTGAGCCTTGATCTGCTTGACGCGGCCTTCGATCTTCTTCGGATCGCCATAGCCTTCCACGATCGTGGTGTTGTCCTTATCGATCGTGATGCGCTTGGCGCGGCCGAGGTCCGTGAGCTTCACGTTTTCCAGCTTGATGCCGATATCTTCCGAGATCACCTGGCCGCCGGTGAGGATCGAGATATCCTCCAGCATGGCCTTGCGGCGATCGCCGAATCCAGGAGCCTTGATGGCCGTCACGTTGAGCGTGCCGCGGAGCTTGTTCACCACCAGAGTCGCCAAGGCTTCGCCTTCCACGTCTTCCGCAAGGATCACAAGCGGCTTGCCCATCTTGGCGACCTGCTCGAGGACCGGCAGCAAGTCCTTCATGCTGCTGATCTTCTTCTCGGAAATGAGAATGAGTGGGTCCTCCATGACGGCTTCCATCCGCTCGGCGTTGGTGACGAAATAGGGGGAGATGTAGCCACGGTCGAACTGCATACCTTCAACCACGTCCAACGAGGTGGTCATGGACTTGGCTTCCTCGACCGTGATTACGCCGTCTTTGCCGACTTTCTCCATCGCTTCCGCGATGAGGTCACCGATGGTCTTGTCGTTGTTGGCCGAAATCGTTCCGACTTGGGAGATCTCGGTCTTGTTCTGGCAGGGCTTGCTGAGCTTCTTCAGTTCAGTGATCACCACTTCGACCGCCTTGTTGATCCCGCGCTGGATTTCCATCGGGTTCGCGCCGGCGGTGATGTTCTTCGCGCCTTCGCGATAGATGGCTTGCGCGAGCACTGTCGCGGTCGTGGTTCCGTCGCCTGCTGTGTCGCTGGTCTTGCTGGCGACTTCGCGCACGAGCTGGGCGCCCATGTTCTCGTACGGATTCTTGAGTTCGACTTCTTTGGCCACGGTCACGCCGTCCTTGGTGATTGTCGGGGCGCCGAACTTCTTGTCGAGAATCGCATTGCGGCCCTTCGGACCGAGTGTTGCCTTCACGGCGTCGGCGAGCTGGTTCACCCCTCTGAGGATGGACGCGCGCGCTGAGTCACCGTACATAAGTTGCTTTGCCATAGTCTTTCCCCCTTTATCGTCGCCGTAGTGTGTTGTGTAGGTTATTGTGATTAGCTGGTGAAGACCCCAAGGATGTCTTCTTCCTTGATGATCAAGCATTCTTCGTCTTCGATCCGGAGCTTGCTGCCGGAGTATTTGTCGAACAGGACCTGGTCGCCGACTTTCACATGCTCAACCTTCTTGCCGATGGCTTGGACGATGCCCCGTTGCGGCTTCTCTTTCGCGCTGTCCGGCACGTAAATCCCGCCGGAGGTCCGGTCCAATTCCTCGGTGTAGGTGACGAATACCCGGTCACCCAGAGGCTGGAACCCTTTGGCTAAGTTCTTCTTCTCTGTCTTTTCCTTGGTTGCAGTGCTCATAACAACACCCTCCTCGTGAAGTTAACCCAATGAATATCGATGATGAGAACAGGTTCGAACTCGATGGCGTAACAGTGATACTCCAGAACGAGCAGAAGTCCTGATCCGCTGGACACGGGAGTGGAGATAGCCCCAGGTTCATCCAAGTCAAGGGGGGATGAGGAAATTTTTCCACGCCATCAGAGTAGGACAGGGGGGACCAGCCACATTAGATTCGCAAATGGTCGAAATCTTTGATGTCTTTCTTAATGTAGTCGCGTAAGCGCTTGATAATGCGGGCTTCCAGTTGCCTGGTTCGCTCTTTGGTAATGGAGTATTTGGCGCCGAGGTCGTCAAGGGTTAGAGGGGTTTCAGAAAGGATCCGGTTCCGGAGGATGTCTTCGTCCCGCTCATCGAGTGTCTTGACGAATTCGGCGAGTTTGGCACGGAAGAGTGTCCGTAATTGAGTTTGTGCAAGTTGCTCATCTGCCGGAACCTGCTGAGAGGGAAGCACATCAAGAAGGCTGCCTTCCTGGTCTTCGCCGATCGGCTGGTCAAGCGAGAGTTCCCAGTTACCCAACCGCTGCCCCATCTCGATGACGTCACGCTCCCGCACATTCAAGCGGTCGGCGAGCAACTTCGTGTCTGGGGCGAACCCCTCCCGTTCGAGCTTGGCCTTCTCTCTTTTAAGATTGTAGAACAGCTTCCGTTGGTCTTGCGTCGTCCCGATCTTGACCAGGCGATAGTTGTTCAGTAAATAGCGCAGGATATAGGCCCGCGACCACCAGGCGGCATAGGCGTAAAAGCGCACGTTCTTCGACGGGTCGAACTTCTTGATGGCATGCATCAGGCCGACGTTGCCTTCTTGAATGAGGTCCATGTGGTCGGCGCCGGTGTGAAGATACTCAGCGGCAATCGAGATGGATACGCGCAGGTTGGCCATGATGAGCTTCACGGCGGCGTCGCGGTCCCCGTGTGTTCGATATTCATGGAACAGGCGCAGCTCTTCTTCTTTGGAGAGATAAGGATGGAGACGGACCTCAGCCAGATATTGCTGGAGTGCCGTGACCGGCACTACGGCTGTGGAGTCGGTGGCGTGATGATCATCCGGAACTATAAGATGAGACGATTCGAGAGGCGGACTGATCTCGGCGATCTCCGTCTCGGACTGGTTCACGACCTCCGGTTCGATCGGTTTTTCGTCGAGATCTTTCTTACGTGGACTCATAAGGGTCGAGATTATCATAAGAACCTTTAGCCTGGGTGCTGAAAAATCCGTCGGCCTCGTTCCCTTGCGCGAATGAAACTCCGTCCCCTATAGTGATTAGTTCTTTGGCAGGCTGAAGGAAAACTGTTTCGGCATGGCAGAACTTCGATGGCCTGCGCGTCGAGACAAGCTCGGTCTGTCTGATTGTCTGGTCTGTCTGGTCCATCTGGTTGGTCTAGTTCAACCAAACAAACCAGACAGACCGAACAGACCAAATGAACAAGACAGGCTGGCGAACTTTTCAGCATCTTGCTAGGAGTCTGTCCGACATTGCCTTCGTGACGAGGCGAAGGAGATGCGACCAGATGCGAGGCCGCAGGCCCGGAAAAACCGGAGGTGTATTCGCTGGAATACATTGAGGATTTTTTCGGGTCGAGAACGACGCAGATAGTTGCAGATCGTTCGCCGCAGTAGAACGGTCAATGTCGGACAGACTCCTGGATGGGGGAATGTGATGACGGACATGTTTCTCGCCCTAACACGCGGGCATTGGCCGAGCGTGATCGGTGCCTGGCTCCACCTCACCGTCAGTTTTATGGTGTGGCTGCTGATGGGTGCGCTGAGTCTGACCATCGCGCAGGACTTCCATCTCAGCCAGACCGACACAGCTCTCGTGGTGTCGCTCCCGCTGCTGAGCGGCGCGTTGCTTCGCATTGTGGCGGGGTGGAGCAGCGATTGGTATGGGGCGAAACCAACGGGGACCGTCATTCTGGTGGGCGAGTTGGCGGTCATCTTATGGGGATGGCTGGGCGTCCATAGGTATATCGAGTTGCTGCTCGTTGCCGCCTTGCTCGGTATCGGCGGGGCGAGCTTTGCAGTGACCTTGCCGTTGGCGGGCCGTACGTACCCAACCGCCCATCAAGGATTTGTGTTGGGAATAGTCGCGTCGGGTAATGTCGGCACCGTGCTGGTTCTTTTTTTTGCGCCACGCTTTGCGGCCGCAGGCGGATGGCACGACGCTTTCGGGTGGATGATTCTTCCGATTGTCGCCAGCATGGCGGTTTTTGTGCTCCTCGTGCGTGACGATCATCGGAGCCGGCGAGCCGAGCGCGATACGCATTGGTGGCATAACGTGGCGGTAATGATTCGACAGCCGAAATCCTATTGGCTCTGCGGCCTCTATGCAGTGACGTTCGGCGGGTTCGTCGGATTCTGCAGTATTCTTCCTCTCTTCTTCCACGAGCAGTACTACATGGACGGCATCGCCGCCGGCTCGATTGCGGCCTTGTGTGGACTGGTGGGCAGTCTCATCCGTCCGCTTGGAGGCTATGCGGCCGACCGGATGGGCGGTCTGCGAACGCTCACAATTTCATTACCCGTTATCGCGGGGATCGTCGCGACGCTAGGTGAATTCACCGATGTCAGCGTCGCCGTTGTGCTGACCGTGGCCGCAGTGGGAGCCATGGGGGTCGGCAACGGCGTAATTTTACAGTTGGCCTCGGAGTGGTTTCCTAAACAGATTGGACTCGCTTCGGGTATCGTGGGGGCGGCCGGTGGGATCGGCGGTTTTCTCTTGCCCCTCTGGTTGGGGACGCTGAAAGGGGTGACCGGTTCCTATCGAATCGGGTTGTGGGTGTTTGCTGTGGCTACGGGCATTGCCTGGGGTTCTGTGCTGCTGTCAGAACGTCGAGCGCGCCGACTAAGCAATCCCGCGGAAGCACCAAGCCGGTTTACTCGTTGACAGTGGGGGGCCAAAAAAACAATGTTAAATGTGCAATGTTAAATGATAAATTGATCATCCATTGAACATTAACCATTGAACGTTAACGTTATGGCCACTCCCTTTCACAGCATCGAAGACGCAATCAGGGACGTCAAGAAGGGGAAATTCATCATCCTCGTCGATGACGAAGATCGTGAGAACGAAGGCGATCTCGTCATTGCCGCCGAGGCCGTTACCCCCCAGGCCATAAACTTCATGGCCAAATATGCCCGTGGGTTGATCTGTCTCGCCCTGACTCCCCAGCGAGTCGAAGAACTCCATCTCCCGCAGCAGGCGGTTGAGAACACTGCCACCTTCGGCACGGCCTTTACGGTCTCCATCGATGCGCGGAAAGACATTACAACGGGAATCTCTGCGGCGGACCGGGCCACGACGATTCATGTGGCGATCGATCCAAAGTCCAAGCCCGGCGACCTGGCGCGCCCCGGCCATATTTTCCCCTTGAAGGCGCAGCAAGGCGGCGTGTTGAAGCGCGCGGGGCAGACCGAAGGCTCAGTCGATCTGGCGCGGTTGGCCGGGCTCACTCCCGCCGGCGTGATCTGCGAAATCATGAACGAGGACGGCACCATGGCGCGCGTGCCGGAGCTGACGAAGTTTGCCAACGTGCGCAAGCTGAAGATGGTCACGATCAAGGCGCTCATCGAATACCGCATGCAGCGCGAGACTTTTGTGCGGCGGATGGCCAGTGCGCGGCTGCCGACGATGTTTGGTGATTTTGAGGCAGTGGCGTTCGAAAACGAATTGGACGGTATCACGCACATTGCGTTGGTGAAAGGGCGCGTAGAGGGAGGCGATCCCACGCTGGTGCGTGTGCACTCGGGCTGTTTGACTGCCGATGCACTGGGATCGTTGCGGTGCGACTGTCGAGACCAACTCCATAAGGCGATGGAAGTGATTCAGAAAGAAGGGCGCGGGGTCCTTCTCTACCTCAATCAAGAAGGGCGCGGCATCGGCCTGCTCAACAAGATCAGGGCCTATGGGTTGCAAGATGAGGGCAGCGATACGGTCGAGGCGAATTTGAAGTTGGGATTTAAGGCGGACCTGCGCGATTACGGCGTGGGGGCGCAGATTCTCGTTAATCTTGGGCTGCACCAGATCAAGCTCATCACGAACAATCCGCGCAAGATTGTCGGCATCGAGGGGTACGGATTGAATGTGGTTGAGCGCGTGCCCATCGAGATTCAGCCGCGTTCGGCGAATGTGAAGTACTTGCGAACGAAAAAGAAGAAGATGGGGCACATTCTCAAAAAGGTGTGAGAAGGGCTGATTGGGTCGGCCTCTTGCTCGCGCAACGCGCGGCCTCAGAAGGCCCTCGTTGAACGCGCGCAGTGAGCCCACCCAACCAACCCTTCTAGGCTGTGCAAAGGGTGGGGAGATAACGCGAGCACGATGAAACGGTGGTCGCTCGACGCGCGCAGTTGAAGGGCAAGCTGGCCACTTCCCTAGTTCGTGGCGAACGAGCTGGAGGAAATGAAACGAAGAAATGAAGCTGCGAAAGGGCTCACACGATGCGACGGGATTGCGGTTTGGGATTGTCGTCGCGAAATTCAACAAGTTTGTTACGAGCAAGTTACTGAGTTCCTGTGTTGAGGGGCTGACCAAACACGGGGTCAAGGCCGACGACATCGAGGTGGTGCGGGTGCCGGGGGCGTTCGAGATTCCCTTGGTGGCGCGGACGATGGCAAAGTCGAGCCGGTTTAATGCGGTGATTTGTCTCGGGGCGGTCATTCGTGGCGATACGCCGCATTTCGATTACATCAGCGCCGAAGCGAGCCGTGGCATCGGGCAAGCGGCGCTGGATGCCGACGTGCCGATCATCTTCGGCGTGCTGACGACGCACACAATCGCGCAGGCGATCGAGCGGGCTGAGTCGGCCAAGTTCAATCGTGGTGGAGACGCGGCCAGGTCCGCGATCGAAATGGCGACGGTTATGCGGCTGTTGCGGGGAGAGGCTGAAAAGTTGACAGGTCACAAGCTGACAAGTGGGAGCATCAAGAACCGGGCCAGAAGAAAACGATGAGTCATTCTTGTCAGCCTGGTTTCTTGTCAGTTTGTAGTCTTGTCAGCCTGTCAATTCGATAGTTATGGGATCACGCCGTCAAGCCCGGGAGCGCGCGCTCCAGATTCTGTTTCAGTACGACATTCACGGCAGGCCGGGCCTGTGGCTGGATGTGTTCTGGGAGAAGAATGAGACCACGGATGATGTGAAGGCCTTTGCCGAACGACTTGTGGCCGGGGTATTGGAGAAGAAGAAAGATCTGGATGCCCTCATCGGGAAATACGCCACAAATTGGAAAATCAGCCGCATGCCGATTGTGGACCGTAATATCCTGCGCGCCGGGGTCTATGAACTGTTGTGGATGGATGACGTGCCGGCCAAGGTAACGGTGAACGAAGCCATCGAATTGGCGAAAAGTTTCGGCGACGACGACGCGTCGAAGTTCGTGAACGGCATTCTGGATCAAGTCTTGAACAAAGAATTGACGCTGGCAGACAAAAGACGTGAGGCATTAGACGTAAAGGGTAAGGGGTGAGGAAAATCAACAGGCCCATTCATACTCAGCACTCAGGATTACCATGATCGATAGATATACCCGTCCCAAGATGAAAGCCATCTGGGAATTGAAACGTAAGTACGAAATCTGGCTCGCAGTCGAACTGGCCGCATGCGAGGCGTTCGAACGAGCCGGACAGGTCCCGCGCGGCACCGCGGCTCGTATCGGGAAAAAAGCCACGATCGATGTGAAGCGGATCGCCAGGATCGAAAAGGTGACGAAGCACGACCTGATCGCCTTTCTCGAATCGCTCATGGAATCGGTCGGACCCGAACATCGGTTCCTCCACATGGGATTGACCTCGTCGGATATTGTAGACACTTCCCTGGCCGTGCAGATGACCGAGGCGCTCGGCCTCATCCTCGACGATCTTGAAGAGCTGATCGCTGTCTTGAAGAGGCAGGCGCTGAAGTATAAGTACACGGTGATGGTCGGCCGCTCGCACGGCATCCATGGCGAACCGATCTCGTTCGGCTTCAAGCTGGCCATTTGGTACGAAGAAGCCTGCCGGCACAGAGAGCGGCTGACGCATGTGCGGAGGGAGATTGCGGTCGGCAAACTCTCCGGTGCGATGGGCACGTTTGCGCATCAAGGGCCTGAAGTGGAAGAGTACGTCTGTGCCAAACTGGGCCTCACGCCGGACCCTGTTTCCAATCAAATCGTCCAGCGCGATCGCCATGCATCCTATGCCTCGGCGTTGGCGCTGTTGGCTGCCAGCATCGAAAAGTTTGCAACTGAGATTCGCCATCTGCAACGGACCGAAGTGCTCGAAGCGGAAGAGTATTTTTCTGAGGGGCAGAAGGGATCTTCGGCAATGCCGCACAAGCGGAACCCGATCGCTTCAGAAAATCTCTGTGGGTTGGCCCGGGTTGTGCGCGGTAATAGTCTCGCGGCGATGGAGAACGTTGCCCTGTGGCATGAGCGCGACATCAGCCACTCGTCCGTCGAGCGTGTGATCATGCCTGATAGCACGATTCTGATCGATTATATGCTGGCGCGGATTACCGACGTCATCAAGCATCTGGTGGTCTACCCTGCCAATATGAAACGCAACCTCGATCTCACGGGGGGGCTCGTTTACTCGCAACGGTTGCTGCTACTGCTCATCGAGAAGGGCGCGCAGCGGAAGGAGTCGTATGAGGCAATACAGCGCAACGCGATGGCTTCCTGGAAGGGGGCTGGGGCGCTGCAAGAATTAGTTGGCAAGGATCCTTTCATTGGGAAATATCTTACTGCAAAGGAGATTCGGTCCTGTTTCAATCCGAAGTATTATCTCCGCTATCTCGACAACATTTTCCGGCGGGTTTTCGGATCGGGTGCACGTAAACCGGGGAAACCGGGGAATGAAAGGACACGATGAAACTGTCAGTTTTCATGCGCGTTGTGTGGCTGGTGTTGGCAGGTGTGGCGATGATGTCGGCTGTTGAGGCTGCAGATCGCGACAAGCTTCTGAGCGAGCCGGGCGTCTATGGCACGTTTGCTGCCTTCAGTCTCGATGCGGATTGGGGGAAACAGGATCAGGCGGTACGCATCGCGCAATTGACGGTGTTGAAGGGGGTCGTCGAACAACACAGGGAAAAGTTGGCGATCGACCTGTATCTTCTCCGCGGGCTGTCTGATCACGCGGATGTGCTTTTTCGTATTCACGCGACCGAGCTGCGTGAGACCCAACAGTTTCTCCTGGATCTTCAAGGCAGCCTCTTCGGTAAGCACCTGACCGGCAGTACGATCTTTTCCGGCTTGACGAAGAAGGCCAACTATGTGCCTGGCATGCCGGACAACCTCAAGGCAGAGCTTAAGATTCCCAGCGAACCGGGTCCCAATTCCTATGTGATCGTGATCCCGATCCGTAAGGATGCGGACTGGTGGTCCCTTCCGCAAGAACAGCGCGCGGAGATGATGCAGGAGCATACCGAAGCCGCAGTGCCCTACAATAAGACAGTCAAGCGGAAGCTCTACCATGCGACCGGACTCGGCGACTTGGATTTCATTACCTATTTTGAAACGTCACGGTTAGAAGACTTTCAGAGTTTGATTCTGGCATTGGAGAAGGTGAAGGAGTTCCGGCATAATCGGAGGTTCGGTCATCCGACCTTGCTGGGAACCGTCAGATCCCTGGACGAGATCATCGAAGTGCTGGCTCAGTAAGTGTGACCGCAGTTGAGGCATCACAATGGCAACAGGCGCGTTACTCTACGAAGGTAAGGCCAAGAAAGTCTTTGCGACCGACAAGCCGGATCAGGTTGTCCAGTACTTCAAGGACGACGCGACGGCCTTCAACGCGCTGAAGCGCGGGACTATCGTCGAGAAAGGCATCGTCAATAACAAAGTATCCGAGCGGCTTTTTCGGTTGCTGGAACAGGCCGGTGTGCCGACGCATTTTGTCGAACGGCTGAACGATCGGGAACTGCTGACGAAGAAGGTGTCGATCGTGCCGGTCGAAGTAGTGGTCCGCAACGTCGTGGCAGGAAGTTTGGCTAAACGGTTGGGGTTGAAAGAGGGTAATCCTATTGAGCCGGCCATCGTGGAGTGGTACTACAAGAACGATGCGTTGGGCGATCCGCTCATCGCCGATGAGCATATTCGGTTGCTCAAGCTGGCGACGCCGGAGCAACTGGTAGAAATAAAGCGGCTCGCATTACAAGTGAATAGGGTCCTCCGTCCGTTCTTCCGTGAACGACAGATGATTCTCGTCGATTTCAAATTAGAGTTTGGGCTGTACAACGGCAAGCTGATCCTGGCCGATGAGATTTCACCCGACACCTGCCGCTTTTGGGATCAGACCACGAAGGAGTCGATGGATAAGGATCGGTTTCGGAAGGATTTGGGGAAGATTGAAGAGGCGTATCGGGAAGTATTGAAGAGGGTGTGCGGATAGGAGAGTAAGGGTGCCGTGGAGGCTTCCTTGCTCGCAGAACGCGCACGATAAGGCTGTGCTCGTTCGATGCGCGCAGTAGAAGCCACCCACAGCACCCTTACAAAAAGCTCCCAGAAAGCTCCCCGATTTTTAGGGAGTAAGGGAGAAAAAGGGACGGTGGGGCCGTCCTCTTTGCTCGCGCAACGCGCGGCCTGGGAAGGCCCTCGTTGAACGCGCGCAGTTGAGGACAACCCACCATTCCCCGCGGAGGTTGAGCCAAATTCTCGGGTGGAGGGGAGAGAGTGGGGAGAGGGGGAAGGCAGCGGTGCCGGTTTCCGTGCTCGCGGAGCCCCACGATGAAGCAGTGGTCGCTCGATGCGCGCACTTGAAATCGATCACCGCATCCCTTTGGTGAGTCCAGCGTTTTTTCCTTACAGGGGGGAAGAAGGAAGAGAAAAGAGTAAAGATGTTTCTGCGATTGTTCGTGAATTATGGGTTGGTGGCGGCCATTTTGGTAGCTACGGCGCTGGTGGCTGTTCTTGCCTATCGCCTGGAGGGGTCACGCTGGCGCTGGCCGATGGTGGCGCTTGCCTTGGCTGGGATCGGGACGGCGGCGGGGATTTTCTGGATGCGCAAGTATGTCGATGGTCTTAAGAAGACAACTGAGCAGGATGTAAAATAGCGAAGCTCGATTTGGAATTGGCGAGATACGCTTCACAGTAACGTTTCACAGTGAGAGGGAATGAGGTGAAGGCGAAAATCCATGTCACTTTGAAACAAGGAATCTTGGACCCTCAGGGGAAGGCGATTGAGCACGCGCTTGACTCGCTGGGGTTCAAGAATGCGGGCAATGTGCGGGTCGGGAAGTATATGGAAGTGGATGTGGATGAGAAGGATAAGGTGAAGGCTGAGGCCGAGGTCAAGGCCATGTGCGACAAGCTTCTGGCGAATACGATCATTGAGGAATATCGGTACGAGTTACAGTGAGACGGCGAGAATAGGGAAGCGGCCAGGCGATCGTTCTTGCTCGCAGAACGCGCACGATAGGAATGTGCTCGTTCGATGCGCGCAGTGAACGACAGCCTGACCATTTCCCTGATGCGGCAGGAAACGTAAGGAAGAGCATATGAAAATCGGTGTCGTCGTTTTTCCCGGCAGTAATTGCGACCACGACTGCCAGCATGTTTTCAGGGATGTGCTGGGCCAGTATGTGGAAATGATCTGGCACAAGGAGACCTTACTTGCAGGGCTGGATGCGATTGTGCTGCCCGGCGGGTTTTCTTACGGCGATTATTTGCGGACTGGCGCCATCGCGCGGTTTTCGCCGGTGATGGGGGCGGTGAAGGAGTTTGCGAAGAAGGGTGGGATGGTGCTCGGCATCTGCAACGGGTTTCAGATTCTGCTGGAAGCAGGCCTGTTGCCCGGGGCGATGCTACGCAACCGTTCGCTGCATTTCATCTGCAAGGATGTCTACGTGAAAGTTGAGAATGCGGCCACGGCGTTTACCGGTGCCTATGAGTCCGGTCAGGTGCTCAAGATTCCGATCGCCCATGCAGACGGAAACTACTATACGGATCCGGTCACGCTCGCGGCGATGCAGGCGAATGCGCAGATCGTGCTCCGCTATTGTACGCCGGAGGGTAAGGTGACGCCGGAGGCGAATTCGAATGGCTCGCTCGACAACATCGCCGGGATCATCAATGCCGAGGGCAATGTTCTGGGCATGATGCCGCATCCGGAGCGCTGTTCGGAGGAAGTATTGGGGAACGAAGATGGCCGGTTGATTTTTGTGTCGATGCTGGAGTCGCTGAAAGGAAACAAGAAGCAATTAAAAATGGTGGGAGCGTGATCCGGCAGTCTCCACTTCTCGGCAACGTGCCGCCTCAGAAGGATGAGGAGGGAGCGGCCAGGTGCCCTCCTTGCTCGCAGAACGCGCACGATGAAACTGTGCTCGTCCGATGCGCGCAGTAGAGGGCAGCCTTGGCCACTCCCTCGGAGAAAGGTAGCGAGAATTGGAAGGCACTTGTTGGACGCGTGCAGTTGGAGACCAATTGGGTCACTCGCTAACAGTAAGCTGAAAGCTAAGGTGATCGGGTTCCGGGTCACCGTCACCCGCGGTTACGAGAGGGAGTATTGCGGTGAAGGGTAGTTGGTTCCGCCACTCACGGCAATGTCATTTGTGCCATGCGCTTGTCCATATGATGGATTAAAGCACTCGACATCGTTGAACGGGTGATGCCTAGGTCACACGAAATCGGCCGTCGACTTGAAGAGGCAGTTGACCAAGTGCTGCAAAGTTGGGGAATTCGGGCAAGGCAGCAGCAACAGTTTGTTACAACCCAGGGCATAAATCTTAGAGTGGATTTCTGGTTGCCGAAACAGGGTACTTACCCTTCGATTGTTATAGAGTGTAAGAACTTTGATGTAGCCTCGAAGCAGTCCTCAAGACCGAGAAAGGTTCAGGAAGCACTATACGAGCTGATTCTAGTCCGTCGTCATATAAGTGAGACAAAGGAATCTAGAATCATCTTGGTTACTGGCCATGGACAATACCTTGAGAAGGATATTAGTTTGCTGACGGCTGAGCTAGACCCTGATTTCCATGTGATTCAATTCCAGCAAATGGAAAAACATAAAGGTCTGTTCGCATAGCGCGAATGCGTATCTGGGACATTTCACCCACAAGGCTCTGTCGGAATCATTTATTGGGGGAGCATCGGGAGTTGCATGCGATCTGGTCGGTGATTGTGAACGGTAAGAAGGGCTATGCGCAGCATCCTGAGACGTTGCGGTGGAGGGAGAAGCTGAAGGCCTTGTATGTCCGGCATGAAGCGCTTGTTGTTGAGATGGGTAATCGGGGATATCAACATCGCAGTCCGCTGGCAAAGAGAGAGGCGACAGGGAGTGCGAAGCAGACGAGCTATGTGGACAGGCCGAGTAAGCAGATCGTGATTCTTCGGAGGAAAGGTTGTCCGTGTGATGTGTAGGAAGGATTTGTGATCGTGCTGCACTGGTTATGACGAAAGATCTCATCGCGCAGGATAATCTGACGGACGATGAGTATAAGAGGATCGTCGAGATTTCAGAATGCGAGCCAAATCTGATGTGGAGGCTACGATGATTCCAATTGAGTTTGACGCGATTATTTTTCAGGAAGGTAAGAGCTTTGTGGCCCACTGCCCCGAGCTGGATGTCTCCAGTTGTGGGCACAATGTAGATGAGGCGAGGGGGAATTTGAAAACGGCCGTACGCTTGTTCGTCGAGGAAGCTGAAAAGCTCGGCACGTTGGACGATATTCTGAAAGAGGCTGGGTACCAACGAGGGACTGACGGCAAGTGGAAGTCGCCGCGCATTGTTGCCACTGAAGTGATGTCACTAGCAGCCCAGGCCTGATGTCGCGCATTACAGCGATCCCAGCGTGGAAGCTGCGAAAAGTTATGGAAAAGGCCGGCTTCAAGTGTGTGCGAACCGAGGGCGACCACTCCGTGTATGTGAAACCAGGTGTGGCGAGGCCGGTGGTGATTCCTGATTGGGACGAAGTTCCCGTGTTCATCATCAAGAACAACTTAAGGACAGCGGGAATTTCTCGTGACGAGTACTTCGAACTCTTGAGCAAGGTCTAAATAGGTAGGAAATGCAATCTAACGCTCAAGTCATTACCAAAGACCTCATCGCGCAGCATAATCTGACGGACGATGAGTATAAAAAGATTGTCGAGATTTTAGGGCGGGAACCGAATATCACTGAGCTGGGCATGTTTTCGGTGATGTGGTCGGAGCATTGCTCCTATAAGAGTTCGCGCGTGCATTTGAAGAAGCTGCCGACGACGGGACATAGAGTAGTTCAGGGGCCGGGGGAAAATGCCGGTGTTGTTGATATCGGCGATGGGCTCTGTGTGGTCTTCAAGATGGAGTCGCACAATCATCCTTCGTTCATCGAACCCTATCAAGGTGCGGCGACTGGGGTAGGTGGGATTCTGCGCGATGTCTTTACGATGGGTGCACGCCCGATTGCCTTGCTCGATGCGCTGCGGTTCGGTGAACTAGATCAGGCAAAAAATCGACACCTGCTCAAGGGGGTGGTGGCCGGGATAAGTGCATACGGAAATTGTATGGGGGTGCCGACGGTGGGCGGCGAAATCGTCTTCGACGATATTTATTCGCAGAATCCGCTCGTGAACGTGTTTTGTCTCGGCATTGCGCACAAGGATAAGATTTTCCTTGGCAGAGCGGCCGGCGTCGGCAATCCGGTGATCTATTTCGGCTCGAAGACCGGCCGCGACGGGATTCACGGGGCGACGATGGCGTCCGATTCTTTCGACGACCAGTCGGAGCAGAAGCGGCCAACCGTGCAGGTGGGCGACCCCTTTACCGAGAAGCTGTTGCTGGAGGCCTGTCTCGAACTAATGGCGGGCGATCTGCTCATCGGCATTCAGGATATGGGGGCGGCTGGGTTGACCAGCTCGTCCTGCGAAATGGCGTCGCGCGCCGGGAACGGGATCGATCTTGACCTGACCGATGTGCCTCGGCGTGAGCCGGGCATGACACCCTATGATTTGATGCTGTCGGAATCGCAGGAACGCATGCTGATGGTGGCTCAGGCGGGCAAGGAAGACGAATGCATCCGGATCTGCAAGAAGTGGGATCTCGATGTGGCGGTGGTGGGACGTGTCACGGGCGACGGGATTCTCCGCGTGAAGGATCAGGGCAAGGTGGTGGCGGAGATTCCGGCGAAGTCGCTGGCCGATGACGGGCCACGTTACGAGCGCCCCTATTCTCCGCCGGGCTACCAGGACATGCTGACCAACCTGAATTACGATGCGCTTCCCGATGTGAAGGATGCGAGTGCGGCGCTGTTGTCGTTGCTGGAATCGCCGACGATTGCGAGCAAACGCTGGGTCTATGAACAGTACGACCACATGGTGCGGACCAACACGATGGTCCGACCTGGTTCCGATGCTGCGGTGATTCGGATCAAGGGGACGAATCAAGCCATCGCGATGACGGTGGACTGTAATAGCCGCTACTGCTTGCTGCATCCCTACGAAGGGGTTCGCATTGCGGTGGCCGAGGCGGCGAGGAATCTGGTCTGCTCCGGCGCGGAGCCGATCGGGCTTACGGACTGTTTGAATTTCGGTAACCCCGAGCGGCCCGAAATTATGTGGCAGTTTGTGTTAGCGATCGAGGGGATGAAGGATGCCTGCGAGCATTTCAAGGTCCCCATCGTCAGCGGCAATGTGAGCTTCTACAACGAAACGAACGGTCTCTCGATTTATCCCACGCCGATGTTGGGGATGGTAGGTCTGATCGATGCGGCCGATAAGACGATGACGCAGTGGTTCAAGCAGGACGGCGACGCGATTCTCCTCCTGGGCAAGACGAAGGAAGACCTGGGCGGCAGTGAATATCTGAAAGTGCTCCATCACCGGGAGCAGGGATCGCCACCGTTCCTCAGTCTAGAGGCGGAGAAGGCGCTCCATGATTTCATTTTGAACGTGATCCGTGAGGGATTCGTGCAATCCGCCCATGATTGCTCAGATGGCGGGCTGTCTGTCGCATTGGCTGAATGTTGTGTCTCTGCACCGGACGCCAGGCGAGGAGCTGTGGTAAGATTACCCCTCGATGGATTGCGGCGGGATGCCCTCTTGTTCGGTGAGAGCCAATCACGGGTGGTCCTTTCGGTGAAACCCGAGATGGTCGACCGGGTATTGAATCGCGCCTGGGACTCCGGTATTCCAGCGATGAAGATTGGAACGGTTGGAGGCGATCGTTTCGTCATCGATGTGGAGAAGGGGCAATGGAGTGAGGGTTGCCGCATCGATCTTCCGGTCGATCAACTTCACGACCGGTGGGCTTTTTCGATTGAACGAACAGTGAACAGGGCGTGAGGGCTTAGGCATAAGGGGTAAGGTGTCATGAGTCAGAACCAAATATTTCCTCCAATCGCCTTACGCCTCACGCCTCACCCTTTACCCATGGTTACCCCAGATAAGTTTCACGACGAATGTGCCGTCTTCGGTATTTACGGCCACAAGGAAGCGGCAAACCTCACCTATCTTGGGTTGTATGCCCTGCAGCATCGCGGACAGGAAGCCTCCGGCATCGTCTCGGGCGATGGCGAGCAGTTTCATGTCCATAAAGGGAAGGGGCTTGTCGCGGATATCTATAATACCCACGCGCTCGAGCAATTAACCGGTTCGATGGCGATCGGTCACAATCGCTACTCCACGGCCGGGGGGAGCGATCTCAAGAACGTTCAGCCGCTCTCGGTCAACTTTGCGTTTGGGAATCTCGCACTCTCCCATAACGGCAACCTCATCAATGCCCAAGTGCTGCGTCACGAGCTCGAAGCGTACGGCGCCATCTTTCAATCCACCTCAGACAGCGAAGTCATCATCCATCTGATCGCCCATTCGCGTGCCGACACGTTGCTGGCCCGCATCATCGATGCGTTGAGCCAAGTTCGCGGGGCGTTTTCGATCGTCTTACTGACGGACGACGAAATCATTGCAGTACGCGACCCGCATGGGTTCCGGCCGCTCTGTCTCGGCCGGCTGGGCAATATCTACCTCGTAGCCTCGGAAACCTGCGCGTTCGATCTGCTCGGAGCTGACATTGTCCGCGAGATCGAACCAGGCGAGTTGGTCGTGTTGAACGAGAAGGGCGTGACGAGTTACAAGCCGTTTGCGCCGGTCAGTCCGGCCATGTGCGTCTTCGAATATGTGTACTTTGCTCGGCCGGACAGCAAGATCTTTGGCGCGAACGCGGTCTATGTCACGCGCAAGGCCTTGGGTAGGCAGCTGGCGCGGGAATCGTCGGTGCAGGCGGATATCGTCATTCCCGTACCGGACTCCGGGGTCCCTGCCGCGCTCGGCTATGCCGAGGGGGCGGGGATTCAGTTCGAACTCGGGCTGATTCGGAATCACTATGTCGGCCGCACCTTCATCGAACCAGAGCAATCGATCCGCCACTTCGGTGTAAAGGTGAAGCTCAATGCCGTGCCGGAGGTGCTGGAGGGGAAACGGGTCGTCGTGGTTGATGATTCGCTCGTGCGGGGCACGACGAGCCGTAAAATTGTGAAGATGCTTCGCAATGCCGGGGCCAAAGAAGTGCATGTGCGCATCAGCTCGCCGCCGATCATCTCTCCCTGCTTCTACGGCATCGACACACCCACAAGGAAGGAATTAATTGCCTCCAGCCACACGACCGAAGAGATTCGGAAGTACATCACGGCCGATAGCCTCGCCTATTTGAGCCTCGATGGCATGCTGAACGCCTCCCCCGGCACACCGGGTCAGTATTGCAATGCCTGCTTTACCGAACGCTACCCCATTCCCCTGACCCGCGCTGAGGAATGGCAGCTCGGCCTTTTCGAGCCATCCATCTAGCCTGCTCCCTCCTCCCTGGTTTGGAAATCCACTAGAAGCTGAATCTCTCATCCAGGCTTGGTACACTCAACCAGTTATGCTCCGAATCGCGAAAAAGTATTGGACCGTGTTCCGCGTGGGCATGGTTGTATTGTGGGTTCGACTCTTGTTGCGGGGCAAGAGTCTGCCGCTGGTGCTGGACCGATTGAATCCTCGCTCGATGTCGGGGAGACCTGACGAGGCAGTGATGGGGGATCTGGTTTGCTACGTGGATCGCTGGCTTCAACTGTTTCCTTATAACAATAAAGGGAATTGCTTCCCACGATCGTTGGCCCTCTATTGGTTCGCCCGGCGATTGGGGTATCCGGTTCTCTTTCATTGTGGTGTCAGAAAAGAAGTTTCGAATCTCGATGGCCATGCCTGGCTCACATTGGGTCGCCGGCCTTTTCACGAGGCGGGCCAGCATTGGCAATGTTTTACCGTCACATTTTCGTATCCTCCGGATCCGGAAGCTGGGACGCAGGACTCTGCCATCCGGCATTAGAAAAACAGGACGACGATGATCTGACAAGGCATTCTTCATGTGTCCCTGTCGCCAATGAACATTATTCTGAATCGCATACACTCCTTTCTCCTGACGCTTCGCCGCGCCCTTTCGTTCGTGTGGCAGAGCAGTCCGAGTCTGGCCATCGGCAGTATCGTGGTGCGTGTGATCCAAGGCCTCCTTCCGCTCGCGATGCTGTATCTGACGAAGTTGTTGATCGATGCCGTGACCGAAGGGCTCAAGACTCCATCAGCCGAAGCCTCGTTGACGCGGATAACCACGATCCTTGCTGGGTTAGCGGGTGTCGCGGTGGCCAGCGCCATGCTCACAGTCGTTGCCTCCCTGATTTCCAGGATTCATGCTCAAGTCGTGACGGATCATATGCATGCGCTCCTGCACGCAAAGTCCGTCGAGGTCGATCTTGAGTACTACGAAAATGCGCAGTATCAAGATACGCTCCATCGCGCACAACAAGAAGCGCCCCATCGTCCAACATCGATTCTCAACGACTTGCTCCGTTTTGGCCAAGATGCCATTTCACTGCTCGCTATGGCAAGCATTCTCTGGTGGCTGCATTGGGGGGTGATCCCGGTCTTGATGCTGACAGCCATCCCGTACTTCCTTGTCCGCCTGCAGCAGTCCAACCGGCTGTTTGCCTGGGAGCGCGATCGGACGCCGCTTGAACGGAGGGCCTGGTACGTCAATATGCTGCTGACGCAAACGACTGCAGCGAAAGAAGTCCGGCTGTTCGACCTCGGCCCTCGGTTGCGGCAATGGTTCCAGGACGCGCGATCGGTGCTGCGCCGGGAACGGATTGCGTTAGAGCGCCGCTCGGCGCTTACGGTTCTTGCCGCGCAGATCGTCAGCGTGGTCGGTATGTTTGGCGTTTACAGTTTTGTGGCGTTCCGAACGTTTCAGGGGCTGCTCACCGTGGGTGACCTCGTCATGTTTTTTCAAGCGGTGCAGCGAGCCTCAGGATTCCTGGAGGGTTTGGGGTCGAATGTGTCGAACCTCTATGAAAGCAATCTGTTCCTGACCACGTTGGATGAGTTTCTGGATATTCAGTCTCGGTTGCCGGAATCGGCACATCCGAAGTTGTTCCCCCAACCGATCACGCAGGGGATCACGTTCGATCACGTGTCACTCCAATACCCGCATGAAGAACGTGTGGCGATACGAGACTTCACCTTTACGATCAGACCCGGCGAACATGTCGCATTCGTCGGGGCCAATGGTTCCGGGAAGACGACGCTGGTGAAGCTCCTGTGTCGACTGTACGATCCGTCGGGGGGGCGCATCACGATCGATGGGGCAGATCTTCGGGACTATCCCATTGCCGATGTACGCGGCGCCGTCAGCGGGATCTTTCAGGACTTTGTAAAGTTTCAACTATCGGCAAAGGACAACATCGCTTTGGGCGTGAGATCCCCCGATGTCGACCTTTCTGCCGTCACTCAGGCGGCCAAACAAGCTGGGGTCGATAAGGCCATCGAGCGCTTGCCAAAGGGATACGAGTCATTGCTCGGCAAGCTGTTCGATACCGGGCATGAACTGAGCATCGGCGAATGGCAAAAGGTGGCGCTGGCCAGAGCGGTGCTTCGTGACTCTCAGATTCTGATTCTCGACGAGCCCACCAGCGCAATGGACGCCAAGGCAGAAGCGGAACTGTTCGAGCGGTTTCACGAACTCACCCAGGGGCGTATGGCGATCTTGATCAGCCATCGACTGTCTACCGTTAAAATGGCCGACCGGATCTTTGTCGTCGACCGGGGCCAGATTGTCGAACAAGGCACGCATGACGACTTGATGCGACAGCAAGGACTATACGCCACCCTCTTCCTCACTCAAGCCCAGCATTATCAGTAGCTGCTATGCCTCATGAAGCAATCGGCGGCTTGTGTGTGCGATAGACGACCGAATTGTGTTCTGGTGTGTCCCACACGAGGGCATTTAGAATGACGAATCCTTCCGCACTGGAAAGTCGAGTACTGCTATCTTGTTTTGCTACAAACAAGACGGCTCAACAAATCCTATTGGACATAACCGATCCTCAGCTGTCCTGGGAGAAGCTATTTCATGTTGCTGGCCAGCTTGGAGTCGGGCCGCTGCTGTATGTCCGGCTTGGTGAACTCGGTTTGCGGGACAAGATTCCGGTCGATGTCGCTCGGCGAAGCAGAGAGGAATGTTTTTCCAGTCAAGCCAGGAACATGAAAGTTTATGCAGAGCTAAAAACGGTCTTGGCAGCGTTGACCCAGGAAGGGCTCTCGGTTGTCGTGCTGAAAGGTGCGGCCTTAGCGGAACTTGTTTATCGGCATATAGGATTACGGACGATGGGGGACGTTGATTTACTCGTGGAAAAGAAGAGTCTCGACAAGGCAGGAGCGATTCTCGAACGACTGGGATTCGTGCCTATCGAGGGCTCTCACGATAAGCAGTGGTATAGAGAGCACCATCATCACATGGTGCCGTACGTCTCTTCTGACGGTTCGATGACGATCGAGATGCACTGGCATATCATTGAGCGCACGGCTCTTAATGATATACCGATCGATCAATTGTGGGCGCGTGCGCAGTCGGTCCGTATTGCCTCAGTACCGTGCCTGGCATTATCTGTGGAGCACATATTGTTGCATATGGTACTACACCTTTCCGGTCCCAATCGATTCCTGGGGCAATTACGCGGCCTGTATGACGTTGCGGAACTGCTTCGTCGCTTTGGGCACGAGCTGAATTGGGCAGAATTGCTCAGGGTGGCAGCCTTTGCCGAAGCGCACAAGTACCTCTATGTGGTGCTGTGCCTGGTGCGCGATACATTGGGGGCACCTGTTCCCGTCGAAGTGTTGAGACAACTGCGGCAAGAAATTTCTCTGCTGCCGTTGGAAGAACGGTTGGTTAAGCATATCGGTCTGCAGGCTGCATTCATCCTCGATGTGAACGAATCTCCTTTGTATAATTGGATGTTGTTGGATCTGCTAAAGAGTCTTCTCAGTTGCAGAACACGCCGTGAAGCTTGCTATGAATTTATGAGCAAGATTACACAGCGAGCCAGAACAGGATTGGCGAATAAGTGGGGCCATCGAGTCAAATGACCCGCAAGTCGTTTCTAGCATTGTGCCATCCTCGTACCGATGAGGCCGCAGCCTCATCGGTCTTCCACGCGTAGTCCTTCCGGATCCATATTGGCAATTGAACCGACCGCTGCAAGTCGGATGTTCGAGCCGACGCAATGTGGCACTCGATCGGGAGGCTGTGCGATCCCTTGTAGAACAAATACCACGGGATGCGTATCAGGGGCGCTCTCTGTGCGTACGACTTCGCCCCTATCTGTACTTATACTGACCTGCCAAAGTAGGGTGCCACCCCACCTTTAGTGAGCTATGCGTAGCTCTATATGGGGGGTATTCTTGCAACAACTTGGCGCAATTCCTTGACCACTATACATGGATAGACTGGTCTGAGGTGGCGCCCAAGAGACGTCACCGCGCTTAATTCTCATTCTTGCAGAGTCCACAAACCTATTGACAACGATAGTACACAGGGAGGCGCAACGTAGTGACGCAAGACCCCGCTGGCGGACTTTTTCAACAGCGTGCTAAACAGAGGAGGGTATGCCGATGCCGGAGCCACTGCCAGTGACCTCCCCTTTATACACACGGGAGACTGCCGTAGACGATATCATGTTGGCCCAGACCATCCTCACACCCCACCCCGAAGTGCAGAGCACAACCATGGACGGAGAAAAGGTGTTGTTAGCTCTGGATACCGGGCGCTATTACACCTTGAACAGCTTGGGCACAGTCATCTGGGACCAATGCAATGGACACACCACCATGAGAGACATCCATGCGGTCCTGTGTGACCGCTTTGATGTCTCTCCCGATCGGGCCCTCGATGATCTCGTCGCTCTGGCGAACCAGCTCGTCCAGGAGGGGTTACTTCAAAAGGAAAGGAGGTGAGGAAGAATGAACACAGAGAAGAAAGAAGCGTATGTATCGCCGGAGGTTGTGAAGCACGAGTTGCTGCGCGACATCACGGCGACTAGGTCGGGCTATGTTCGTACATATAATCGAGAGGACTAGGGCCGGAGCGGGACGGGTTCATAAGAACCCGTCCCGCTTGTCTTCTCAACCTGCGTTAGGGAACGCGTGACGAATACCAGTGGAGGGTCAGTATGACGATGACCGTGGTAGAAAAGCCTATGACCGAGTATCTGTTTTCCGTCTACGGAAATTCGGTGAGATATGCCACGGCATCGCCTCTGTTGGCCCTGCCGGTCAACGAGTTGCTGAAGCATTTTCGGCGGGACTCCCTCGAGGAGTCAGTCCCGCTCACGGTGTGCTTTCGGGCGGTGCAGGACCGAGCGGACATTCCGCTGACGATGTCATCCTCGGCGCGCCAACTATCTTCCGGAACGGGTGCAGCGGTCGGGGGTCGGCGGGAAACCGGGTTGCCCTATGAAGTGGTTCAAGACGGGGGGCTCTTGATCGCGGACTTTTTAGATGTCGGGGTCCTAGTGATGGATGGTGTGCAGGGCAGGGCTGATGGCTATCTGATCAAGTCTGAAAACATGCAAGCGAACTTGATTGAATATTTGTTTCACCTCGCTTTGATCGAACTCTTACGACCCCGGGGGCTCTACACGATCCATGCGACTGCGCTGGAGAAACATGGGCGCGGGGTCTTGTTTCCAGGAAATAGCGGCCGCGGCAAGACGACGTCCTTTATCTCGCTGCTTCGCTCGGGCTATCGCTATCTGTCGGATGATCATCCTTTGATTCGAGATGCCGGCACGCATGTGGAGCTGCTTCCCTTTCCCATCAAGGTAGGCGTGACCGAAGCGACGACGGCGTTTTTCCCGGAATTCCGGAATGCTCCAGATCACATACTTCATCCCGGTTCGCCCAAGCGGTCCTTTTATGCCGAGGATCTGTATCCGACCTCGGTCGGTGACACTTGTGAACCAGCCATCATTCTTTTTCCCCATATAGTAGACATGCCGCACAGCTGGCTTGAGCCGTTGCCGAAGAGCCGGGCGCTGGAAGCAATTTTGCCGCAGGCCTTGCTCGTGTATGACTCGGCGATCGCACGGCGTCAGTTTCAGACGTTGGCCCGATTGGTACAGAGAGTGGATTGCTATCGCCTGCATTTTGGCCGAGATGTTCTTGAGTTGCCAAAACTCATTACCCCATTACTAGAGAGGACCGGGTCATAGTCATACCGATGAGCAAGGATCCAGTCACATGGTTTGTGGAACGAGCCATCGAATACACCTTTGCTTCTTTTTCGTCGTGGGCTAATTTCAGCTCCGCCATGGGGCAAGTACCCGAGATTCTCACAGACTTCGATAGTGTGATGGCCTGGCCGTATCTCGTAGCCAACTTCGCCATCGCTTTTGGCATCTTTGCCCTGGCGAGAAGCGGAAAAACGACGTCGGCTCAGTCATTTCTCATGTTCGTGTTTCCGCGTCATGTGTATCGTCACCCATCCGCGGTTCTAGATTACTGGTTTTACGCAATTAGTATCTTTATCAAGGTCTTGTTCTTGGCCCCGATTATGATTGGGATAGCCATGCTCGGAGACAAAGCGACGATGGCTGTCGCTACCGGGCTCTCGTGGAAATCGCCAACAACCGTTCAGCCTTCCTGCCTCATCGGCGCTGCTTTCGGTTTCTTCCTTCTGTACGATCTCATGAATTTTCTCGTCCACTACTTATGCCACAAGATTCCTATGCTTTGGTCATTCCATGTGGTCCATCATTCTGCCGAAGTGTTAACTCCCATCACCGCCCATCGGACGCACCCCGTGGAACATCTTGCCACAGCGGTCTTTCAAGCTCCGGTGGCAGGATTGGCCACCATTTTCTACCAGGCCCTTTCTACGGATGACAGAGAGCTCATGATGATCTTCGGAGTCAGCATGTCTACCTTTTTGTTTGCACTTTCCGGGCGCCATCTACGGCATTCTCACATTTGGCTCTCCTATGGTCCTGTGTTTAGTTGGCTGTTCATTAGCCCGGCCCAACATCAGATCCATCATAGTATTGATCCACGGCACCGCGACATGAACTTTGGCGCGAGGCTTGCTGTGTGGGATGCGTTGTTCGGCACACTCTATGTGCCGAGGGAGCCCGAGACGCTGCAGGTTGGTTTGCCGGACGCGGATCCTCAACAATTTTCAACCGTCTGCAAACTCTATTTTCTCCCGTTCAAAAAGTCCGTGAAAGAATGCATTAGCCTGGCGCGCAAACTATTGCCGGCAGGTCTGTCCCAGGAGCGGTGCCGGTGACATGCGTGATGCGGTCGGCGGTTCGCTCAATCGGATGAGTGCGTCTGGCCATGAAATTCGGCTACTAAGCACCGCAGCTCCGGCGCGAGTCCGGGGACCTTCCGGCAGGGAATCTCTTTTTAGATCGACTTGTCGACCCTCTCCGCAGTCCTGACTTCAAAACGTCCCGTTGCCCCTGAAAAAATCTGCATGGTAGGATAGCGCGACAGGAAGTGCTGAGTGCTAAGTTATGAGTGCTGAGTTCGTATTGATTGTTTCTTCGCTCAGCACTTCTTAAGAAATGGAGCTTCCTATGAAACGAACGCTCTCTATACTCGGTGCGCTACTATTTCCGCTTCTTGCGGTCCATCTGGTCCTTGCCGCTGGGTATTTTAAGGTGGGCGAGAAGGCGCCTTCGTTTGCGTTGACTGCCATCACCGGTGAGACTGTGGGGCTGGATACTTATAAGGGGAAGGTCGTGGTACTCGGACTGTTTCATATTTGCGACCCCTGTATGAGGCAGGGATCGACGCTCCAAATAGTTTCCGAGATGACGAAGGGCAAAGACGTGGCTGTGCTCGGCGTCAATTCTTCCGGCAACTCGAAGAAAGAAGTCGGCGAGTTCTTGGCCGCTTTCCCCGTGAAAGTCGCCTATCCCTATCTGCTTGATCCCAATAAGCTGACGGACAAATTGTACGGTGGAGGGAAGTTTATTCCCAACGTGTATGTGATCGATCAGCAGGGCGTGATCCGGTGGCAGCGTGTCGGCGATATGGATCTGGCGGGTGAAGCGGTGATTGTGGAGGAAGTAGAAAAGCTGTTGGCTGGAGCGAAAAATAAGATGTAGCGGGTTCTGTCGCCGACCAGCCCAGCCGTCCTCGCACCCCGCCCGGTGTAGGGACCCCGCTCCGGGCGGCTAGGCTGGTCGGCGCCACCCGCGGTGATTCGCTCCAATGGGTGAGAGTGAAAGAACGTAAATAAATGGATGAGATAGAGGAGGGGAAACAGAAGTTTTTGGAAGTGGTGAAGGGGACTGATGCCGCTGTGCAGGTCGTCATTCCTGTCACACCTTCCAATAGTATGTTTCTGATTTCCCTGACGAAGGGGCCGAATCGAAAGTTTATTACGATCTCTGAAGATGACATCATCGATCTGCCCAACGAAGCCAGTATCCTGGCTAAGGTGACGAAAACCGTCAAAGATGCCGTCGCAGCGTTGTGAATCCATTCGTACCATACGCTATCAGCTATTAGCCTTCGGCTCTTGTTATGAAACAACTGCTTCCCGGCATCTGGCAATGGTCCTGGTTCTCTGAGGAAAAGCAACTCGATTTCAACGGGCTCTTCCTGATGGTCGGGGAACACAAGATTCTCATCGATCCTCCGCCGATGACAGGCGAAGCCAGTTCCGTGATCCTCCGCAACGGTCCCGTCGATTACATCATCGTGACGAATCGCGACCATGCCCGTGAAGCGGCGAGGTACCAAGACGAGTTTCTCTGCCAGCTGCAAGTACCGGAGCACGACGCGCCGCAGATGGATCTCAAGCCGACCAAAACGTTCAAAGACGGAGAATTACTCACGGGCGGAATCTGGGTCATCCAGCTGAAAGATCAGAAGTCTCCCGGCGAATCAGCCTTGTTCATTCAACAGGGGAAGGGCGTGCTGATTGTCGGCGATGCGTTGATCGGGAAGCCGGCCGGCTCCGTCAGTTTTCTGCCCGCAGAAAAATACACCGATGTCGCGAAGGCCCATGAGGGACTGCGTCGTCTTCTCAAGTATAATTTCGATAGTTTGCTGGTCGGCGACGGTGCCTCGATTCTCACCGGCGCCAAGCAGGCGGTCGAACGGGTGCTCCGGCCCTCATCATGACACTACGTAACGGACTCTCCGAAGAACTCAACCGCCAGGGAAACGAGCATTTTTCGCGCGGGCTCTATACCGATGCCTATACCTGCTATGCAAAGGCGTTGGAATGCGACCGGCTGACCGGGGATCAGCGGGCGTTGGCCGCCACGCTCGGAAATCTCGGGAACATTTGCGCGGTCAGTGGGCGTCGGGAATCGGCCCAGACCTACTATCAAGAGGTGTTGGAACTCCAGAAGATTTTTGGGGATGAGAAGGGGATCGGGACGACGTTGGGCAATTTAGGAAATCTGAGAGCCGATGCGGGCGAATGGGATCGCGCCAAGGCCTACTATCTCGAAGCGCTGGACCTCATGTGTAAGACTCACGATGATGCCGGCAAGGCGGTGCTGTTTTCGGATCTAGGCTTGGTCGCACGCGAGACGAAAGCGTACGACCAGGCGATCGGATACTATGAACAGTCGCTAGTCCTGATGCGGCAACTGGGAAATGAGGGCGGCGTAGCCGATGCTTGGCGCATGATCGGTCGAACGTTCTTACTCCAGCAGCGCTACGCCGACGCCATTGCCTGTTGCCAAACCAGCCAATCCATTGCCGAGCGATCGCGCGATGAGCTGCGGACAGGCGGCGCTCGATATGTGCTGGTCCAATGTTATGAAGAGACTGGCAAGCTGCGTGAGGCAGCGGATCTCCTTGAACTGGTAATACATATGGATCGCAAATATCAGTTGCCTAAACTTGAAGAGAATATACAACGTTTGGCGGCCCTGCGTGCCGGCCTCCTAGGGCAAGATGGGGCGCCGCCTCACCGAAAGACGCACGTATGAGTAACGGAGCCTCGCCGGCCTGGGCCGCTCTCAAGGCCTCGCTGACCCCCACATTTCCCCAACTGCTGGAATTGGAAGCCGGCGGTGCGTTGACGATGGATCTTGGTTCCGATGGATGGCTGCTGGAACTCACACCGGACGGATGGCTGTTCTGCCAGTATGGAGTGGCGATTGACGATGTGATGACCCTTCTGTCCGATGGGACGCCGGAAGATCTCGGCACCGACGAGATTGCGAAGCAGGCCAAGTACTTCATCCAACCGGCAGTCTCAAAGTATCGTGCGCTGCTGTTGAAATCTGGATTTTCCGAACAGACCGAGATGAACGATGCGTATGTGGCAGTTCGCTTTGAACGGAGCGTGGACGTGACAAATCCTATAGCCGTGCAGGGCTTGATGAGCTGGTGCGTGCGGACGATCGGCGCGGCCTAACCCGCTTTGTTCATGAATGCTTCTGCCGCAATCGTCGATCCGCTGCTACGACGAGTCTTTGGCCGGCGGGCTCGCCCCTCGGACCCTCCGCGTACTGCAGGAGTATGCATGGGGTCCTCACGGCTCCGCGCGCCGGTCGCGCGATGCGGCTCCTCGATTTCGCAACGAATCGTCATGAATAGTGCGGGCTAATGAGCAAGCAGATCGCCACGTTCGATGACTTACGCGATGCGATTGCGGCATACCGGTTGCCGCGGGTTCTGATCGCCGCCCTTGAGCTAAACCTTTTTACTGTCATCGGGACGGACGCCTGGACGATTCCAGATTTAGCTCGTGACGTGAAGGTCAGTGAGCGGGGGCTGGCCATTCTCTGCCGGAATCTCGCAATGGCCGGCGTCCTGAAGAAAAAGGGCGAGACCTATACGAACAGCCGGTTGGGCGCCACGGCGTTGAACGCACAGCATCCAGCCTATCGGGGGGACTATCTCCACCTGATCACGAGCCATTGGGCTGATTGGGGCCGCCTGCTGGAATCGGTGAAGAGTGGATTGCCGCTCCATCACGATGAGCCGGATGAACCGGACTATCGTCGTCGGTTCACATGGGCGATGCATCACCGGACCCTGGAGACGGCTCCGAAGATTGCAGCCCAGATCAACCTGCGTGGCGCGCGGACCCTGCTCGATCTTGGCGGTGGTCCCGGCACCTACGCGATGGCCTTCCTCGCAAAGAATCCTACGCTCCTCGCCACGGTGTGCGACCGCCCCGTAGCCCTCGACGTGGCGAAGGAGATTTCGTCGACTCACAAGGCCGGTGCGCGACTCTCCTATCTGCCGTTGGATGTGATGACGGAAGACATTCCCGGCACCTACGATGTCATCTGGTATTCAAATGTACTCCACATCTATTCGCCGAAAGACAATCAGGCGCTGTTTCGGCGCGCGTTGGCTTCATTGAATCCCGGAGGCCGCCTGCTGGTTCAGGATGCCTTTCTCCACGACCGAAATGGTCTGTTTCCCGAAGAGGCGAGTCTCTTTGCTGTCTCAATGTTGCTGTTCACCGAGAGGGGCAATACCTATTCGGCAGCCGAGACGAGGGCTTGGTTGACGGATGCTGGATTTGAACGGATCAAGGTCTTGCGGATGAAGAAGGGGACGGAGGACTGGGAGGGCGGGATTCTGGAAGCTCGGCTCCCAGGGACGAATGTAAAAATGCGCGCCCGCCGAACAGGATCAATAACAAGTTCACGATCCCGCTCATCGCACTGAAGAGGAACAAGGCGCCAATCTCGCCCTGTCCGCCCAGGATGCTCGTGACTGTGGCGAGGTCTAAGGCCGATCCTACCGTTCCATAGATGACGCAGGCCATGGCGGTCCAGGTCCATCCGATCCGCACGAGGCCCGCGAGAGCTATAGGAAATGCGATCAGAAAGAGCATCCATCCGATTCGGCCGGCCTCCGTCGCAGCCGGTATAAGCTGGGTGGTATTGGCTCCGATGAGGCAGAGCCCCGCGAGTAGGCCGATAAGTATCCAGGTGTGTCGCATGCAGGGGATAATACTTGCGACAGCCGTGCACAGCAACAGCAGGATGCTGAAAAAGTCCGCCAGCGCCACAGACCGTGGCGCGCGAAACGCGAGACACGCGAGAAAGGCGCGATGTGAACAAATTGGATTTCTACCTCTTTTCGCCCGTCCCGCTCGTCCCGCCTGTCCCGCACGCCTAGGTTTTTCCGTAGGCTGATAGGGCGTTAATAGCGGTGAGTGGGAGATCGCGAGGGATAACGATGATGGCGGATCCATTCGACAAAGCGTCTCAGGCCTGCCTTCTGGTCTACGACGGCCAATGCCGCCTCTGTGTCGCCGCCAAGGAGGGCCTTGAGCGACTGGGAACTCACGCGGATGCCACCCCGATACGGATGGTTTCGTATCAGAGCGAAGAGGCCAAGCAGGCCTTGGGGGAGAGCTATCGGCCAGGTCGTCCCAACGCTGCCTTCCTGGTCCGTCCTAACGGAGAGATTGCCCGTGGGCTCGATGCCTTTCTGAGCCTCCTGCCGGGCCTCAAGGGTGGGCGGGTCCTCTCAGTCCTCTTGAGCCTTCCACTGGTCAAGCCCTTCAGCTATCTGCTGTATTGGTTTGTGGCCCGGTATCGGTATTCCATCTTTGGCAAAGTCCCGCTTACGGGGGCTTCCAAGCATCCAGATACGCCAAGTCGAGAAACACCGCCCAAGTAGGCGCGCGACGGGCAATCCCCGATTCCGCGAGTCTCGCCCCTCCCACGCAGCTATGTAGCACCTCCCCCTCTTTCGATGGGGTTTCTCCCCATAGTGGGGAATATACGCTGTAGAGCGTCAATGCGAGACTTCAGTCCAATCGAGGGAGAATCGCGCATGACGATCATCCAGTGGCCATCTAAAAAGACGATAGGTGAAGTGAGAGAGCGCTTCAGGCCGTTCGGGCGTGAGGTTGTGCCGTTGTATGATAAGCGGGGGATCGATGGGCGGACAAGGACGGCTTTCTTCGGTGCGTTGATCGCCTGTGCCATGGTCGGCTCCAGTCTTCCCTTGACAGCTTGGACTGCAGACCTGTCGTCTCTCGATCCGGTGAAACCCAGGATGGTCGTGGCAGCTGGTGTTGGGTATGAGAATGCTGAGACGTCAACGATTACTGTGAAGACCTACGATGCCGAGACCGGCGCGATTCTCTCTGATGAAACGTATGAGTTGAACGTGAGAGAGGACGCAGCGTCAGCGGGCAGTCAACCGAGAGAGCGGATTTTTGCGGGCGGAGTTGGCCCAGGGGCGGACGGACTTTCAGCGTTCACGCTCCGTGTATATGACTCGGCCACAGGCCGGTTTCTCTGGGAGGGTCTCCTGAATCTCAGCGCCGGCGATCAAGAATCCAGTTCCACCCACCGAGTCGTGGCCCATCTCGTTGCGCCACAGTCGAAGATGACCCGGGTCCGCAGCCAAGGTGTCATCGATGGTCAACCCAAGTTTTTTCTTCGCGCCGTCGACTCGGTAACCGGACAGCTTGTGTGGACCGATCAGTTCTCAACGGGGGCCGGCACGTCTGCGCATGCAGAACGAGTCGGCAGAGCTGCCGTTGGCCAGACAGAGGAGTTGGCGGCCCTATCTCAGCAGATCGAGTTTCGCATCCGAATGATGGATGATCGGGACCAGCAGATAATGTGGGAAGACACGATCGAGCCGACCGTGGAAGAGACAGACGTGGTAGCCGGGCACGATGATACAGCCGAAAACCTGCCGGTTTGGCGTGGCGGGGGGCCCGAGGAGTTGAAAAGAGAAGCGATCTAATTAACCTTTTTTTCCGTGCTCCTGTAACTGATTCACCCACCTGGACTGGAACTGCTCGTACGACAGCGAGAGCTGCGATTGCATGGCGGCAGAAATTGCCTGCCTCGCCTTGAGGTGTACGAGAAGTTCTTGCATTCGATGCATACCGAATCGGTCGATCAGATAGTGCACGGCCGAGTTCGCCTCCAGATAGGCCACGGCCGCGGCATCACCGGACAATCCTCCCCACGACCCCTCTAAGGCAGACAGGGGGATCAGTGTAAACTCCTGCTTCATCATCTGATCGAGATCCGACCAGCGATCCCCGGATAATTCCATGGCTAAGCCTTCATTGAGCCAGGTTGGGACGGCGCTGCCGGCGGGGCCGAGTTGGTCGTGCAGGATAGCATGTATGAACTCGTGCCGCAGCACGCGTGTGAGCCAGGCGCGGTCTGCCAAGGCATCTTGCGCAGGAACCTGGATGCGCCCGAGCACGGGATCGAAGAGCCCATCGGCCCACATGGGGCTGCCGGTCGCGCTTTGGAACGTGGACTTGGCGTGCAGGACGACGACGATGGTCTTCGACGGAAAATGCCCGAATTTTTGGCCGATCTCTCGATAGGCCTCTTCAAGAATCTCCAATACAGTGACCCAGGTAGCCTGATCGGCTTCCCCGTCGAATTTTACGGTAAAGTGTTCGCTGTCTCGGCTGGTGAGGCGCGCTTCGCTCTTTTCGGTTCCTCGGATTTTGGCCGTGACGGTTCGCAGATAAGATTGCACGGCCGGGTCTTTGCCCGCTCGGGCGGTGGCTTGATCCAGATGACGAGCCGCTTCGCCGAGCTGATCCTGTTCCTGAAAGAGATTGGCCAGCGCCAGATGGGGGAAGGGCTCGTTCGGAGCCAGGGCGACCAGCCTTTCCAGAAAGTCCTGCGTCATGGCCGGATCGCGCAGTTCCCAGTAGGCATGAGCGAGGTTCAGTTGGACGACGGGATTCTCGGCATCGAGTGACGCGGCTTTTTTGAAAGCTTTGATCGAAACAGCGGTCCCGCCATCTTTTTCCTGTTGAATGCCCAGATTGTTCCAGAGGATGGACACATAAGGGCGTATGGTTTTGTTGTCTGCGATGGTTGCCGGTAGATCGGCCAGTTTAGTTTCCGCGATCTTGACGTTTCCTTTTTCGATTTCGTCGCGGATCGACTCCAATAGTTCACGATGCGTCGTCTCCGGAATCACACTGGGATCGATTAGGCGAGTGTGTTTAGGCTCCTGTTCCCGTAGGCCATCATGATGCGGTTCTGGCGGCGCGTCCTGTGATTCTTCCACGACGGCATTGGGCTGAGCTGGCGGTGGCGTAGGCAGATAAGTCGGTTTGAACCAGGCTTGATAGATGATGAACAGTCCGATTAGGCAGGCGACGGGATACATTATGTGAGAAATGTTGCGACGGTACATAAGAGCCTTCGTGGGATGATTCTCAATGTATCACCCTAGGCAAGCACAACAAAGGATTGTCAACAAATTGACAAGGCTAGCAGGCTGCAGAAACATCTAGCCGCGCAAGACCGGTTCATGTGGTTGATCTTGTTTGTTTTGTTTATCTGGTTGATTTGGTTCATCTGGTTAGTTTCGTTCAACCAAATAACCAGACAAACCAGACAGACCAAACAACGGTCTTCTTATGCTGGCAGACTTTTTCAGCATTCTGCTCGTTGAGGAGGGGGCGAGGCTATGATACGATCCGCCCCGTGATACGGCGCTCTACCGAGCCCAACCCCCCTGAACAGTTTCAGCAATGGCTGGACCGTGTCGCGCGTCCGATCGAATTTGCGACTCGCGATGCGTTCGCACATCTTCCCACAGTCAAGAATCTAAATCGGTTTGTCTCCTCGCAGGTAATGCAGGCCCTGTCCGATCGCGTCTATCCACGGGCGATTGAAGCCGCGTTGCTCCAGCTGCGTGAGCTGTTTCTTGAAGACCAGCAGCGGCTCCCGGCAGAGGATCAGCAGCGTCGGCTGCAGAAAGCCGCAGTCATTCTTGGGGTCTTGCGTAAGGCCGTTCGCGATCCGGCCAGGGCGTGGAAGGAGCCGGAGCCTGTCGTGGTGCGTGAGCCTGTCATGAATGATGCCCCATCGCGGTCATGGTGTGAACAGCCCATCCGTTTCGCGAAGGGAGTGGGCCCGAAGCGCACATCGTTGCTGCAACGGTTTGGGATCGAGACGGTTGAGGATGCCCTGTGGACCGTGCCTTGGCGCTATGAAGATCGCTCGGTCATGACCCCGATTGGGCTTCTCGTGCCGGGTGTGCAGGCCTCGATCTGCGGCACGATCGTCCGAAGTGAGGCGAAGCGCGCCCGCAGGCGCCGCCTCGCCATCCTCGACATTGTGGTGGAGGATTCAACCGGGCGCCTCCAGGCGCGGTTCTTTAACCAGCCGTTTCTCGAACCACTCTTCACCGTCGGGACGAGCGTCATGCTGACAGGACGGATGGTGGCCGGCGCGCGGGGGTGGGTGGACACGAGGATGGAGGTGGCGCAATACGAAGTCGTGGGAGCGGAAACCGAAGCGCCGCTGCACGTGGGGCGTATTGTTCCGGTGTACCACGAAACCAAGGGGTGGACGTCCCGGCAGATGCGTGTGCTCGTCAAGGGCTTGCTGGATGTGCATGCCGCCGAGGCGCAGGAGGTGTTGCCGGTTCTGCTTCGTGCCCGCTATCGATTGCTGCCCATTCAACAAGCCATTCAGAACGTGCATTTCCCTCAGCCAGGGACGGATGGGGGACAGCTCGATCGCGGTCTCACGCCGGCGCATCGTCGCTTGGCATTCGAAGAGCTGTTCGTGCTCCAACTCGCATTGGCTTCGCAGCAACGAGTCACGAAGGAAGAGGTCAAGCAGGTATTGTTCAATTCGAAGACGCCGCTCCTCGGCAAGCTGGATCGGGCGCTGCCCTTTCAGTTGACCGTGGCGCAAGAGCGGGTCATTCGCGAGATAATGTCGGACATGACGTCGCGCAAACCGATGAACCGCCTGGTGCAGGGCGATGTCGGTTCCGGCAAAACCGTTGTGGCGGTGCAGGCGATGTTGCTGGCCTGCGGATCGGGCTACCAGGCGGCACTGATGGCGCCGACAGAAATTCTCGCTGAACAGCACTATCGGACGATGAAGAGGCTGCTGGAACCGCTTGGGCTTTCCGTGGTGCTCATGAGCGGTGGTGGACGTGCGGCAGCGCGTAAAGCCGTTCGCGAGCAAGTGGCCTCCGGGACCGCGCAGGTTGTGATTGGGACCCATGCGGTCATCCAGCAAGGCGTCACCTTCGCGAAACTTGGACTGGCGGTGGTGGATGAGCAACATCGATTCGGCGTGCTCCAACGCAAGATGCTCATCGAGAAGGGGTATAGGCCCGATGTGCTGGTGCTGACAGCCACGCCGATTCCACGCACGCTGGCCATGACGGTGTATGGGGATATGGATGTCTCGATGATCGACCAGATGCCCCCGGGGCGGAAGCCGGTGCGGACCTTTCTCATGAGTGACGGCCAGCGGGGGCGGGCCTATCAGATTCTACGCGATGAGCTGCGGAGCGGCCGGCAGGTCTATGTGGTGTATCCGCTCGTCGAAGAATCGGAGAAGACTGATCTGCAGGCAGCCATGCAAGGCGCAGAGCAGCTGCAAGCGGACGAGTTGGCCGAGTTTCGTGTCGGGCTTGTGCATGGTCGGATGAAGTCGGAAGAGAAAGAACAGGTCATGACATCGTATAAGAAGGGGGTGATCCAGGTACTGGTCTCGACGACTGTGGTGGAGGTCGGGGTCGATGTGCCCAATGCCACGGTCATCATGATCGAGCATGCCGAGCGGTTCGGCCTGGCGCAATTGCACCAATTACGCGGACGCGTCGGACGAAGCGGACACCAGTCCTATTGTCTGCTGATGGCCTCGAGCGGGGTACTGTTGCGATCGGCGAAGCCCCAAGCGACCGGCGAACCGGCATCGGCGGCCCGGGAGCGGCTGGACGTGCTCGTGCGATCGACCGATGGGTTTGTGATCGCCGAGGAAGATCTCCGCATTCGCGGGCCAGGCGAGTTTTTTGGATTCCGGCAGTGGGGTATGCCGGAGTTTCGTGTCGCGAACCTGGTGCGGGATGCCGATATACTCCAGCAAGCTCGGCAGGAGGCCTTTGCACTGTTGAAGCAGGACCCACAGCTGAAGGCGCCGGTGCACCGCGCCTTGCGAGAAGCAATGTTGCGGCGTTGGGAAGCGAAATTGGATTTGGGATCGGTTAGTTAAGATTCGCGTGTCCAGTCGTCGACCAGCCCAACCGGCCCGGCCGCCTCACCGGCTCGGCGGCGCGCACAAACGTGGTGCTCTTTATTCATCGCACCGTGCGCCCTCTTGCCCCGCCCGGTGTAGGATGAGGAGGGAGCGGCCAGGTGCCCTCCTTGCTCGCAGAACGCGCACGGTGAAAGGAGTGGAATGACACCCATGCCGATCCCTTGCTCCCGGAGCGCGCACGATCAGAATGTGCTCGCTCGACGGCCGCAGTAGGACCAACACGGGTGCCATTCCACGAGAGGAGTAGGGAGCTAGCTTGGAAGGATCATTGATGCGCGCAGTTGAGGGCATCTTTGGCCACTCCCCTAGAGAGAGGTGTGAGAATCGGACGGCCCTCGCTCGGGAACAAGCGTGTCTCGGGTGATCGGCTGCTAAGCAGCCGGGGTTGGGTGGGTGAGAAGTCCGCTGAGGAGTTGGGCGGGTGGAATATTGCGCATAGTCGGAGATCAAAACGGGCCACCCTTTAACAGTAAGTGAAAAGCTTAGGCGGCTGGGCTGGTCGACGCCACCCGCGTCGTTGAATTGATCAATCCCAAGGAGTAAGAGCACTAAGAGAAAATGGGATTATTGCAACGGTTGAAGCATGATTTGAAGGCGGGGCTGGTGACGTTGCGCCTTGGCACGGCACAGGCGGCAAACCGTGCGTTGGAAGAAACGGAACTGCTGCGGATCCGGCTCGAAATCCGCAAGCTCGACCAGCAATTGGGCGAGCTCTATCGGGATGTCGGCGAGCGAGCAGTCAACCTGTGCGAGGCAGGCGAATCAGTTGAACGGGTTCTGTACGACGCTGAAGTCGGTCGACTCGTCAAAGAGATCCAAGAGCTCAAAGACGCACGCAGGAACCTTGAATCGGAGATGGCGGAGGTTCAGAACGACCTATGAGCGACCCGTCACGTACGATTGGAGAACTCGAACAGACTCTATGGGGCCGCAAGAAAACTGACCAAGCCGGCCTGCAAGGCTGAGAGAAAGGCCGCGAAGTAGTCATAGCCGCCAGCGCGATCATCATCCGGGCGATAATGGAAACGTCGGGGTTGCCGAGTGTGCTCGTTAGCGATCTAGGGTTGCGAGAGGGTGTGTTGATAGCTCTAGCGACGCGGACACGATAAGTGCGAAGAGTTGGTAGGAACAAACAGTGAGCGGGTATGATTGCAAAATCTGACACGCAACTGATAGAGAAACGTAGCAGGCCAGGCTTTATGTGGCCAATATTATCGCATCGAGGCCGCTTCGGTTATCGACTAAGAATGGGCTTGACTCATGGCCAAAATCGTCCGATGTAGCGTTAGACAGGGTACTCTAGATTGTATACAATCTTAGCTCATCGCAAGATGAGTCAAGTTACGGATCATGCCAACCTGCCCATGGAACGACTCTCGTAGCCATTCAGGTTGGATTATCCATAAACATCGGTCGCGAGGAGCCTGACACAGAAGAGGTATTCACCTGATTCAGGCGAACTGCAGATATGGTTAATAAGGTTGATCGGATAGGCGGAAGACAATTCTCAAATCTCAGTTCGTCGATCGTTGCGACACTGAAAGAGCGGATCATTCATTGGCAATATCCGCCAGAACACCGGCTTACCGAAGCAGAACTCTGTCAAAAATTCGGCGTCAGCCGTAGTCCGGTGCGGGAAGCCCTCCGGACACTGGCAACAGATGGGTTCGTCAAAAAGATGCCTAATCGGGGCTACGCGGTTAAGCAGTACAACCTTCGCGAGATTGAGGAGCTCTATGAGGTTCGCTTGGCCCTGGAGCTGTTTGTTGTCGAATGCTTGGCGAAGCGGGTCACCCCGATGAAGGACGATATGGACGCGCTCAAGCGAACATGGACTGGCCTGCTGAACGGATCTTCTAAGAAGGATGAGGAACTCGCCCGGCTGGACACACTGTTTCACGAAACGCTCGCCCATGCAGCAGGAAACAAGTCTCTGTTGCGGCAACTTCGCGCCATCAACGAGCGGTTGCTGCTTTTTCGCATGATAGATTTCGGCAGGGCACACCGGGCCGAACGCACATGCCACCAACACCTGGAAATCCTCAAACGCATTGCAGCCAAGGATATATTGGGTGCACGCAAGGCCATGCAACGGAATATCGAAGAGGGCCGGAACAACGTTCATGCAGCGATCAAAGATGCGCTGGCCAGAGCCTACTCATTCTAGGAAATTCCATTCTCCGCCATCATCCTTGCGGCCTGGGGAATCTCTAGGCTGTACAAGCACGGCCTAATGTCGCCTGGTGATAGGAGTGCGCCCAATGCGCCTCAATGCTCTCTCGGCCGGCATTGAAACGCCGACCATGTGCTTCAGCGGGGTTATTCACAGTATTTTCCAGCAGGCTTGCAATGTCAGGCTTGAAAGCGATGCATTACTCACCCTTGTTTCATCGGAAAAAGGCAACCTCTCCCAAGGGATCCGCTTGGGAACTCCCCCCAAGTTCACTTTTCTGAATCAACTCCAGGTGGGACAACCGTTCGCTTGCCGAGGAGGGATTCTCCGAATCAGCGGGTCTGAGCTGTCCGTTGATTTGCGAACCGCAAGCCTCTGGCACATCGATCTCAAGGGATTGCGAGTCGATCTGCATCAGCGCAACACGGCTCGAGCGTGGGCGGTCGCCTGGCTGGAACTGGGGAAACATCGGCTTGGGAACGGAATATCCGCAATGATCGCGGCCATTCCTGTGCCAAGACAGAATTCCATGGCATCGCCCAGGATAAAAACACTTGTCGAAATGGCGGTTCAAACCGTTCCGGCCCTGATAGATGCGACACGCAACCTTCAGGTTGACGGTGCCATCACCGCCATCAGACCTTTGATCGGGCTGGGGCCCGGTTTGACGCCTTCTGGCGATGATTTCATCGTGGGATATTTGGCTGGATTGTGGAGCACGGCGGGCAGTGATTCATCCCGGTGGAGGTTCATGTCATCCCTGGGTACCTGGCTGTCTCAGGCCGCAGCAGGCACCAACGCGATCAGCTGCACCTACATTAAATCCGCGGTCAACGGCAATGTCTCCGAGCCAATTGCGACTCTGGCGCAACGCTTTGGGCAAGCAAAAAGCATGGACAGCGTCCGAGAAGCGACACGGAACGCCCTGCAGGTGGGCAACACCTCAGGGACCGATGGCGTCCAGGGGCTGTTGCTTGGCTGTATTGCCTGGGCGGCGCATTCATTAACGTAACTCAGTAATAAATGACTCAGCCTGCACTTTGCTCTTGACTTGGTATACAATTTAGTGTTCAAGTTGGCATCCTGGAAATGAACCGCACGACATCCCAAGACTCTCAAGCCGAAAGTCTCTCTGGGGACGGTTCGTGCAGTCATCCCATACGAGACACCATGCTGCAGGAATTGACGTTCGCCAGATAAGCCACCGAGGGGGAAGTTCCCAACCGCCTGACGTTCAACGCCACGAACCGGCCAAGGCATAGACGTCGTGGGGAAGACTGTGACCATGGCCAGGGCGACCAAAATACTCCGCAATTTTTATCGTGATTCGGTCTCGCTGATGCAACTCTCCTCCATGTTCGCCAAGTTATCGGGCGTGGAACAAGCCTCGGCAATCATGGCCTCTGTTAACAACGTCAGCCTGCTCAGGGAAGCGGGCTTGTTGACCGGGACTGTCGAAGCCTCTGCCAACGACCTGCTCATCGCGCTTCAGGGAGACGCCGACGCGCTTGATGCTGCGATGGCTGCGGCCGAGTCGGCGTTGAGCCAGAACCCGTCTCCAACGTCCGGGAACGGGAAGTCATCTGCCATGGCACCCCGCAGTATAGAAATGGGGCTCGGAAACATGGTTGGCGCCAATCTGGCATTGATCTCCACACCCGGCGAATACGCCGCTGCTGAAGCGTTCAAGGCCTTGCGTCTTGGCCTCAACGTGATGCTGTTCAGCGACAATGTCGAGTTGAAAGATGAGATTGCACTGAAACGCTACGCTCAGGCCCATGATCTCATTGTCATGGGACCGGATTGCGGGACCGCCATCATCAATGGCATCCCCCTCGCCTTCGCCAACGTTGTGAGGCGCGGGGATATCGGCGTCGTCGCTGCGTCTGGTACCGGTCTTCAGCAGGTCACCTGCCTGATCGATCGATGGGGCAAGGGTATCTCGCAGGCGATCGGAACCGGAGGTCATGACTTGCACAGGGATGTGGGGGGCATTTCTATGCTCCAGGGGCTGAAGGCATTGGCCACCGATCAGTCCACGTCGGTCATTGTTCTGATTTCCAAGCCTCCGTCGTCCGAAGTTGCCAAACACGTTCTGGAGGTTGCGAGCGGGGCCGGAAAACCGGTGGTGGTGAATTTCCTCGGCGCGGACCAGGCGGGGATCAGGCGCCCGAATGTGTTCGCGGCTGCAACTCTTGAGGACGCAGCCGCTGCAGCAGTGGCGCTCGCCGACGGCCGGCGTCCTGAAGAGGACAGGCCGGAGCGCCCGCCTTTTGCGATGCCCCTCAAGCTGGCCCCCGGGCAACAATACCTTCGCGGTCTTTACAGTGGGGGAACGTTTTGTTACGAAGCCTCGCTTCTGCTGAAGAAAAACTTGGAGCAGGTCTATTCAAACACTTCTGTGGATCCCAAAGACCGCCTGGACGACGTCTGGACCAGCCGTGGGCATACGGTCATTGATCTGGGCGACGATCTCTTCACCCGTGGGCGTCCCCATCCTATGATCGATCACCGACTGCGCAATGAACGCATTCTCAAAGAAGCCGGGGATCCCGAGGTGGCTGTGATTTTGTTGGATGTGGTGCTCGGATATGGCTCTCATCCAGATCCGGCGAGCGAAATGGCGCCGGTGATTCAAAAGGCCAAAGCGTTGACCGACAAGGCAGGCAGACACCTGGCCGTTGTCGGCTTTGTTTGCGGCACATCATTGGACCCCCAAAATCTGTCGAATCAGGAAGCCACCCTGCGAGACGCAGGGGTAACCCTGGCCGAAAGCAATGCCCAGGCAATCCGCTTGGCAGCTACCGTTGTGTCAGAGACGACCAGGGTTGGGAGATTGCCATGATGCAGTCCTTGTTTCAGGAGAAACTACAGGTATTGAACGTCGGCCTGGCGTCGTTTGCCGAATCGGTCGCTCGGGCAGGCGGGACGGTGTTGCAGCTAGAATGGGCCCCTCCCGCGCAGGGTCATCAGCCCGTCTGTCGTGAATTAGCCCAGCTCGTGAACCTGCCGGCCGTCGAGGCGGCCAACCAAAAGGCATTTGATGCATATCTCTCAGCCCAGCCGGTCCTTCGGGGCATCGGGATTGCCGGCAAGGTCCTTCCCAATATGGCAGAGCGCATGATCCTGCATGGAGGTCCTCCCATCGCCTGGGAAAACATGTGCGGTCCCATGCAGGGCGCCATCATCGGCGCCATCCTCTATGAAGGATGGGCGAAAAACACCGCTGGCGCGTCTGCTCTGGCTTCCAGTGGTGAGATTGTCTTCGAGCCCTGTCACCATCATGCCGCCGTCGGCCCGATGGCTGGTGTCATCAGCCCGTCCATGCCCGTGTGGATGGTTGTCGATACCACACATGGCAATCAGGCCTTCAGTAACTTCAACGAGGGAATCGGCCGAGCGCTCCGGTTCGGCGCCAACAGTCCGGATGTGATCGACCGCCTCAAATGGATAGGACAGGTGCTCGGACCGACGTTGCGGGCTGGAATAGAGACTCTCGGCGAACTGGATCTCAAAACGTTGATGGCGCAGGCGCTGCACATGGGCGACGAGGTGCACAACCGCAACATCGCGGCGTCGTCCCTGTTTCTGAAACGGCTGATTTCGGCTTTGCTGAAGACAGCAATACCCTCGGCCGATATCGTCGCCACCGTCGACTTTATCGTCGGCAACGATCACTTTTTTCTCAATCTCTCTATGACCGCCTGTAAGGCCATGCTCGATGCCGCCCAGGGCGTTCCAGGGAGCAGTATGGTCACGGCCATGGCCCGTAATGGCGTCGAGTTCGGTATCCGTGTCAGCGGCACGGGGGATCAGTGGTTTACCACGAGGGCGCCGTTGGTCGACGGACTCTTCTTCCCCGGCTACACCAAGGCGGACGCTGCGCCCGATCTGGGGGACAGCGCAATCACTGAGACAGCGGGTGTGGGCGGCTTCGCGATGGCCGCCTCCCCGGCGATCGTCAAGTTCGTCGGCGGCACGCCGCAGGATGCGATCGACAATACGACGGCGATGATCCATATCACGCTGGGCCGGAATGGTGCCTTCACGTTGCCGGCGATCAACTTCGCCGGCTCACCGGCTGGTATTGATGTCCGCAAGGTCGTCGATACCGGCATTCAACCGATTATCAATACGGGGATTGCCCACCGTGAGGCTGGAGTCGGACAGATCGGGGCCGGTATTACACGCGCTCCCCTAGCCTGTTTCACGCAGGCGGTGTCCGCGCTAGCAAACGTCATGCGTGGCAGTCAGTGAACGTGAGGATGTTCTCGATGACAACCGCCAACAAACTTGCCGTTGTTGCTGTGGGGGGAAACTCGTTGATTCGAGACAAACAGCATGAGTCCATACCCGACCAGAGTGAGGAAGCAGCGATGACTGCGCACTATATCGCCGACATGATCGAAGTCGGTTGGAATGTGGTGGTGACGCACGGAAACGGCCCACAGATGGGCTTCGTCCTGCGACGGTCAGAACTGTCGCTCCATGAAGTGCCTCCTGTGCCCATGGATTATGCCGGTGCCGACTTGCAAGGAGGTATCGGCTACATGTTCCTCAAGGCACTGTATAACGAATTTCGCAAGCGCCGGATTGAACGGAAGGCTGTAGCCGTAGTCACCCAGACCATTGTCGACCGTCATGACCCGGCATTTGCCAATCCGACCAAACCCATCGGTTCTCAATTGGACGAACCGACGGCGCGCCGGCTTGCCGCTCAACAAGGCTGGACCATCAAAGAAGATGCGGGGCATGGTTGGCGGCGCGTGGTGCCCTCGCCGTTGCCAAGGTCCATCGTCGAACTCGAGATGATCAGGTGCCTGGCCAAGGCGGGGTATGTGGTCATCGCTTGCGGCGGGGGCGGGATCCCTGTCGTCAAAGATGCCGAGGGCAATTTAGTCGGCGTTGAAGCGGTGATCGACAAGGACTTTGCATCGAGCCTACTGGCGCGCGATATCGGTGCTGAATTGTTGCTGGTATCGACTGCGGTCGAAAAGGTTGCCATCAACTTCAATAGGCCCAATCAACATTGGTTGGATCGCATGACGGTGGCTGAAGCGAAGAGGCATTTCGCGGACAATCAATTTGAGAAGGGCAGCATGGGACCGAAAATTCAGGCGGTGATCGAATTCTTGGACGGTGGCGGGTGGACGGGGTTGATCACCAATCCTCCCAATATTGGTCGCGCCCTGGCCGGTGAAACTGGAACGTTCATTGTGCGGGAGGGTGCGCCGGCATTCACATTTCACAATTAAGGAGGACATATGGCTCCATCACATAAACTGACAAGACGACAAGTGCTGAAAGGAACCGCCGCTGTCGGAGCTCTGGGACTGTTGGGCGGGTTGGACTGGCTCGGTCAAGCATGGGCGGCACAGGACAAAGTCAAGATGGGGTTTATCTTTGTGGGGCCGCGAGATGACTATGGCTACAACCAGGCGCATTTTGAAGGTAAATCGGCGGTGGCCAAACTCGATTGGGTGAAGGCCTTCGATGAAGAGAAGGTGCCGGAGACCATCGAGGTCCAAAAAACCATGGAGAGCATGGTCCAGCTGGACGGAGCCCAGGTGCTCTTCCCCACATCCTTCGGCTATTTTGATCCCCACATTCTCAAGGTCGCGCCCCAATATCCCAACATCCTCTTTTTGCACTGCGGGGGCCTCTATCAAGAAGGCAAACATCCCAAGAACGTCGGCAGTTACTTCGGCTACATTGATGAATCGCAGTATGTGGCAGGTATCGTGGCCGGCGGGATGACCAAAAGTGGGAAATTGGGGTTTGTAGCGGCCAAGCCTATTCCACAAGTATTGCGCAATATTAACAGCTATACCCTCGGGGCCCGCAGCATCAGACCGAACTGCACGACCAACGTGATTTTTACCGGGGACTGGTCATTGCCGGTCCGTGAGGCGGAAGCCACCAACAGCTTGGTTGATCAAGGGATCGACGTGATCACCTGCCATGTAGACAGCCCCAAAGTCGTCATGACCATGTGCGAAAAACGGGGCATCTTTTGCACCGGCTATCACTGCAACCAAGTGAAGCTTGCACCCCGCGGGTACCTCACAGGAGCCGAATGGAATTGGGCCAAAGTTTACATGGATTATGCCGACATGATTCGAAAAGGGCAGAAGGTCCCCAACTTGGTACGCGGCGGTTTAAAGGAAGGCCTTGTGAGGGTGTCGGATTATAACCAGGTGGTGACTGAATCCGTCCGCAAACAAGCCGACGCGGCCAAGGCAAAATTCATGGATGGATCAATGGTCGTCTACAAGGGCCCCATCAAGGACAACACAGGTCGTGCCGTCATTCCGGCCGACAAGAAATACGTCCAAACTGATTACTGGCTGGAGAGCATGGATTGGCTGGTGGAAGGGGTAATCGGTTCGACCAAATCGTGAGCATGGCTGTGCCGAAAAACCTGCACAAAGCGCTGGAACCGTTCCTCATCATCGTCGGCTCTCTCTCCGTGTCGATGGTGTTGTTTGGAGGGTTTGTGGCGGTGGCTGGGGCGAACCCGATCGAGGTGTATCAGACGATGTATCGGGCCGCCTTCGGCACCTCATTTTCTTGGCAAAATACGCTGATACGCGCCGCGCCACTGATGCTGACGGCCCTCTGCACGGCACTGCCTGGCTATCTCGGATTAATCATCATCGGAGGAGAGGGGGCAGTGGTGATAGGAGGTCTCGGCGCGGCGTTAGCGGCTCTGACCATGCCCACTGCCCCTCCCATGGTAGTCCTTGCCACCATGGCGCTCGTCGGCATGGTCGCCGGCGGGATCTGGCTCGCCATTGGAGGGGCATTGCGGCACTATCGCGCTGTCAATGAAACCATCAGCAGTCTGTTGCTGAACTATATCGCCATTGCGGTGCTGAACCACCTCGTCACGAGCACCTTTCGCGATCCGGAAAGTCTCAATCATCCCTCGACGCATCATATTGGAGAGACCAATATGATCGGCCTCATCCCCGGGACAAGCCTCCATTGGGGATTGGCTTTCGGCGTCGTTGCTTGTGTCCTGGCGTGGTTTCTCATGCATCGCACCGTCTTTGGCTTCGCATCCCAAATTGCAGGCGGCAATGTTCGCGCCGCTCAGATCGCAGGATTGCCAGTCGGGCGGTTGATTCTCATCGTCTGTTTCGTGGCGGGAGCAGCCGGTGGATTGGCTGGCATGGTGGAAGTGGCGGCCATTCATGGCAGGGCCAACGATACGCTCAATGCCAATTATGGGTACGCCGGCATTCTCGTCGCGTTTGTGGCGCGCAATAATCCGCTTGCCATAATGCCTGTCGCCGTGCTGTTGGGAGGGATCCGCGCAAGTAGTGGATTGTTGCAGCGAGCTCATGAGCTGCCTGATGCGACCGTGCTCGTGATGCAGGGGATCATTTTCCTCGTCATCCTGTTTAGCGAAACCCTGTTCGGGCGATTTTCGAAGTTGCAGAAACAGGGGGTAGCGTGATGGAAGTTGGTTGGTGGGGAGTCTTAATTGCCGTGCTGGGGGGAGCGATTCGGATCGGCACCCCATTTCTGTTTGTCTCGCTGGGTGAGTGTTTGACTGAAAAAAGTGGCCGCATCAATTTGGGATTGGAGGGCACGCTGGTGATGGGTGCGATGACAGGGTACGCCGTCTCATTGCACAGTGGTTCTCCGTGGCTGGGGGTCTTGTGCGCCGGGTTAGTCGGTGCGGTGCTCGGCTCCTTGCACAGTTGGATCTGCAGCTACCAGCGGGTCAATGATATCGCAGTGGGAATCGCGATGATGCTGTTCGGCACCGGGTTGGCCTTTTTCCTGGGGAAGCCGTACATCCAACCATCCGCTCCTCGATTGCCGTCCATCGATCTCGGAGGCTGGAGTAATGTGCCTCAACTCCAATCAGCCCTGCAAATCAACGCCTTGTTTCTGATCGGGATTGTCGTGGCGATCGCGCTGAGATGGATCTTGCAGAATACTTCATGGGGTTTGAAGGTGCGTGTGGTCGGCGAAAGTGCGGATGCAGCGCGCGCCCTCGGATTGCCTGTCGATCGAATTCGGATACTGAGTACCGCCCAGGGGGGATTTCTTGCGGGAATCGGCGGGTCGTATCTCTCGCTCTACTACCCGTTCAATTGGAGCGAAGGCCTGTCGAGTGGACAGGGATTGATGGCGGTGGCACTGGTGATCTTTGCACGCTGGCAACCGGTAGCCTGCTTATGGGTCTCTCTCTTGTGGGGAGGGGCGGCTGCGTTGGGGCCGGCCTTGCAATCCGTGGGGATCACCTACGGATATTATATCTTCAACGCGATACCCTACATTATGACGTTAGCGGTGATGATCATAACCTGTTCCACCCGACGCAATCTCGTAGGGGCACCCCATGAACTGACCGTCACTCGGTAACCCGAAGTGTTCGCTTTGAATGATTCTACGTGGAGGTGGACATCATGAGTAAATATGTTACCGCTGATCCGTATCCCTATCCATACAATGGGGATCTCCGCCCGGAGAATACGGTATTTCTCATCATTGATATGCAGACCGATTTTTGCGGGAAGGGGGGATACGTAGACAAGATGGGCTATGACATCTCCCTGACCCGTGCGCCGATCGCCCCGATCCTCAAAGTGCTTACGAAGGCACGGAACATTGGGATGCATGTCTTCCATACCAGGGAAGGACATCGGCCGGACTTGGCCGATTTGCCGGAGAATAAGCGGTGGCGCAGCCGAAGAATTGGGGCAGGCATTGGAGATCCTGGGCCCTGCGGGAAAATCCTAGTGCGAGGGGAACCGGGGTGGGACATCATCCCCGAGCTCGCTCCGAAGCCCGGCGAATGCATCATTGATAAACCCGGCAAAGGCTCGTTTTGGGCGACCGATCTCGAGATGCTATTGCGGCTTCGCGGGATCACCAATATTGCTTTGGCAGGGATTACCACCGATGTCTGTGTCCACACCACCATGCGCGAAGCTAATGACCGGGGCTTTGAATGTCTCCTGCTGGAGGATTGTTGTGGCGCGACCGATTATGGAAACCACCAGGCGGCCATCAAGATGGTCAAAATGCAGGGTGGAGTGTTTGGCACCGTGGCAAAATCCGATGCCTTTGTTGAGGCCCTTTCATGACATCCGCTGCTCCTCCCGACCTGGAAGTCCTCGGCATGACCAAGCGGTTTGGACCGCTGATGGCCTTGAAGGACGTCAATTTTCGGCTGCGGCCCTGTCAGTTTCATGCGCTGCTCGGCGAGAACGGCGCCGGCAAAAGCACGTTGGTGAAATGCATCATGGGCTATTACCACTCGGACGAAGGGAAAATACTGTTGGATCAGCAACCGGTCACGGTTCGTAGTCCCCGTGACGCCCAGGGATTCGGGATCGGGATGGTCTATCAGCAGTTCACCCTGATTCCCAACATGACAGTCCTCGAAAACCTGGTAATCTCCAAAGCAAAGTTGAAGCCCATCATCAATTGGTTGGAAGAAGAGCGACAGCTCACGCAGTTCATGGAGAAAATGCCGTTCAAGGTTTCGCTCGAAGCTCGTGTCAGTTCACTCGCTGCAGGAGAAAAACAAAAAGTTGAAATTCTCAAGCAGCTATTCTTGCAAAACCGCATTCTCATTCTGGATGAACCTACTTCCGTTCTGACACCACAAGAGGCGGATGAAGTCTTAGGCCATCTCCGAGCGATGACGCGAGCGCAACAGATCAGCGTGTTGATTATTACCCACAAACTGAGAGAAGTGGTGACATTCGCGGACGAGGTCACGGTGTTGCGCAAAGGCCAATTCGTAGGGTCCGGACTGGTGTCGGATCTGACGGTGGCTCAGATGGCCGAAATGATGGTGGGGTCTGAAGTCACAGCCAAACCGAAGGATCGCCACACAGCTCCCACTAAGACGCCAAAACTCTCAATTCACGATCTCCGAGTCCATGACGATGCCGGAGTGGAAGCCGTTCGAGGGCTGCATGTCACCATCCATTCAGGTGAGATCGTTGGTGTTGCCGGCGTATCGGGCAATGGACAGCGAGAACTCGTTGAGGTCCTGGCCGGGCAACGCCAGGCGATAGCAGGCAAAATCTTGGTGCAGGGCACGCCATTTGAGCCGACCCGTGAGCAGATTGTGCGTCATAAGATCTATTGTTTACCGGAAGAACCGCTTCTGAATACCTGCGTAGGAAACATGAGCGTCGCAGAAAATCTGGCGTTTCGCAATTTTGATGTCGAGCCCCATGCCGTGGGTGGCTGGCTGATCAAACACCACATGATACGGCAGAGCGCACAGAGCTTGATCAAACAATACAATATCAAGCCGCCGTATCCACACCTTCCGATCCGATCTCTTTCAGGCGGAAATGTGCAGCGTGCGGTTCTGGCGCGAGAACTTTCCGACGGCGTGGAGATCTTGATCGTGGCCAATCCATGCTTTGGGTTGGATTTCTTGGCCACGGAGGACATTCGCCTACAGATTGTCGCCGCGCGTAATCGTGGAACGGCTGTCCTTCTATTGAGTGAGGACCTCGATGAAATCCTGGAACTAGCCGACCGTACCGTGGTGATGTTTAACGGCCAACTGGTCTATGAAACGACGTCGTCCGGTGCCGACCTCGCGCTCATCGGACGGCACATGACAGGACATGCAACATGAACACCGTCATCGCATCTCCCTATCCATATCAGTTGCCTTCGCGAGAGTCGGGTGCGCGCGTGGGGTTGGTAATTATCGACATGCAGCGCGATTTCATTGAGCCAGGCGGATTTGGCGCGGCGCTGGGCAATCAGGTCGAACACCTTCAAAAGATCGTACCAACCGTCTCTGGGCTGCTCAAAACATTTCGAGAATTGCGCTTGCCGGTTATTCACACCAGAGAAGGCCATCGCCCTGATCTATCAGATTGCCCTCCGGCCAAAAGAAGCCGTGGGGACTCCTCGCTTCGCATCGGAGATCGGGGGCCGATGGGACGGATTTTGGTGTTGGGAGAACCAGGGAACGACTTTGTGAAGGAGTTGCGTCCCGAACCGGGCGAGCTCGTCATCGACAAACCAGGCAAAGGGGCGTTTTACGCCACCAACCTGCAGGAGCGTCTGCAGGCTCTCTCGATCAGCCATTTGATCTTTACGGGAGTGACCACCGAGGTCTGTGTCCAGACCAGCATGAGAGAAGCCAACGACCGCGGATATGAATGTCTCTTGGTGGAAGATGGAACCGAAAGTTATTTTCCGGACTTTAAACGTATAACCCTGCGCATGATCCAATCGCAGGGAGGCATTGTCGGCTGGGTGACGACGGCGAATCGTCTGACGGACTCTCTCCGGCAGGCCTACGGATAGCTGCGACAGGTGCCGAAACGTGGTTATTTATGTTCCGGGAATAAATCCTGAGTGGAATCAGTAGGGGTGTTGGGATGGGTTGGTCTCTTCGGAACGGCAGTTTGGATATCGCCACATTGCAGAAGCATTACCATGCGGGGACGATGCGGCCGACTGAACTCGTGGAGACTATTTACGAGCGGGTCGCTCATTGTCCCCTGCCGCATATCTGGATTCATCTCCTGTCCCGTGAAGCGGTGTTGGCCCAAGCTCAAGAGCTGGAAGCCCGGTGGAAGTCCGACAAGTCCGGCATGCCGCTCTATGGCATCCCTTACGCTATCAAGGACAATATCGATGCAGCGGGGCACCCAACGACGGCCGCTTGTCCGGAATTTCGTTACGTGCCGACTGAGTCGGCTACTGTCGTGAAACGGCTCAATTCGTCTGGCGCGCTGTTGATCGGCAAAACCAATCTGGACCAGTTTGCCACAGGATTGACGGGAACCCGGTCCCCTTACGGTATCAGTCCAAACCCCTTCGATTCCCGGTTTATTTCCGGCGGGTCCAGTTCCGGTTCTGCAGTCGCCGTTTCCACCGGACTGGTCAGCTTTTCTTTAGGGACCGATACGGCCGGTTCGGGGCGAGTCCCGGCCGGATTCACCAATCTCGTCGGTCTCAAACCGACCAAAGGACTGCTCAGCACAAAGGGAGTCTTTCCCGCCTGCCGCTCCTTGGATTGTGTCTCGATCTTTGCGCTCACATGCGCCGATGCGCGGGCTGTCTTTAATGTGTGCCGGGCGCCTGATCCGGTCGATCCCTTTTCTCGCGAGAGGCCGGCCTATCTCCCGCAAAGACAGCATGCAGCGACTCGTCCATTCCGTTTTGCGGTGCCGAATCGCGAGCAATTGGAATTTTTCGGGAATGGTGAATATGCAGCGTTGTTCTCCTCGGCTGTGGAACGTTTCGAAAAGTTGGGAGGGCAGAAGCAGGAGATTGATTTCGGGCCGTTCCTCGAAACCGCCAAACTGCTGTATCACGGGCCATGGGTCGCTGAACGGTTAGCGGCGATCAAGGACTTTTTTGCCCAAAATCCGAACGCCTTACATCCTGTCACGAAGCGCATCATCGAAGGAGGCTCACGCTTTTCCGCCATAGACGCCTATGAAAGTTATTATCAACTGCGAATGTATCAGCAAATAGTCAGGGCCCTGTGGCGCACCGTTGACGTGCTTCTGCTTCCGACCACCGGCACCATCTATATGATTGCCGAAGTGGAAGCCGATCCGGTGAAGTTGAACACGAACCTGGGCTATTACACCAACTTCGTCAATCTCTTGGATCTCTGCGCCTGGGCTGTCCCCAATGGATTTCTCAAGAATGGTCTTTCGATGGGCATTACGTTGATGGCACCCGCATTCCAGGATGAATATCTGGGGGGACTTGCCGCGGAGTTTCATCACCAGTCAAGCAGTACGATGGGGGCTACCGGATGGACCTTGCCGCCCAACAGCGCCCCGGATGTCGAGTTGTCGAACAACCAGGACGGCGAACGAATGGAACTGGCCGTGTTGGGGTTGCATCTGAGCGGGCAGCCGCTCAACTTCCAACTCACCGAGCTGGGAGCACGATTACGACGGACCTGCCGAACCGCACCGGAATACCGGTGTTACGTGATTACCGACCCTCAGGGAGTGCGTAAGCCAGGTGCCGTCTTCGTCAGGGACGGCAGTGGCGTTGGGATTGAAGTGGAGGTCTGGGATATTCCTTTAGAAAATTTTGGTCGTTTTATGGTACGAGTCCCGCCTCCATTGGGAATAGGATCGCTGAAGCTCGATGATGGCCGGGTGGTCAAGGGATTCATCTGCGAGGGCTACGCGATCGAGGGGGCGGAAGAAATCACGGCCATGGGGGGCTGGCGGACGTATTTGGCGGGGAATCCACGATAGCGTATTTTATTGTTACTCAACCTGAGCCTTAACCTTCCATAACGCTGGTGGACTTTTCGGCATTCGGCTAGGGACATTGCCTCACGTTCCTAGGGAGATGCCTAGTGTGTTTATCGTTCTTCTCAGTATATAGAAGCCAGGCCAGGTAATGAGCATCCTCCCTCTTGCCGGGAGAGGCGATGTTGCGAAAAACCACATATGTTTCGTCCGTTCTCAACAAACGTATATTCCCCTTGCTATATATTGCCGACTGAGGCATATTCCCCACAAAATTACGTAGTCTGAGAGGTTTAGACACATTGCTACAGAGTACAAACATCACTCACCTTGTAAATGAAGGGAGGAATTTTCCATTCGTTTTTATTACTCACCAGGGAGGCTGTCACCATGAAGGGAGCTCAAACTAGGGAGGCTGTCACCATGAAGGTAGCTCAAATAAGACGGTGGAAAATTGTTTTGGTTGCTGGGGCCACAATGGCGCTAGTGGCTGGAGTGGCATCCACGCTGCCCAGCGCCTACGCTGGTGGCACGATCAAGGCCGACGATGACAAGTTTATTTCCATCGGCATGGGCATCCGTCAAAGTTTCAATGCTGTAGAAGATGGGTCAGCGAGTGGGGCACAGTGGAGCAACGGCTTCGCGATCAACAACGCTCGTATCTACATCAACGGCGGGATTCATAAGTACGTCAAGTACGCGTTCAACACCGAATGTTTTAACTGTGCGGTGGGTGGAGGTAATGGTAACGGAGGTGCAGGAAATATTTTCGCGTCGAATACTACGATCGGCCTGCTCGATGCGATCGGGCAGTTCGAGTTTACTGAGACAGTGAACTTCTGGATCGGACGCACGTTGGTGCCGACCGAGCGAGGCGAACTGAATGGTCCGTTCTACCACGCGGTCTTCGACGGTTTTCGGACGCCGTTCAATCAAGCTGACGCCAGTGGGAACATTGGACCAGGTGGGGCTGGTCTCTATGGCCGTGACAATGGCGCGGTCTTCTTCGGGAAAGTCCATCCAGGTGGTACACACCTGCAATACGTCTTATCGGTGTTCCAGGGGCTACGGTCAGCCGCAGGCATCGGACCAAATCAAAGAGACAGTCTGAAGTACGCCGGACGTCTCACCTGGAACTTGCTGAACGATGAGTCGAATCCTGGGTACTACACCAGCGGTACCTACTACGGGACAGCCGGTGATATTCTCGCGCTCGCAGTAGGGGGGGAATATCAGAACGCAGGCGCTGGTTCACTTGCAAATCCCAGCGCTTTCCGGAGTTTTGTCGGCGACATCCTGTTTGAGAAAGTTATCCCTGGCAACCTGGGCGTGTTCACGGCCAACGCTGAATACAAACGGTACTGGTCACAGAACCTCACCGCTCTCACAGTGGATCCAGACTGCTTCTGCCTGTTTAGCGGGACTTCAGTCACCGCGTATGCCTTGTATCTGTTTCCAAATGAGATAGGGATCGGGAGATTCCAGCCCTATGGGAGATATACCTTCGTGAACAGTGTGTTCACCAGCGCACTCGATGAATTTGAATTTGGCACGAACTACGTCATTAGTGGGCACAATGCTCGCATCTCGGCATTCTTTCGGACTGGCAGTCTGGCCCCCACCGGTGGACCTGCGACGCTTGGCGCCATTCCGGGAGTTGGGCATCAAGATTCTGTCCATCTGGCCTTGCAGTTGCAGTACTAAGTAAGGTGGGTTGTAACTAGAACTGCTACCCTTCTGGAAAGGCCGGAACCCACAGTAAGGGTTCCGGCTTTTCTTTGCCCTTCTCTCTAAAACAGCGTGAAGCGCGAGACCTGCGAGAAAAGCGCGGCGTGGATAGAGTGGAAGCCCACCTCGTCTCGCCCGTCTCGCTTGTCCCGCCTGTCTCGCACGGCTAGGTTTTCCGCAGCCTGATAGACCGGGGGTGGGAGAAGGTTGCCGGTATCCTCGCCCTTTCAGCTATGCTAGACTAGTCGCCGGTACACGGTGCACGAAATGCCCATGTCTCATCATCCGCGACTTGCTCTTGTCCTTCTTACCGGAATCACTCTTGCCTCGTCCGCCTGCGCCACAGAATCTGATCTGGACTTAACGATCCATGAATCCGAACGCGGTGGGGTGTATGTGGAACGGATTCCTGATCGGTCTTTTCACACCGCCCATCCCATTACATTAGCGGCAGATACGATGGCCCGGGTCCTACGCGGCGTAGTCGTCAAGGAGGACCGTGGGCTTTTGGGATACCTAGTCGCCAGCAAACCAGAGGCCGTTCGAGTGTTTAGGGACGAGGACGTTGAGTACCTGGCACCGCTCCTGGTCGAGGGGCTTACCAGAGCTGCGTCGGATCAGCAGGTTGTGTTTCGCCTCGTTCAAACGGGGGCGAGCGCGAAATCGATGAAGGGTTCGCTCTACGCCTACGGACGGTCACTGTATCTGACCTTGCCATGGCTAATCGCCGTGTCCCAGGTCAGAGCCGGTGGGCCGAAAGGATCACTCACGATCCTCTTTATCCCTGAGTCGGCAATAAGGCCGGACAGTTATCGCAACGCGCGCACAACCGACGCCACTCTGGTGATCGACTACGACCTGCTTGCCACATTGCCTGCCGCATCGGACATGCAACCGACTGCCGCTCAACCACCGACGTCTGCGAAGGGAGAACCCACTCAGCGAGATACTGATCTGGACGAGCTGCGGAAGGAGTTGGTGGACATCAAGAAGAAACTGGCGGAGCAAGAAGCCGAGCGGACCCGTTCCACCCCCTCGTCCTCTCCGAAGCCGACACCGTGATCGATTCCTTAGCAGGATGCTGAAAAAGTCCGCCAGCACCACTCACCGTGGCGCGTGAAGCGTGAGACGTGCGAGAAAGGCGTGATCAGAATGCCGAAGGCCGAAGTCCGAAGGTTGTGGTTCGAAGTTTCGAACACTTCAGCCCTCAGTCTTCAGCCTTGAGACCACCTCGCCTGTCCCACCCATCTCGCTCCGCTATCCACGTTGCTACAATCTCCGGACTCTTGTACACTTTCTCTAAGACCGCTCAGGTAGGTGCAAAACACATGCAACGACATCACGATAGCATCGACGACGAGCGCATTGCCGACAATCTTCGCTGCACGATCGAACTGACCGAGCTTGGATTGGCACTTCGCCAATCCGTTCTGCAACAGGGGGAGCCAAACGGCGATGCAATAAGGAAGGTGATGCGCGAGATTCGGCGTGCGAAAGAGCAGGCATGGCAGCAGAGTCCTTCCTAGTTCAGGCGCTATCCACTCTCATCGCTGAGTTCAATCGACGTGGCCTCAACTATGCGTTAGCCGGGGGCTGGGCCTACAGTGCGCTCGTCGAGCCACGGGCCACGACGGACATTGATCTGCTCATGCTCATCGAGCAGCCCTCCCGTCAAGGCATTCAATCCTTGCTCTCGCCCCTGTTCGACTCGACCGTGGTCCATCCTGCTCCCATGGTGTTCCAGGGGATTTCAATTTGGCGCACGGTGGGCATTCGTGACGATCAGGAGGTGGTTGTTGATCTCATCTTGGCGGACTCGGAGTATCTTCGGACGGCACTTGTGAGACGACGCTTGGTGGCGTTTAGCTCGCTGCAGGTACCAATTCTTACAGTGGAGGATCTGGTTGTGCTCAAAACGCTGGCTGGCCGCCTGCAGGATCAAGCTGACCTAGAAAAAATCAGAACTCGCCAGGACGAGCTTGGTGTGGATTGGGACTATGTCGAGAGGTGGAAAACTAAGCTCGATCTTCGCGGGTAACGGATTCTGAAGCGTATGGGGTCATTGTGCAACAGTACATCTCGTTTTCCGATCGAACCATTCCTTTCCGTGCTCTCCCCGTTACACTCTCAGCAGGGCGACCAGATTGCCCTTCTCTGCGCGCATCAATGATTCTTCCAAGCTTGCTCGCTATTTCTCTCTTGGAATGGCACCCGTGTTGGTCCCACTGCGGCCGTCGAGCGAGCACATTCTGATCGTGCGCGCTCCGGGAGCACAGGGACTGGCCATGCCACCCTGTTCTCCTACTTCTGCGAGTACCACCGATAGCCTTTGTTCTCCGAAAAACTGGCTTTCGGGGCCCCGCCTGGTTTTTCCAGTAACAAGACTTTGAAGTCGAGGAGGCCGAACCAGGCAGGGTCTGCCACGTCGTGATAGTGGCAGCCGTGGAGTTTCGGGAGCATATCACCCAGGGCCTGTTGCAATTCCTTCTCCTGGTAGGCGCGCACGATAAACGGTTTGTTCATGGCCTGGCAGAACCGCTGAATGGTATAGGCTGCGCCGGTGCAGAGCACTTTGGTGTCCGGTTTGATGGCGAGGAATTGAGGCAGCGAGAGATAGCGTTCTTGGAAGCCTAGCCAGCTGGTAGCCTGGCGCAGGTGGCTATACTGGACTTCGTATTCAGTGTGGCCTGGCAGCTTGACCGGAGACGACCAGCCTTCTTCGACCCCGAATTCAGTGAGAAACGCCCTGCCGCCTGGCCTCAACACCCGCCAGAGTTCTGCTACGAATCGAAAGGGGCCGAGGTTGAAGATCACGTCCTCGGGCAGGTCTGGGCCCAGCGGCAGCCGCACGCGTCTGATCCAATCCAACGCTTCCTGATGCTGCGGCCCGTCGCCTGTTCCATCAAGGAGTTCTTTCCTGGTCAACTTCACCGGCGTCATGTCGGCCATGTTTTCATTGTCGATGACGAGGTCGACGGAGTTGTTTTTGAAAGGCAGCCATTCGCCGTTGGCGCGGGTACCGATGCCGCCCCAACCTCCGGCCTTGGCACGGGTGACTTGCAGCGTGAGAAAGGGCTGTGCGATGTCGAGGGAGATGTACCGAATGGTCTGCTTTTCAAACGGCAAGAGTTCCTTGCCCAACTCACGGGCGAGATAACCAAGTCCGCCGCCCACTTCCACAATGACGTGGGGTTTGGGCGTGAACCAGCCCAGCTTCCGCAATTGCTTCATGAGCAGCCGGCCATAGGTCAAGCCGTGGAGCGTGTCGTTCGGCTCCCGGAAGAGATGCGAGACGGTGGTTTCGATCAGGTCGAAGTGGCCGTCGTCTTCACCGCTGTCGGTCAGTCCGTGGTGATGAAAGTCTTCAAGATGCTCTTCTCCCTCGAACCCTGCCTGTCCGGACCAGCCTTCCCGAACTTGTTGGAGGAGCAGATCCCACTTGGCCTTGTGACGGTGGCCGCCCGGGGGCTCTGTGCCGTAGTAACAGAGGGAGTACGTGGGAAGGGCCCAATGTTCCAAGTGCCACTGTCCCGGCAGTCCGTCCGGTCCGCAGACCCGGGCCCCGTATTTTTCCGCCAGCGCCCCGACTGATGTATGGCCGTTCATCGCCTGTAACATCTCCAGGCCGGTGCGGTTCAGTCGCACGATTGGCAAGTTGTCGTCGAGGGGGGCGAGCCACCATTCGTCTTCGTGGTGCTGATAGGCGACGAGATCGGGGATATGCCAGGTCAGGAGACTGAGCGTCTCTCCGGTGAGGCTGAGCGGTTCGTGTGCAGCGACAGCTGGTTTCATAATCGAAGGAACCTTCTTATGCGCCGCAGCCTACACGGGGGGCTGGGATTCTCGCAAGTCTCGGGCGAGTAACGAGATACGCTGCAAGATTCTTATCCCTCCCCCTTGACGCCGTATCCTGTTTGTAGGATTCTCCCTTCCGTTGGGACTCAACGCCAGAAGTCAAGGCGGTAGACCCGCAATGCAGGATGCTCAGAAGGTCCGTCCAGCCAGGCCGCAACAAGCAAAGAAGCGAGGAGGTACAAACCGCACTTCGTGTGGGCCGTTCGCCCTTGCAATGGGTCTTGGCGAACGGAAAAGCCCCTCCAGTGCTTCCGATTTCCGAGAAGCTCTTTTCATTACGTTGAGCCTCTGAGCGATGCGAGAACGATGCTGGCGGGCTTTTTTAGCATCCTGTTGAGGTGTGAGTTGCAAGATCCTAAAGGTTATGCTAGATGGAGACCTCGTCAGACATCCACTGGATAAGAGAGGAGAAAATCGATGGCGAAAAACAAGAAAAAGCCAGTGAAGAAGAAAGCTTTCGAGGCGAAGGCTAAAGCCAAAGCAAAGTCCACGGCGAAGAAAGCAGCTAGAAGGAAAGCTGCCACAAAGGCAGCCAAGAAAACTTCCAAAAAAACTGCTAAGAAGCGTTCTGCCGCGGCATCCAAGAGGGTTCAGAAGAAACCAGTGGTGATGACGGTTCCAACCGTATCGTCCAAACCAGTGGCTCCAGCCCTCGATAAAAAATCCGTGAAGCCGTTCGTAGATGAGAGGTCCCAGAAGCCCTTGTTTTCGCAGCCGATAGGGTCACCGATGCTGAAAGATTCCGATCTTGACGAGGAGCTGGGCGAGGATGATGTGGATATCGCTGTTGAGGCCGATGAAGATGTGGAAGAAGAGCTCAACCTGGACAGTGAAGATGAAGACGCCGATTTTCCTGAAAAACGTGAAGGCCTGTTAGACGACGCAGACGATTACCACACGCACTGATACACGCATAGGATACCTATTCTGGACGACTCGGTCTCGTCGTTCGGCTAGGATGACACTGTGAGTCCTTCCCGGTATCACGGCATCCGTTCCCCATCTGTATCATCCTCCCGCTGATTCTTCTGCGATGAATCTCCAATGAGTCATTTTTTGTTTGTGGCCGGGGCCTTGCGAGAACGCACCTCGGAGGAAAGTGCCGAGCTGCAACTCGGGCACAGCCTCTGGGGGCTCTGCACTGGACTGATCCGGACGAATCTGAAAACATACCTTGATGCGGAGTCCCGTGGGCTTGTGTATGTGCTGAAGGTCGGGCTCTGTGCCGAGTTTCAGATCCTGTCGCCTGTGTTGGACTTTTCCGCGTTGGATGCGTTCCTCAGCGACGAGCTGAGAACTGAGGCCAGATTTGGTTTTGTGCGAATCAACGGGGTGCGCCGGTTGGCCTGCTCATCCGCTGCGAGTCAGACGCTGTTGCTCAGCGTGTTGCAGATTGCCGATCAGGCCGAACTCACGCGACGATTGAGGTTGGGCATGCATCGGTTGACGCAAGCGGAGTATGAAGCGATTATCCGGGGACTCGCGGCTTAGCAGGATGCTCAAAAAAACAGCCTTTTCAACTGCCCAACCTCGCGCGGCTACTTCACCCGCCCACCCTGAGTCTGCCGAGGCAGCCTCTTTGCCCAGGGACGCGCCTTGGCCAAGCAAGGCCGCAGCGGACTATCACTTTATTAAGGGGTGACTGGGATGATCCCACCTGCGCGCAATGTTCTCACCTGCCCACCTACCAGCACGCCGAGACGTGCCAGTTTCCCCGGCGCGGGCCTTCCAATCCTCTCTACCTCTCATTCGGGCAGTGGCCGAGGCTGCCCTTTACTGCGCGCATCGAACACCCCTCATCCTTCTCAATGATCCTTCCAAGCTTGCTCGCACCTCTCCCTTGGAATGGCACCCGTGTTGATCCCACTGCGGCCGTCGAGCGAGCACATTCTGATCGTGCGCGCTCCGGGAGCAAGGGATCAGCATGGGTGTCATTCCACCACTTTCACCCTGCGCGTTCTGCGAGCAAGAAGGGCACCTGGCCGCTCCCTCCCCATCCTTCGGAGGCCGCGCGTTGCGCGAGCACGGGGATCGTCCCAGCCACCCCGTCCCATTTTTCAGCATCCTGCCTTAGATTCGTTGGCCTGTCATAAGCTGATACGCCTCATCGATTGTGTCGACTTCCTTCACCGTCACATTGAGCTGAAGTCCCAGTTCGTTCAGATTCCACCGCGCGTCATAAATCTGCCCGCGTGGAACCAACACGGTGCGATAACCTTCTCGTGCGGCGGCACGAATCTTATCCGGGAGACTACCCACCAGACCGATCTGACCTTCTGGTTCAATGGTTCCGGTCAGGGCAATACCCCGCTGAATATGCTCCCCCTTGAACATGGCGATGAATCCCACAGCCATAGCCGCGCCGGCGCTTGGACCGTCGCTGCCTGCAGGTCGATAGGCCACCCCTTGCACAGAGACGGTCCCGCTATGCTGGACCGAAGGCGTACGTTCGACGGCATAGGCAAAGGCCTGAGCCATGGCGCCCAAATGCTCGTTTCCCAGTCGCACGCCGGCGAGGAACCATTGGAGTTGAATGGGATTCGGCTCCGGTTTCTTGTCCCACCACATCAGCAGGATTTCAAACACGCCGAGATTATTTTGGCGAATGGCCGCCAGGACCGGGAGCTCGATGACCGTGTCAGCCGAGACCGAGACCGGGATTCCACAAAGGATGGTGGCAATCAGTATATAGATAATAACAAGGCGGCGTGGCATCCTGGGGCTCCTAGGCAGGCTGGTTGCTCTGGTTTGTTTCGTTGAACCAGACTAACCAGATAGACCAGATGAACCAGATAAACCACAAACGGTGTCGTTCGCTGATACGTCTGCTCGCGAAAGTGTAGCAAATCCGGGTGGGCAGTACAGCGAATTGCTGGTTCTAGGAGTCTGTCCGATATTGACCGTTCTACTGCGGCGAACGATCAGCGGCCATCTGCGTCGTTCTCGGTCCGAAAAAATCCTCAACGTATTCCGTATTCCAGCGAATACACCTCCGGTTTTTCCGAGCCTGCGGCCTCGCATCTGGTCGCACCTCCTTCGCCTCGTCACGAAGGCAATGCCGGACAGGCTTCTTGCCTTGCGTTGGGCCATGGCATTCCGTATAAGGGCCTGCATGATGAATCGAATGTGCGCATCGATCATGGGGGGAGGGCTGGCTCTTCTTTGGTTGCCGCTTGGTGCCGCTGCCTCGAACTGTCAGGTGGAGACGTCTGCTTCAGGGCCTGGAGTGGCCTTGACGCGCCATCTGGGCGCCGACTGCACGGAGCAAGAGCGAGAGGCGCGAGCGGTGGATGCGGCGCAGCTGCTGCAGGCGTTCAGGGAGGGGAAAGGGATTGATCTCTCAGGGGTGATCATTCGCGGGGATCTGTCTCTGGATACGTTGCGCGTGAGTCCGTTGCCGCCCGAGCTTGAGGGGATGAAGGAGCTGCAGGGACAAGCGGTACGCGTGATTCCCGGCTCCATGATGATCGTCAACTCGGTGGTGCGTGGAGCCATAAGGCACGAATCGCCACAAGGGCTGCTGGTGGTGAAGGGGGCTGTGACGTTCAGCGGGACCAGGTTTGAACAGATGGTGGATCTCTCACGTACCCTATTCGTTCAGCCGGTGACGTTGTCAGGCGCGCGGTTCCTGCGGGAGAGCTATTTTGTGCAGGGCCGGTTTCTGCGCGACGTGTTTGCTGAGAAAACGGCGTTTGGCCCTCATACGAGATTTTACCGATCTGTCTTTCAAGGGACGGTCATATTCCAGCAGTCGGAATTCAACGGGATGGCGGAGTTTTTGGAGGTGGTCTTCGAGAAGGATGTCAATCTGTCGCGTACCTCTTTTAAGTTGGGCACCGGGTTTTCCGGGAGTCGCTTTCAAGGCCTGGCGGATTTCTCTGAAGCATCGTTCGACCGCGAGGCATTTTTTACCTTTACCCTGTTCGACGGGGACGCGTACTTTCGCCGGGCCACGTTCCGATCGACGGCGGATTTTTCCGATGCGTCGTTCAAAGGACGAGACGACTTCACCAAAACCATTTTCGAAAAGGATCCACAGTTTACCAGAGTGGCCAGATCGTCGACCGGACAGGCACCCGTGGAGCTCGAAAGTCAGACAGGGCAATATGCGATCACCCTCTCTCTTCTGGTGTTCGGCGCCCTGCTGATCGTCTACCTGATTCGTCGGCGGTGATGAGGAGACCTACCCTTCGCTCACCACTACTAATAGATGAAGGCTTGCTCAGCCTCCCCCAAGTCTGGTATAAGTCCGTTTGTGGATAACCACTACGACGCCACGGAACAAACCGAACTGTCCTATCAGGTTCACATCGAGAACTTTGAAGGACCCCTCGATCTCTTGCTCCATCTCATTAAGAAGAGCGAGATCAACATCTACGACATTCCCATCCACCTGATTGCTCAGCAATACCTCACTTATATTGAGGCGATGGAAGACCTGAATCTGACTGTCGCGGGGGAATTTCTCGTGATGGCGGCGACCTTGCTCCAGATCAAATCCAAGATGCTGCTTCCCGCCGATGAGACGGCCGTTGATGAGGAAGACGGGCCTGATCCCCGTGAGGAGTTGGTGCGGCGGCTGCTCGAGTACAAGAAATTCAAAGACGCTGCCCGTCAGTTGGATGAACAGGAACGGTTGTGGCGGGAGATTTACAGTCGTAAACTGAGCCAGGCGGTCGAATTGAAATCGGATGAGACACTGCTGGACAATGTCAGCCTGTTCGATTTAGTGGATGTGTTGCAGGGAATCCTCGCTCGCAATCACGGCAATACGCCAATGGAGATTTTGCCCGACAACTTGACGGTTCGGGAGCGGATGAACGCGATTTTGGAAATCTTGGATGGGCAGGAGTCCGTGAATTTTGTCGAGCTTTTCGAGCCGTCCTGTCATCGTCTTGTTATTATTGTCACTTTTTTGGCGTTGCTGGAACTCATACGGCTTCGAACGGCTCGGGTGTTCCAAGCAGAATATTTTGGGCCGATTCTCGTGTCGCGCGGCTTCTCACTCGTACCAGACCCGGCAGAATTAGATGATGCTGAATGGAGGGGAGCATGAGCCCAACTGTGGAACAAGAAACAGACGAGTTAGCTCTGACAGAGACAGCGTCGGTAAGTGAGGGTGACGGAGTATCAGACGATGCGGGAAAAGAAGCCGGCGTCGAAGCGGTGAACAGCCAGACGGAGTCCATCGACGCGAGGGAACTCAAAGCCATTCTGGAAGCTGTCTTGTTCGTGTCGCCCGAACCGGTGCCGCTCGCTCGGCTGATGGCTATCTTGGGGACGGTCTCAAAAGCCGAAGTGGTTCAGTCACTTGGAATTCTCACGCACGATTTAGATCAGGATGGGCGAGGCATTCAGCTTGTGCAGGTCGCAGGAGGGTATCGGCTGGTGACGAAGCAGGAGTATGGGCCCTGGCTGAAACGGATGGATAAAGCCAAGGCGGCGCAAAAGCTCTCTCGCTCCGCGCTTGAGTCCCTCGCCATTATTGCCTACAAACAGCCGCTCGTGCGGTCCGAGATCGAAGAGATTCGTGGCGTCGAAACATCCGGTGTCCTGCGCACGTTGTGTGAGCGTAAGCTGGTGCGGATCGTTGGGCGAAAAGACATGCCAGGGCGGCCGATCATGTATGGGACGACTACGTTTTTCCTCGAGCATTTCGGTCTACAAGATTTGAGCCAGCTACCGCCGTTGCGTGAATTCAAAGAACTCGGCGAGTCCGAGCAGGCCCTTCTGCCGATCGAAGAAGAGTCACTGGCAGGATGCTGAAAAGGGAGGTAGGGTAACTGGGACCATTCCCGTGCTCGCGCGTTACGCAAGCACCAAAGGCCGCCCATTGCGCCATCTTTTTCCCGTACCCTCGCTGAAATGGGGGTCCTCGCTGCTCTTCACTGCGCGCATCGAGCGACCACCGTTTTATCGTGGGGGCTCTGCGAGCAAGAAGAGTGGCGAGGACCCCCGTTGACTCTCTTTCCGCCGCTTTGTTAGACTTCTCAATCCAATTCTAAGCCATTGAAAGCCCCCGTGTTTCTTCTAACTGGGCGGCTTTAGCAACAGGATGCACCACCACATGATCAAAGCCTGGCTGCTCGACGAGATGTTAGGGTTTGATCGAGCGTATTTGACCATCGAAGGTACCCAGGGAGAATGGGGTGCCGGCGATTCGGTGGCAGAGGAAGAAGAGCTCCCGCAAGCGCCTCACAACGTACAAGCAAAGTCAGGCAATGGGCGTGTCACGATAACGTGGGATCCGGTTCCGGATGCCATGTACTACAATCTCTATTTCCAAACCACCAAGGGCGTGATGATCAAGTTCTCCGATCTCACGCGTCCGATTGCCTCCACCGACGACTTCAAAGCCGTCATTGGGGTGAAAAAAGATAAAGGTACCTGTTTGGAAGGCACCCAGAGTCCGTTTGTTCATGACGATCTGGCCAATGGGACCTGCTACCACTACGTCGTCACCGTAGTGACGCAGAAGGGGGAGAGTCTCGAGTCTCAAGAGGTCCTGGCGATTCCCACGCCCTATCTGTTGGCTATGAGTATCGGTCGGGAAGGCGTGGACGATGGGGAGTTTAGCTCGCCCACGGGGATCACGCTCGATAAGGATGGCAACATCTACGTCGCCGATACCGATAACCATTCGATTCAGAAGCTCGACAAGTCCGGGAAATTTCTCGCGCGTTGGGGCGGCGACCCCTCTTCGCAGGAAGGGAGCTTCTATTATCCGCGTGGATTGGCGGTCGGGCCGAATGACGTACTCTATATCGCAGACAGCGGCAATAATCGCGTGCAGAAATTCGATCTCGACGGCAATGTGATGCAGGCCTGGGGTAAGTTCGGGTTTGCATGGCGTGGGGCCGATCTGGGCCGGTTCGATGTACCCTGGGGACTGGCGACGGACGCGGAAGGGAATCTGTACGTTTCCGACACGAGCAACGCACGCATTCAGAAGTTCACTTCTGATGGGCAGGCCCTGCTCAAGTGGGGCCGTGACGGGAGCTTCGACGGCGCTTTCTTCTTCCCCCGTGGCGTGGCGGTCGATTTTGTTGGCAATATCTTCGTGGCCGATGAAAGCAATAATCGCATTCAGAAGTTCGATGCCCGTGGAAGCTTCCTTGCCAAGTGGGGTCGAGAAGGGGCGGGCCCTGGCCAATTCAAATCCCCCTGGGGGATTGCCTGCGATGCGCTCGGCAATGTCTATGTCGTCGATACGGGAAACCATCGCATTCAGAAGTTCGACGGCAACGGGACTTACCTTTGTGCCTGGGGAAACCGCGGACGAACAGAAGGGCAGCTGAATTTTCCCTACGGGATCGCGGTCGACAAAGAAGGCGCGGTGTATGTGGTCGACAGCGGCAATGGCCGCATTCTCAAGTATGTGCCGACGGACGAAGAACTCAATCGCGGGAAGGATGAGGCGTCAACCAGTCAGGTGCCGAGTGAGACTCCGCCTCCCCACAGTGTGGCGGTCAAAGCCGGCGATACGGAAACCTTCCTGAGTTGGATGGAGGTCCCTGGCGCCCAGTCCTATAACCTGTATTTCAATACCGTCCCGAAGCTCACGACACAGACGGCGACGAAAATTGAAGGCGTGACGAACCCCTATGCGCACACCGGTCTTTCGAACGATACCCCATACCACTATGCCGTGACCGCAGTATTCGAGACCGGCGCCGAAAGCGAGTTGTCGAGTGAAGTGACGGCTACGCCGGTGCTCATCGATATCACGGCGCCGCAAAATCCTTATGCCGTGATCAATCATGGCGCGTTCATGACGAATACGCCGGAAGTCATTGCCACGATTTCAGCGAACGATATCGATTCCGGCGTGGCGGCCTACTTTATCTCGGAGGCGCCTATGACTCCCATGGCGGGGACGCCGGGATGGGTTGATGTGACGCCGGCCACCAAGTTCGGCTCGACGATTCCGTTTATTTTGTCGCCGGGAGATGGGCAGAAGTCGATCTACGTCTGGTTTAAGGATGTGGGAGGGAATGTCTCCATCCCTGCGAGCACCACGATTTTGGTCAATACGTCGGGGTACCTGTGCGTGTCCCAATGGGGCCGTTCGGGCCGCGGTGCATCATTGCTGCATGGCGGCGAGTTCATGGCTCCTGTGTACGGTCTCTGTGTCGATCAGCAAGGATCGTTGTTTGTGGTCGACAATGGCAACAACCGGGTTCAGAAATTCGATAATGCCGGGAACTTCATTATTCTCTGGGGAAGTTTTGGTTCGGCCAATGCGAATTTCCATAACCCTACCGGGATTGCGTGCGATGGCAAGGGAGATGTCTGGGTGGTCGATACGAACAATCACCGCGTCCAGAAATTCGACGGGAAGCTCGGCGGCTATCTCATGAAGTTCGGGTCGCGAGGAAACGGCGAAGGGCAGTTCAACTCACCCTGGGGCATCGCGGTCGATCGGGTGCGTGGGTATGTCTATGTGGTCGACAGCGCCAACTTCCGCGTGCAGAAATTCGATATGAACGGGGAGTTCATCATGTCCTGGGGCAGCTTCGGAAACGGAGATGGCCAGTTCTACTTCCCGCGCGGTGTGGCCGTGGACCAGACGGATGGGTTTGTATACGTCGTCGACATGGGTAATCACCGGATTCAGAAGTTCGACACTAGTACCAATGTGCTTCCACAGTTGCTGGCCAAGTGGGGAGGCAGTGCCGAACCGGGCCACGCAAGCAGCCCGCTCGCACAGGAAGCGGGTCAGTTGCGATCTCCCTGGGGCATTACGGTCGATGGAGCCGGCGATGTCTACGTATCGGACACCGGCAATCACCGTGTCGAGAAGTTCGATAGAGAAGGTAATTTCATCACTCAGTGGGGTGGATTTGGGAACGGCAAAGGGCAGTTCAACTTCCCCTATGGCATCGCGGTCGATGTCAGAGGAAGTGTGTTTGTCGTCGATAGCGGGAACACCCGGGTCGAACAGTTCATGCCGGCGGACGAAGGGAGCGAACGGCTCCGGGATGATGCTGAGACAACAGCGGAACTGACGCAGGAGTCTGACAGTCTCAGGTCATAAAGTCGTCAAGTTATTAAGGCTGTACCGACCTCGACTGCATGACGTTCAGCATCCTGTTAGACATTCGTACGTGATGACGGAGCAATCATGTTGGATAATGCACCACGTTTAGGACTGACCTACGATGACGTCGTGTTGGTTCCGGCCAAGTCTCAGGTATTGCCGAGTGAAGTGGACATGCACACGAGGCTTACACGCCACATCAAGATCAACATACCTATTATCAGCTCGGCCATGGATACCGTTACTGAGTCCCGTTTGGCCATCGCCATCGCCCGCGAAGGCGGCCTCGGGATCATTCATCGAGTGTTGTCGCCAGTGGATCAGGCGACAGAAGTGGACCGGGTTAAGAAATCCGAGAGCGGCATGATTCTCGATCCGATCACGATTTCGCCCGATCAAACGATTCGCGATGCCCATGAGTTGATGGCGAAATACCGGATCTCAGGGATACCCGTTACGAAAGACAAGAAATTGGTCGGTATTCTCACGAATCGTGATCTACGGTTCGAAACCCGGATGGATTTGAAGGTCTCGCAAATCATGAAGCGAGACAAACTGATCACGGCGCCCGAAGGGACGAGTTTGGAAAAGGCTCGCGAGGTGTTGCACGAGCATCGGATCGAGAAGCTTCCGGTCGTCAACAAACATTTCGAGCTTAAAGGGCTTATCACCATCAAGGATATCGAAAAACGCATCATGTATCCCAACGCATGCAAGGACGGACATGGCCGGCTCTGCGTGGGTGCGGCTGTAGGTGTGGGGCCGGAGACAGAAGATCGCGTGGCGCGGCTCAAGAAGGTAGGGGTCGACGTGATTGTGGTCGATACCGCCCACGGGCATTCGCAAGCGGTGCTGGATACGGTCAAGATAATCAAGAAACGTCACCCGGATCTTGAATTGATCGCCGGAAATATTGCCACCGCCGAGGCGGCGAAGGATTTGTTGAAGGCCGGCGCCGATGCCGTGAAGGTGGGTGTGGGGCCTGGCTCAATTTGTACGACCCGTATCGTGTCCGGAGCCGGGATGCCGCAGCTGACAGCGATTGCCGATTGCGCAAAAGTCCTTGCGGGCAACGGGGTCCCGATCATTGCAGACGGCGGGATCAAGCATTCAGGCGATATCACGAAGGCCTTGGCAGCGGGCGCCTCCTCGGTGATGCTTGGCGGACTCTTGGCAGGCACGGAAGAATCGCCGGGGGAAACCGAACTGTACCAAGCCAGGACGTATAAGGTGTATCGCGGCATGGGCTCGATCGGCGCGATGGAACGCGGAGGAGGAGATCGGTACGGGCAAAGCGGGCGTCCGGTGCAGAAGCTGGTCCCGGAGGGTATTGAAGGGCGCGTCCCCTACAAGGGGAAACTCTCGGCCGTCATCTACCAATTGATCGGCGGAGTGAAATCCGGCATGGGCTATTGCGGGTGCAAGACGATCTCGGACTTACAGCAGAAGGCCACGTTTATTCGGCAGACGGTCGCAGGTCTCCGCGAAAGCCATGTGCACGATGTGATTATCACGAAGGAAGCGCCGAATTATCGGATGGATTGGGAGTAATCTCCTCGTTAAACGTCAATCGTGAATCGTTAATCGTAGGACGCCTCCCTTCAGATCTCTCGGTTAACGTATAACTCTGCACGATTAACGTCTTCATGGAACTCTGGCACAATAGAATCCTGGTCCTCGACTTCGGATCGCAATACACACAACTGATTGCACGCCGCATTCGCGAAGCTCAAGTCTACTCGCAAATTCTGCCCTGCACCGTTCCCTTGGCGACCATTCTCGCCTATCGCCCGCAAGGCATCGTACTGTCGGGTGGCCCCTCCAGCGTGTATGAGAAGAAGGCGCCGAGCGTTTCCAAGGAACTCTTCGATCAAGGGATTCCCATTCTCGGCATTTGTTACGGGATGCAGCTGGTGACACATCTCTCAGGCGGGGAGGTGGCCAAATCCAAGCACCGGGAGTATGGCCGGGCCGATCTCACAGTCGACGACAAGAGCGATCTCTTTAAAGGCATCGGCACAGACGGTTCGACCGTCGTCTGGATGTCGCACGGAGACCGTATCGAACGGATGCCGCCGGGTTTCCGATCCATCGCGCATACCGGCAATTCACCGATCGCTGCGATGAAGCGCAACGATCACAAGCGCCGGATCTATTGCCTCCAGTTTCATCCGGAAGTGGTTCATACGCCGGAAGGGACGAGGTTGCTCCGTAATTTCGTCTACGACATCTGTGGTTGTCAGCCGACCTGGACGATGCAGTCGTATGTGGATACGGCGGTGCAGCAGATTCGAAAGCAAGTCGGCAAGGAACGGGTGATTTGTGCCTTGAGCGGGGGCGTGGATTCGTCCGTGGCCGCCGCGTTGACCCATCGGGCCATTGGCGACCAGCTGACCTGTATCTTCATAGACAACGGCGTTCTCCGGGCGGGTGAGCGTGATCAGGTGGAGAAGACCTTTGCCTCGCAGATGCACCTTAATATGCGGATTCTCGATCGGACCAATCAGTTTCTGGCGGGCCTCCGGAATGTGACGGATCCTGAACGGAAGCGGAAGATTATTGGCCGGCAGTTCATTAAAAACTTCGATGAAGAATCCAAGAAGCTCAAGGGCATCAAATATCTTGTCCAAGGCACCCTTTATCCGGACGTGATCGAAAGTGTGAGTTTCAAGGGCCCGTCGGCCACCATTAAGACGCATCACAACGTCGGTGGGTTGCCGGCCCGTATGAAGATGAAGCTCATTGAACCGCTGCGGGAGCTCTTTAAGGATGAAGTCCGCGTGCTGGGGAAGGAATTGGGTCTGCCGGATGAGATCATCCAGCGTCAACCGTTTCCAGGCCCTGGACTGGCGATTCGTGTGTTGGGGTCGGTGACGAAAGAGCGGTTGATGATTTTGCGTGCCGCGGAAACGATCGTCGATCAGGAGATCAGAGCGGCAGGGCTCTATAACGATATTTGGCAAGCCTTCGCCGTGTTGCTGCCGATTCGCACCGTCGGAGTGATGGGCGATCAGCGGACGTATGAGCATGTGATTGCCATCCGTGCGGTCACGAGCTTGGATGGTATGACGGCCGATTGGGCCAAGATTCCAATTGACGCGCTGGGGAAGATGTCGAACCGGATCATCAATGAAGTGAAGGGTGTGAACCGGGTAGTATACGACATCAGCTCGAAGCCGCCGGCCACGATAGAGTGGGAGTAAGACGTGAACCGTTATTCGTTAAACGTGAGGGGTAAGAATTCCCGCGATTAACGAATAACGGTTCACGAATAACGGCTGTGGAAATCAGATTACAAAAAGTCATTGCTGGAACCGGATTGGCCTCACGGCGTAAGGCGGAAGTCTTGATCGCTTCCGGGCGCGTGACCGTTAACGGCAAGGTTGTGACGGAACTCGGCACCAAGGTTGATCCGGATCGCGTCCACATCAAGGTGGACGGCAAGCACCTGAGTTCCACCCAACCGTATGTCTATCTGTTGCTGAATAAGCCGAAGAACGTGATGTCGACGTTGAATGATCCCGGAGGCAGGCCGACGGTGAAGGACTACCTTCGCGGGATCTCGGTGCGGGTGTTTCCCGTCGGTCGTTTGGACTTCGACAGCGAAGGGTTGATGCTCCTGACCAATCACGGCGACTTGGCTCAGACGCTGCTCCATCCCCGCTACCATGTGCCGAAGACGTATCTCATCAAGGTCAAGCAGGTGGTGACGGATGAACATATCCGGCAATTAGAACAGGGTGTGCAGCTGGAAGATGGCCTGACCAGTCCGGCTATCGTCAAGAAGGTCAAAAAGGCCAAGCAGAACTCTTGGCTCGAAATGACGATCCGCGAAGGGCGTCAGCACCAAGTGAAGCGTATGTTGGAAGCGGTCGGTCACCCGGTCTTGAGGCTGACGCGGGTTAAGATGGGTCCGCTCTCCTTGGGCGATCTGGAGTCCGGCGAGTTCAGGTACCTGACCGACCGTGAAGCGAACGCGTTGCGCGAGCTTGTGGCACAGAAGCTCGCCTCAACAGAGGACACAGAGAAGCAGGCCCCGCGTCCAAAGAGGCCGGTCAGTCGGTTCGGATGGGCCCGTTCCAAGAAAGCGAAGGTAGCATGAAGGCCAGAACTCATCGGTGCGGGGAGCTCACGAAAGCCGCCGTCGGGCAGACCGTCGTCTTGAACGGCTGGGTCCAGGGGCGACGTGATCACGGCATGGTGATGTTCATCGATCTGCGGGATCGGACCGGGATCACGCAGGTGGTGTGTAATGCCGAGCGTAATGCAGCGGTGCATCAAGCCTCCCACGCCTTGCGGAGCGAGTGTGTTGTGTCGGTGACGGGCCAAGTGATGGCCCGTCCGGAAGAGTCTAAGAATCCCAACCTGCCCACGGGCGAGATCGAAATCTTCGTGGATGCCGTCGAGATTCTGAATGAGTCGAAGACGCCGCCGTTCGTGATCGAAGATGAGGCCGAAGTGACGGAGTCGATCCGGCTGAAATACCGCTACCTGGATCTTCGGCGTCCAAAGATGCAACAGCTCTTGAGCCTCCGACATGACATCATGCAGGCCGTCCGTGGATTTCTGAATGCGGAACGCTTTCTTGAAGTGGAAACGCCGATTTTGACCAAGAGCACGCCGGAAGGCGCGCGGGACTATTTGGTGCCGAGCCGAGTGAACCCCGGTCAATTCTACGCGCTTCCTCAGTCGCCGCAGCTTTTCAAGCAGGTGCTCATGGTGAGTGGCGTCGATCGCTACTATCAGATCGCGCGCTGCTTCCGCGACGAGGATCTGCGCAATGACCGGCAGCCGGAATTTACACAGATCGACGCGGAACTGTCCTTTGCCGACCGCGAGCAAGTCATGAGGTTGATGGAGCAGATGATCGTCACGGTGTTTCGTGAGGCGGGCGGTGTTCAACTGCCGACTCCATTTCCGCGTATGACCTATGCCGAGGCGATGGACCGCTATGGGTCGGACAAACCAGACCTGCGCTTCGACATGCCGCTGCATGACGTCACCATCTTTGCGGCGACGAGCGAGTTCAAGGTATTCAGGGAGGCGGCGACCACAGGCGGAATCGTGAAGGCGCTGATCGTAAAGGGTGGAGCGGCCACGCCGAGAAGCCGGATCGATTCGCTCGGTGAGATGGCCAAGAGTTTTGGCGCGAAGGGGCTCGCCTGGCTCAAGATCACAGCAGAGGGGCAGCTTGAGTCTGTGATCGCCAAGTTCCTGGATGCGAAGGCTTTCGCGGTGAGCCTTCCCGATGCCAAGCCGGGCGATTTAGTTCTCTTCGGCGCAGACAAGGCTGCCGTTGTCCACGACGTGCTGGGTCGCATCAGGCTAATGCTGGGTGAAGAGCTGAAGCTGATCGATAGAACTGCCTGGAAGCCTCTGTGGGTCGTTGAGTTCCCCCTGCTGGAATATTCGCCGGAAGAGAAGCGGTACATCTTCATGCACAATCCTTTTGCCGCGCCGATGGACGAGGATGTGGGGTTTCTGGACTCGGAACCACTCAAAGTACGGGCGAAGGCCTATGATATGGTGTTGAATGGAAGCGAAATCGGTGGTGGGAGTATCCGGAACCATCGGAGCGATATCCAGCTGCGCATTCTCGACTTGCTCGGCATCAACAAGGATCAAGCGCAGGCGAAGTTCGGTTTCTTACTCGACGCGCTCGACTATGGGGCGCCTCCGCACGGCGGGATTGCCTTCGGGCTCGATCGGCTCATCATGCTATTGGGGGAGGTTGATTCGATTCGCGACGTGATCGCGTTCCCCAAAACGCAACGGGCACAGTGTCCGCTGACCGATGCGCCGTCTGCCGTCAGTGCCGATCAGTTAAAGGAATTGCGCATCAAGCTCGATCTCGTCGAGTAGGGAGGAGTCACCGTCCCATGGCAGGCAATACGTTCGGTCGAGTCTTCACCGTCACGTCATTCGGCGAGAGCCACGGGCCTGCTATTGGTTGTGTCGTGGATGGCTGTCCGCCTGGTCTGGCCCTCTCTGTCGATGACATCCAGCAGGATCTCGATCGGCGCAAGCCAGGCACGTCGCGCCACGTGACGCAACGACAAGAATCTGATACCGTCGAAATCCTCTCCGGTGTCTTTGAAGGCAAGACCACCGGTACCCCGATCGCGCTGCTCATTCGAAACGAAGACGCCCGCAGCAGGGATTACGGCAATCTGATTGACACCTTTCGTCCCGGTCACGCGGACTATACCTATTGGCAGAAATATGGCATTCGCGACCATCGCGGTGGCGGGCGCGCGTCTGCGCGAGAGACGGCGGTGCGAGTGGCGGCGGCGGCGATTGCGAAGAAATGGCTCAAGGAGAAGTACGGTGTCCTGATTCGTGGCTACCTGAGTCAGCTTGGCCCACTTGAAGCGCCGTTTAAGAGTTGGGGCGAGGTCAGCAAAAATCCATTCTTCTCCGCAAACTCAGAGGTTGTGCCGAAGCTTGAATCGTTCATGGATGAGCTGCGCAAAGCAGGTGACTCAGTGGGGGCCAAGATCACCACGATTGCTGAGTCGGTGCCGGTGGGATGGGGTGGGCCGGTCTACGCGAAGCTCGATGCCGATCTCGCTGGGGCCATGATGAGCATCAATGCGGTGAAGGCCGTCGAGATCGGATCGGGTTTCAGTTCTGTGACGCAGCGTGGGTCAGAGCATGGGGACGAGCTGACACCGGATGGCTTTGTGACCAATCATGCCGGCGGAATTCTTGGCGGTATTTCAACTGGGCAGGATATTATGGTCACGATCGGGATAAAGCCGACTTCGAGTGTCCGTGTGGCCCGCCGGTCCATCGATAAGCAGGGCAAGCCGGTTACCGTCGAGACGAACGGCCGTCATGATCCCTGCGTCGGCATCAGAGCGACGCCGATTGCCGAAGCCATGATGGCACTGGTGCTCATGGACCATGCCTTGCTCCACCGCGCACAGAACGCCGATGTGACGACGAAGACTCCGAAGATTTCCGGCTCGCTGAAAAAACGGGCGGCCTCGGGAACACAGAAACCCACCGCGAAGATCAATCCTGACCCAGACGAAGCCTAGCGATTCTCCTGCGTATGCCTTCCCTCTCCTACGAAGGTCCCATTCTCGAAATCGAGAAGGCCACCGTGTATCGGGGTGACACCTGCGTGTTCGAAGACCTTTCTTTCACGCTTCAAGAAGGGGAGCACACCGCCATTCTTGGCCCGAACGGGTCAGGCAAATCGACCCTGCTGAAGTTGCTGGCGGGTGAAGTCCATCCGGTCCCGAATGACGCGACACGCATCCGGTTGTTCAGCGAAGAGCAATGGAATGTGTGGGACGTCCGTAAACGTTTAGGGATGGTGTCCCATGATCTTCAACATCAGTATATGGACCAAGTGACCGGCCTCAAAGTGGTTCTGTCCGGTTTCTACGCCAGCATCGGGATCTATGGCCATCAGGATTTCAGTTACGCGCAGCTCGCGCGGGCGGACGACATGTTGCAGGAAATGGGTGTCGGTTCGTTGAAGGATCGACGGTTTGGGGAGATGTCGACGGGAGAGCAGCGGCGATGCCTCCTCGGGCGCGCGTTAGTGCATGAGCCGACGGCGCTCGTACTCGACGAACCGACGAGCGGACTCGATCTGACGGCGACGTTTCACTATCTAAATCTCGTTCGCGCCAATATACGGAAAGGGAAAACGCTGTTGCTGGTGACGCACCACATTCACGAAATTCCGCCGGATGTGAAGCGTGTTGTGCTCTTGAAGCAAGGAAAGGTACTTCAGGATGGGGAGAAACGTTCTGTCCTAACAAAAGCCAACCTTAGTCGGTTGTTCGACTGCCCGGTGGCCTTGGCTCAAGCCAATGGGTGGTATCAAGCGCTCCCCGGGCACAGCACACCGCACTGACTCTTTCATCCTCCGCCCAACACGACATGAAACGTCAGGTCTGCGTCGATTCGGCGCACGGTGACTGAGATCTCTTGGCCCTGAGTGGGTGGTGTATCAGGCACATGCTATAGTTGATATAGTGATGCGGGAGGTGGACATGTGTCGAGTAAAGCTGATCGGTTGTCTCTTGGTGCTAAGTTCCTTTCTCATCTCAGGAACTGGATCGGTTTCTGCTGAGAGTCAGAAGGCCGAGGGAAACAAAGGTATCACAGTGGACGATCTCGGGCGTGGGCTCAAGAGTGCCGCGCAGAACGTGGAGAAAGAAATTCCCAAGATCGGTTCTGCGATCGGAGAGACCTTCAAGAAGATTACCGACAAGAAATCAGATAAAAAACCTACTCACGAAACTCTCCAGGACAAGAAATAGCTGATCGTTGTGTCCGATGGTAAAGGCTAGCAGGTGCTTCTTGTTGGTCAGCAATCCCAGTGTCTGACGATGCCTGGCTACTTTTTGCGGAATCCGAAGAACACTCCGACTGCTCCTGCCCCTGTTGAAGGGAGATATCCAGAGAGGATTTGTTTGAGTCCTTCAGCTCCCGGATAGCTGCCACCGCAGCGGCGATGACGGATTTTGCATTCCAGGGCACATCGGCCAGTAAGCTCGCGCAGATGCCTGTGCGGATGAGATTTCCGGCTGGCCCAGTTCTTGATCCATGGACTGACTACAGCCGGCTGCTCGCGAAGGTATCACAGGCGTTGGGGTTGCCCGTCTCCATTCCCTTGTGGAGCCACGTCATACGTTGCTCAGACGATCCATGAGTCCAGCTTTCCGGTCTAACAGAGCCGCGGGACACTTTCTGGAGTTGATCATCTCCGATCGCCGCTGCCGCTCGGAGTCCTGCTTCGAAATCGCCCGGCTCGATCAGGTTACGCTCACGCTTGGCGTGGTGGCCCCAGACGCCGGCGAAACAATCGGCCTGCAGCTCCATTCGCACCGATAAGGCATTCCTCTCTTGTTCCGAAGCCTGGCGCTGGAGGCGCGTCACCTTTTCTGCAATGCCCATGAGATTCTGCACGTGATGGCCCACCTCATGGGCGATCACATACGCCTGTGCGAAGTCGCCGGATGCGCCAAGTCGCTGGGCCATTACGTTGAAGAAGGAGAGGTCGAGGTAGACTTTGTGGTCGCCGGGGCAGTAGAAGGGACCGACTGCGGACGACGTGGTTCCGCAAGCAGATTGGACTGCGCCTGTGAAGAGTACGAGTCGAGGATCTTCATACCGCGGCCCAAGGAGTTGCCTCCAGGTGGTTTCCGTGTCGGCGAGGACAACCGCGGCGAATTTCCCCAGTTGGTCGTTGGGCGATCCGGTCGGTGCGGGTTCGGTGGGTGCCGATGAGTCAGTTATCTCTTGCACACCGTTGAGCATGTTGATGAGGGTCAGGGGATTAATGCCGGTGAAATAGCTGACGGCGAGCACTAGCACGATGCCGACAATTCCCAGCCTTCCGCCGATCCTGGCAGGTCCCATACCTCGACGATCTTCGATATTGCCGCTTTCTCGTTGCCCTTCCCAGCGCATGAGGATTTCCTGATCGGACGTGGTGTCTCGAGCGGACGGATCAGGCCGGCTCTTTCTCAATCGATTCCATGACCTTGTTCCTATGCAGTGATCCCGAAGACCGATGACGTGATGCATCATAACTGAAGGAGGGAACAGGGGGAAGTCCCTGATCGTCGCGCGTAGACCGTGCATGTTCGCACGAAGATCGAAGTGCCTGGGATCTCGGTGAGAAGCCTGATTGAAGTGGGAGGCGCCCGCCTAGGGTGAGCGCCTCCGGAGGACTGATGGCTACTTCGATCCAGTCGAACTGGTCTCGACTTCCCCGGCAATTTCTTTGAGGTCCTTGGGGTACAGCACGATCTCGATTCGACGGTTGGATGACCGTCCCTCTTCGGTGTCGTTTGAGGCGAGAGGGTGGGTGTCTGCATAGCCGACTGCGGAGAGATACTGACGGTCTACACCGCCATGATCGATCAGGTAGCGCACCACGGTTGTGGCGCGAGCCGTCGAAAGTTCCCAGTTTGTCTTGAAGCGATCTTGTAGCTTCGAACTGATGGGTACATTGTCGGTATGGCCTTCAATCCGGATCTGCTTGTCGGTGATTTTATTGAGGACATCGGCAACTTGTTTAAGAACTTTCACACCAGCCGGTTTCACTTGGGCCTGCCCGGAATCAAACAGGACGCGGTCGACCATGTTGATCGTCAGGCGGTCCCGTACTTGTTGTATCGTGATATTGCCCTTGGAAATTTCTTCTTGCAGCGATTTGGATAGTTCTTCCTGTGTCCGCGTCAGCCGTTTGATCTCTTCTTCTTTGGCGGCTCGTTCTTGATCGAGCGCCGAGGCCAATCGGGACTGTTCCTGGAGCAGCTGTTCACGCTCTTGTGCGATGCGGGCGGTGTTCGCTTCAAGGTCAGCGGCTTGCTTCTGAAGCCTTGCAATTTCTTCCCGAGAAGAGGCACTTCCGCTCTGGAGTTTCTGTTCAAGATCAGTGATTTGACCACGCACATTGCCGAGTTCACTGTTCAGTTGCCCGTTCTGATTTTCCAGGCCGTCAAGGCGGGACTTCAACTCTGTAGCCTGCTGTTCGGCGGCTTTTCGCTGAGCGGCTTCCTGGTCCAGATTTTGTTGTAGTCCAGCCAATTGTTGTTGCAACTGGGCGGATGTTTTCTTTTCAGCCTCAAGTTCGGCGAGCGTTTTCGTATGGGCTCCCGAGCTTACGCATCCCACCACCGCCACGGCACACAGCATGGTCAATGCGGGGACCCGGAGTGGCATGGTTCGATCAATAAAAATTCGTCGCATAGTTCCTCCTTGAATGATGGCGAACAGCATATCGCGAAGGGGAGCAAGGTCAATGCCCAATGACTCGGAAGCGCATATGAAGAGAATGGCTCATTTCTCATGAAACTGAAGGAACAATTGTCGCCTCGTGTGTGAGGGAAAGCAAGGGTGCTGGAGCAAGGTGCCGCAATCACTGTAGGGTTTACCATACAGGCTCTGAACGCTATTTGTGATGTGCTGTGAAGTCAGCCAGCTGTTTCATGGGGAAGAGGATAACGGTTATCTGATGAATACATTGCAACGGAGCAGGTGGGGCGCAGTAGTGGCTGCGCCCAGAAACAGAGTCTTACTTTCCGCCCATGTCCTTTTTCTCTTTCTCGTCCCTTTTTTTCTCGTCGTCAGCCTTGGAGCCGCTCATGTCCTTCTTATCTTTCTGTTCGGCTCTCTGCTCAAAGAGCGGAGCAAGGCAGATGCCTCATTTTCAGATTGGGGGAAATCCACCAGGACCAAAGTCGAGAAGGCGCGAAGATGCTCCATTCTCAACAGGTTAAGGAGAGCCTTCTTGCAACGACGAAGAATAGAATTACGGGAAGGGCAATGAAATTCTGTAGGCGACAATCTGCGCAGCGATCTCTACTCTCGCGTGGGTTTGGTGTATGAGGTATAGCGTTCCCATGCGAGGACGGCAACTTTTCTCTGGCTGGTTAGTCGCAAGGCAGGATGCTCAAAAAGGCCGTCTTGTTCGTCCGTCGTTCGTGCAGCTTCGTTCGTCTCTCGTTGCAGATCCGGATGCAAAATTCTTGTGAGATGCGCTTCACAATTCACGCTTCACGGGTATTGAGAACGCCGCTGGCGGACTTTTTCAGTATCCTGCTAAGTTGTCATGGTGCGGGAGCATCACATGAACAGGATGGAGGACAGTACAGCAAGTCTATTGCCATTCGAGGAAGCAGGAGAATCAGGCCATGGCATTGGGAACAATAATGTCGGGTGTGTGAACTGGCTTTATACTGAGGAGGTAAACACCTGCAACGATGCACCAGATCGCGATGCCTACTCCGAGAATCCCAAGTCGCCCGGCGATACCGCCCGTGATGCCAAGCGTACTGAAGTGCACCACAATCAACGTGGCGGCCAGGATGGCTAACCAACGTGCTGCGGACCGATGTGCCTCGTAGAGCGCCCAGGGTATGAAGAGCATCCCCGGAAGAAGTATGAGAAAGTGGTGCCCCCAAGAGATTGGAGCGAGAGGAAGTGACATTGCGCACGCAAGGCTGAACGCTGCCACTTGACCGGCACCCTCCGTCTCCCCATGCCACCGAACGGCTACAACTATCAGCAGTAGCGTAAGCAATACGCGTGGGACCATAAGGATGGTCCTGACAATCGGTGCATCCATCGGGAGTGGCGTCGGTGGTGCTGTTGGAAGGCTGGTACCTTGATCATCAGATCCCCCAGCGAATGTGTAGTCAGACCAGTTGCCGAGTAGATACACAGCATTGTTGAGGCTCTGGTTGCGGACACTGTGAGCATCGAAATTCTGGGCCTCGCCGAGATGCTCGTTAGTCGCAACGCTTGTGTACCATGTCTCCAAATGGCGGCTGTTGTCTTCCCAACCGATCAGGATGGTTGGGACCAACAACAAGAAGACGATCATTCCGACCATGAATCCACTTGCACAATGCACGAACCGCCGACGGGCAATCGGAGAGCGATCCGTTCGCACAGCTGCGACGAACTGCTGAAGCAGGAGGATCGCGACCGGTAGGGCAGGCGATATCTTCATCACTACTGGAAATGCTAGAAGTGTCCCTCCCCAGAACCAGCAGAACCTACCCTGCGCTTCCGAAATGACGCGAAATCCTAGAAGCAGAGGCCACAGGACGGCGATCACCACCTGCCCTCGTTGTAATGTATTAAGGAAAGGGAAGAGAACAGCCACCGCTGCGGCAAGCACAATCCATCCGGGGAGATTGCGACGGTCAGCCGGTTGCCCGCCCTCAAACGCTTCTTGTATCCGTTGCACGATCTTCCGGCATTCGGAAAGACAGCCGGCAGCCATGAGCAGGCTCAGCAGGAACCACGTGACTCCCTGCCAGCTTGTGGGGAGCGCATGGAGAGGGGCAACGAGGAGAGCGAAAAGTGGCAGATAGAGATAGTGCCAGCCTCGGGGGTTTGTGACAGCGTAGGGGTCGCGGCCATCGAAGAACGCAGCGCCCGCCTCGGTGTAGACGGTAAAATCAGTTCGATGTGCGCCGATGTTGTGAGGATCAAGGTCGGCACGTCGTCGCACATCGGTGAATCCCCAGACGAGCAGGATGGCAACAACGATAATCCAGACCCAGCGACCTCATCGAGTCCCGATGTGCATTACTCCTTCCTGACAGCTACACCTTGTGGAGTGTTTCCGCCCTCTGCTGCAACCGCAACCTCCAGGGAAGGACTAGGGCTTCCCCGACGACGCGCCCGCTCATTTTCGAGACACCTTGGGTCCGTTCAACAAAGGTAATGGGCACCTCGTAAATGGAGAACCCCTGTTTCCACCCCCTCCAGCTCATCTCGATCTGGAATGCGTAGTTATCTGCTTCTACGGCGTCTAAATCAATTGACTCAAGCACCTTGCGCCGCCAGCACTTTAGACCCCCTGTCAAGTCACATTGCGGGACCCCTAGTATCATCCTTACGTAGAGATTACCGACGCGCGACAGGAGGAATCGTCTGAACGGCCAATTGGACACAGCACCTCCTGGTATCCAGCGAGAACCGACCACGATATCCGCAACACCCCGGCAGGCTGCCTCTAACACGCTCCTGAGATCGCCGGGTCTATGGGAGAAATCGGCATCCATCTGGCAGATGAATTCCGCTCCTGTCGTACGCAGTACGGTCTGAAAGGCTTGTTTGTAGGCTGAGCCAAGGCCAAGTTTCCTCGGGCGATGAATGACGTCCATTCGTCCCGAGGAAGCTACGAGCCGATCAGCTTCCGTTCCGGTCCCATCCGACGAAGCGTCATCAACCACCAGGAGGCGGATCGAAGGGGAGATCGCCAGAACCTCCGGTACGAGGCGGGAAAGATTCGCGATCTCATTATAGGTCGGGATGACTACAACGGTAGGAGGAAGCGCAATCCCTTGCATAACAGCGTCACGCTAACCATTGCCGAGCTTCAGCCATCATGCGGGGAGTAACCAACTTCGCTTCCTCGTCAAGTAGAGCCGTCGGCACGCACTCAAGGGAGTGCGTGCCGAAGTGGGGGTGAGCAGTCAGTGCATGCATAGGGAGAATGAAGGTAAACAGAAGAACGATCTCAGCGGCCACGCCGCCTGCCATTCCTAGTCACCAATTAGTATGTAACGAATTGACGACTGATTTCAACCCGCACCTCCTTTGCCTCACACCCTGTCCCTCTCGCGCTATCACCGGTCCCACGAGATCATGAGTTAACGGTTCTTGACGAACTGGCCGACAATGCCGATGCCGATGCCGAGGAAGAGATAGCCGGCAATCACGTTCAACATAACGATGGCCTGGGCGATCGGATGTGTCGGCTGGTATTCGACCAGCGCGAGCGAGGACGTGACGTTGATCGCGTAATAGAGGCCGGACCAGAAGGGAATCCAGGCAGACGGAGTGGTGTTATACATCGGTTGTAGCCACTGAATGCGAAAGAAGATTTCATAGAGCAGGCTGAACAGCCCGATCGTTCCCAATATCCACGCGGTCCATCGAGGAATGCTGGTGCCATAGTTACGTGTCGTTTTCCAAGCCAAGAGGGCCAAGGGGTGCTTGCCTTGCATCCTGGCCCAGGTGATCCTCGCATCCCGTTCTTTGAGATAGGCGGAGTCAGACTCGTCCAGTTCGCCCGCCTCTGCGAAACAATGATTCGCTCTCGAGTAGGCACGGACGGCGGCGTGTTGAAGATGCTGTTGCGTGGATCCGGTAGCTTCAGCACTCGCGGCCTGTTCAGCCCACGCGCCTGCTTGTGAGAAGGCGCGCGCCGCATGAATGAATTGGTCCAATTGCTGCAGTTGGCGGCCGGCTTGATGGTACGCGTGGGAGGATTTTGCCAAGTTGTGGGGTTCGAGAAAATGCGCGGCGGCCAAGTAGTAGCAGGCGGCGTGCATCAGGTTCGCGCGCGAATCCTGTCGCGCGAGCGCGTCGGCCTTCTGCAGGACTTCATCGGCGGACTGTGTCGTGGCAATTTCGCTCTCGCCCTGTCGGTAATAGCCTTGAGCAATCGGATCTGAAAAGGTCTGCTCAGTCATTCCACGCCTCCGGGCGTGGCCATGTTACCTTAACGTGAGGTCAGCAAGAAAGTGCCCTTGTTCCGTGCGAACCGCCAGCGCCCGCTTTGGAAGGTGTCCAACGATTTTGCCAAACAGTATGGCGTCCCGACTAAACGTCGCATGGAACGAAGAAAGTGGTAGAGGCGGACACTCTATTGCCAGTATGTCAGAGGTAGATTCCACTCTATGTGCGGCTCGCTCATCTTCGCAGGCGCCGACGGTTTCCTTGGGGCTGCTCGAGTGCTTGACCCCAGTGGGACAGAAACTTGGTGATGAAGGTGTGTTCCTGATCTGGCTCCACGGCCAACGGGGCCAGCGCAAGGGCGACGGTGAGCGAAATGTGATAGCCCACGGACCGTGATGCCAGCGCGCGCCGATAGGCGGGATGGACTTGATTGATCCAGACGGTGGATTCCACGAGTCGGCCCAGCTCTGAATCGTTGGGTCGGTCCTCGAACTGAATCCCCAACCCATACCGTAGCGGAGAGCGGGAACGTCCCTGACCTGGAAACATGGTAGATGCTGGTGCTGGGATCGATGGCGTTGAAGGAGGTTCGCTCTCTGTCGCATCTCGCTCAGTGGGCGGAGGCGCCTCCGGTGGCTGGTCTGGTCCCGTGTTGCCATGACGGGATTCTTCTGCCATTGCTGGGGCCACTACGACCGCAGTGGCTTCTGCCCCTGTGTTCGTTCTCCTACCATCGATCGGCAATCGCTTTTGGCCGCCGGCCCGGCGCTCGACGATCGCGGCGAGCAGGGGAAAGTCATCGGACAATTCTTCCAGCACTCGATCCAGGTCCCGTTCCAACGGCCGCATCATCCGGGATGAGGCTTGCGGCGTTCCGGCGCGCCCATCGCCCCAGGCCTCCAGTTGCCGGGAGACGGTTTCCTGGATCGCCTTCCGGTAAGCCAAATAGACGGCCCCTCGGGTGCCCGTGCGGATGAAGTCCCCTTTGTTGAGAGTGAGCGAGGCGGCCAGGTCGGGGACTTCGATCAAGCCGTTGATCCGTTCCGACTGTAACGAAGTCACGCCCAACCAGTCCCATCCCGTTTGATGACTTTGCCCAACGTGCTGATCGCGATGCCGCGTTGATCCTCTGGTAATGGCGCGGTATGGCGGGACAAATACCCCAACGCCGAGGGCTTGCGTCGCCGGGCCAATCGAATGGCTAACGGGGCTTGGTCAGGCGCCGACATGGGATGCCGTTCCAGCAGTCGCCCATTGACTTCAAACGCAATCCCGGCTGGGTAATGGAATGCCAGAAATGGATCAAAAGGGGGTTCCAGCAACGGCTGGAAATGCCGACGCATCACTCCTTCGAGGAATCCAGGGTCTACAAGAGGAGAGAGTGGGCTTTGTAGTTTCAGCCTTACCGCAGTGCCCCGCTCGCCGATCAGTCGAGGCGGGGTCACCCATTGCCACGGCGCCCGATGTCGCGAGGCCAAATGCCATCGCGTAGCCACATGTGTGCTGCCGCGCCTTGTTTCGGTGAGTACCTCTTCACATACCAACAGCCCCAGTTTGATGCCAACTCCGGCAAACCCAATGCCCTGGCCACGCACCTTGGTGCTGGCAGCGATGTCGTGATACTGCCGCATCGCCTTCCGCTGCATGCCGGACCCGTTGTCCACGACGGTCAGCGTGGACTGCGAGGGGTCAGCCGTCATCGCGATCCGTCTGGCCCCTGAGTCCAGTGAGTTGGCAATGATCTCGGTGAGGATGGTTTCCTCGATACTGGAGGGATATGCATCCCGTATGTCTTCCAACAGATGCTCGAGATCGACACGGGTCTCACCCATGTTCTACTCCATGAATCTGGACTGTGCGGTGAAAGGGACTGTAGACGGAGGAACAGTCGAAATCAAGGCGAGGGAGACGAAATTCGGTATAGATCTCAGGCCGGGTCGATGCACGCTTCAAACCAAACCCTCGCAGGTGAGTTCGGAGCAGGTAAATCTCCTAGACAGCTTCTGTTAGGTCAGATAAACTCGCCCTCGAATTGCGACCTCCGCCATAAACGAATCCTATTGTGCGCTTTCGAATCGAATATTCTCCAGAGGCGGTGGGTCATCTCGAATTATTCACGGCTCGAGAGCAGGCCATCATTTTGAATGCGGTTGACAGGCAGCTGGTAAACGAACCTTTGAAGGAGACCAGGAACCGCAAGCCGATGCGTCCCAATCCAATAGCCCCTTGGGAGCTACGTATCGGAACGTTTCGTGTATACTATGACGTGGTTGACGAAGCCGCAGAGCCTATGGTTCTCATCCTTGCTATCGGAGTGAAGCAGCGCAATCGAGTCCGAATCGGCGACGAGGGGATCACGTTATGAAAACCTTAGAAATCGGAAAAGCGACAGGCTCTCTTGCCAAGTATGCAAAGTCGGTCGGCAAAGGGCCAGTCATCGTGACCCGGGGGGGAAGACCGCTGGCAGCTTTGATGCCCATAGAAAATACGGATGTTGAAACTGCCACATTGAGCACACATCCACAATTCTTAGCGTTGATTGAGCGAGCCAGAGTCAGGCATCACAAACAGGGTGGGGTCAGCAGCAGTGACCTCCGCCGCCGTCTTGGTCTCAAACCCGCTCCGTCGAGAAGGCGAAGGAAGCAGTAAGAACTCACTCCTCCTGACCAGCCTGACTTCGTGAAATGTTATGCGTAATCTGCCTAGAAGCGCAGCCGATCCTCGACCGGACAGTAGGCCCTACTTCATCGCTCCGAACTGTCCAACGTGTGAGGCGGCACTCGTACTGGTTGATCGAAATCAGCCTGCTCCTGAAGTCTGGCACGATGAGTGGGAATGTCCGCGATGTGACGACGGTATTTATTTAGACTGGCCAGAATCTGCGATCGAGGCATTGAAGGCTGCCGGTCTGCAGGAACGCCATGTTCCCATTGAGCAGCTAGTCCACAAGTGTCAGAGCAATGACGATCCTCTGGGTTAATGCACCCTTCTCAGCATTGCCCTCTCGTCGGTGAGTCCTTATCCCTTCTAGTTGAGCAATAAGCCTGTCCTCGATACGATCCGGATACGCTAGAGGATTTCGATGCGGCCATCAACCAGCGCGCGCTTCGGAAAGTGTTCACCGACTTCGGCAAGCAATGTTGCGCTACGGCCCAGGGATGATGAACAGAGGTAAACGGTTCCCCCCGGACTTCACTCGCCCGTGAGTCCGGATCGAGGAACTTTTCTTGTCCACCTGAGATAGAGCTAAGAGTAGGAGGCCGCCACAATTCCCGGTATGTGACCGGGATGTCTGTGGCGGTTCAAGGCCTAATCGATGACTGACGCAGATTTCATGCGGCTCGCGATTCAAGTGGCCTGGCAGGGAGTCGAAAAGGGTGAAATGCCCTTCGGAGCCTGCATCGCGAGAAAAGGACAGGTTATCTCGGTGGCGCATAATAGTGCGAAGGCCAACATGGACACCACTGCTCATGCCGAAATACAGGCAATTCGGGATGTCAGTCGGCGCCTGAAAACGCTGGAGCTGAGCGGGTGTGTTATTTATTCCACCTGTGAGCCCTGTCCGATGTGCTTCACAGCCTGCGTATGGGCGAGGCTGGGCAGAATTGTGTATGCCTGTCGGATCGAGGATGCTGAGATGGTTGGCATCCGACAAGTTCCCATTTCGTCCGCTCGCATGAATCAACTGGGGCAGAGCAGTGTTGAGATTGTCGGGGATGTCCTTCGCGATGACAGCCTGAAGCTGTTCGAAGCCTGGCGTCGGGGCGAGAAGCGACCGGTCAAGTGAGCGGTGTAGCTAATAGCAGCGGTCATTCTCCAAACGAGTCCGGGCCACTTACTGGAGCAGGTTGATGCGGTATCAACCTGCGTGCGCTTCAGAAGGTGTTCAGCGACCTCGCTAAACAGTATGGCGCTCCATCCGGCGGTGGTATGAAACGAACCAAGCGATAGGGCAGAACGCCACTCGTTGGTGAGTCTGGAGCGATTTCAAAATAGAGACGAAGATTGCTAACACCTTGCAATAATTCAGCATATACTCCTACTCAAGACTCATCTTTCTTTGTAATTTGCACTGACTTCGTTGGAAGGAGATTACTTATGCGAATGACGCGCGTAGCTCTCTGGCTAATCTCATTTACTGTTGGATGCACTCCTATGTATCCAGTGACAGACGGCTTCCATCAAACACTTCCGCGGCAGGGCAACCGCGCGGTTGTCTGGGGTGACCACCAAGCTGCAGTAGGAATGGCCACAACATGGCTTCAGAAGCGAGGTCTCACGATTGTGGAACGTGCCAGGCTGCAGCAAGTTTTTAATGAGCAAGCGATCAGACTTACTCACACACCTGATGACGAGGCGCAGGTGCTCCGCGTCGGAAAGTTGGTAGGGGCTGAAACTGTGGTATTCATTGATACGCCCTTCCAGAAGGAGTTGCGAAAAAGCTTCACTGTTAACACCGCAGAGGCAAAGGGAGACGAATACACCGAATACAGTACTAGTGTTTCTATACGGGGAGTAAACGTTGGAACAAGCGAGGTGATGTGGAGCGGAACGGCTAGATACCCTCGACCCGTCGGTGGTCTCGATGATGCCCTTACTAAGTTGACCTGCCAAGCTCTTGCGACCGCATGGGGACTCCGTCCGCCTGGCCAACACGAGTTCAACTCACAGGCGATGTGCCAAGCTGGTGAGAGGAGTGGTCCGTTGAAGGACTGAATGAAAGGCAATCGCCAGATGGACAAGATGAGTTACAACGGTTATGAGATCATGGCGGTACCATATCAACTGGCTGACTCGGGAGAATGGACGGTCAACGTCGTGATTTCCAAGCATCGCACAGATGCGGTTGTGAGTCGGCAGTTCAGTGCAGGTGAAAAGTTTAGGACTAAGCAGGAAGCGATTCAGCACTGTTTCGCTTTTGGACGACAGATCATTGATGGCGAAAGCGAAAGTTGCGCTGTAGTAGACTTGTGAATTGATTGGCTTCTGGAGGACCCAGTGAATCGACGGAATGTCTAACGCTGGCCAGGTCGCCCGTAATGATCCTATTTTGAGGCGGTCAATTTGCTCCTGGTTGCATTGATTGATCCACGGACAACGATATCGCGCAAGCTGTTGAAAGAGATATCGGCGATTACATCGGGATCAGTGTTCACGATGGACATCGTCCCATCGTGGAAAGCAAAGCTCCAAAATTCCCCCTCATGGACGGCATCACAACGGATCTTGTAGAGCATGTCGACTGCTTTGTTAAGGCCGAGAGTCGGTAGTAGGTGGGCTGAGGCTGAGTTGTCACGAAATCCGGATCCAAGTCCTTGCTTGTCATTGTTGCTTAAGAAATCCGTGAAAAACTTGCGCACGTATTTCCGTGAATGTCCTTCTCCTGTGAATCCATTGTGGAGCTTCGCGATGTTTTCCGCACACATCAAAAGAAAAAGCAGCCTAAGCGAGTCTGTATGAGGGCGTATCTCTATAATGTCATCGGAGAGAGAGATCAGTCTCTGTGTCTGGTGCATAAGGATTTTGGCAATATTATTTGGTGGTAGTTGCTGCTCGCAGGCCTCGACAAAGTCTCTGGCTTCGGTCTCTGTTGGAAAATATCGAAGATAAAAGTTCAGCCATTCGTCCACGGACAAGCTCCCTAAATACTCTCTTCTTCATTCATCCCCACGAGGGTAGTTCAATGGCTAATCACTGCGCGCAGCCACTCCGATCTCTATATATCTCTGTAGGGGAGTGGCCGAGGTTGCCCTTTACTGCGCGCATCGGACGATGCACTACCATAATAATAGGGCGCTGCCTCCAAGCCCGCTCGTTATCTCCAAGGGATGGGGGCTGAATGATCTCCCACTGCGCGCGTCCAACGAGGGCCTTCTGAGGCCGCGCGTTGCGCGAGCACAGGAGATCATCAGGCTCCATCCCTCCTCATCCTTTGTGCGCTTCCATATAGGCGCGGAGGAGGGCATTGATCCTTGTCTGATAGCCAGGTCCCTTTGCCTTGAACCAATTCAAAACCTGGCGATCCAAGCGAATGGTCACGGCGGTTTTAGCCTCGGGAAGCCTCAGGAGCGCGCGTTTGAAGAAGGCTTTGCCCTGTTCGGGGATATCGGAGAAATCGATGTCTTTATCCCGTAAGGCGTCAATTTTTCCCCAGTTCGTCTGCGATCGCTTCTTGGTAGTAAGTTTCTTCACGTGTGTTTGCCTTTCGTGCTGAAATGATTCGAATCGTCGTGGGTTCACGCTCGGTGAATACGACTGCCATGAGCCGCCCGCGAATGAATCCGAAGCCGATCTTTCTGGTTTCGCCGTAGTCTTTCCGAACGTCCGGCCCTATCAATATAAGGTTGGTGAACATTTCCGGCACATCTAGAAAATCAATGCCGTGCTTGGCAATGTTCGCTTTTCGTTTGGCCTCGTCCCATTCGAACCTCACGACAAGATTGTAAATACGATATGTATGTACGTCAAGGTCTAGAGGATTTGCTTGGAAAATTACCGGAGTGGGGAAGGAGATCGTCTATGTCTGATCTACATCAGCAATAATGGTGTGCAGCCCACTCGCCCCAGCCGGTTGCGGACGGACAATCTCCGCAATCTGGAGCTGTCCCTTTGTGTCCGTTGCACGCACCACTGTTTGGAACTTGCCGGCTTTGGGTGGGCGCCACTGATAGTTCCAGATGACCCAGGAGTAGGGCGACATGGGCTTTTCGATCTCGCACTCGTTCCATGTCCGGCCTGCATCGAAGCTCAATTCAACTTTGCTGATGCTGTTTGGCCCGCCGAAGGCGATTCCCCTGAATTTCTGCTCGACTCCGCGAAGCGTCTGATAATGCCCCGGGGAATCGATACGTGAAAAGATCTTGATGGTACCGTCGTCGGTCCAGCCTTTACGCTGCCAGTAGCCCAGATAGTCTCCGGGATAGACTTCGATTTCGACGATCCACTTCACGTTCTTGATCCCGTAAAGTCCCGGCACGAGGAGTCTGATCGGGAAACCATGTTCCTTCGGCAACTTCTCGCCGTTCATCAGGAAGGCGAGCATCACGTCGTCTTGCATGGCACGCTTGAACGGAATGCTGTCGTCGTAGCCATCAATGCCTCGGAACACCACATCGCGCGCGGTCTCTTCGTCGGCTCCGGCATCGTTGAGCAGCTTCTTGAGCGAAATGCCGCGCCACGTCGCGTTACCCAAGCTGTCCCCGCCTGGCAACGTGTCGATACACATGAGCGTCGAGACTTGATCGTAGGAATCGCGATTCAGAATATCGCGCCAGCCGAGTGACATTGGAGTGCCCACGGCGCCTTTGATGTGGAGTTTCCACTGTTCGATGTTCACGTCGCGCGACATGGAGACGGCGGAGTCGGCGTAGTTCACCACATAGAACTTTGCGTTCGGTGTGAAGTAGGTCGTGTCGCGTGCAGGAATGGCAAACATGCGCCCGAACACCGACCCCACCGCGTCGCAGCCGCCGGTCATTCCGGCGAGGGTGCCGAGGCCGAGGGCCTTCAGAATGGTTCGTCGCCGTATGGACAGGGGTGATTCGTACAGTGACATAGTATTGTTATTATACACTTATACAGGTAAATGATACTTGACTCTCATCGGAAGCGTTGTTATCGTTCTGCCTGTTCGATGGTGCTTGTGCTTCCTGCCTGTTGACCGCGTGCGAGAGTGCGGTGAGGGCATGCGGTTGTAGGGAATACCCGGCCATAGGATTGGTAATAGGGTCCCTTGACACGCTGCTGTGCACAGAGTAAAGTGCACGGCTCGCGTGACGAGTTTTTTGTTCTTTGACAACTGAATAGAGAATGTTGAGCAAGGGTGTAAGTGTATTGAAGTGGTGGCCCTTAGTCCAAATTCTAAGAACACCTTTATGAGAGTTTGATCCTGGCTCAGAACGAACGCTGGCGGCGCGCCTAATACATGCAAGTCGAGCGAGAAGACGTAGCAATACGTTTGTAAAGCGGCGAACG